>Ga0315902_10000353_pt1 | contig 78563 bp, 72 predicted proteins | sample LakEriMetagenome_9_FD_203523 | JGI IMG/M metagenome (GOLD analysis project Ga0315902, IMG submission 203523) | Freshwater fungal communities from buoy surface, Lake Erie, Ohio, United States - Buoy 12 MA117 | ecosystem: Environmental > Aquatic > Freshwater > Lake > Lake biofilm | place: USA... | reverse complement strand
GGCCGATCTTGTAGGCGAGCGCCTGACCGGGCCAGGCGATGTAGCGGTCGATCTCGTTCACGATGTCGGCCTCGGTCTTGGCGGCGTTGTCCTTGAAGAAATCGATGGCCTGCTGGCGCGACCAGCCCTTGGCGTGCAGCCCGGTGTCGACGACGAGGCGCACGGCGCGCCACATGTCGTAGGTCAGCTGGCCGAACTTCGAGTACGGGTCCTGGTAGAGCCCGAGCTCCTCGCCGAGGCTCTCCGAGTAGAGCGCCCAGCCCTCGATGTACGCGGTGTAGCCCGCGTTGCGCCGGAACTGCGGCATCGAGGCCTGTTCCAGCGCGAGCGCGATCTGCAGGTGATGGCCCGGGACGGCCTCGTGGATCGACAGCACCTCCATCTCGTACTTCGGGCGCACCTCCGGGCGGTAGAGGTTCACATAGTAGTAGCCGGCGCGGCTGCCGTCGGCGGCCGGCGGCTGGTAGTAGGCGGTGGTGGTGTTGGGCGCGCTGGTGTCCGGGATCGCGCGCAGCCCGTACGGCGTGCGCGGCAGCTTGCCGAAGAGCTTCACGAGGCCCGGGTCGATGCGCTTCGAGACCGCGAGGTAGGCCTGGAACAATTCCTGCGGGGTCTTGTAGTAGAACTGCGGATCGGTGCGCAGGAACACGAAGAAATCCTGCAGCGTTCCCTTGAAGCCCACCTGATCCTTGATCTTGGTCATCTCGCCGCGGATGCGCGCCACCTCCGCGAGGCCGATGGCGTGGATCTCGTCGGCGGTGAGGCCGTTGAGGGTGGTGTGGTAGGCGATGCGCTCGCGGTAGAAGTCGGCGCCCTGCGGCGTGCCGGAGATGCCGACCGAGCTGCGCGTGGCAGGCAGGTAGCGCTGCGTGAACGCCGTCTGCAGACGCTTGTAGGCGGGCAGCACCGATGAGGCGATCGCCGCGCGGCCCGCGGCGTCGAGACGGGCGCGGTCAGCGGCGCCGATGGAGTCGGGGAAGCGGCGGAAGGGGGCGTAGAACGGGCTCTTCTCCGGCGAGTCGACGACCTGCAGCGCGAGCTGCGGCGTCAGGCGTTCCATGATGACGCGCGGCTGCGTGCGCCCTTCGCGCGCGGCCTCGTCGAGCATCGCGATGTGCTGATCGACGAGCGTGCCCACGCCCTGCAGGCGTGCGATCCAGTCCTCGTAATCCTTGACCGTGCGGAACGGCAGGATCTCGGCCGTCTCCGACAGCGTCTGGATGCCGCCGCGCTGGTTGATCTGGTAGAGCCAGGGCTTGAAGGGATGGGTGGCGAGCTGCTGCTCGTACTCGCGTGCGAACAGGTCGTAGTCGAGCTGCTCGGCGGGCGTGAGCTGGTCGCGCGGTATGGCGCGCAGCGCCGCGAGCGTATCGCGGTCGTGCTGATGACGCTGGGCGATGCCGGCCGCGGACATGTCGGTCCAGCGGTCGTTGTAGCGCGCGTCGCCGGTATAGGTCGCCATCATCGGGTTCAGGGCGAGCTCCTTCTCCCAAGTCGAATCGAACAGCGCATAGAGGCGCTCGGCGGCGGGGCTGCGCGCGGCGGTCGCCGCCGCGGCGTCGGCGAACGGCAGCACGACCGCAAGGGCGACGGCGGCGAGGGTGGCAAGGCGCGGCTTGGACATCAGGTCGACCTCCGGGGTTCGGAAGTTGATATTATCGCGCCCGTCCGTGCATTCCGACCTCGCCGGAGAGATCCGCCCCGCCCAGCGGCCGGGGTGGACGCCGAAGGCGCAAGTTTCCGCCCGGAAACGCTCAGGCAAAAGAACGGCAGGTCGCAGACGGATTCTGGAGAGCGATGGCGCAGCCCGTCAGGGCACGCCGTCCACCGAAGGGGAGCGGCCCGCCCAGCGCAGGCCCTATCTCTCAGGTCCAAAGACAGAGGGGCGGCATGGGCATGGGGCCCGTGCCGCCTTTTTTTGGCCTTGCGGAGGCCCCGACCGGGAAGGTCACGGGCATGGGACGCAAGACGCCGCTGTACGATCTCCACCTCGCCTCGGGCGCCCGCACCGTCGATTTCGGCGGCTGGGACATGCCCGTCAACTACGGCTCGCAGATCGAGGAGCACCATCGGGTGCGCCGCGACGCCGGCATGTTCGATGTCTCGCACATGTGCGTCGTCGATCTGCGTGGCGCGCCTGTGCGGCCGTTCCTGACGCGGCTGCTCGCCAACGATGTGGGCAAGCTGCGCGCCCCGGGAAAGGCGCTCTACTCCTGCATGCTCGCCGAGGACGGGGGCATCCTCGACGACCTCATCGTCTACTTCATGGACGAGGCCTGGTTCCGGGTGGTCGTCAACGCCGGCACCCGCGACAAGGACCTCGCGTGGATGCGCGCACGCGCCGCCGAGTGGCACGCCGCGGTCGACATCATCGAGCGCAGCGACCTTGCGGTGGTGGCGGTGCAAGGCCCGCAGGCCCGGGCGCGGGTCGCGGACCTGCTCGATGCCGATGGCGCCGACCGTGCCGCTGCGCTCGCGCTCGATCCGTTCGCAGCCCGCGAGTGCGGCGCCTGGTTCGTGGCCCGTACCGGCTATACCGGCGAGGACGGTTTCGAGGTGATGCTGCCGGCGGCCGAGGCCGCGCCGTTCTGGCAAGCGCTCGCGGCGACCGGCGTCGCGCCCTGCGGTCTCGGCGCGCGCGACACGCTGCGCCTCGAGGCCGGCATGAGCCTCTACGGCAGCGACATGGACGAGTCCCGGCATCCGCTCGAGTCCGGCCTGGCGTGGACCGTCGCCTTCGATCCGCCGGAGCGCGATTTCGTCGGCCGGCGCGCCCTCGAGGCGCACCGCGCCGCGGGCGTGCCCATGAAGTCCGTCGGGCTCGTGCTCGAGGACCGCGGCGTGCTGCGCGGCCACCAGAAGGTCCGCTTGAGCGAGACCGATGCGGCCGCTGCGCCCGGCGCCTTGGAGGGCGAGGTCACGAGCGGCACCTTCTCGCCGACCTTGCAACGCTCCATCGCGCTCGCCCGCGTGCCGCGCGCCGCGACCGGCAGCGTGCTGGTGGATGTACGCGGCAAGTGGTTGCCTGCGCGGGTGGTGAAGCCGCCCTTCGTCCGCCACGGCCGCCCCCTCATCGATCTTTGACCCCTTCGGAGGACCTTCCCATGAGCCAGATCCCCGCCGACCTGAAGTACGCGAAATCCCATGAATGGACCCGGCTGCTGCCCGACGGCACGGTCGAGATCGGCATCACCGACCACGCGCAGGCCGCGCTCGGCGACCTGGTGTTCGTCGATGTGCCCGAGGTGGGCCGCACGCTCGCCGCCGGCGAGGGCTGCGCCGTGGTCGAGTCGGTGAAGGCCGCGTCCGATGTCTACGCGCCGATCGCCGGCACGGTGGTGGCGTCGAACACCGCGCTCGGTTCGGCGCCCGAGCTCGTCAACCAGGACTGCTACGGTCAAGGCTGGATGCTGCGCCTGCGGCCCGAGTCGCCGACGGCGCTCGATGCGCTGCTCGACGCCGGCAGCTACGGCGCGCAGCTCGCCGCCTCGGGAGGCTGAAGCCATGCCCTTCATCCCGCACACCGAAGAAGACATCCGCTCGATGTTGGCGACCATCGGCGCGCCGTCCATCGAGACGCTGTTCGACGAGATCCCGCCGGCGCTGCGTGCCAAGGGTCTGGACGGCATCCCGCCCGGACTCTCCGAGATGGAGATCGGGCGCCTGATGTCCGAGCGCGCGCGCCGTGACGGCCGACCGCTGTCGTTCCTCGGCGCCGGCGCCTACGAGCACCACATCCCTTCGGCGGTCTGGGCCATCACCACACGCGGCGAGTTCTACAGCGCCTACACGCCGTACCAGGCGGAGGCGAGCCAGGGCACGCTGCAGGTCATCCACGAATACCAGACGATGATGGCGAGCCTCACCGGCATGGAGGTCTCGAACGCTTCGCTGTACGACGGCGGTTCGGCGGTGGCCGAGGCCGCGCTGATGGCGGTGCGTGCGCACCGCCGCTCGAAGAGCCTGCGCATCGTCATCCCGACGACCGTCAACCCCGACTACCGCCGCGTCGCGCTGAGCACGGCGGGCAACCAAGGGCTGCGCTTCGAGAGCGTGCCCTATGTGCGCGACAGCGGCTGCATCGACCACGCGGCGCTCGGCGCGTACGCGGGCGAGGACATCGCCGCGCTCGTCATCCAGCAGCCGAACTTCTTCGGCCAGCTCGAGGATGTCGATGCGCTCACCGACTGGGCGCACGCGCAGGGCATGCTGGTGGTCGCCGTGGTCAACCCGACCTCGCTCGCGGTGCTGAAACCGCCGGGCGAGTGGGGCACCAAGGGCGCCGACATCTGCGTCGGCGAGGGCCAGCCGCTCGGCGTGCCGCTGTCCTCCGGCGGTCCGTACTTCGGTTTCATGGCCACGCGCATGGAGCTCGTGCGCTCGATGCCGGGCCGCATCGTCGGCCGCACCGTCGACCTCGAGGGCCGCGCCGGCTACACGCTCACGCTGCAGGCGCGCGAGCAGCACATCCGCCGCGGCAAGGCCACCTCCAACATCTGCACCAACCAGGGGCTGTTGATGACCGCGGCGACGATCTACATGACCCTGCTCGGCCCGACCGGGCTCGCGCAGGTCGCCGAGGCATCGATGGCGCGCACCGCGCAGCTCGTGGCGGCGCTCACGCGGTTGCCCGGCGTGCAGGCGGCGTTCACCGGGCCGCGCTTCCACGAGGCGGTGCTGCGGCTCGACCGGCCGGCGGGCGGCGTGCTGCGCGCGCTCGAGGCGCAAGGGGTGCTGGGCGGCGTGGATCTCTCCGCTGACTTCCCCGAGCTCGGCCCTGCGCTGCTCGTCTGCGCCACCGAGACCAAGACCGACGCCGACATCGAGCGCTACGCCGGCGCGCTCGGCCAGGCGCTGCAGGCGTCGCGCGCGGCCTGAGCTGCGCCGCACAACGCCTCCCACAGAGACATCAGGTACACGACATGAACCAGACGCTCGAGAAGTCCATCTTTGAATACTCCCGGCCGGGCCGGGTCGCGGCTGCGCAGGTACCGCCGCCGGTCGGCGGACGCGCGGCGGCCGAGGGGATCGGCAGCGCAGTGCCGGAGGCGCTGCGCCGCCGCAAGGCGCCGCTGCTGCCCGAGGTGAGCGAGCTCGACGCCGTGCGCCATTTCACCCGGCTCTCGCAGCTCAACTTCTCCATCGACACGAACTTCTACCCGCTCGGTTCGTGCACGATGAAATACAACCCCAAGGCCTGCAACCAGTACGCGATGCTGCCCGAGTTCCTCGCGCGCCATCCGCGCGCGCCCGAGTCGCAGGGGCAGGGCTTCCTGGAGTGCATGTTCGAACTGCAGGAGATGCTCAAGGAGGTCACCGGCATGAGCGCGGTGTCGCTGAGCCCGATGGCCGGCGCGCACGGCGAGTTCGCGGGGGTGGCGATGATCCGTGCCTACCACCGCGCCCGCGGCGACCTCGCGCGCAACGAGATCATCGTGCCCGAGGCGGCGCACGGCACGAACCCTGCGACCGCGACCATGTGCGGCTGCGTCGTCAAGGAGATCCCGGTCGACGCCGAGGGCGATGTCGACCTCGCGGCTCTCGAGCGCGCGGTGGGTCCCAACACCGCGGGCATCATGCTGACCAACCCCTCCACGCTCGGCGTCTTCGAGCGGAAGATCGGCGAGGTGGCGCGCATCGTTCACGGTGCGGGCGGCCTGCTCTATTACGACGGTGCCAACCTCAACGCCATCCTCGGCAAGGTGCGCCCGGGCGACATGGGCTTCGATGTCATCCACATGAACCTGCACAAGACCTTCTCGACGCCGCACGGCGGCGGCGGTCCGGGCGCGGGCGCGGTGGGTGTGGCGGCGCGGCTCGAGCCCTTCCTGCCGGTGCCGATCGTGGCACGCGGCGAGGGCGGCTACCGCTGGCTCGCCGAAGCCGAGCGTCCGCAGAGCATCGGTCGGCTGTCGGCGTTCATGGGCAACGCCGGCGTGCTGCTGCGCGCCTACATCTACATGCGCATGCTCGGCCGCGAAGGCATGAGCCGGGTCGGTGAGTTCGCCACATTGAACGCCAACTACCTGCAGGCGCGGCTGCGTGCGGCGGGCTACGAACTCGCGTATCCGACACGGCGCGCGAGCCACGAGTTCATCGTGACGATGAAGAAGCAGGCGCGCGAGCTCGATGTCACCGCGATGGACATCGCCAAGCGGCTGCTCGACCACGGCTTCCACGCGCCCACGACCTATTTTCCGCTGCTGGTGCCGGAGTGCCTGCTCATCGAGCCCACCGAGACCGAGAGCAAGGAGACGCTGGACGCCTTCGTGGATGCCATGGTCGCCATCCTCGACGAGGCCCGGTCGGACGCGGCGAAGCTCAAGGGCGCGCCCTACACCATGCCGGTGCGCCGGCTGGATGATGTCAGGGCCGCGAAGCAGCTCGAACTGACATGGAAGCCGCCGCAAGCCGCTACAATGGCGGGATGACGATCGGCGACCGCCCAAAACCCACCGGCTTCGTGCGCCTCTGGCGCGCGTTCGGCAACACCGGCAAGGGCTTCGTCGGGGCGTTCCGCGAGGAGGCCGCGTTCCGTCAGGAACTCGCGCTCTGCGTCGTGTTGTTCCCGATCGGCCTGTGGCTCGGGCAGGACGGTGTCGAGCGTGCGCTGCTGGTGGCGCCGCTCTTCATCATCCTCATCGTGGAGCTGCTGAACAGCGCGGTCGAAGCGACGGTCGATCGCATCGGGCTCGAGCGCCACGCGCTCTCGGGGCTCGCCAAGGACATCGGCTCGGCCGCGGTGTTCACATCCTTCGCGTTGCTGGTGACGGTCTGGGCGCTCGTGCTCTGGGAGAGGTTCGCATGACGGCATTGATCTGCGGTTCGGTGGCCTACGACACCGTGATGGTGTTCGAGGGCGAGTTCAAGGACCACATCCTCGCGGACCGCATCCACATGCTGAATGTGGCGTTCCTCGTGCCCGCGCTGCGCCGCAACTTCGGCGGCTGCGCCGGCAACATCGCCTACAACCTGAAGCTCCTCGGCGGCGACGGCAAGGTGATGGCCACCGTGGGCCATGACTTCGGCCCCTACCGCGCGTGGATGCACGACAACGGGCTGCCCGCCGACTTCGTGCGCGAGCTCGCCGACGAGTACACGGCGCAGGCCTACATCACCACCGACGCCGCCAACAACCAGATCACGGCCTTCCATCCGGGCGCCATGAACCGCGCCCACCTCAACGAGGTCCCGCGCAGCGCCGGCATCACGCTCGGCATCGTCGCGCCCGAGAGCCACCGCGGCATGCTCGAGCACGCCTCGCAGTTCGCGGCCGCGGGCATCCCGTTCGTGTTCGACCCGGGTCAGGCGATGACCCTGCTCGGCGGCGAGGACCTGCGCGGACTCATCGGCCAGTCCTCTTGGGTGGCGGTCAACGATTACGAGGCGAGCCTGCTCGTCGAGCGCACCGGCTGGGGTCTCGCCGACATCGCCGACAAGGTGCAGGCGCTGATCGTGACGCGCGGCGCCGAAGGCTCCCACATCCATGTCGGTGGCCGCGTCATCGAGATCCCTCCCGTGAAGGCCGCCGCGGTCGCCGACCCGACCGGCTGCGGTGACGCCTACCGCGGCGGACTGCTCTACGGCCTGCAGCGCGGCCTCGATTGGGCGGTGACGGGGCGCATCGCCTCGCTGATGGGCGCGCTCAAGATCGCGCACCACGGCACGCAGAACCACCGCTTCGGACGCGAGGAGTTCGCACGGCAGTACCTTGCGGCCTTCGGCGTCGCGCTCGAGGCTTGAGCGGCCGCGAACCGCAGCCCGATCTCTTCGGCGGCGGGCCGCACGATGACACCGCGGCGCCGGCCTCCGCTGCGGCATCCGATCCGCCCGGGCGCGGACGCGCCGTCAAGGGCGGCGTCGCGCCGCAGCCCGTCGACACCGGGCTGACCGCGCTCGCGGCCCGTCTGCCCTCCACCGTCCGTTTCGGCACCTCGACCTGGTCCTTCCCGGGCTGGGCCGGCATCGTCTACGGCGGCGACTACGATGAAGCGAAACTCGCCCGCGACGGGCTCGCCGCGTATGCGCGCCATCCGCTGCTGCGCGCCGTCGGCGTCGACCGCAGTTTCTACGCGCCGCTCAACGCGCCGACCCTAGAGCGCATGGCGGCCGCGGTGCCGGGCGATTTCCGGTTCCTGATGAAGGCGCACGCCGCGCTCACCACGCCGAAGAGCGCGCGCCGACCGGCCTTCCTGCAGGGCGCGCCCGAGGCCTTCCTCGATGCCGACTACGCGACGCGGGTGGTGGTCGACCCGGCGCGCCGCCTGCTCGGCGAGAAGCTCGGTGTGGTGCTGTTCCAGTTCTCGCCGCTCGGTGAGCGGGTGCTTCGCCATCGCGCGCTGCTGCTCGAGCGGCTCGGCGCCTTCCTCGCCGCGCTGCCGCGAGGGGTGACCTACGCCTGCGAGTGGCGCGATGCCGCGATGCTGGGGCCCGACTACCACGCCACGCTCGCGGCGTCGGGCGCCGTGCACGGGCTCTGCGCGCATCCGCGCATGCCGCCGGTCGACGAGCAGGGCGTCGACCCGCAGGCCGAGGACGCCGTCGCGGCCGGATCCGCCACCGGGCCGCTCGTGATCCGTTGGCTGCTGCGCCGCGATCGCGGCTACGACGAAGCGCGCGCCGAGTACGCGCCTTTCGACGAACTCTGCGACCCCGATCCCGCCGTACGCGGCCGCATCGCCGCGCTGCTGTCCGCCGCGGCCGCCAGCGGCCGCGAGGCCATCCTCATCGTCAACAACAAGGCCGAAGGTTCGGCGCCGCTGTCCATCGCCGCCTTGGCCGAGCAGATGGTCCGCTGAGCGCGACCGCTCAGTCCTCCTCGACCGCGTCGCCGAGCTCCGAGCGGCGCTTCGCGACGAAATCGCGCAGCGCCTCGTCGACCGCAGGGTCGATGCCCGGGTCGACATAGTCCTCGAGCATCCGTTTCCAGACGCGATGCGCGCGCTGCTCGGCTGTGAGGCTGCCCTCGTCGGTCCACTGCTCGAACGACGAATAGTCGGCGATGCTCGATTGGTGGAACGCGTCCTCGAAGTTCGCCAGCGTGTGCGCGCTGCCGAGGAAATGGCTGCCGGGACCGACCTCGCGGATCGCGTCCATCGCCTGACCGCGCTCGCTGACATCCATGCCGGCCGCGAGCGACTGCATCATCGCCAGCTGGTCGATGTCCATCACGAACTTCTCGTAGCTCGCGACGAGGCCCGATTCCAGCCATCCGGCCGCGTGCGTGACGAGGTGCACTCCGGCGAGCACGGTAGGCAGCAGGGTATGGGCGCTTTCGTAGCCCGCCTGCGCGTCGGCGACCTTGGAGGCGCAGAGCGACCCGCCGCTGCGGCAGGGGACGCGTAGCCGCCGCGCGAGCTGTGCGGTGGCGAAGATCATCTGCGTCGCCTCCGCCGTGCCGAAGGTGGGCGATCCCGTGCGCATCGACACCGCGCCGACGAAGGACCCCATGATCACGGGTGCGCCGGGCCGCACGAGCTGCGTGAGCGCCATGCCGGCCAGCGTCTCGGCCAGGATCTCCGTCATGCAGCCCGCGGGCGTCACCGGTCCCATCGCACCCGCGAGTACCGCGGGGACGACGATCGTGCCCTGGTTGTGCGCGGCGAACTCGCGCAGCGCCCCGAGCATCCGCCCGTCGAAGGTGAGCGGCGAGTTGGAGTTGATGTTGCCGAGCAGCACGGCGTGCGAGTCGACGAACGCCTCGCCGAACAGCACCTCGGCCATGCGCACCGCGTCGGCGGCGTGGCCCGGGGTCTCGGGCGTGCCCTCGCAGGCGAGGTCGCTGTGCCGGAAGTAGGCGTACTGCACATCGAGGTGGCGCTTGCCGGGCGGGATGTCCATCGGCTCGCAGGCGCTGCCGCCCGCGAAGTGGATGGCGGGCGCCATGTGCGCGAGCTTGATGAAGTCGACGAGGTCGGCGAGCGTCGCGTAGCGCCGGCCGCGCTCGAGGTCGGTGACGAAGGGCGGACCGCCGACCGGCGAGAACACCGTGGCGTCGCCGCCGAAGCGCACGGTGCGCGCAGGGTTGCGTGCATGGACCTCGAAGGCCGCGGGCGCGGTCGCGAGCAGCGCGCGGCAGAGGCCGCGCGGGAAGCGCACGCGCTCGCCCTGCACATCGGCGCCGGCGGCACGCCACAGGCGCAAGGACTCCGGGTCGCGCCGGAATTCGATGCCGACCTCCTGCAGGATGGTATCGGCGTTGTGCTCGATGATCTCGACGGCTTCGGGGTGCAGCAGTTCCACCGCCGGGATGCTGCGACGGATGTAGCCGAGCTTGGCCGCGACCTGACGCCCACGGGCGGCACGGCGCGCTTCGCGACCGCGGCGCGTGCTCGGCGGGGCGTCGCGCGACGCATCGCCCGCGGCGCTACCCGGATCGTCACCCGAGGGAGGGCCCATCACGCGTGCTCGCAGCGCACGGCCAGCCACAACGCCGCCGCGACCAGCGCGAACCCCGCGCCCGTGATCCAAGCAGCGCTCCAGTCGCCGCTCGCCACCAGCCAGGCGACGAGCGGTTGGCAGATGATGCCGCCGGTGTTGCCGCCGGTGTTGAGCACGCCCGTCGCTGCGCCGGTATCGGCGCGCGCGATGCTCATCGTGGCGGCCCAGTAGGGCCCTTCGTTGATCTCGATGGCGAAGAACGCCATCGTCAGCGCCGCGACCGCGAGTGCTGCGCTGGCCGCGGCGGGGATCGCCACCAACATCACGGCGCCGAGCGGCAGGCTCAGCAGCGGCAGGATGCGGTAGCCGCGCGTGGCGCCGTGACGCTGGGCGAGCCGGTCGGCGAGCACGCCGCCCACCGCCGCGCCCACCGCCGCGCCGATCCACGGGATCATGGCCATCAGGCCGCTTTCCAGACCTTTGAGGCCGCGCTGCTCGACGAGATACAGGAAAGACCAGGACATGATCATGTAGAACACGAAGTTCAAGCAGAGGTAGGAGAGCGCGAGCAGCAGGATGTTGCGGTCGCGGAGCACCTCGAACATGCGGGCGAAGGTGAGCGGCGGCGTGGGCGGCGTGGTGTCGAGCTCGGCGAGTTCGTCGGCCGTCACGCGGCGGTGCTGCTCCGGCCGGTCACGACCGAAATGCCACCAGCCGAGCGTCAACAGCAGCGCGGGCAGGGCGGTGGCGAGGATGGCCTGCTGCCAGCCGAGTTCGGCGATGAGCGCGACCAAGAGCGGCGGCGTCAGCGCGCCGCCGAGCAGCATCCCGGAGGAGATGACGCCGTTGGCGAGCCCGAACTGGCGCGACGGGAACCAGCGCTCGACCACGGTGGCGAACACCGGGAACACCGGCCCTTGACCGAGCCCGAGCAGCGCCTGCGCCGCGATCAGCACGCCGAGCAGCGCCGCGCCCGCGAGCAGGTACGAGGGCAGCGCGGTGGCGAGCGTCGCCGCGACGCCGACCAGGCCGATGGCGGTGAACACCGCGCGCGGCCCGAAGCGTTGGCCGAGCGCGCCGCCCGGCAGCTGGCCGGCCGCGTAGGCGGCCGTGAAGGCCATGAACAACCAACCGAGCTGCTGCTTGGACAGCTGCAGGGCCTCGGTCAGTTCGGGGGCCGCCACCGATATCGTCGTCCGCTGCACATACGCCATGGCGGCGAAGCCGAACATGTAGGCGTAGATCAACCACCGGATGCGCAGCGGCCGGACAGCGCCGACGCCGCGCTCGCCCGAGAGTGCCGCGCGTCGGTCTTCAGCGGATGACATGCCACTCCGTCTGGCGACCGGCGAGGTAGGTCACGCGCTCGCCGTCGAACAGCGCGTCCTGCTCGAGTTTCATCTGCACCCACTGGCCCGACCACTCCGGCAGCTGCTGCTTGATGTTGCCCTCGATGGCGTACACGGTGGACGGGTGCAGCGGCCAATCGCCCTGGCCGGGCGTCGGGCCCTGGTTGTCCCACATGCCGATGGTCGGGCCGGGCGCGTGACCGAAGAAGCCGAGCGGATGGGTGTACACGCTGCTCACGATGCCCGCCTTCGCCGAGGCCGCGATGACGCGCTCTCGCACCTCGTTGCCGGTGCGGCCGGTCTTGAACTCGGTGGTCAAGAGGTCCTGCCAACGGTTGCCGGTGCGCATCGCGGCCTTCAGGCCCGCGGGGACCTCGCGTTCGCCGGCGCGCAGCACATAGCCCATCTCCTGGGTGTCGGTGCAGAGCTTGAGGTAGCAGATGCCGACATCGGTGTGCAGCACATCGCCGCGCTGGATGACGCCCGACTCGCCGCAGAACGGCGCGTCGCGCTCGCAGCGCGACCCGACGCGCTGCAGGTTCACATCCGGGAAGAACCAGATGGGCAGGCCGAGCGACTCGAAGCGCTCGCGGATGTACCAGGCCACGTCCTGGGTCGTCGTCACGCCGGGCGTGATGACGCGGTTGCTGAAGGCCTCGGCGATCACCGCGCGCGCCATGGAGACGATCTGCGGGTAGACCTCGAGCTCCGCGGCGCTGCGGGTCTCGAGCCAGCGCACGACCAAGGATTCCGCGGGCACGAGGCGCGACGCGTAACCGGGCGGCAGGACCTCGACCAACCGCGAGTGCAGCGCGTGGGTGAGACCATCGGCCACCGGCCACTCGCGCGAGACATTGATGCCGATGCGCCGCGGATCCTTCTTGACGATGAGCTCGCCGAGCGCGCGCCACTGCGCGTCGAGGTCGCCGCCCGCCCAGGCCGAATCGTAGGGCGGGCCGAGCGGATAGCGGTTGACGGCGAGGCGCTCGATGCCGCCGTCGGGCTTGCGCACGAACACCAGCATGGTGGTGCGGCGCGCGGCGAAGGTCGGCTGCGGCACCAGCGTGAAGTAGACGGGGTCCTCCGCGTACTCGCGGTTGAGCACCAGCCACATGTCGAGGTCCGCCTCGGCCATCAGCCGCGGCAGCAGCTGCTCGAGGCGCTCGCGCAGCATGCGGTTCTCCGGTTCGACGCGGGCGCGCGGCGGCAGCACCGCCCAGTCGTCGATGGAGCGCAGGGTCGTACCCTGGGCGGGCGGCGCCGGCGGAGCGGCGGGTCCCTGCGGCGCCGGCGCGGCGATGAGCTGCGCCGAACAGGCGAGGGCGGCGAGCAAAGAAATCCCGGTCTTGGCCGTCGTGTCCATGTGTTCCCTGCGGGTGGTCGGATGCCGTGGCCAAGTGTAGCGGCAGGCGTGTCCGGCGGGGACGCCGGCCGTGCCGCCGGGGCGCCCGGGTGGAGTGCGATAGACTGCCGGCCATGACCGCCGTCGCGGGCCGCCCGCCCGACATCGCCGCGGCCGTCGGCGCGCTGCGCGCGGGCGGCCTGGTCGCTTTCCCGACCGAGACCGTCTACGGGCTCGGCGCGGATGCGCGCGACCCCGCGGCGCTGCGGCGCGTCTATGCGCTCAAGGGCCGGCCCGCTTCGCACCCGCTCATCCTGCACCTCGCCGATGCCGCCGCGCTGCCGCAGTGGGTGGCCGCCGTGCCGCCCGCCGCCGCGACGCTCGCCGCACGCTTCTGGCCGGGCCCGCTGACCTTGGTGCTGCCACGCGCACCCGGCGTGCCGGACGAACTGACGGGCGGGCAGGACTCGGTGGCGGTGCGCGTGCCTTCGCATCCGGTCGCGCAGGCGCTGCTCAAGGCGTTCGGCGGCGGGATCGCCGCGCCGTCGGCGAACCGCTACGGACGGATCTCGCCCACCCGCGCCGCGCATGTGCGCGAGGAGTTCCCGACCGGCGTCGATGTGATCCTCGAGGGCGGCGACTGCGAGGTCGGGCTCGAGTCCACGATCGTCTCGCTGCTCGGTGCCGAGCCCCGCATCCTGCGACCGGGCGTGATCGGCCGCGCGGCGCTCGAGTCGGCGCTCGGCACTCGCGTGCTCGCGGCCGACGATCGCGGAGGGGGCGCAGACGGTGCCGCCGTGTCGACGCCACGGGTGCCGGGCAGCACGGCGCAGCACTACGCGCCGCGCACGCCGCTCACGCTGGTGCCCGCCGGGACGCTGGCGGTCGCCGTTGCGGCGGCGGTCGAACGCGGTGAACGCGCGGCGATCCTCGCCTGTCCGCCGGACAGCGATGCGGCCATGTACGGGCGCGCGCTCTACGCGACGCTGCGTGCGCTCGACGACGGGCGCGCCGATCGGCTGCTCGTCGAACAGGTCCCGGCCACGCCCGAGTGGGATGCGGTGCGCGACCGCCTGACCCGCGCGGCAGCCGCTTCCGCCTGATGCGCCGCCGCCGCTAGTGTCGGCGGCCGCATCGTGCAAACATCGCGCCCCATGAAGACCGCCCGCATCGCCAAGAAGCCCCGCGCCGCCCGTGCGCCGGGTCTCATCGATCCGTTCGAGCCCCGCGAGATCCGCAGGCTGGTGCGGGAGTTCGGCTCACCGCTGCTGATCGTCGACTGCGAGCGGGTGCGCCGCCAGTACCGCGCCTTGCAGCGCGCGCTGCCGGGCGTGGACCTGCACTACGCCCTCAAGCCGCTGCCGCATCCGGCGGTGATCCGCACCGTGCTGGAGGAGGGCGGTTTCCTCGACCTCGCGACCACCGGCGAGGTGGAGGTCGTGGCGCGCATGGGCGTCGACCCGGCGCGCTGCATCCACACCCATCCCATCAAGCGCGATGCCGACATCCGCGACGCCTTGGCGCGCGGCGTGCGCGTGTTCGTCGCCGATAACCCTGACGAGCTGCGCAAGTTCACGCCCTACGCCGCCGATGCCGAAGTGCTGCTGCGCGTCTCGTTCCGCAGCCCCGGTGCGGTGTCCGACCTGTCGCGCAAGTTCGGCTGCGACCCGGAGCACCTGCTGCCGCTCGCGCGCCGCGCGCGCGACCTCGGCGTGACGGTGCGCGGGCTGTCGTTCCATGTGGGATCGCAGGCCCCGGACCCCGGCAAGCATGTCGAGGCGGTCGAGGTCTGCGGCAAGCTGCTCGCCGCGGCGCGCCGCGAGCGGCTCGGCCCCTGCGACACGCTCGACATCGGCGGCGGCTTCCCCATCGACTACGGGACTCGGGCGCCCGAGATCGGCTGGTTCTGCGCGCCCATCCGTGCGGCGCTCGCGCGGCTGCCGAAGCGCGTGCGCATCATCGCCGAGCCCGGCCGCTACATCGCCGGTCCTTCAGCCATCGGCGTCGCGAGCGTCATGGGCCGCGCGCGGCGCGAGGGCCGTTGGTGGTACTACCTCGATGACGGTCTGTACGGTTCCTACAGCGGCCAGCTCTTCGACCATGCGCGCTACCCGCTCGAATCGCTGCGCAAGGGCGGCAGGCGCGAGCCTGCGGTGCTCGCCGGCCCGACCTGCGACAGCATCGATGTGATCGCCGAAAACCTGTCGCTGCCGCTGCTCGACGAGGGCGATCTGGTGGTCGGGCGTGCGATGGGCGCCTACACCTGGGCCAGCGCGTCGGAGTTCAACTTCTTCCCGCGCGCCACGGTCGTGTCGGTGAACCTCGAACCCGGCGACCGCGGCCGGGTGATGACCATCGATCGCTGACCTGTGGCGCGGCTCAGAGTTCCCGAGGCCGCGGAAAAACTTCCGGAGGGGTTGCCTCCCGCGGCGCGGTCTGGGAGCATCCGCGGCTTCGACGAACCCACCCGACACATCCGACCGACGAGGCGAGCCGCATGAACCCACCCACGCGACCCGACCGACGCCGTTTCCTGATGCTCGGAGCCGCCACCGCTGCGGTATCCCTGCTGCCGGCGCCCGCTGATGCCTACGCCCCTTCCGCCGCCGTCGCCGAGGGCGCCCGTCCGCTCCCGCGCTGGCTCGAACTCTTCAACACCCACACCTCCGAGACCCTGCAGGTCGCCTACCGCGACGCCTCGGGTTTCGTCGGCACCTCGATGGACAAGCTGCGTTGGCTGCTGCGCGACCACCGCGCCAACGAGGCCGGGGCCATCGACACCGCGCTCTTCGACCAGCTCGCCGACTTCGCGGCGAAGCTCGGCGTCGAGCCCCGCTTCCAGGTGATCTCGGGCTACCGCTCCTCGCGCACCAACGAGATGCTGCGGCGCGCCGGTGGCGGTGGCGTCGCCCGCAAGAGCCTGCACATGCAGGGTCGCGCCATCGATGTCCGTCTCCGTGGCGTTTCCTGCGCCGATCTTCGCGATGTCGCGATCGCCGCCCGCCGCGGCGGTGTCGGCTATTACCGGCGCTCCGACTTCGTCCACCTCGACACCGGGGCTGTGCGCGCCTGGGGCGCCTGACCGTCCACCACGCCGACTTCGTCGCGGGTGCCGGTTCGGCCCGCGGCGTCGTCATCATCATCGATGTGTTCCGCGCCTGTTCGCTGGTGGCGCATGCGCTGGCCGCCGGTGCGGCGCGGGTGCTGCCGGTGGAGGGCGTCGACGAGGCCCGAGCCCGCAAGGCCGCCCATCCGGATTGGCTGCTGGTCGGTGAACGTCATGCCAAGCCGCTGCCGGGATTCGATTGCGGCAACTCGCCCACCGAGGTGCTGCGCCGCCCGCTTGCCGGCCGGACCCTCATCCACACCACGCACGCGGGCACGCAGGGCCTCGTCGCCGCCTCGCGGGTCGCGGAGCGGGTCTTCACGGGCGCGCTGGTCAATGCCGCGGCGACCGTCGCCGCGGTGCAGGCATTGCAGCCCGACGAGGTCACCATCGTCGCGATGGGTCACGAGGCGCGTGAGCGCTGTCTCGAGGACGATCTCTGCCGCGATCTGCTGCACGCGCGACTGGTCGGCGCGCGCTTCGACACCGATGATCTGACGACGCGGCTGCGCGCCGCGCCGGCGGCGGCGAAGTTCTTCGATCCCACCGCCGACTGGGCGCCGGAGGGCGACTTCGCGCTCTGCGCCGCGCTCGATGCCGTGCCGTTCGCGGTGGCGCTCGGGCGCTCCGTCGAGGGCTGGCCGGAGCTGCGCCGCTGGCCCGAGACGGGCGTCGACACAGCGGGATCGGCGACATGAGCGGCATCACGGGCGGCATCACGGGCGGCGTCACGGGCCGGGGCGACATCACGCAGGTGGTGTTCGACATCGGACAGGTGCTGGTGAAGCTGCGGCCGGCGCCGCTCTTCGCCCTGCTGGCGGAGCATGGCTACCAGCCCGACGACCTTGAGCGCGTGGCGCGCCGCATCGGCATCGTCGAGCACGAGACCGGCCGGTTGGACGGCGCGGGTCTGCTCGCCAACGTCGCCGCGCTCGCGCCGCGGCCGCCCGACCCGACGCGGCTGCAGGCCGCGTGGCTCGACATGTTCGAGCCGGACCGGCGGATGATCGAGCTCGCGGCACGGCTGCGCACGACGCACGGCGTCTTCCTGCTCTCCAACGTCGGCGATCTGCACTGGGCGCGATTGCGCGGCGTGTGGCGCATCCACGAACTCGCCCATGACGCGTTGCCGTCCTTCGAGGTGGGCGTGATGAAGCCGGACGAGGCGATCTACCGCGAGGCCGAACGGCGCTTCGCGCTCGACCCGGCTCGAACGGTGTTCATCGACGACCGCGCGGAGAACGTGGCGGCGGCGCGGAACCGCGGTTGGCAGGCGATCCAACACGGCGACACCGAGCACACCCTCCGGGCGCTGCGGGCGCTCGGCGTCGATACGGAGGCCTGATCGGGTCACTCCAGGCGCGCGTAGTGCAGCGGCAGGGCGGTGGTCGATTTGATGGTCTCGAGCGAGAAGCTCGCGCTGACATCGAGCATCTCGAGCGCGGCGATCAGCCGCTTGTAGACGGCGTCGTAGGCGGCGATGTCGGGGACCGCGATGCGCAGCAGGTAGTCGACATCGCCGCTCATGCGGTGCAGCTCCGTCACTTCGGGCAGGTCGCGGACGACCTTGGCGAAGCGCTCGAACCAGCCGGCGCTGTGGCTCGGCGCCTTGATGGTGACGAACACCGTGGTGCCGACATTGAGCGCGCGGGCATCGAGCAGCGCGACGGTGCGGCGGATCACACCGGTCTCGCGCAGCCGTTGGATGCGCCGCCAGCAGGGCGCCTTGGAGAGCCCCACGCGCTCGGCGATCTCGGCGGCGGTGAGGTCGGCGTCCTTCTGCAGCAGGTCCAGGATCTTGCGGTCGAGCTTGTCCATGAGACAAAGTTTCTTGTAACTCCGATGATGAGAAACATTGTTGCGCGAAGTGGCGGGACTGTCCAGACCTTCGCAACCCCGTTGCGGCGCTTGAGGGCTATCGTTGTCCGCCATGGATCCGCTGCGCGCCTTCACCGAACATCCGGCCTCCGTGGGCGAGAGCTACTTCGGGCATCTGCTGCAGGCGTCGCGCTTCGGCCTGCGCATGATCGGTGCCGGGCTCGCCTGTCTCGCGCACGGCCTGTTCCCGTTCCTGTGCGTGACCCGGGGTTCGGACGCCATGTCGGCGCTGCATGCCGAGATGGCGGCGCGGCGCGCCAAGGCCTGCGGCGAGAGCGCCGCCCTCGACACCTCCGTCCGGAGCGGCACCGTAATCCGCTAGACTCCGCAGCGGTCCAGGCCGCGCGGATGTCCCTTTGAGCCCCCAGTCCTCCGATCCTTCGGCTCTGCCCGAACTGCGTCTGCGTCGCGGCGAGGACCGCCGGCTGCGCGCGGGCCATCCCTGGATCTTCAGCAACGAGATCGATGTCGCGGCCACGCCGCTCGCGGGGTTCGCCCCGGGGCAGCAGGTGCGCGTCACCACCGACCGCGGTCAGGCGATCGGGGTCGCGTATGTGAACCCCGCGACGCTCATCGCCGCCCGGCTGCTCGCCCGCGACCGCACCACGGCGGTCGATGTCGGCTGGTTGGCCGAGCGCCTGCGCAGCGCGCTGGCGCTGCGTGAGCGGCTGGCGGCCACGCCGCATTACCGTTGGGTGTTCGGTGAGTCGGATGGGCTGCCAGGTCTCGTGCTCGACCGTTACGGCGATGTCGTGGTCGGCCAGATCACCACGCGGGGCATGGACCGGCTGCGCGAGGCGATCGAAGAGGCCGTCCGCCGGGTGCTCGCGCCGCAGGCGCTCGTCTGGCGCAACGACTCGGGCGCCCGTGCGCTCGAGGGCCTGCCTGAAGAGGTGTCGACGGCCTTCGGCGAGGCGCCCGACCGGCTCGAGGTCGTCGAGACCTTGCCGGGCGGTCCGGCGCTGCGTTTCTCGCTGCCCGTCGCCGATGGCCAGAAGACCGGGTGGTTCTACGATCAGACCTTCAACCGCAGCCTGCTCGGCCGTTTCCTGAAGCCCGGCGCGCGCGTGCTCGATGTCTGCAGCTATGCGGGCGGTTGGGCCGCGACCGCGGCCGCGCTCGGCGCCGGCGACATCGACTGTGTGGATTCTTCGGCGGCGGCGCTGGCCCGAGCGGTCGAGCATGTCGTGGCGGCGCGCGGCGCGTCCGGCGGAGGCGCCGGCACCGCGACCACCACCGCGCATCGCGGCGATGCCTTCGATCAGCTTGCGGCGCTCGCGGAGGCGGGTCGCCGCTTCGATGTGGTGGTCGTCGATCCGCCGGCCTTCATCAAGCGCCGCAAGGAGTTCCCGCAGGGGGTGGCCGCGTACCGCAAGCTCAACCAGCTCGCGCTGCGGGTGCTCGAGCCCGAGGGGCTGCTCGTCTCCTGCTCCTGTTCCTACCATCTTTCCGCCGACGACCTCCTCGGTGCGATCCAGGGCGCGGCACGGCATGTCGACCGTTTCGTGCAGGTGCTGCACCAGGGCGGCCAATCACCGGACCATCCGGTGCATCCGGCGGTGCCCGAGACGCGCTATCTCAAGGCGTTTTTCTGCCGCGTGACGCGCTGCTGAAGATAGAATCGCGGGATGCTGACCTACCCCGGCTTCGATCCGGTCGCGTTCTCCCTCGGGCCGCTGCATGTGCGCTGGTACGGCCTCACCTATGTCGTCGCCTTCGGCGTCGCCTGGTGGCTCGCGCGTCGTCGCGCGGCGCGACCGGGCTCCACCTGGACGCCGCTCGATGTCGACGACTTCGTGTTCTTCGCGATGCTCGGCACCATCCTCGGCGGCCGCATCGGTTATGTGCTGTTCTACGGGCTCGGGTTCTGGGCGCAGGACCCGTGGTACCCGCTGCGCATCACCGACGGCGGCATGTCCTTCCACGGCGGCCTCATCGGCGTGCTGGTCGCGCTCGCCTGGTTCGCCCGCAGCCGCGGCAAGCGCGTGGCGGATGTGTTCGATTTCGCCGCTGCGCTGCCCGGCATCGGCATCTTCGCCGTGCGCATGGGCAACTTCATCAACGGCGAACTGTGGGGACGGCCCGGCGAGGCGCCGTGGGTGATGCTGGTCGACGGCGTGCCGCGGCATCCCACCCAGGTCTACGAAGCCCTGCTCGAAGGGCTGCTGCTCGCCGTGGTGCTATGGTGGTTCACTTCGAAGCCCCGGCCGCGGCTCGCGCCTTCGGGTCTGTTCCTCGTCATGTATTCGCTCGGGCGGCTGACCGTCGAGTTCTGGCGCATGCCCGATGAGCATATCGGCTATCTCTACGGCGGTTGGCTCACCATGGGCCATCTGCTCACGCTGCCGATGCTGCTGGCGGGTATCGCGCTGATGGCGATCGCCTATCGGCGCGGCGAGGCCTCGGGCAACTTCCGCGCGGCGGGCGCGGGCTGACGGCGCGGCACTGCGATGCGCCAGTACCATGACCTGATGCGATTGGTGCGCGACCACGGTGCGCGCAAGGCCGATCGCACCGGCACCGGTACGCTGTCGGTGTTCGGCCACCAGATGCGCTTCGACCTGCGCGAGGGCTTCCCGCTCGTCACCACCAAGAAGGTGCACCTCAAGTCGGTGGTGCACGAGCTGCTCTGGTTCCTGCGCGGCGACACCAACACCGCCTACCTGCGCGAGCATGGCGTCAGCATCTGGGACGAGTGGGCCGACCCGCAGGGCGAGCTCGGCCCGGTCTACGGCAAGCAGTGGCGTTCTTGGCCGGCGCCGGATGGCGGCAGCATCGACCAGATCGCCGAGACGGTCCGGCTGCTGCGCACGCAGCCCGATTCGCGCCGCATCATCGTCAGCGCCTGGAACGTGGGCGAGCTCTCCAAGATGGCGCTGATGCCCTGCCACGCGTTCTTCCAGTTCTATGTGGCGGAAGGTCGGCTCTCCTGCCAGCTCTACCAGCGCAGCGCCGACATCTTCCTCGGCGTGCCGTTCAACATCGCCTCCTATGCGCTGCTGACGCACATGCTCGCGCAGCAGTGCGACCTCGGGGTCGGCGACTTCGTGTGGACGGGCGGCGATTGCCACCTCTACCTCAACCACCTCGAGCAGGTGGAGACGCAGCTCGCGCGCGCGCCGCGACCGCTGCCGCAGCTCGTCATCCGACGCCGTCCGCCCTCCATCTTCGACTACGCCTTCGAGGACTTCGAGTTCCAAGGCTACGACCCGCACCCGGCCATCCGCGCGCCGGTGGCGGTCTGACCCATCACCTGACAGGAGAGCCTTCACCGTGCCTATCCCCGAGATGCGTACCAGCCGCTGGATCGAAGTCCGCGAATCCCCCATCCATGGCAGCGGCGTGTTCGCCGCGCGCCGCATCCCGAAGGGGACGCGCGTCATCGAGTACCTCGGCGACCGCATCACGCACAAGGAAGCCGACGACCGTTACGAGGACCACGACCCGAACGACAACCACACCTTCCTGTTCATCGTCGACCGTCGGACGGTGATCGACGCGGGGGTGAACGGCAACGCCGCGCGCTTCATCAACCACTCCTGCGACGGCAACTGCACCTCGGTGATCGAGCAGCGGCGTGTCTTCATCGAGTCGACCCGCGAGATCGCCAAGGGCGAAGAGCTCGGCTACGACTACGAGATCGGCCGCGAGAAGGACGACCCGGAGAACGTCGACGAGATCTTCGCCTGCCGCTGCGGCAGCCCGAAGTGCCGCGGCACCATGCTCTATCCGGCCGAGAAGCCCGCCAAGAAGAAGAAGGCCAAGAAGAAGGTCGCGAAGAAGAAGACCGCGAAGAGGCCGGTCAAGAAGCCGACCAAGAAGAAGACGCGCCGCGCCAAGGGCGGTCGCGGACGCTGAATGCACGCGTCGCCGCGCATCACGCTGGCGGTCGCCGTGGCCGACAACGGCGTGATCGGCCGCGGCGGTGAGCTGCCGTGGCGGTTGCCCGAGGACCTGCGGCGCTTCAAGGCGGCGACCCTCGGCAAGCCGGTGCTGATGGGCCGCAAGACCTTCGAGTCCATCGGCCGCGCGTTGCCGGGGCGGCTCAACATCGTGCTGACGCGGCAGCCGGGCTGGCAGCCGTCCGACCCGGCGGTGCGTGTCGCACCCGACCTCGACGCGGCGCTCGCCCTCGCGGGCGACGCAGCGGAGGTCACGGTGATCGGCGGCTCGGAGATCTACGCGCTGGCGCTGCCGCGCGCGTCACGGGTGCTGCTCACCGAGGTGCACGCCGCGCCCGAGGGCGACACCGTGTTGCCGCGCTTCGACCCGCGTGAGTGGCGGGAGGTGTCGCGCGAGCGCTGGCCCGCCGATGCGCGCCATGCGCACGACCTCAGCTTCGTCGAGTTGGAGCGGGTTGCGGGGGTGCCGAAAGTCATTTGACTGTCCGTTATGGCGGCGCGGGGCCGTATGCCATTACGCCATGAGAACAAAAGCCTTCGAGCAGAAAGCCCCTGCGCGCGCAGGGACCTCCATCCCCACCGCCCGCGCCGCCTCGGCGCCCGCGAGGGCCGGTTCCCCGGGCTGTCAGCCCGGTCGCGGCCGTTGGGCGGCCTTCGGCGAGCGCGGCTGGTGGTACGCGCCGCGCTGCGCCTCGCTGCCGCGGGCGCGCGGCGAGGTCAGTGCAGTTTCACCCGCGGTTCTGTCTGCGCGGCGATCAGGCGGGCGAAGGTGGTGAGCGAGGTGCGCCACCAGCCGTGCAGCGCCACCTCGTGCATCTTGTAGAGCGACTGGTACATCCAGCGCGCGAAGAGCCCTTCCAGCCAAAGATTGCCGCCGACGAAGTTGCCCATCAGGTTGCCGACGGTGGTGTATTCGCCGAGCGAGACCAGCGAACCGAAGTCGCGGTAGCGCCAGGGCGGTGACTCGCGCCCGGCGAGGCGGCGGCGCAGCGCTTTCACGAGATACATCGCCTGCTGGTGTGCGGCCTGCGCACGCGGCGGCACATTGCGCCCCTCGTGGCCGGCCCAGGCGGCCGCCGCGCAGTCGCCGAGCGCGTAGATGCAGGGGTCGTCGAGCGAGCGCAGTTGTCCGTCCACCTTGATCTGGTTGAGCGTGTTCACCGCGAGCCCGAGTTCGGCGAGGAAGGGCGCGGCCTTCACGCCCGCGGCCCACACCACCATCTCCGCCTCGATGATGCGGCCATCGGCCAGGCGCACCGCTTTCGGCAGCACTTCGGCGACGCGGGCATCGCAGTGCACCTCCACACCGAGCTCGTCGAGCATGCGCCGCGCCGACGCCGAGATGCGCTCGGGCAGCGCGGGCAGGATGCGCGGCGAGGCCTCGATGAGGTGCAGCCGGATGTGCTTGTCGGGGTCGATGTTGTCGAGGCTGTAGGAGACGAGCTCGCGGGTGGACTTGTGCAGCTCCGCCGAGAGCTCGACGCCCGTCGCGCCGGCGCCGACGATGGCGACATCCAGCTGTCCCGGCGCGAGCGGTCCGGACTGCGCGTGGGCGCGCAGGAAGGCGTTCACGAGACGACGATGGAAGCGGTCGGCCTGCTTGGTGCTGTCGAGCGCGATGGCGTGCTCCGCGACGCCGGGCGTGCCGAAATCATTGACCTGGCTGCCGATCGCGAGCACCAGGAGGTCGTAGCCGATGCGGCGCGCCGGCACGATCTCGAGGCCGGTGTCGTCGAGCACCGGACCGACCAGCACCTCGCGCGCCGCCCGGTCGAGGCCCACCATCTCGCCGTAGCGGTACTTGAAGCCGTGCCAATGCGACTGCGCGAGGTAGTCGAGCTCGTGCACATCGAGGTCGACCGTGCCCGCGGCGAGCTCGTGCAGGTGCGGCTTCCAGAAGTGGGTGCGACCGCGCTCGATGAGCGTGATCTCGGCGCGGCGCTTGCGGCCGAGGGTGTCGCCGAGGCGGGTGGCGAGCTCGAGCCCGCCGGCGCCGCCGCCGACGATGACGATGCGCGGGTGTGAGGTCTCGGTCTTCATGCGGGTTGGAGGTCCATGCGGGGCGGTGCCATGTTACGCCGCGTCCGTCCGGCTGTCTTGCGCGGATGCGGCTGCGTCCCGTCGGTCGCGGACATCGCGCGGATGGTGTGTAATCGCTTCATGGAACACACCGCAGATGCACCCCGCCGCCTGCTCCGTACCATCGCGGCGCAGCGCACCTCCGACGGCGCCGGCGTATCGCTCTGGCGCAGCCTCGGGCAGAGCCAGTTCGCGCGCCTCGACCCGTTCCTGATGCTCGACGAGTTCGGCAGCGACAAGCCGGGCGAGTACATCAAAGGTTTTCCGCCGCATCCGCACCGCGGGTTCCAGACCGTCACCTACATGCTCGCCGGGCACATGCTGCACGAGGACCATATGGGCAACCGCGGCCATCTGCGCGCGGGCGATGTGCAGTGGATGAACGCGGGCCGCGGCATCATCCACTCCGAGATGCCGCAGCAGGAGAGCGGGCTGATGCGCGGCTTCCAGCTGTGGATCAACCTGCCGGCGCGCGACAAGATGTCGCCGGCGGGCTACCAGGACATCCCGGCGGCCTCGCTGCCGGTGGTCGAGGATGCTGCGGGACTGCGCGCGGTGGTGGTGGCAGGTGATTGGGATCATGCGGGCGCCAAGGCCGTCGGTCCCGTGGCCGGGCTCGCGACGCAGCCGCTGTTCGTCGATCTCGCGCTGCCCGCGGACGGTCGGCTGGCGCTGCCGTTGCCCGCCCTGCACAACGCCTTCGTCTATGTCTACGAGGGTGCGCTGTCGCTGCCCGGTGGGTCGCTCGCAGCACGCCACGGCGGCGTGCTCGGCGCCGGTGCGCGGCTCGAGGCCACCGCAGGCCCGGCGGGTGCGCGCTGCCTGCTGCTCGCGGCGCGCCCCATCGGGGAGCCGGTCGTGCAGTACGGACCGTTCGTGATGAACACCCGCGAGGAGATCGAGCAGGCGGTGCACGACTACCAGACCGGACGGCTCGCCGTCGGCTGATCGGGCTGCGCGCGATCAGCGGCGCGCGATCAGCGGCGCGCGATCAGACGAGGAAGATCGCGCCCAGGCCGAGCAGCGTCGCGAAGCCGATGCAGTCGGTGAAGGTGGTGATGATGACGCCGGCCGAGAGCGCCGGATCGATGTCGAGGCGGCGCAGCGTGAGCGGCACCAACACGCCCACCGCCGCTGCCGCGAGCAGGTTCACCAGCATCGCCGCGCCGATGATGAACGCGATCTGCCAGGTGCCGAACCAGGCGACGGTCACGGCGCCGACCACCAGCGCCCACAACAGACCGTTGAGGCCGCCGACCGCGATCTCCTTGAAGAGCAGCCAGCGCGCGTTCGACCACTGCACCTGGCCGAGCGCGAGGCCGCGGATGATGAGCGTCACCGTTTGGGTGCCGGCGATGCCGCCCATCGAGGCGACGATGGGCATCAACGCGGCGAGCGCGGCGACCTTCTCGATGGTGCCCTCGAAGGACTTCACCACCGCTGCGGCCATGAACGCCGTGACGAGGTTGATGCCGAGCCACAGCAGACGGCGGCGGGTCGAAGGCACGATGCCCGCGAACAGGTCCTCCTCGTCCTGCAGGCCGGCCATGGACATCACCGAGTGCTCGGCCTCCTGGCGGATGACATCGACGACATCGTCGATGGTGATGCGGCCGAGCAGGCGCCCTTCGGCGCCGACCACCGCCGCGGACACGAGGTCGCGGTCCTGGAAGAGCTGCGACACCTCGTGCGCCGGGATCGCGGGGTCGATGCGCGGCGCCTCGGCGTCGAGGTTGTCGCCGACCATCGCCTCGGGGTCGCCGGTGATGAGGCTCGTCAGGGCGATGGTGCCGAGATAACGGTCGTCGCGGTCGACCACGAACAGGCTGTCGGTGCGCGTCGGCAGCTCGCCGCGCATGCGCAGATAGCGCAGCACCACCTCGAGCGTGACATCGGCGCGCACGCTCACGGTGTCGGTGTTCATCAGGCCGCCGGCGCTGTCCTCCGGCCACGAGAGCACGGTGCGCAGCCGATCGCGGTCGCGCTGGTCCATGGACTTCAGCACCTGCAGCGTGACCGCCTCGGGCAGCTCGCCGACGAGGTCGGCGAGATCGTCGACCTCGAGCTCCTTGGTGGCCGCGACGAGTTCGCCGGGCTCCATCTCCTCGATGAGCTCCTGACGGACGCTCTCGCTGAGCTCGACCAGCACCTCGCCTTCGAGGTCGCTGTCGACCATCTCCCACACCAGTTGGCGCTGCCGAGGCGGCACGGACTCGAGCAGCAGCGCGATCTCCGCCGGGTGCAGCGCGGCGACCATGCGCTCCGCCGGCCGCAGCGTGCCGGCGTCCAGGGCCTGGCGCAGCGCGCCGAGCCGCACCTGCTTGCCGACGACGGCGTTCACGCGCGTCCCGGCAGGTCGAGCGAATGGTGGCGACGGCCGATGCCGGGCGCCTGCGCGGCGAGCCGCTCGGCGAGACGGTCGACCAGATAGACCGAGCGGTGCTGGCCGCCGGTGCAGCCGATGCCGATGGTCAGATAGCGGCGGTGCGCGGCGCGGTGCTCCTCGATGCGCGCGGTGATGAAGCGCTCGAGGTCGTCGAGCATGCGCGCGGCTTCGGGCCGCGACTCGAGCCAGGCCACGACCGCCGGGTCACGGCCCGTCAGCGGGCGCAGCGTCGTGTCCCAGTAGGGGTTGGGCAGCGTGCGCGCGTCGAACACGAAATCGCAGTCGCCGGGGACGCCGTGCTTGAAGCCGAAGGACACGAGGTTCACCGAGAGTTCGGCGAGCCGTCGCGTGTCGATGCGCCGCACCACGATCTCGCGGAGCTGGTGCACGCCGAGATGCGTGGTGTCGATGACGAGGTCGGCGGCCTGGATGACCGGGTCGAGCATCTCGCGCTCGCGGGCGACCGCCGACTGGAGCGTCTCGGCGCGCTGCGCGAGCGGATGGCGGCGCTTGGTCTCGCCGAAGCGCCGCAAGAGTTCGCCGTCGTCGGCGAGCACCACCAGCAGCTCGCAGCGCAGGCCGCTGCGGCGCAGCTGGTCGAGCGTGCGTGGCACGTCCGTCATGCCGATCGCGCTGTCGCGGGCGTCGATGCCGATGGCGGTCTTCTCGAAGGGGCCGGCTTCACCGCTGCGCAGCGTGTGCGAGACGAACGACTCGAGCATGCTCGCGGGGAGGTTGTCGACGCAGTAGTAGCCGATGTCCTCGAGCGCGTTGAGCACCACGCTCTTGCCGGCTCCGGAGAGACCGCTCACGAGGATGATGCGCATCGTGGCCACGCGGCGGCTCCCCCGGGTGCGCGCGGTCAGTGCCGCGCGGCACGACCCTCGTTGGCGTGATGGTCGGTGTTCTTGTCCTTGCGCTTCTTGACCAGCCGATCGAGCTTGTCGGCGAGCGCGTCGATGGCGGCGTACATGTCCTCGGCGACGGCCTCGGCATGGATGTCCCCGCCGCGCGCCTTCAGGGTGGCCTCGGCCTTGTGGCGCAGCTTCTCCACCGACAGCACATAGTGCGCGTCGAGCAGCTGGTCGAAGTGGCGCACGATGCGGTCCATCTTCTTGTGGACATAGGCTCGCATCGAGTCGGTGACCTCGACATGGTGTCCGGTGACATCGATCTGCATGGCATGTCCCTCCTGGGGGTGCGAAGAGGCGTAGGACGAGGTTAGCGCGTTCCGACCCGTTTGCGCTCGGCCGACGAGACGATGCCCAGAGCTTCCCGGTACTTGGCCACGGTGCGGCGCGCCACCGGGATGCCCTCGGCCGAGAGCAGCTCGGCGATGCGGCCGTCCGAGAGCGGGGCCTCGGGCGGTTCGTCGCGGATGAGCTTGCGGATCTTCGCCCGGATCGCGGTCGACGAGGTGCCCGCACCGTCGTCGCCCTCGACCTGGCTCGAGAAGAAGTATCGCAGTTCGAAGACGCCGCGCGGGGTATGTAGGTACTTTCCCGAGGTCACCCGCGAGATCGTGGACTCGTGCATGCCGATGGCGCCGGCGATGTCCTTGAGGATCATCGGCTTCATGTGCTCCTCGCCGTGGGTGAGGAACCCGCTCTGGCGCTCGACGATGGCGCGGGTCACCTTGAGCAGGGTGTCGTTGCGGATCTCGAGGCTTTTGAGCAGCCAGCGGGCCTCCTGCAGCTGCGAGCGCAGGATGGCGTGGCCGCCGCCGCCGCTGCCGCCACCGCGGCCCAGCATGCCTGCGTAGTCCTGGTTGACCCGCAGGCGGGGCAGGGTGCGGTCGTTGAGCTCGACCGCCCAACCGCGGGCGGTGCGGCGCACCAGCGCGTCGGGGACGATGTACTCGGGCTTCGCGGTGCTGATCACCGAGCCGGGTCGCGGGTGGCAGTGGCGCACCAGCGCGATCGCGGCGGCCAGCGTCTCCTCGTCGGCGCCGGTGGCGCGGCGCAGCGGCGCCGTATCGCGCAGCGCCAGCAGGTCGAGGTGACGCTCGACGATGTCGCGGGCGAGCGCGAGACCGGGCGTGGCGGGGTCGAGCGGCGCGAGCTGCAGCTGCAGGCACTCGGCGATGTCCCGGGCGCCGACGCCGATCGGGTCGAGCTTCTGCACCAGCATCAGCACCCGCTCGATCTCCTCCTCGTCGCGGTCGATGCCCGGCCGCAGCGTGGCGGCGATCTCGGCGAGCGATTCGGTGAGGTAGCCGTCGTCGTTGAGCGCGTCGACGATGGCGGTGGCCACCGCCAGGTCCTCGTCGGAGAGTTTGAGCATCTCGAGCTGACCGAGCAGGTGCTCGCGCAGCGACTCGCCTCGCTCGTCGGCGAGGTCGCGCTCACGCTCCTCGTCGTCCTCCGCGCGGCCCGCGTCGCTGCCGGTGCCGGCGCGGTCGGCCCAGGTCTGGTCGACGACCTCGACCTCGACGCGGCTCTCGTCCTCGCCCACCGGCTGCGGGGTCGGCGCCACCGCCGTGAACGCCGCGCTGAGCTCGACCTCGTCATCGGCGTCGGGCTCCTCCTGCTCGAGCATCACATTGCTCTCGAGCACCTCGGCGAGGTGCGCCTGCAGGTCGAGCGTCGGCATCTGCAGGAGGCGGATGGCCTGCTGCAACTGCGGCGTCATCGTCAGCGACTGACCCAGCTTGAGTTGCAGCGACTGCTTGAGCATCGGAGGGGCTCGCGGCGGGGCGCCGATCGGGGCGCCCGTGAAGGGTCCTAGAGGCGGAAGGATTCGCCCAAGTACACCTCACGCACGCGGGGATTGGCAAGGATTTCCTCCGCCGATCCGGCGGCCATCACGGTGCCCTCGCCGATGATGTAGGAGCGCTGGCACACGCCGAGCGTCTCGCGCACGTTGTGGTCGGTGATCAGCACGCCGATGCCGCGCGCCGCGAGCTCGCGGACGATGCGCTGGATGTCGAGCACCGAGATCGGGTCGACGCCGGCGAACGGCTCGTCGAGCAGCAGGAAGCGCGGGTCGGCGGCGAGCGCGCGCGCGATCTCGACGCGGCGGCGTTCGCCGCCCGACAGCGCCATGCCTGGCGAGGTGCGCACATGGTCGATGCGCAGGTCGGCGAGGATCGCATCGCAGCGCGCGCGGCGCGCGGCGCCGTCGAGCCCCGGCCGGGTCTCGAGGATGGCGAGCACGTTGTCCTCGACGCTCAGCTTGCGGAACACCGAGGCTTCCTGCGGCAGGTAGCCGATGCCGGCCTGCGCGCGTGCATGGATGGGGCGGTGGGTGAGGTCGGTGTCGTCGATCAGGATGCGGCCGGCGTCCGCGGGCACCAGCCCCACGATCATGTAGAACGCCGTGGTCTTGCCGGCCCCGTTCGGGCCGAGCAGACCGACCACTTCGCCCGCGCCGACCTCCAAAGAAAGATCGCGCACGATCGTGCGTCTGCCGTAGGACTTGGCGAGGTGCTGTGCGACGAGGCGGCTCATGGCGTGCCCTGCGGGCGGATCACGATGCGCACGCGGTCGTCGCCGCCCGAGGCCTTGCCGGCCTGCACGCGTTGCGCGTTGATGTCGTAGACCAGCTGCTCGCCGCGGATGTCGCTGCGCCCGTCGCTCAGCGAGGCGTCGCCGCGCAGCGTGACCTTGCCGAGGGCGGTCTCGTAGGTCAGCGAGGCGGCGCGGCCGCGGGCTCTGCCGCCGTCCTTCAGCTTCTGTTCGAGCTCGGCCGGCTTGCCGCGGACCACCGCCCGCGTAACGCGGTCGGCGACGAAGGTGACGACCGCCTCGTCGGAGCGCAGCTCGCCGTCCTGCACCGTGATGCGCACCTTGCCGCTGAAGGTCCAGGTCGCTTCCTTGAAATCGAGGCCGGTCGCGCGGGCGCGTTCGGCCTGCACCCGCACCGCGCCCTGCGTGATGACGACATCGCGGAACAGCAGCGTGCCGCTGCGGTAATCGACCTCGGACGAGGCGGCGTCGAGCACGATCTCGCCGTCGCGGGCCTTGGCCGTCTTGGGCGGGGCGGCCTGCGCCGCCGGCTGCTGCGCCGAGGCGATGATCGACGCCGCGGACGCCGCGGTCAGCAGCAGCGCTGCGGACAGCGCGCCGATGAGGGGACGGCGGACATGGGAGCGGTCAGGGTGTGAAGCGGCCATGGACGCGCGAGCCGAGTTTCGCCTGTTGGGAGTCCAGATCCGCCTCCAGACCGTCCGCCTCCAGCGTGCGGCCTGCCATCTCGAAGCGCACCTCGCCCGGAGCGGCGACGCGGTTGTTCTGCAGGTCGTAGGCGAGGGTGGCGGTGCGGATGCGCAGCGCCTCGCTCTCGAGACGCACATCGCCCTGCAGCGTGACGCGGCGCGCATCGGCCGGCAGTTCGCCGCGCTCCGCCTGCACGCGCCAGCGGTCCGCGCCCGGTCGCGACACGGTCATGTCCACGCCCTCGAGCGCCACCGTCCCGGTGGCCGGATCCTGACGGACCTTGTCGGCGCGAAGCCGATACCGCGGCAGCCCGTCGGCGCCGGTCTCGATGACCTCGGCCCCGCTCGCCGAGTAGCCCGGATCGTCGTTGGTCGCGAGCCGACCGGGGCCGTCGCCCTCCGAGGTCGTGCAGGCGCCGAGCAGCAGCGCCGCGAGCGGCGGTGCGACCCGCGACAGGGGGATGCGCATGGCGCGGCTCACACCACGCCCGCGCGCAGCAGGTCATGGACGTTCAGCGCACCGACCACGCGGCCGTCGTCGTCCACCACCGGCAGGCCGTTGATGCGGTGCTTCTCCATCAGATACACCGCCTCGGCGGCGAGTTCGCGCGCACCGATGGTCTTGCAGGGGTGGATCATCACCTCGCTCATGCGTGCGGCGTGCACATCGAGCCGCTTGTCGAGCGAGCGGCGCAGATCGCCGTCGGTATAGACGCCGACCGCACGGTCGTCCGCATCGACCACGACGGTCATGCCGAGGCCCTTGCGGGACATCTCGAGCAGGCCGTCGGCGAGCGTGGTGTCGGGCCTGACGCGCGGCACCTCGTCGCCGCGGCGCATGACATCTTCGACATGCAGCAGCAGACGCCGGCCGAGCGAACCGCCGGGGTGCGAGCGCGCGAAATCCTCGGCCGTGAAGCCGCGCGCCTCGAGCAGCGCGACCGCGAGCGCATCGCCCATGGCGAGCGTGGCGGTGGTGCTCGCGGTCGGCGCGAGGTTGAGCGGGCAGGCCTCGGCCGGCACGCTGACATCGAGATGCACGGCCGCCGCGCGCGCGAGGGTCGAGGCGGGGTTGCCCGTGACGGCGATGATCGGTACGCCGAGGCGGGCCACGGGCGGCAGCAGGGTGAGCAGCTCAGGCGTCTCGCCGGAATTGGAGAGCGCGAGCAGCACATCGTCGCGGGTGATCATGCCGATGTCGCCATGGCTGGCCTCGGCCGGGTGCAGGAAGAAGGACGGGCTGCCGGTGCTGGCGAGCGTGGCGGCGATCTTGCCGCCGACATGGCCCGACTTGCCCATCCCGGTGACCACGATGCGCCCCCGGCACCCGAGGGCGAGGCGGCAGGCGGTGGCGAACGCGGCGTCGATGCGGGCCTCGAGCGCAGCCAACCCCTGGCGCTCGGTGGCGATGGCGCGGCGCCCGGCCTCCACCAGGTCCTGATCGCGGGTCGTGCGCGGGGTGGTCATGGGATGGCATCATATCGCGATGGGCATGCCTCCCGACAAAGTCGCCGACCTCATCCGCGCCGGTCTTCCGGGCGCCGAGGTGCGGGTCCTCTCCGACGACCAGACGCACTTCACGGCCCGCGTGGTCGCGCCGCAGTTCACCGGCCAGCGCGCCATCGCGCGGCATCAGCTGGTGTATCGGACCCTGGGCGCGCTCGTCGGCCGCGAGATCCACGCGCTCTCCATCGAAGCGCTCACCCCTGAAGAGGCCGGCTCGGGCCGGCCGGCCTGAGGGCCTCCGCCATGGACAAACTCCATGTGCAGGGGGGCATCCCCCTCGAGGGCGAGGTGCGGGTGTCGGGCGCCAAGAACGCCGCGCTGCCGATCCTCGCCGGCATGCTGCTGCCCTCCGAACCGGTCAAGGTCGGCAACGTCCCGCATCTGCAGGATGTGACCACCATGATCGAGCTGCTCGGCCGCATGGGCGTCACGGTCACGGTCGACGAGCGCATGAACGTCGAGGTGGACGCCACCACGCTGCGGCAGGCGGTCGCCCCCTACGAGCTCGTCAAGACCATGCGCGCCTCCATCCTGGTGCTCGGGCCGCTGCTCGCGCGCTTCGGCGAGGCGGATGTCTCGCTGCCGGGCGGCTGCGCCATCGGTGCGCGACCGGTGAACATCCATGTCGCCGGCCTGCAGGCGATGGGCGCCGAGATCTCCATCGAGAACGGCTACATCCGCGCCCGCGCCAAGCGTCTGCACGGCGCGCGCCTCGTGCTCGACACCGTGACCGTGACCGGCACCGAGAACCTGATGATGGCGGCCGCGCTCGCCGACGGGCAGACCGTGCTCGAGAACGCGGCGCGTGAACCGGAGGTCGTCGACCTCGCCAATTTTTTGAATGCGATGGGCGCCAAGGTGCGCGGCGCGGGCACCGACACCATCGTCATCGACGGCGTGGAGCGGCTGCACGGCGCCGAGTACCGCGTGCTGCCGGACCGCATCGAGGCCGGCACCTTCCTCGTGGCGGGCGCCATCACCCGCGGCCATGTGCGCCTGAAGCAGGCCGCGCCCGGTCATCTCGACGCGGTGCTCGCCAAGCTCACCGAGGCCGGCGCGACGGTCACGACCGGCGAGGACTGGATCGAGCTCGACATGCGCGGCCGCCGCCCGAAGGCGGTCGATCTGCGCACCGCGCCGTATCCCGCGTTCCCGACCGACATGCAGGCGCAGTTCGCGGCGCTCGACACGGTGGCCGACGGTGTCAGCACCATCATCGAGACCATCTTCGAGAACCGCTTCATGCACATGCTCGAGATGCGGCGCATGGGCGCCGAGATCCGGCTCGAGGGCAACACCGCGATCATCAAGGGCGTGCCGAAACTGCAGGCCGCGCCGGTGATGGCCACCGACCTGCGCGCCTCGGCGTCGTTGGTGCTCGCCGGGCTCATCGCCGAGGGCCGCACGGTCATCGACCGCATCTACCACATCGACCGCGGCTACGAAGCCATCGAAGAGAAGCTCGCCGCGCTCGGCGCGGACATCAAGCGCGTGCCCTGAAGGCGCCGCTCAGCGGCCGGCCGGCTGCGCCTGCTGCGCGCCCTGCGGCTGCTCGATCACCTGCAGCGTCACATCATCGCGGAGGTCTCCGCGCGCCACCCCGAAGATCAGCGCCGTGCCGGGCGGCGTCGCCGCGATGCGCACCTGGACCTCCTGGGCGCTGGTCGGGGCGCGACCCCCGACGGCCGTGATGACATCGCCGAGCTTGAGGCCGGCCTGCGCCGCAGGGCTGCCGTTGAAGAGCCGCGTGACCATGATGCCGCCGCGCGGCAGGCCGAAGGCCCGCGCGCGGTCCTCGTCGAGGTACTCGACGCTGAAGCCCACCCAGCCGCGCACCACGCGGCCGCGCGCCACGAGCTCGCCGGTGACGCCGCGCACCAGATCGACCGGGATCGCGAAGCCGATGCCTTCGACCCCGAGGTTGCGCGCGACGATCGCGGTGTTGATGCCCACCAGTTCGCCGCGGGTGTTGATGAGCGCGCCGCCCGAATTGCCGACGTTGATGGGCGCGTCGGTCTGGATGAAGTTCTCGAACACCGCGACACCGAGCTGGCCGCGGCCGGTGGCGCTGACGATGCCCTGCGTGACCGAGGCGGACAGACCGATGGGGTTGCCGATGGCGAGGACCACATCGCCGACCCGCAGCGTCGAGGAGCGGCCGAGCTCGATGGCCGGCAGGTCGCGCAGGCCGATGCGCAGCAGCGCGAGGTCGGTGTCCGGATCGCGGCCGATGACGGTGGCATCGGCCTCGCGGCCATCTGCGAGCTGTACCCGGATGGCCGCCGCATTGGCGATGACATGGTGGTTGGTCACCACCTGGCCCGAGGGGTCGACGATCACCCCGGAGCCGAGGGACTGCTCAAGCCGCTGCCGGTAACGCGGCCCGAGCTCCCCGAACGGGTCCTGCAGCAGGTTGCGCGGCAGTCGTTCGGTGACGATCCTCGCCGCGTAGACATTGACCACCGCCGGCGCCGCCTTGCGCACCGCCTCGGCGTAACTGCCGAGCGGCGCCTGCCGGACCGGTGACGCGGGCTCCGCGGCGGCCGGGTCCCCCGGGGTCGAGGCCGCGCCGGGCCCCGCTGCCGTACCGTCCTCGGGCGCCGTCGCCCCGGCGGCGGCTGCGGCCGCTGCGGCCTGCCGCGTGGCCAGACGGTCGGCCAACAGTTCCGGCCGCCACGCCACCGCCAGGAAAGCGATCGCCAGCCCGCCGACCAGCGAGCCGGCGAGGAAGATCACGGCCTTGTGCCAGAGGTTCATTGCGGCGAGGGTGCGCGGGTCCGGGTGGCGGGTCTGCGTGGATATCTGCGTGTATAATGCCGCGCCTTCGAGAGTTAGGCACGACGACCTGCCGACACGGTCCGTCGGTGGAGCAGCAAGGAGTCAGCACGCGATGAGCGATCCGGTCACGACGCCCCCGGTCTCGACAGATGAAGAGGTCGACACCAGCCGCCGCAAATTCTTGACCGCGGCGACCGCCGCCACCGGTGCGGTCGGCGCAGCCTTCACCTTGGTGCCGTTCATCGCGTCGTGGAAGCCCTCGGAGCGCGCCCGCGCGCTCGGCGCTCCGCTCGAGATCGACCTCACCAAGCTCGAGCCGGGCCAGATGATCACGCAGAGCTGGCGCAAGCAGCCTGTGTATGTCGTGCGGCGCACGCCGGAGTCGGTCGCGGCGCTCGCCAAGGTCACGCCCAGCCTCAAGGACCCGAACTCCGACGCTTCGGCGCAGCCCGCCTACGCCAAGAACGAGATGCGCTCGATCAAGCCCGAGATCCTCGTTCTCTATGCCGCGTGCACCCACCTCGGTTGCCTGCCGAAGCAGTACTTCACCCAGGGTGATCCGACCCTCGGCGCCGACTGGCCGGGCGGCTTCTTCTGCCCCTGCCACGGTTCACGCTTCGACCTCGCCGGTCGCGTGTTCAACGGCTCGCCGGCTTCGCTCAACCTCGCCGTGCCGCCCCACAAGTTCGAGTCCGATTCCATGCTCGTGGTCGGCCTCGACGCCAACGCCCAAGGAGCTGCCTGATGGCCGCCGCCCCCGATAACGCCGCCGCCAAGGGCGGCTTCCGCGCCTGGCTCAACAAGCGCCTGCCCGTCGACGAGTTCGTCGATTCGCAGCTGACCGGTTACTTCGCGCCCAAGAACTTCAACTTCTGGTACTTCTTCGGCGCGCTGTCGCTGATGGTGTTCGTCATCCAGATCCTCTCGGGCATCTTCCTGACGATGCACTACAAGCCGAGCGAGGCCGAGGCCTTCAACTCGGTCGAGTACATCATGCGCGAGGTCGAGTGGGGCTGGCTGATCCGCTACATGCACTCCACCGGTGCTTCGTTCTTCTTCATCGTCGTCTACCTGCACATGTTCCGCGCCATGATGTACGGCTCCTACCGTGCGCCGCGCGAGCTGCTGTGGATCTTCGGCATGCTGCTCTACCTCGCGCTCATGGCCGAGGCCTTCATGGGCTATGTGCTGCCCTGGGGCAACATGTCCTACTGGGGCGCGCAGGTGATCGTGAACCTGTTCGGCACCATCCCGGTGATCGGGCCGGGTCTCGTCGAATGGATCCGCGGCGACTACGGCATCGCGGATTCCACGCTCAACCGCTTCTTCGCGCTGCATGTCATCGCGCTGCCGTTCGCCATCGCCTTCCTGATCCTCATGCACCTCGTGGCGCTGCGTCAGACGGGTTCCAACAACCCCGATGGCATCGAGATCAAGGCCAAGCTCGGCGCGAACGGCAAGCCGGTGGACGGCATCCCCTTCCACCCGTACTACACGATCAAGGACCTGGTCGGCGTCGGCGTCTTCCTGCTGTTCTTCTGCGGCGTGATCTTCTTCGTGCCGACCTTCGGCGGTCTGTTCCTCGAGAAGCCGAACTTCGAGCCGGCGAACGCGCTGTCGACGCCCGACCACATCGCCCCGGTCTGGTACTTCACGGCCTTCTACGCGATGCTGCGCGCCGTGCCGGACCAGCAGCTGGGCGCGCTGCTGATGCTGCTCGCCATCGTGGTGCTGTTCTTCCTGCCCTGGCTCGACCGTTCGCCGGTGAAGTCGATCCGCTACAAGGGCTGGATGTCGAAGACGGCGCTCGTGCTGTTCGTCATCTCGTTCATCGTGCTCAGCTACCTCGGGTTGAAGCCGGCGAGCGATCTGTACGTCATCCTGGCGCGCATCTTCACCGCCATCTACTTCCTCTACTTCATCCTCATGCCCTGGTACACGAGCGTGGAGAAGACCAAGCCCGCCCCGGAGAGGGTCACCTACCATGCGTAAGCCGTTCGTCCTGATCGCCGCGGGCCTCGCGCTCTCGGCCGTGCTCATCGCGCCCGCCGCGCGCGCCGCCACCGCCGGTCTGCCGGGTGAGTGGCAGGAGTGGACGCCGGGCAACGACATCACCAACACCGCCTCGTTGCAGCGCGGCGCCGGCAACTTCATGGGCTACTGCGCCGGCTGCCACTCCATCAAATATGTGCGCTATTCGCGCATGGGCGCCGACCTCAAGATCCCCGAGGATCAGCTCGAGGCCTTGGTGAAGCCGGGCTCCAAGAAGAACGACTACATCACCACTTCGCTTTCGGCGGCCGACGGCGAGGCCTGGTTCGGCAAGGCGCCGCCCGACCTGTCGCTGATCACCCGCTCCAAGGGCAGCGATTACGTCTACCGTTTCCTCAAGACCTACTATGTCGACGAGAAGACGGTGAACGGCACCAACAACCTCGCGCTGCCGGGCACGGCGATGCCGCATGTGCTGTCGGCGCTGCAGGGTGCGCAGTCGCTCAAGACCGTGAAGAAGGACGGTCACGAGCACTTCGAGGGCTTCGAGCAGCTCGAGCCCGGCCAGCTCACCGCTGCGCAGTACGACGAGTTCGTGCGCGACACCGTGAACTTCCTCGAGTATGCGGGTGAGCCCGCCAAGGCCAAGCGTATCTCGCTCGGCGTGTGGGTGATGCTGTTCCTGCTGCTCTTCACCGCGCTCGCCTACCTCCTCAAGAAGGAGTACTGGCGCGACGTGAAGTGAGCGCGGCGCACGACCCCCGCTCGATGAGCCCCGCCAGATGAGCCCCGCTAGATGAGCCCCGCTAGATGAGCGTGGACCAGCGGCTGCCGCGTCGCCCCTATCTGCTGCGTGCCATGCACCAGTGGATGAGCGACTCCGGCATGACGCCGCATGTGTTGGTCGACACCTACCTCGAGGGCGTCGATGTGCCGAAGGCGCATGTGCGTGACGGTCGCATCGTGCTCAACCTCAGCCTCGCGGCGACGCGCCATCTCGACCTCGGCAACGAGTGGATCTCGTTCGAGGCGCGCTTCGCCGGCGTGCCGCGCGGCGTGCGGTTCCCGATCGCGGCGGTGCTCAGCATCTATGCGCGCGAGACCGGTGAGGGCATGGTGTTCCCGCCCGAAGGGGAACTGGCGCCCCCGTCCGCGTTGCTCGCGCCGCGGCTGCCGGATACGGCCACGCCGCAGGGGCTGCCGGAGCCGGGCAGCGCACCGGTCGGCAGCGGTCCACAGCCGCCGCGCGGTCCGTCGCGACCTCGGCCCAACCTCAAAGTCGTCAAGTAAGCCGGTCGGCGCGCGATCGCGCGTCAGGCAGCGGCGCTGAAGGCGTGGCGGATCCACTCCAGCCGCCACCCGTCCGGCGCGGTCGTCGGCGTCACCACCATCACATCGAAGCGCAGCGGCCAGCGCGCGAGATCGCGGTTCGACTGCAGCAGCTGCTGCGTGGTGCGCACCAGGCGTCGCTGCTTGCGCGCATCCACGCTGGCTGCGCCGCCGCCGTAGTCGTCACGCGAGCGCAGTCTGACCTCGACCACCAGCAGCACGCCGGCGTGCGTCGCGACCAGGTCGAGTTCGCCGGTACGGCGACGGAAATTGCGCAGCAGGATCGTGGCGCCTTCGGCTTCGAGTCGGCGCGCCGCGAGATCCTCCGCGGCACGCCCCAAGGCCTGACGGTCCGGTGGCGTGCGGGTCGCGGGGGACGCGTCAGGGAGAGTCATCGAGCGGGCGCAGCGTGCTGCTGCGGATCTCCGCCCAACTGAGCGCGCGTCGCACACGACGCTGGTCGTCGAGGGCGAGGGCGCCGGTGACGCCCGTGATCTCGCCGCGGCCTGCGGCAAGACGACCGGTCCGCAGCGCCTCCTGCACCAGCCAGGCATCGTGGCCGAGGGCGAACAGGCGGCCGCGACCGCGCAGGTCGCCCCATGCGGCCTGCGACTGCGTGCGCAGCGCCGCGACACCATCGGCCGCAGGCGCGATCATCCAAGGCATGTCGGGGAACACCATCCCCTCGAGGTCGCCGTCGGCGCGACCGTCCCAGGCGTCCGCGGTCGAATAGAACGGGATGTCCCCGGCCGATTCGAACTTGAGCTGGGCGCGCAGCTGGCGGACCTGCGTGGGCTGTCCGGGCAGGAACAGCACATCGACATCACCACGCCGGCGCGGCTGGAACACGAGAGAACTGCCGAGCAGCGACTGCAGCCGCTGGTGACGCGCACGGCTCGCGTCGATGCCGAGCACGGCGCGGATCGCGGCGCTCTGGTCGCGGCCCTGCACCGGGCGGCTCGCCAGCAGCGTGCCGCCGCCCGCTTCGAACTCCTCACGGAAGGCGCGCAGCACGCGCTGCCCCCAGTCGCCGGCCGGTACCAGCGCCACGGCGCGGCGCTGCCCGGCGGCGCTGGCGCGCCGCGCGATGGCGCGGGCTTCATCCTCCGGCGAGAGGCCGAACTGGAGCAGGCCGGCGGGCACTGCGCCGGCCTCGGTCGGCAGGAAATTGAGTGCGAGCAGGGTGGGGGCGCCGCCGCCGCGCGTCGAGGCGTCAGCGGTGAGGCTCGACCACGCGCCCGCCGCGGCGATCACATCTTCACGCAACAGCGGCCCGATGATGGACACGGCGCCCGCCGCGCGCGCCGCCGCGAGCCGGTCCGCGACCACCGAAGTCCCCTCCGCGCCGCCGACGGTGTCGTAGAAGCGCAGCGGCAGCCGACCCTCCGCCGGCTGCGCGAACCAAGCAGCGAGCAAGCCGTCGCGCAATTGCGCGCCGACCGCGGCGTTGCGGCCGCTGAGCGGCAGCAGCGCCGCGACATGCGCGCCGGGAGGGAGCGTCGCGGGCGCCGGTGTGATCGTGGCACCTGCGACGCCGGGGGTGCCGGAGACGGCGCCGGCCGCCGCGCCCGCAGCTGCCGCGACGCCGGCCGAGGCGCTGGCCGAGGCGCTGGCCGAAGCGATGTTCGTCGCGGCGAGCGCTGCGCCGGCGGGATGGTCGGGGTAGCGCTTCTTCCAGGCCGCGATGATCGCTGCGTTGGACGAGGCCGGCGCAGCTGCGGCCCGCGCCGCGAGCGGAGCGGCCTCCAGCCAGCCGCGGGCCACGGCATCGCGCCCTGCGCTGCGCGGGTCGAGGGCGGGTCCCTGGGCGCTGGCACGGCGCAGCTGGGTGAGCAGTTCCTCACGCAGCGCTGCACGCCGCGCGGGGTCGGTGACGCGCGTCTCGCGCGCCCGCTCGCTGGCGATCGCCTCGAGCGGTCGGCCGGTGGCGAGTGCGGCGCGTTGGCGCAGCGCGTGGAAGCGATCGAAGTCGGCGTCCGGGGCGGGTGCCGTCATCGCGCCGAGCAGCGCCCAGGCGCGAGCCGCGTCGCCCGCGAGCAACGCGGCCTCCGCCGCGAACAGGTCACGGGCCGTCGCCTGCGCGGGTTCGAGCGGCTCGGCCAGACGCGCGAGCGCTGCCGTCGCTTCCGGGGCGCGGCCGGCGGCCAGCCATTGCTGCGCCGCGAGCAGGCGGTAGTCGTTGCCGATGACGCCGACGGCGACCGCCGCGACCGCGTCATACTCGAGCGCTGCGGCGGCGTGGTCGCCGCGGCCTGCGAGCGCGGCGGCGCGTTCCGGTGTCGCCGCTTCGCGCTGCGGCGCGGTGGCACAGCCCGCCAGCAGCGCTGCGGACAGCAGTGCGAACGCGACGGTCCGCAGCGACGGAGAGCAGGGCAGGGCGGCGCGTGTCATGGATTGCAGTCCGCCGCCCGCAGGGGCAGCATGCCGGTGTCGCAACATGGAGCGGGATTATAGTGGCTGACGAGCGGGAAACGGCGCGCGTGGGACGCCTTGATGTGGTCGCCACGCCGATCGGCAACCTCGCCGACCTCGCGCCGCGGGCCCGCGACGCCCTCGCGGCGGCCGATGTGGTGGCCGCCGAGGACACGCGCCGCACGGGGCAGCTGTTGGCCTCGCTCGGGCTGCGCAAACCCATGGTCTCGCTGCATGCGCACAACGAGCGCGGCCGCGCGGATGAGCTGCTCGCACGGCTGCAGACCGGCGAGGCGGTGGCGCTGGTGAGCGACGCCGGCACACCGCTGCTCTCGGACCCCGGCTTCGAACTGGTGCGCCGCGCCGCGGCGGCCGGCATCGCAGTGCGCACCGTGCCGGGTCCGACGGCCATCGCCGCCGCGCTCAGCGTCGCGGCGATCCCGACCGAGCGGTTCTGCTTCGAGGGCTTCCTGCCGGCGCGCACCGGCGAGCGCCGCGCGCGGCTCGCCGCCCTCGCGCTCGAGCCGCGCACCATGGTGTTCTTCGAGGCGCCGCACCGCATCGCGGAGTCGCTGGCCGACTGCGCGGCGGCGTTCGGCGCGGCGCGCGAGGCCGCGGTGGCGCGCGAACTCACCAAGATGTTCGAGACCGTGCATCGCGGCACGCTCGGCGAGCTCGCTGCACGCGCCGTGGACGATGCCGACATGGCACGCGGCGAGATCACGCTGGTGGTGGCCGGCGCGCCGCAGGCTGCGCGCTCGGACGAGGGCGCGCCGCGTGATCCGGCGGCGCAGCAGCAGCTCGAGCGCACGCTGCGCGCTGCGCTCGTGCATCTGCCGGCCTCCAAAGCCGCGGCGCTCGCGGCGGCGGCCTGCGATGTGCCGCGCGCGGAGGCCTACGCGCTCGCGGTGCAGTTCGCGCCCGAGCGCGGCTGACGACGCGGGCGGCTGTCGGCAGCTGTCGATTGTCGTTTCGTCCATCGACGCGTATGGTGCACCCCGGAGTCGGCCAGGTGATCGCTGCATTTCTCACGAGATGTGGAGGAAAGTCCGGGCTCCTTCGGACACGGTGCCAGGTAACGCCTGGGGGGCGCGAGCCCACGGAAAGTGCAACAGAAAGATACCGCCGATGCGCCAACTCCCCGTCAGGGAAGGCAACGCAGGTAAGGGTGAAATGGTGCGGTAAGAGCGCACCGCGCGGCCGGCAACGGGCGTGGCACGGCAAACCCCACCGGGAGCAAGGCCAAATAGGGAAGTCGCAGGGAAACCTGCAGCGCCGTGTCCGAGCGTGACTTCCGGGTAGGCTGCTTGAGGCGTCCGGTGACGGGCGTCCCAGAGGAATGATCGCCCACGACAGAACCCGGCTTATCGGCCGACTCCTTCCTCTTTCTGAGCGCCCGCGTGAGCAATCGCGGGCAACTCTCTGAAACCCCAAGAAGTTTGATGTTACAGGCCTGTTGCAGCCGCTCACGGGCGGCTGTAAGTTATTGGCGCTGCGGAATTTTTTTTCGTCCAGACCGTTGACACCCCGGGCACGCGATTTCTATAGTGGCGCCAAGTGGTAGAAAGTGGGGCGAAATGGGCGGTATACCGCCTGTTCAAAGGTCATGTTCCGCGGCGCAAGCAAGGTCACCCTCGACGACAAAGGCCGGATGGTGCTGCCCACCCGGCAGCGTCAGCGCGCGCTCGAGCGCAGCGAGGGTCAGCTCGTCGTCACCGTGGACCGCGACCCCTGCCTCCTCATCTACCCGCTGCCTGACTGGGAGCAGATCGAGCGCAAGTTGATGAGCCTGCCTTCGTTGCACGAGCGGTCGCGCCGCCTGCAGCGCCTGATGGTGGGTCATGCGACCGAGATCGATCTCGACGGTCAGGGGCGACTGCTGTTGCCGCCGGAACTGCGCGAATTCGCGGGGCTCACGCGGCACGCCATGCTGATCGGCCAGGGGAACCGGCTCGAGCTGTGGGACGAGGCGCGCTGGATGGAGCGCCGCGACTACTGGCTCAAGAGCGAGGAGACCGCGACCGATCTGTCGACGGAGCTGGATTCTCTGTCGTTGTAGGCGTAGCGGCGGTCGCAAGGAAGAAGGGTCGTGGTGCACGGGCGGGTCCGGTGCGCCGCGGGGAACGGCGGAAGGTACACGGGGTGATGGCGTGGAGCACGCGGATGGGCACGAGCCTGTGCTTGTCGACGAGGTGCTCGAAGCGCTCGCTCCGGCGGCGGGTGGTCTGTATGTCGATGGCACGTTCGGACGCGGGGGACATGCGCGACGCTTGCTCGAGGCCGTCGGCCCCGACGGCGCCGTGCTCGCCCTCGACCGGGATCCCGATGCCATCGCCGCGGGTCGTGCTGCCTTCGCGGGCGAACCCCGGCTCGAACTCGTCCGCTCCGATTTCGCGCGGCTCGGCGCGGTGGTCGCAGCGCATGCACGCGGCCGACCGGTGCGCGGCGTGCTGCTCGACCTCGGCGTCTCCTCGCCGCAGCTCGACGATCCGGCGCGCGGTTTCAGCTTCTCCAAGGACGGTCCGCTCGACATGCGCATGGACCCCGCGCATGGCGCGTCGGCCGCGGATTTCGTGGCGCATGCGGACCAACGGGAGCTGCAGCAGGTGATCGCGGAGCTCGGCGAAGAGCGGTTCGCGCGCCGCATCGCGCAGGCGATCGTCACGGCGCGCGCCGTGGCGCCCATCACGCGCACGCTGCAGCTCGCGGAGATCGTGCGGCGCGCGGTGCGCACCCGCGACGGCAAACACCCCGCGACGCGCACCTTCCAGGCGCTGCGCATGCATGTGAACGACGAGCTCGGCCAGCTGCGCGCCGCGCTCGAGGCGGCCTACGCGGTGCTCGCGCCGGGCGGGCGGCTCGCGGTGATCAGCTTCCACTCGCTCGAGGACCGCATCGTCAAGCACTTCATCCGCGCGCGCACCCAGGTCGACCCTGCGTTCGCCGGCCTGCCGGTGGTGCCGCCCGCGGCGCTGCCGACCATGCGCGAGGTCGGCCGCAAGCGCCGCGCCACCGAGGCCGAGATCGCGCGCAACCCGCGTGCGCGCAGCGCCGTGCTGCGCTGCGCCGAGCGGCTGCCGCCGCCGGGAGCCGCCGCATGAGCCTCTCCGGCCGTCGCGTGACGATGATCGCCATCCCGCTGCTGTGGGCCGCGGTGCTCGCCTCGGCGGCGGGCGCGGTGTGGTTCAAGCACCGCTCGCGTGAGCTGTTCGTCGAGCTCGAGGCGCTCAACCGCACCCGTGACCAGCTCGACATCGAGTACGGCAAGCTGCAGCTCGAGCAGAGTTCGTGGTCGACCCACGCCTTCGTCGAGAACGCGGCCGCCACCAACCTCAAGATGAGCCTGCCCCCGCCCGCGCAGGTCGAGGTGGTCTCGCCATGATCCGCTGGCCCTTCGGCGAGAGCGCCGGTCGTGGACGCGGTGGTGGACGCGACCGTCGGCGCGCGGCCCCGAGCGGCCTGACGCGCAAGCCGGCGCCGCCGGCCCCGGCCTTCACCTCGCGCGCCGTCGTGGTGGCCGCGGTGCTCGGCTGCGCCGCGCTCGGGCTGGTCTGGAAGGCGGGCCAGCTGACGTTCGTCGACGGCCGCTTCCTGCGCGAGCAGGGCACCGAGCGCGTCGAGCGCGTGGTCTCCATCACCGCGCACCGCGGCGTGATCAACGACCGCGCCGGCGAGGTGCTCGCGATCAGCACGCCGGTGGATTCGGTGTGGGTGAACCCGCGCGAGCTCGCGCTCGCCGGCGACCAGATCCCGCAGCTCGCGACGGCGCTGCGGCGCGACCCGGAGGACCTCACGCGCCGCGTCACCTCCAGCCTGCAGCGCACGCATCTGTGGGTGGCGCGCCACCTGCCGCCCGCCGACGCGCAGCGGGTGCGCGCGCTCGGCATCCCGGGCGTCTACTTCTCGCGCGAGTACCGCCGCTTCTATCCGGCCGGCGAGGTGGTCGGTCATGTGCTCGGCTTCACCAACATCGACAACCATGGGCAGGAAGGTCTCGAACTCGCCTACGACGACTGGTTGGGCGGCGTGGACGGCGCGAAGCGCGTCATCCGTGACCGGCTCGGCCGCACCGTGCAGACCGTCGAGAGCATCCGACCGGTGCGTCCGGGCCGCGACCTGCGGCTCGCCATCGACATGCGTCTGCAGTACCTCGCCTATCGCGAGCTGAAATCCGCCATCCAGCAGCACCGCGCGCGTGCCGGATCGGTGGTGATGATCGATGTGCAGACGGGCGAAGTGCTCGCGATGGTCAACCAGCCGACCTTCAACCCCAACGATCGCCTGCAGCTGAGCCCTGCGGGCTACAAGAACCGCGCCGTCACCGACCTCGTGGAGCCGGGCTCCGCGGTGAAGCCGTTCACCGTCGCGGCCGCGCTCGCGTCGGGGAAATACCGCGCCGACAGCATCATCGACACCTCGCCCGGCTTCTACAAGGTCGGCATCAAGACCATCGAGGACAAGACCAACTACGGCCCCATGGACCTCGCGACCGCGCTCGCGCGCAGCTCGAACGTCGCGATGTCGCGCATGGCGATCCAGCTCGGACCCGAGACGCTCTACCAGACGCTCTCCAAGCTCGGTTTCGGTCATGTCACCGCGAGCGGCTATCCGGGCGAGTCGGGCGGTCTGCTGCCGCAGTGGTCGCATTGGCGGCCGATCAGCACCGCCACCATCTCCTACGGCTACGGCTTGAACGTCACGCCGCTGCAGTTGGCGCACGCGTACGCCACGCTCGGCTCCTTCGGTCAGCGTCGGCCGGTGAGCTTCATGCGCGTCGACGCACCGCCTTCCGCCGAGCGCGTGCTGCCCGACGATGTGACGCGCGCCGTGGTGCACATGATGGAAGCGGTGGTCACCGAGGGCAGCGGTCGCAAGGCCGCCATCCCGGGATACCGCGTCGCCGGCAAGACCGGCACCGCCTGGAAGGCCCGTGCAGGCGGCTACATCACGAACCGTTATGTCTCCGTGTTCGCGGGCATCGCGCCGGCGAGCGCGCCGCGTGTCGCCACGGTCGTGGTGATCGACGAGCCGGGCGCCGGTTCGTACTACGGCGGCGATGTCGCTGCGCCGGTGTTCTCCAAGGTGGTGGGCGGCGCGCTGCGGCTGCTCGCCGTGGCGCCCGATGCGCCGCTGCAAGGTCCGGTCGACCAGATCCCGGATTCCGCGCCGCTGCTCGATGCGCTGCCCGACGATCTGCCGGGTCCGTTGCCCCCGCCGCCCGAGCCCGGCGATCCCGTGACCACCATCGCGCAGCGGCCGGCCGAGACCGCCGCGCGCGGCGGTGAGCGCCGATGAGCGCGGTCGCCGCGCCGACACCGGTCGCCTTGCAGGACCTCTGCGGCGGACTCGCCGCGCCGCCGCCGGGCCTCATCGTCGAGGACATCTCGCTGGACAGCCGCACGGTGCGCCGCGGCGGCCTGTTCCTCGCCTGCGCCGGTCGCCGCACGCATGGGCTCGCCGCGCTGGGTGACGCGCTCGCGCGCGGCGCGCGCGCCGTGCTGTGGGAGCCGGCGCCGGGCATCGCTGCGCCCGCGTCCGCGCCGGGCGTGTGGATGGCGCCGGTCGATGGGCTCGGCCGCCACGCCAGCGGCCTCGCGGACCGTTTCTTCGGCGAGCCGTCGCGGTCGCTGACGGTCACCGGCATCACCGGCACCAACGGCAAGACGACGGTCGCCTGGCTGCTCGCGCAGGCGCAGCGCGGCGCCTATCTCGGCACGCTCGGCGCCGGTCTGCCGCCGGACCGCGTGGTCGCGGGTGAGCTCACCACCGCCGATGCCGTGACCGTGCAGCGCCAGCTCGCCGCCGCGCGCGCTGCGGGCGCCGAGTGCGTCGCCATGGAGGTCTCCTCGCACGCGCTCGACCAGGACCGGGTCGCCGCCGTGCGTCTGCGAGTCGCCGTGTTCACCAACCTGACCCGCGACCATCTCGACTACCACGGCACGATGGAGGCCTACGGCGCCGCGAAGGCGCGCCTGTTCGCGCTGCCGTCGGTCGAGGCGCGCGTGATCAACATCGACGACGCGTTCGGCGCGGAGCTCGCGCTGCGCCATGCCGGGCAGGGCGCGCTGTGGCTCACCTGCCGCACCGAGGCCGGTCGCGAAGCCGCCGCGCGCTGCTTGGCGCAGGATCCGCGCGCGGTGCTCATCGAGGGCGGTCCGCTCGAGCGCAGCGCGCGCGGCATCGGCTTCACGGTCGGGCTCTCGGGCGCCGTCGACGCCGTGCCGGGCCGCGCCGCGACGGCGCGCCTCGAGGCGCCGCTGATCGGCGATTTCAACGCCGACAACCTGCTCGCTTCGCTCGGTGCGCTGCTCGCGCTCGGTACGCCGCTCCCCGCCGCGCTCGCCGCCTTGACGCGGGTCGCGGCACCGCCGGGGCGCATGGAAGCGCTGCACGCCGCCGGCCGTCCGCTCGCCCTCATCGACTACGCACACACGCCCGATGCGCTCGCCAAGGCGCTGCAGGCGGCGCGCGCGCATTGTGCCGGTCGTCTGGTCGTCGTCTTCGGCTGCGGCGGCGACCGCGACCGCGGCAAGCGCCCGCAGATGGCGGCCGTGGCGGCCGAGTTCGCCGATGAGGTCGTGATCACCGACGACAACCCGCGCACCGAGGCGGCGGATGCCATCGCCGCCGACATCGCGGCCGGACTGCCCGTCGGCAAGCCTGCGCGCATCGTGCACGACCGCGCCGCCGCGATCCGCGGCGCGCTCGCGGCGGCCGGCGCCGCCGACGCCGTGCTGATCGCCGGCAAGGGCCATGAGGACTACCAGATCGTGGGTGCCGAGCGGCGCGACTTCAGCGACCGCGCCGAGGCGCTTGCCGCGCTCGGGCTGTCGCCGCGGGTCGATGCCGCGGCGGGGGCGCGCGCATGATGCGTACGCTCGCGCGGTTCGCGGCGGATTGCGGCGGTCGCCTCGTCGGCGAGGACCGTGCCTGGAGCGCGGTCTCGACCGACACGCGCCGCATCGGCGCCGGCGAGCTGTTCGTCGCGCTGCGCGGTCCGAACTTCGACGGCGCGGATTTCCTGCCGCAGGCCGCGGCGGTCGGCGCGGCGGGCGCGGTGGCCTCCCGCGAAGGCCCGGCGGGTCTGCCGGTCATCCTCGTCGACGATCCGCTGCGCGCGCTGCAGCAGGCCGCGCGCGCTTGTCGTGCGCGCTATACGGGACCCGTGATCGGCGTCGCCGGCAGCAACGGCAAGACCACCTGCAAGGAGATGATCGCCGCGATCCTCGGTGAGCGCGGCGCGACGCTCGCGACCCGCGGCAACCTCAACAACCACATCGGTCTGCCGCTCACGCTGCTGCGTCTCGAGGATGCGCACCGCCACGCCGTCATCGAGATGGGCGCCAACCACCCCGGCGATGTCGCGGAGCTCGCCTCGATCGCCGTGCCGGCCATCGGCATCGTCACCAACGCCGGTGCCGAGCATCTGGAAGGCTTCGGCAGCCTCGAGGGCGCGGCCCACGCCGAGGGTGAACTGTTCGCTGCGCTCGGCCGCGACGGCGTCGCGGTCATCAACGCCGATGACGAGTTCGCCGGCATGTGGCGCGACATGACCGTGGCGCGCGTGGTGACCTTCGGGTTGGGCGCGAAGGCCGACTTCGGCGCGCGCGACATCCGCACCGAGGCGGGCGAGGGCGGCTTCCGCACGCGCTTCACGCTGGTCGCACCGCAGGGCGAGGTCGCGGTGACGCTGCGGCTCGCCGGCAAGCACAACGTGGTCAACGCGCTCGGCGCCGCCGCGGCCGCCACCGCTGCGGGCGCCACGCTCGCCGACATCGCCGCGGGTCTTGCGCGTCTCGAACCCGTCCCGGGAAGACTGGTGCTGCGACCCGCCGCCGGCGGCGCGTGGCTGATCGACGATTCCTACAACGCCAACCCCTCGTCGCTGCTGGCGGCGATCGAGGTGCTGGGCGCGCTCGAGGGGCGGCGCTGGCTGGTGCTCGGCGAGATGGGCGAACTCGGCACCCATTCGGCCGCCGCGCATACCGAGGCGGGTCGTCAGGCCCGCGCGCACGGCATCGAGCGTCTGTTCGCCTTCGGTGAGCGCGCCGGTCTCGCGGCCCGCAGCTTCGGCGAGGGCGCGAGCCGTCATGACGACCCCGCGGAGCTGGCCGCTGCGGTGCGCGCCGGTCTCGCGCCGGATGTCCGCGTGCTCATCAAGGGGTCGCGCATGAACCGTCTGGAACGCGTCGTCGAGGCGCTCGCGCCAGCCACACCTGCCCGAGGAGCCGCCTGACATGCTGCTTTGGTTGTCCAAGCTCCTCGCCGGGGACCTCTCGTTCCTGAACGTCTTCTCCTATCTCACCTTCCGCGCGATCCTCGCCGCGGTCACGGCGCTCGTCATCTCGCTGATCGCCGGGCCGTGGATGATCGAGCGGCTCGCGGCGCTGCGGGTCGGACAGGTGGTGCGCGACGACGGTCCGCAGACCCACTTCAAGAAGGCCGGTACGCCGACCATGGGCGGCATGCTGATCCTGGTCGCGATCATCGTCAGCACGCTGCTCTGGGCGGACCTCGCCAACCGCTTCGTGTGGATCGTGCTCGGCGTCACCGTGCTGTTCGGGCTCGTGGGCTTCTGGGACGACTATCTCAAGATCGTGCGGCAGAACCCGGCAGGGCTGATCGCCCGCTACAAGTACTTCTGGCAATCGGTCGGCGGTCTCGCCGCCGCGCTCGCGCTCTGGTACACGGCCAAGTCGCCGGCCGACACCACGCTCTATCTGCCGTTCCTGAAGAACTTCGCGCTGCCGCTCGGCATCGTCGCCTTCACGCTGCTCACCTATCTGATGATCGTGGGCATGAGCAACGCGGTGAACCTCACCGACGGCCTCGACGGCCTCGCCATCATGCCGGCGGTGATGGTCGCGGCGGCGCTCGGCGTGTTCGCCTACGCCTCCGGCAACGCGGTGTTCGCGCAGTACCTCGCGATCCCGGCCGTGCCGCAGGCCGGCGAACTGCTGATCTTCTGCGCCGCGCTGGTCGGCGCGGGGCTCGGCTTCCTGTGGTTCAACGCCTATCCCGCACAGGTCTTCATGGGCGACATCGGCGCGCTGTCGCTCGGCGCCGCGCTCGGCACCATCGGCGTGATCGTCCGCCAGGAGCTGGTGCTGCTCGTGATGGGCGGCATCTTCGTGCTCGAGACCGCCTCGGTGATCCTGCAGGTCGCCTCCTACAAGCTCACGGGCAAGCGCATCTTCCGCATGGCGCCCATCCACCACCACTTCGAGAAGAAGGGCTGGGCCGAACCGAAGATCATCGTGCGCTTCTGGATCATCACCTTCTTCCTCGTGCTCGCGGGCCTCGCGACGCTCAAGCTGCGATGACCGACGCCGTCCGCACCGCCACGCCTTCCCGCACCGCGCTCATCGTGGGGCTCGGCCGCACCGGCGTGTCGGTGGCGCGGCATCTCGCCGCGCGCGGCTGGCGGCTCGCGGTGACCGACAGCCGCGCCGATCCGCCGGGCCGTACGGAGCTCGAGCGCATCGCGCCGAGCGCCACCTGCCGCTACGGCGGCTTCGACCTCGCGCTGCTCGGCGCCGCGGCGATGGTGGTCGCATCGCCCGGCGTGTCGCTCGCCGAGCCGCTGCTGCGCGAGGCCGCGGCGCGCGGCATCGAGGTGGTGGGCGACATCGAGCTGTTCGCGCGCGAGGCGCGGGCGCCGGTCACCGCCATCACCGGCACCAACGGCAAGAGCACCGTCACGACCTTGGTCGGCAAGATGGTGGAGGCGGCGGGTCTGCCGGTCGCGGTCGGCGGCAACCTCGGCACGCCGGCGCTCGACCTGCTCGCCGCGCCGACGCCCGCGCATCATGTGCTCGAACTCTCCAGCTTCCAGCTCGAGACCACGCACACGCTGCGGGTCGCGGCGGGCGCCGTGTTGAACCTCAGCGCCGACCACATGGACCGCTACGCCGACATGCCGGCCTACGCCGCCGCGAAGGCGCGGATCTTCACGCACTGCGACACGGCGGTGGTCAACATGGACGACCCCTGGGTGGCGGCGATGCCGCGGCCCGGACAGCGGGTGCAGGGGTTCTCGCTGCGCGGCGACGCGGACTACATGCTGCGCGCCGTCGGCGGCGAGACCTGGCTCTGCGCGCACGGCGAGCGGCTGCTGCCGATGTCCGCGTTGCGCACCGCGGGTCTGCACAACGCCGCCAACGCGCTCGCCTCGCTCGCCTTGGGCGATGCCATCGGTCTGCCGCGCGCCGCGATGCTGCAGGCGCTGCAGGAGTTCACCGGTCTGCCGCACCGTTCGCAGTGGGTGCGCGAGCGCCGCGGCGTGCGCTTCGTCGACGACTCCAAGGGCACCAATGTGGGCGCGACGCTCGCGGCGGTCGCCGGTCTGCCGGGCACGCTCGTGCTGGTGGCGGGCGGCGACGGCAAGGGTCAGGACTTCACGCCGCTCGCCGGCGCGCTCGCCGGACGCACGCGGCTTGCGGCGTTGATCGGCCGCGATGCGCCGCAGCTGGCCGTCGCGCTCGAGGGCGCCTGTCCGGTGCGCCTCTGCGCCAGCCTCGAGGAGGCGGTGGTCGTCGCCGCGGACGCGGCGCAGCCGGGCGATACCGTGCTGCTGTCGCCGGCCTGCGCCAGTTTCGACATGTTCCGTGACTACGCGCACCGCGGCGCCGTGTTCGCCGCCGCGGTCGGGAGCCTGCCCGCATGACCACCACCGTCTCGCCGAACGGCGGCCGCGTCGGCCGCATCCACATCGACCTGCTGACGCTGGGCCTCGTCTCGGCGATCGTGCTGCTCGGCCTCGTGATGGTGACCTCCGCCTCGATCACCATCGCGAGCCGCGGCGGCGGCGACCCGTTCGGCTATCTCGAGCGCCAGCTGGTGCTGGTGATCTTCGGCTGCGTGGTGGCGGCAGGCGCCTTCAGCGTGCGCACCGAGGTGCTCGAGCGCCTCGCCCTGCCGCTGCTCGCGCTGTCCGCGCTGCTGCTCGTGCTGGTCGCGATCCCGGGCGTCGGTCACATGGTCAACGGCAGCCGCCGCTGGCTGCGCATCGCCGGCATCAGCGTGCAGGTGAGCGAGCTGACCCGCATCCTCGTGCTGGTATGGGTGGCGAGTTATGCCGTACGCCGCGAGGCCGAACTGCGCAGCAGCATGCTCGGCCTGCTCAAGCCGCTCGCCGTGCTCGGCGTGTTCGTCGGCCTGCTGCTGCTGGAGCCGGATTTCGGCGCCGCCGCGGTGCTGCTCTCGGTCGGCTTCGCGCTGCTCTTCATCGCCGGCGCGCGTTGGCGCGACGTGATCGGCCTCGCGGCGGTCTGCGTCGCCGGCATGGCGGCCCTCGCCATCGCCGAGCCCTACCGTCTCGAGCGTCTGCAGACCTTCCTCAACCCCTGGCAGGATCCGTTCGCCAGCGGCTTCCAGCTGACGCAGAGCCTGATGGCCATCGGCCGCGGCGGCTGGACCGGCGTGGGTCTCGGCGAGAGCGTGCAGAAGCTCTTCTATCTGCCCGAGGCGCACACCGACTTCCTGTTCGCCGTGCTGGCCGAGGAGTTGGGGCTGGTGGGCGTGGTGGTCACCCTGGGGCTGTTCCTCGCGCTGTCGCTGCGCGTGCTGTGGGTGGCGCGGCAGGCGCATGAGGCAGGCCTCAAGTTCCAGTCCTACCTCGCCGCCGCGTTCGGCATCTGGGTCGGTCTGCAGGCCTTCATCAACATCGGGGTCAACATGGGCGCGCTGCCCACCAAGGGCCTCACGCTGCCGTTCATGAGCTACGGCCGTTCGAGCATGATCTCGGCGTTGGTGTGGTTCGGCATCGTGCTGCGCGTCTACCACGAGACGGCGGTCGCGGCGCGCGGCGCCACCGCCACCAGTCTGCGCGGCGGCTCGGCCGAGCGCGCCGGCGTACCGCGGTCCGCGATGGGTGCGCAGGCTTGAGCGGCCGACGCGTCATGATCATGGCGGGCGGCACGGGTGGACATGTGTTCCCGGCGCTCGCGCTCGCCGCGCGTCTGCGCGAGCGCGCCTGCGATGTCGTATGGCTCGGCACGCGCGCCGGCATCGAGGCGCGGCTGGTGCCCGCCGCCGGCATCCCGGTGGAGTGGATCGGCATCGGTGGTCTGCGGGGCAAAGGCGTGATGACGCTGCTGCGCGCGCCGTTCGTGTTGCTGCGCGCGCTGTGGCAGGCGATCGCCGCGGTGCGCCGCCAGCGTCCGGCGGTGGTGGTCGGCCTCGGCGGCTATGTGACCGGCCCCGGCGGGCTCGCGGCCTGGCTGCTGCGCCGGCCGCTCGTCATCCATGAGCAGAACGCCGTCGCCGGCCTCACCAACCGCGTGCTCGCGCGTCTCGCCGAGCCGGTGCTCGAAGCGTTCCCGCACAGCTTCCCCGCCGCGCGCGGTGCGCGCACCATCGGCAACCCGGTCCGCGCCGCGTTCCATGCGCTGCCGTCGCCGGAGGTCCGCTACGGCGCGCGCAGCGGTGCGCTGCGCCTGTTGGTGGTGGGCGGCAGCCAGGGCGCGGCCAAGCTCAACGCGACGGTGCCAGCTGCGCTCGCGTCGTTGCCGCCCGGTCTCTTCGAGGTGCGCCATCAGGCCGGCGAGCGCGGTCTCGCGGCGGCGCGCGAGGCCTATGCGCGCGCCGGCGTCGCTGCGCGCATCGAGCCGTTCATCGACGACATCGCCGAGGCCTACGCGCAGGCCGATCTCGTGGTCTGCCGCGCAGGCGCGCTCACCGTCTCGGAGCTCGCGGCGGCGGGCGTCGCCGCGCTGTTCGTGCCGTTCGCGGCGGCGGTCGACGACCACCAGACGCTCAACGCGCGCCAGCTGGAGACCCGCGGCGCGGCGCGGCTGCTGCCCGAAGCCGAGCTCGACGCTGCCCGTCTCGCGCAGGAGCTGCGCGGGCTCGCGGCGCTCGGCCGCGGAGGTCTCGCTGCGATGGCCGAGGCGGCGCGCGGCTTCGACAGCCCGACCGCCACCGAAGACATGGCCGCAGCGGTGCTCGCTGCGGGGAGGCTCGCATGAACGGTCCCACCACCTCCGGCAAAGCCCCCGTCGCGGGCCCGGACGGAGGCATGGCGCGCATGCGCCGCATCCATACCATCCACTTCGTCGGCATCGGCGGCAGCGGCATGGGCGGGATCGCCGAAGTGCTGCTCAACCTCGGCTACGCGGTGCAGGGCAGCGACCTCAAGCCCAACGCCGTCACCGCGCGGCTGCAGGAGCAGGGCGCGACGGTGCACTTCGGCCACGACGCCGCGAACATCGCGGGCGCCGATGTCGTGGTCGTATCGACCGCCGTCTCGCGCGAGAACCCGGAGGTGGCGCGCGCGCTCGACCAGCGCATCCCGGTGGTGCCGCGCGCCGAGATGCTCGGCGAGCTGATGCGCTTCCGCTCGGCGATCGCGGTCGCGGGCACCCACGGCAAGACCACCACCACGAGCCTCGTCGCCTCGGTCCTCGCCGAGGGCGGCGAGGATCCGACCTTCGTCATCGGCGGCCGTCTCAAGAGCGCGGGCAGCAACGCGCGGCTCGGCGCAGGCCGTTATCTCGTCGCCGAGGCCGACGAGAGCGACGCCTCGTTCCTGCACCTGCAGCCGCTGATCGCGGTGGTCACCAACATCGACAACGACCATCTCGCCACGCACGACGGCGACTTCTCGCGGCTGCGCCAGAGCTTCGTCGACTTCCTGCACAACCTGCCGTTCTACGGCCTCGCTGTGCTGTGCATCGACGACGCCGAGGTGCGCGGCGTGCTGCCGCGCATCACCCGCCCGGTGGTCACCTACGGCACCTCGCCCGACGCCGATGTGCGCGCGGTGGAGGTCGACCGCCGCGGTGCGCAGACCTCGTACCGCGTGCTGCGCCCCGGCCGCGCCGAGCCGCTCGCCATCACGGTGAACCTGCCGGGCATGCACAACGTCATGAATTCTTTGGCGGCGGTGGCGGTGGCGAGCGAGCTCGGCATCGACGACGCGGCCATCCAGCGCGGGCTCGAGCGCTTCCAGGGCGTCGACCGCCGTCTGCAGGTGTTGGGCACCGTCCCGGCGGGCGCCGGCACCGCGGTGGTGGTGGACGACTACGGCCACCACCCGACCGAGATCCGCGCCACGCTCGACGCCGTGCGTCAGGCCTACGCCGGGCGGCGCATCGTGCTCGCCTTCCAGCCGCACCGCTACACGCGCACCCGCGACCTGCTCGACGATTTCGCCGGCGTGCTGTCCACCGCCGATGTGCTGCTCGTCACCGAGGTCTACTCCGCGGGCGAGACACCGATCGCGGGCGCCGACGGCCGCGCCATCTGCCGCGCGGTGCGCAGCCGCGGCCACATCGAGCCGGTGTTCGTGCCGCGCGTCGAGGAGCTCGCCGCGCCGCTCGCCGACCTGCTGCGTGACGGCGATGTGGTGCTCGCCATGGGCGCCGGCAACATCAGCGCCGTGGCGCACGACCTGCCGCGCCGGCTCGCCGCCGGCGAGGGCGGGCGGAAGGAGGGCGCGTGACGGGCGCTTCCGCCATCGCCCTTCCGGGATCCGAGCGCGATGCGCTGGTGGCGCGCTTCGCCGGCCGGTTGCTGCGCGACGAGCCGATGTCGCGCCATACCTCCTGGCATGTCGGCGGTCCGGCCGACCTCTTCTTCGAGCCGCGCGACCGTGCGGACCTCGCCGATTTCCTGCGCGCCGTGCCGTCCACGCTGCCCATCACCTGGGTCGGTCTCGGCAGCAACCTGCTGGTGCGCGACGGCGGCCTGCGCGGTGCGGTCATCAGCGTGCACGGCGCGCTCGCCGCGCTCGAGCGGCGGGAGGGCGGCAAGGTGTGGTGCGAGGCCGGCGTGCCCTGCGCGCGCATCGCGCGGCAGTGCGCGCGCTGGGAGCTCGGCCCCGCCGAGTTCTTCGCCGGCATCCCGGGCACGCTCGGCGGCGCGCTCGCCATGAACGCCGGCGCCTTCGGCGGCGAGACCTGGCGGCATGTGCGCCAGGTCGAGGTCATCGATCGCGCGGGCGTGATCCGTCATCGCGATGCCGCCGAGTACCGCGTGTCGTACCGCCATGTGGAGCCGCCCGCGGCGGGCGAGGCGTTCCTCGGCGCGGTGCTCGATTTCGAGGCGCGTCCCGGCGCCACCACCGATGCGATCCGCGACCTGCTGGTCGAGCGCAAGGCCAAGCAGCCGATCGGTGAGTGGAGCTGCGGCTCGGTGTTCACCAACCCGCCGGGCGACCATGCGGCGCGGCTCATCGAGTCCTGCGGCCTCAAGGGCCGGCGGCTCGGCGGTGCGGTGGTCGCCGAGAAGCACGCCAACTTCATCCTGAACGAGGGCGAGGCGAGCGCCGCCGACCTCGAGCAGCTCATCGCCTTGGTGCAGCGCACGGTCGAGGAACGCACCGGTGTGCGCCTGCAGACCGAGGTGCGCGTGGTAGGGGAGGCCGCCTGATGCATCTGATGCACGATCCCGCCGCGCCGCGCGAGCTCGCTGATGCGCGCGATTTCGGCAAGGTCGCGGTGCTGCTCGGCGGCGATTCGCCCGAGCGCGAGGTGTCGCTGCGCTCCGGCAAGGCGGTGCTCGAGGCGCTGCTGTCACGCGGCGTCGACGCCCACGCCTTCGATCCGAAGGACCAGCCGCTGACCGACCTGATCACGCAGCGCTACGCGCGTATCTGGATCGCGCTGCATGGCCCCGGCGGCGAGGACGGCACGCTGCAGGGCGCGCTCGAGTGCCTCGGACTGCCTTACACCGGCAGCGGCGTGCTCGGTTCCGCGGTGTGCATGGATAAGACGCGCACCAAGCGGCTCGCGGCCGCGGTCGGCATTGCCACCGCCGAGTTCGTGGAGCTCACCGGGCCGCAGGACTTCGAGACCGCGATCGCCACCCTCGGACTGCCGATGTTCGTGAAGCCGGCGACGCAAGGGTCCTCGGTCGGCATGGCACGCGTCGACGAGGCTTCGCAGCTGCCGGCGGCCTATGCGGCGGCCGCGGCCGTGGACCGGTCGGTGCTCGCCGAGGCGTTCATCCCCGGTGCCGAGTACACCGTCGGCGTGTTGCAGGGCCGTGCGCTGCCCTCGATCCGCATCGAGACGCCGCGCGCCTTCTACGACTATGTGGCCAAGTATTCGAGCGGCGACACGCGTTACCACTGCCCGTCGGGTCTAGCGCCCGAGGCCGAGAAGCATCTCGGCGCGTTGGCGCTCGGCGCGTTCGCCGCCGCCGGCGCCGAGGGCTGGGGGCGCGTCGACTTCATGATGGATGCGACCGGTCGGCCGCTGCTGCTCGAGATCAACACCGTACCCGGCATGACGGCGACCAGCCTCGTGCCCAAGGCCGCAGCGGCGGTCGGCATCGATTTCCCGACGCTGGTCTGGCGCGTGCTCGAGACCAGCCTGACGAGGAGGCCAAGAGGATGATCGGCAACCGCCCGCGCAACCGTCGCCGCGAGGAGAAGTCCTGGCAGTGGCCCGAGGTCGACTGGCGGCGCACCGCGCGCATCGGCGCGGCGCTCGCCGCCGTCGGTCTGCTCGGGCTGCTCGTCACCCGCGCGCTCGACGAACCGATCGACCAGGTGACGCTGGAGGGCCGCTTCCAGCGCGTCTCGCCGCTCGAGCTCGAGCAGGCGGTACGCAAGCGCGTCGACGGAGCGGGGCTGGTGTCGGTGGACCTCGCGGCCTTGCAGCGCTCGGTCGAGGCGCTGCCGTGGGTGGACCGCGCCACCGTGGCGCGCGCCTGGCCGCGCGGGCTGCGCATCGAGGTCACCGAACAGGTCGCGGCGGCGCGCTGGGGCGCGGACGGCCTGCTCAACGCGCGCGGCGAACTGTTCCTGACCGGCGCGCGCTTCCTGCCGCCCGAACTGCCGCGGCTCTCCGGTCCGGTGGGCAGCGAAGGCGCGGTGGCGCGGCGCTATCTCGCCATCCAGGGCCGGCTCGCCGAGGGCGGTGTGCGGCTCACGGCGTTGCGGCTCGACGCCCGCGGCGCCTGGGAGATCGATCTCGACAACGGCGTACGCATCCGCCTCGGCCGTCGCGATGTCGACGAGCGCTTCGAGCGCTTCGTCGCGGCTGCGCTGCGCCTCGTGATGCAGCGCGGGGCGGAGCTCGCCTATGTCGACATGCGTTATTCGAACGGTTTCGCGGCCGGCTGGCGCAACGGTACCCGGATGGCCGCATTGGACGAGGGCGACGACGCCCCTGAGGGTTGAGCGACACACATGGCCAAGAAGATCGAACGGCAGCTGATCGTGGGGCTCGACATCGGCACCTCCAAGGTGGTGGCGCTGGTGGGCGAGGTGGGCGCGGACGGGAGCGTCGAGGTCATCGGCATCGGCTCGCAGCCCTCGCGCGGCCTCAAGCGCGGCATGGTGGTCGACATCGAGTCGACGGTGCAGTCGATCCAGCGCGCGGTCGAGGAGGCCGAGCTGATGGCCGGCTGCGAGATCCGCTCGGTGTATGCCGGCATCGCCGGCAGCCATGTGCGCAGCCTGAACTCGCACGGCGTGGTGGCCATCCGTGACAAGGAGGTCCAGCAGTCGGACATCGAGCATGTCATCGACGCGGCCAAGGCGGTGGCGATCCCCGCCGACCAGAAGATCCTGCATGTGCTGCCGCAGGAGTTCATCATCGACGGGCAGGAGGGCGTGCGCGCCCCGATCGGCATGTCGGGCGTGCGTCTCGAGGCCAAGGTGCACATCGTGACCGGCGCCGAGAGCGCGGCCCAGAACATCGAGAAGTGCATCCAGCGCTGCGGCCTCGCCGTCGACGACATCGTGCTCGAGCAGCTCGCCTCCAGCCACGCCACCCTGACCGACGATGAGAAGGACCTCGGCGTCTGCCTCATCGACATCGGCGGCGGCACCACCGACATCGCGGTGTTCACCCACGGGGCGATCCGGCATACCGCGGTGATCCCCATCGCCGGCGACCAGGTCACCAACGACATCGCGGTCGCGATGCGCACCCCGAGCCCGAACGCCGAGGAGATCAAGCTGCGCTACGCCTGCGCCCTCTCGCAGCTGGCGCGCGCCGAGGAGACCATCGAGGTGCCGGGCGTCGGCGACCGGCCGTCGCGGCGGCTCGCGCGCCAGACGCTGGCCGAGGTGGTGCAGATGCGCTACGCCGAGCTCTTCGGCCTCGTCGCGCACGAGCTCAAGCACAGCGGCTTCGATGAAGCGATCGCTGCGGGCATCGTGCTCACCGGCGGCAGCGCCAAGATGGAAGGCGCGGTCGAGCTCGCCGAGGAGGTGCTCGGCAAGCCGGTGCGGCTCGGCATGCCGGGCGGCGTGCGCGGCCTGTCCGACGTCATCAGCAACCCGATCCACGCCACCGGCGTCGGCCTGCTGCTGCACGCGCGCGAGCACATGACGCCCGGGCGGCGCGGCGGCGGACTCGCCGGAGCGCGCACGACGCTCGAGCGCATGAGAAATTGGTTTCAAGGCAACTTCTGATTCATTACAATTCTCGAAACCTGAGGAGCACTCACCATGTTCGAACTGATGGACGCTTACACGCAGAGCGCGGTCATCAAGGTGTTGGGTATCGGTGGCGGCGGCGGCAACGCCGTGTCGCACATGGTGCGCAGCGGCATCGACGGCGTTGAGTTCATGTGCATCAACACCGATGCTCAGGCGCTCAAGCACTCCGACGTCAAGACCACCCTGCAGATCGGTTCAGGCATCACCAAGGGCCTCGGCGCCGGCGCCAACCCTGAGGTCGGCCGCCAGGCCGCCATGGAGGACCGCGACCGCATCATCCAGATGATCGAAGGCTGCGACATGCTGTTCCTCACGGCCGGCATGGGCGGCGGCACCGGCACCGGCGCGGCGCCGGTGGTCGCGCAGCTCGCGCGCGAGCTCGGCATCCTCACGGTCGCCGTGGTGACGCGCCCCTTCAACATGGAAGGCGGCAAGCGCGCCGCGGTCGCCGAGCAGGGCATGCAGGAGCTCGCCCGCAGCGTCGACTCCCTGATCACCATCCCCAACCAGAAGCTGCTGACGGTGCTCGGTCCCAAGACCACGCTGCTCGACGCCTTCAAGAGCGTGAACGGCGTGCTGCAGGGCGCGGTGCAGGGCATCGCCGACCTCATCACCCGTCCCGGCCTCATCAACGTCGACTTCGCCGATGTGCGCACCGTCATGGGCGAGACCGGCATGGCGATGATGGGCTCGGGCGTCGGCACCGGTGAGGACCGGGCGCGCGTCGCCGCGCAGATGGCCGTCTCCTCGCCGTTGCTCGAGGACGTCAACCTCGCCGGTGCACGCGGCATCCTGGTCAACGTCACCGCCGGCATGGACCTCGCCATCGGCGAGTTCGAAGAGGTCGGCAACATCGTCCGCGAGTTCGCCTCCGAGGATGCGACCGTCGTGGTCGGCACCGTCATCGATCCCGAGCTCAGCGGTGAGCTGCGCGTCACGGTGGTCGCCACCGGCCTCGGTCGGGCTCAGGCGGCGGTCGTGCAGCAGCCGGCGGTCGCCCGCGCGGCGACGCCGGCCATCGGTGCGGGTGCCGGTGCGGCGCCGACGCGTGGCGCCGGTTTCGGCGCGACGCCGGGGCTGCGTCCGGCGCTCGGCTCGGGTGGTCTGCGCAGCGCGGCGCTCAAGACCGCTGCGACGGTCGCGACCGGCGACTACTCGCGCTTCGAGGAGCCGGCGATCAACCGGCTCGCTGCTGCGGCCGGTGATGGTCTGCGGCACGACGACTCCGCCGAAGAGATCCTCGACATCCCGACCTTCCTGCGCCGTCAGGCCGACTGACGGCGACGGGGCCGCGCGGTCTGAAGGCCGACGGCCCCGTCACTTTCGGGTAACATTCCCCGGTTCGGCGACGGCCGGCGTCCCGCGACCTGCGGGCGCCGTGTCGGCCGGGGGTATCCATGGTCGGTCAGCGCACTCTCAAGAACATCATCCGCGCCTCGGGCGTCGGTCTGCACACCGGCAAGAAGATCCTCATGACGGTGCGCCCCGCGGCGCCCGACACCGGCATCGTGTTCCGTCGCACCGACCTGCCGACGCCGGTCGACATCCCCGCGCGCGCGGAGAATGTCGGCGAGACCATGCTCGGCACCGTGCTCTCCAAGGGCGATGTGAAGGTCTCGACCGTCGAGCACCTGCTGTCGGCTTTCGCCGGTCTCGGCATCGACAACGCCCTGGTCGAGGTCAGCGCGCCTGAGGTGCCCATCATGGACGGCAGCGCGGGTCCGTTCGTGTTCCTGCTGCAATCGGCGGGCATCGAAGAGCAGCGCAGTCCGAAGCGCTTCATCCGCATCCGCAAGACGGTGCGCGTCGAGGACGGCGACAAGTGGGCGCAGTTCGACCCCTTCGACGGCTTCAAGGTGAACTTCGAGATCGAGTTCAACCACCCGATCTTCAAGCGCCGCGCGCAGCGCGCCACGATGGATTTCTCGACCACCTCCTTCCTCAAGGAGATCAGCCGCGCCCGCACCTTCGGTTTCATGCGCGACCTCGAGAGCATGCGTGCGCGCAACCTCGCGCTTGGCGGCAACCTCGACAACGCCATCGTGCTCGACGACTCGAAGGTGCTGAACGAGGGCGGCCTGCGCTACGAGGACGAGTTCGTGAAGCACAAGATCCTCGACGCGATCGGCGATCTATACCTGCTCGGGTACAGCCTCATCGGTGAGTTCAGCGGCTTCAAGTCGGGCCACGGCCTCAACAACCGTCTGCTGCGCACGCTGCTCGCCGACGGATCGGCCTGGGAGGCGGTGGTGTTCGAGCGCCCCGAGGACGCGCCGATCTCCTACGCGCGCGCGCCCGTGCTCGCCGCGGCGGGCTGAACCCGCACCGACCAACGCTTGAGGCCGGGCGCGGCCTGCTGCGCCGCCGGCCAGTGCTCTGCCATCGCGAACCGCAGCCGCGCCGACCAGGCCGCTGAAGCGGCGTAGACGCTCAATGCCCCATCGCGCTCCACCACTTGGGTGACCTGGGCGGCGAGATCGGCCGGCAGCCGCTGGGTTAGGAACTCGCGCCAGAACACCCCCCGGTCCGTCTGCCGCGCGATGGCCTGCTGTAGAGGCGCAGAACGTCCCAGCAACTCCTTGAAACCCATGGGCTTTTTCACCCGGTTGGACGGATGGGAGTTGGTTGCCGCGCGGGATGGGTTGTGTCGAGTGGGGGGTTTGGGCATAGTCGCGCATCTTGCGCCTCTCAGACGGCTTGCCGCCGGAGGCGCCCGGGAATCTGCCGGGGGGACTATGCCATCTTCCACGACGGCGAGCATCGTGTCGCGCCGGGTGTCGGCGTCGGAGCCGCGGGCGTGAGCCTGTCGCTGCTCTGGCGTCGCGCCTCGGGCGTCGCGCGCATCGACCTTGCGAGCCCGATGGTGCTCGGCGTCGGCGCCTGCGCCGCGTTGGCGTTGCTCGGCGTCGTGTTCATGGCGGGCGTGACGCTCGGTCAGCGCGCGCAGTTCGGCGACGGCAGCCCCGCTGCGCTTGCGCGTTCCGCGCTCGTCCAGAAGCAGGAACTCACCGAACTTCGCCGTCAGCTGCAGGAGCGCGTCGATGTGCTCGCCGCGCGCATCGGCCAGGTCAACGCGCATGTGGTCCGTCTCGATGCGCTCGGCAGACGCGTCGCCGAGCTCGCCGATCTCGACTCGCGCGAGTTCGACTTCGGCATCTCGCCCGGCAGCGGTGGCCCCGAGTCCGAGGGCCTTCCGGCGCAGGCGCCCGACATCTCGCGTCTCATCGACGATGTCGAGGGCCGTCTGGCGCAGCGCGATTCGCAGCTGAACGCGATCGAGTCCATCCTGCTGCAGCGCGAACTGCGCGCGCAGATCCTGCCGGAAGGGCGCCCCGTCGAGCGCGGCTTCCTGTCGTCAGGTTTCGGTTACCGCCAGGACCCCTTCACCGGCGTCTCGACGCTGCATCGCGGCGTCGACTTCGCGGGAAACCACGGCGATCCGGTGGTCGCCGTCGGTGCGGGTGTGGTGACCTTCTCCGGCGTCAAGGACGGCTACGGCTGGGTGGTCGATGTCACCCACGGCGACGGTTATGTCACCCGTTACGGCCACAACCGCAAGAACCTGGTGAAGGTCGGCGACACGGTCACCCGTGGCCAACGCATCGCCGAGATGGGTTCGACCGGTCGGTCGACCGGTCCGCATGTACACTTCGAGGTGCTGCGCAGCGGTCGCCCGGTCAATCCGCTGGCGTACATCGACGGCTGAAACCATCCCGGCCCCAGGCCGCGGCTGACGCCGCATCGGGTTCGTCGGCGCCCGGTCGGCGACCGCCCCGCCTTGCAATCCTGCGCGGCACCCCCATCTCCCCGTAGAATATCGGCCCTTTCCGCAAGGTCTCCCCCCGCGTGCGCAACCTTCTCACCAGGCTGTTCGGCAGCCGCAACGACCGCCTCCTGAAATCCTCCTCCCGCGAGGTCAAGTCGGCGGCCGCCTTCGAGTCCGGGCTGCAGGCGCTCTCCGACGAAGCCCTCGGCGCCAAGTCCGCCGAGTTCCGCGCACGGCTCGCGGCCGGTGAGACGCTCGATGCCCTCATGCCCGAGGCCTTCGCGGTGGTCCGCGAGGCCGCCCGTCGCACGCTCGGCATGCGCCACTTCGATGTCCAGCTCATCGGCGGTGCGGCGTTGCACCGCGGCCGCATCGCCGAGATGCGCACCGGCGAAGGCAAGACCCTCATGGCGACGCTGCCGGCCTACCTCAACGCCCTCACCGGCGAGGGGGTGCATGTCGTCACCGTCAACGAATACCTCGCGCAGCGCGACGCCGACTGGATGGGCCCGGTCTACCGCTTCCTCGGCCTCACGGTCGGCGTGATCCGCAACGGCCAGTCCTCCGACGAGAAGCGCGCCGCCTACGGCTGCGACATCACCTACGGCACCAACAACGAGTTCGGTTTCGACTACCTGCGCGACAACCTCGCGTTCCGGCTCGAGGACCGCGTGCAGCGCGCGTTGTCGTTCGCGATCGTCGACGAGGTCGACTCGATCCTCATCGACGAGGCGCGCACGCCGCTCATCATCTCCGGGCCGGCCGAGGAGAGCACCGACACCTATGTCGCCGTCAACCGTCTCGTGCCGCGGCTGCGCCGCGCCGAGGGTCCGGCGCCCAAGGCCGGCGAGCCCGAGCCGGACGGCGACTTCATGGTCGACGAGAAGCAGCGCCAGGTGCATCTCACCGAGGCCGGTCATGAGCGCGTCGAAGAGCTCATGATCAAGGGCGGGCTGCTGCGCGAAGGCGAGAGCCTCTACGATCCGTCGAACATCCGGCTGATGCATCACCTCAACGCCGCGCTGCGCGCGCACTCGCTGTACCGGCGCGATGTCGAGTACATCGTGCGCAACGGCGAGGTGGTGATCGTCGACGAGTTCACCGGCCGCACCATGCCGGGCCGGCGCTGGTCCGAGGGCTTGCATCAGGCCGTCGAGGCCAAGGAAGGCGTGCGGGTCCGCGAAGAGAACCAGACGATCGCGTCCATCACCTTCCAGAACTACTTCCGCCTCTACAAGAAGCTCTCCGGCATGACCGGCACCGCCGACACCGAGGCGCCGGAGTTCCTGCAGATCTACGGCCTCGAGGTGATGGTCATCCCGACCCACAAGCCGATGGTCCGCAAGGACATGCCCGACCTCGTCTATCTGACGCAGGAGGACAAGTTCAAGGCGGTCATCGATGACATCCGCGACTGCGTCGAGCGCAAGCAGCCGGTGCTGGTCGGCACCGCGTCGATCGAGAGCTCCGAGCTCATCTCGGGCATCCTCCAGAAGGAGGGCGTCGCCCACGAGGTGCTGAACGCCAAGCAGCACGAGCGCGAGGCGCATGTGATCGCGCAGGCCGGTCGTCCGGGCGCGGTCACCATCGCCACCAACATGGCCGGCCGCGGCACCGACATCGTGCTCGGCGGCAACCTCGAGGCCGAGCTCGCGGGTCTGCCCGCGGAGGCCGACGACGCTGCGCGCGAGGCTGCGCGCGCCGCCTGGCGCGAGCGCCATGACGCCGTGGTCGCCTCGGGCGGTCTGCACATCGTCGGCACCGAGCGCCACGAGTCCCGCCGCATCGACAACCAGCTGCGCGGCCGCTCCGGCCGCCAGGGCGACCCGGGTTCGACGCGCTTCCATCTGTCGATGGAAGACAACCTGATGCGCATCTTCGGCGACCCGAACTTCACCAAGCGGCTGCTGTCGGCCGCCGGGATGAGGGAAGGCGAGGTCATCGAGAGCCGCATGCTCTCCCGGCGCATCGAGACCGCGCAGCGCAAGGTCGAGGCCCACAACTTCGACATCCGCAAGCAGCTGCTGCTGTTCGACGACGTCGCCAACGACCAGCGCAAGGTCATCTACCAGCAGCGCACCGAGATCATGGGCGCCGCCGACCTCGGCACCGCGGTGCGCGGCATCCAGGCCGATGTGGTCGGTCGGCTGCTCGATGAGCACCTGCCGCGCAACGTGCCGCACGAGGACTGGGACCTCGAGGGCCTCGCCGAGGCGCTGCGCAAGGATTTCTTCGTCGACCTTGAGCCGCGCGCCTGGCTCGCCGCCGAGCCCGAGCTCGGCGAGCAGACGATGCGGCAACGCGTGCTGGACGCCGTGGCGCAGGCCTACGACGCCAAGACCGCGCGCTTCGGGCCGGAGCTCACGCAGCACCTCGAGAAGGACGTCATGCTGCGCACGCTCGACCAGCACTGGCGCGAGCACCTTGCGGCGATGGATTACCTGCGGCAGGGCATCCACCTGCGCAGCTACGCGCAGAAGGACTACCGCTACGAGTACAAGCGTGAGGCCTACGAGCTCTTCGGCGCGATGCTCGAGCGCGTGAAGTTCGACACCGCTTCGGTGCTGGCGCGCATCGAGGTGCGCAGCGAGGCCGACCTGCAGCGCGAAGAGGAGGAACGCCAACGGCGCCTGCTCGCGGCGCTGCAGGCTCAGCACGCGGAGGCGCAGTCGCCGCTCAGCGCGGCGGCGACGGCGGAGGCTGCGGCCGCCGCGGGCGGTGCGCCCGGCGGCGTGGCAGGCGCAGCGGCCGGCGGCATCGCCGGTGCGGCGGCGTCGGGCGCGATGCCCGGTCTCGGCGGCATGGGCGGCGAGGGCGGGGTGGACCCCTCCGATGCGACCTTCGTGCGCGGTGAGCGCAAGGTCGGCCGCAACGAGCCCTGTCCCTGCGGTTCCGGCAAGAAGTTCAAGCAGTGTCACGGGCAGCTCGAATGACGAGCGCCGTGGCGCCGCCGTCGCCCGTCGCGTCGGCGTTGCCCGTCGTGCCGGTGGTGGCCGCCGCGTTGATCGACGCCGCGGGAGCGGTGCTGATCGCGGAGCGACCCTCGGGCAAGCCGCTCGCCGGCCGCTGGGAGTTCCCGGGCGGCAAGATCGCCGCAGGAGAGTCCGACCTCGAGGCGCTGGCGCGCGAGCTGCGCGAAGAGCTCGGTGTCGAGCTCGCGCGGGACGCCGCGCCGCCGCGGCATGTGCTCACGCTGCGCCACGACTACCCCGACCGCTGCATCGAGCTGCGCTGCTACGAGGTACGCGGTTTCACCGGCGCCGTGCAGCCCCTCGACGGGCAGCGTCTGAAGTGGGTCGCGCCGGCGGCGCTCGACGCCGAGGACATCCTCGAGGCCGACCGACCGTTCATCGAAGCGTTGCAGCGGGAGACCTCCCCGCGGCGCGCGGCCGCTGCAGGCTAGGCTCATGGACCGCGCCGCCACCGACCCCGTCCGTTACGACGTCGTCGACCCGCGCACCGGCGCGGTCGACCACAGCTTCGATGCGCCGTCGGCCGACGAACTCGCAGCGACGCTGGCGCGGCTGCGCGCCGCGCAGACGGCCTGGGCGGCAGCGCCGCTCGCGCACCGCATCGAGGTGCTTGCGCGCTGGCGTGCGGAGTGGATCCGTCGCCAGCAGGACATCATCGACGCACTCACGCTCGATACCGGTCGGCATCTCATCTCGCGCGTCGAGGTGATGGGTCTGCCGCCCACCATCGACCGTTGGAGCCGGCTCGCGCCCTCGCTCGCGCAGGAGGAGGACGCGCGCTCGGCCGCGTTGCCGAACATCTCCTACCGCTCGCAGTACATCCCCTATCAGCTCGTCGGCGCGATCAGTCCGTGGAACTTCCCGGTCTCGCTGTGCTTCATCGACGCCATCCCGGCCCTGCTCGCCGGCTGTGCGGTGTTCATCAAGCCGAGCGAAGTCACGCCGCGGTTCGCCGTCCCCGCGATGCAGAGCATCGCCGCGGTCCCCGAGCTCGCCGCCGTGCTGCATGTGCAGCCGGGCGGTCGTGAGACCGGCGAGCGTCTCGTCGAGGCCGTCGATGCCGTGTGCTTCACGGGCAGCGTCGCGACGGGCCGCAAGGTCGCCGAGGCCGCGGCGCGGCATTTCGTGCCGGCGTTCCTCGAGTTGGGCGGCAAGGATCCGCTGATCATCACCGCGAGCGCCGACCTCGAACGCGCCACCGATGTCGCGCTCCGCGCCACCTGCCTCGCCACCGGTCAGGCCTGCCAGAGCCTCGAACGCATCTATGTCGACCGGCGCATCGCCGCGCCCTTCATCGAGCGCCTCGTCGAGAAGGCGCGCGCGGTCGACATCAACTGGCCGGACATCCACGAGGGCACCATCGGCCCGTTCATCTTCGGCAAGCAGGCCGACATCGTCGCCGCGCAGCTCGCCGATGCCCGCGCCAAGGGCGCGCGGGTGCTCTGCGGCGGCGAGATCCTCGACCACGGCGGCAAGTGGCTGCGGCCCACGGTGCTGGTCGATGTCGACCACCGCATGACGGTGATGACCGAGGAGACCTTCGGTCCCGTGATCCCGGTGATGGCCTACGACACCGTCGACGAGGCCGTCGCGCTCGCCAACGACGGCGTGTACGGCCTGTCCGCGGGCGTCATCGCCGGCACGCTCGAGGAGGCGGAGGCCATCGGCCGGCGGCTCGACGCCGGCGGCATCAGCCTCAACGACGGCTCGCTGACCGCGATGTGCCATGAGGCCGAGAAGAACTCCTTCAAGCTGTCGGGCCTCGGCGGTTCGCGCATGGGGCCCGCGGGCTACACGCGGTTCTTCCGCCGCAAGGCTATCATCCGCCAGCACGGTGCCCCCGCCACGATCGACAGCGTCAAAGAATCACTCGCCAGGAGCTGAAGCATGAGCACGCAGGACATGGGTCTGCCCGAGATCAAGATCGACACCGCCTCCCTCTGCCGCGAGGAGGTCTACACCGACCGTCGCGCCGGCACGCTGCGCCGCATGGTGCCGGTGCTCGCCGACGGTTCGCCCGACGCGTCGCGACCCATCCTCTGGCTCGGCCAGACGCAGCTCATGACCCCGGGCGGCGTGCTGCCGCTCGGCTTCGAGATCGACGCCAAGGACCTCGCCGAGGCGGTCGAGAAGTTCCCCGACGCCGTCAAGCAGGCGCTCGAGGACGCGATCAACGAGGCGCAGGAGATGCGCCGCGAGGCTGCCTCGCGCATCGTCGTGCCGGACGCGGGCGGCATGCCGGGTCCCGGCAAGATCAAGTTCCCCTGACGGTTGACCCCACCCGAGGCCTCCGATACGGTCATCACATGCTGCGCCGTCTCCGCCACCGGGTCGTACGCTTCCCGCGCGTCATCGCCGCGCTGGCGGTCATGGCGTGCGCCGCGCCCGCGGTCGCGGGGCCGCTCGCGTATTGCCTGAACAGCGGCGATTCGCCACGCGTCGTCCCGGCCACCGACCATTGCGAGTCGATGGCCGAGAGTGCCGTGGACGCCGGGTCTGCGGCGGAGGCGCCGGCGACGACGGCGGTCCCGGCGCACCTGCCCGCGGTCGATGAGGCGGTCGGCACCGGAGCAGGGGCCGTCGTGGTGCCGCCGGTCGTCCAGACCGCTTTGATCTTCACGCATGTCGGCGGCTTGCTGCCGCCGCTGCCTGATCTGCTGCCGTCACGCGACGATGCGTACGGGGGCGCTGCGCCCGAGCGCTCCTCGATGCGCAGTCTCGCCGGCGCCGTCGTCGGCCGTTCCGTCCGTCTGCGGGTCTAGCCCGTCCTCGCTGTCGATGTCGAATGCCGGTCCCGCAGAGGGGCCGCGTCCGAGTTGTCATGTCCGAGGTCCGCCATGTCCCGTCCGTTCCGCTCCGCCCCGATGTCCGCCGTGCCGACGCTGCGCGCCGTCGTCGTCTGCCTGTCGCTCCTCGTGTCCGCAGCGCTCATCGCGCACGAGGGGCATGACCACGACGCCGAGGCGGGCGCGGCGGTGCCCGCCGCGGCGACGATGCCGGATGGCGGGGTCCCGGGGCGCACGGTGGTGGAGCTCACCTCCGAACTCTACGAGGCCGTCGTGGAGTCCCACGGCGACCACATCGACATCTGGCTCGACCGTTACGACAGCAACGAGCCCGTGACCGGCGCCCGAGTGGGCGTGACGCTGGGCGATGCGGCGGAGGTCGTCGCCGCGGAGGAGTCGCCCGGTCAGTACATGGCATCCATCAAACCTTTGGCGCCGGGCGCCGCGGCGGCCTTGACGCTCTCGATCAAGGCCCCGGCCGGCGAGGATCTCCTCGGCGGTACGCTCGCGGATGCGACGCCGCCCCCCGAGCCGCTCACCGCGCGTCTGGTGAGCCTGCTCGCGGAAGGGTGGCGCTGGTTGCTCGCGGCGCTGGTCGCGGTCGGCGCAGCGGTCGTGCTGCTGCGCCGCCGGATGCGCGGTCGCGGCCGTCTCCTGGCGTCGTTCGTCGTCGTCACGATGTGTGGTGCGACGATCGCCGCATGGCCCGTGCCGGCCAGCGCCCATGAGGGCCACGACCACGCCGACGAGCAGCCCGCGGCGCCGCTGCCTGCAGCCGCCACCGGCGGCCGTCCTGCTCGCCTCGCCGACGGCAGCGTGTTCGTGCCCAAACCGACGCAACGGCTGCTCGAACTGCGCACCGTCAGGGTCGAGGAGAGCGATGCACCGCGGTCGCTGCGGCTCGCCGGTGAGCTGGTCGGCGATCCGCGTGCGAGCGCGGTCGTCCAGACCCTGCAGGGCGGTCGGGTAGCAGGCGAGGGCGGCTCGTGGCCGGTGCTCGGCGCCCGTGTGCGTCGCGGTCAGGTGTTGCTGCGTCTCACGCCGAGCGGCTCGGGCAGCGAGCGTGCGTCCAGCGCCGCGGAGGCCGCGCGCGTCGACGCCGAGCTCACGCAGGCACGGGCGGACCTCGCGCGGCTCGAGGGCCTCGCGGGTGTGGTGTCGCGCGCCGAGGTCGAGACGCAGCGGAGCCGGGTCGCAAGCCTCGTCGCGCAGCGCACGGCGTTGCGGACATCGTTGTCGACGGGCGGCGAGCGCCTCGTCGCGCCCATCGACGGCGTGATCGCCTCGATCGATGCGCGTCCCGGCATGGTGGTGTCGCCCGGCGAGACCCTGCTGACGGTCATCGACCCGGCGCGCATGTCCGTGGAGGCGCTCGCGTTCGAGCCGGTCGCCGCGGGCGGCATCCTGCGCGCGAGCGTCGCCCTGCGCGACGGCCCCGCGCTCGAGGCGCGTCTCGCGGGGGTGGGTGCGCAGACCCGCGGCGGTGCCGTGCCGGTGCGGCTCGATATCGTGTCCGTCGCCCCCGGCCTGGTCGCGGGCCAGCCGGTGACGGTGTTCCTCGAGCGCGCGTCCTCGGCGCGCGGTCTCCTGCTGCCGAGCACTGCCGTCATCCGTGCGCCCAACGGCGAGCGCATCGTGTTCGAGAAGGTCGCCGCCGAGCGCTTCGTGCCGCGAGCGGTGCGCATCGAACAGGTGTCGGCCGATCGCGTGGTCGTGCTCGCAGGCATCGCGCCGCAGGCGCGCATCGTGGTGCGCGGCGCGCACCTCGTCGGCCAGATCCGCTGACGGCCGGCCATGTTCAACCAGATCATCCACGGCAGCCTGCGCCACCGCGTGGCCGTGCTCGCGGCCTCGCTGCTCCTCATCGGTCTCGGCACCTGGGTGGTGCCGCAGCTGGATGTGGACGTGCTGCCCGACCTCAACCGCCCGACCGTCAGCGTCCAGATCGAATCGCACGGGCTGGCGGCCGAGGAGGTCGAGCAGCTCGTCACCGTGCCCATCGAGGCGGCGATGCAAGGCCTGCCCGGCGTCACGCGCGTGCGCTCGACCTCGAGCCTCGGACTGTCGTTCCTGTATGTGGAGTTCGGGTGGGATGCCGATATCCACCGCGCGCGGCAGCTGGTCGCCGAGCGTCTCGCGACCGCCGAGGCGGCGCTGCCCGAGGACATCCGGCCGAGCATCGGTCCGATCTCCTCGATCATGGGCGAGATCATGCTGGTCGCGCTCGCCGGCGAGGCTGCCGACCCGATGCTGCTGCGCGAGACCGCGGATTTCGTCGTCCGGCCGCGCCTGCTCGCCGTGCCCGGTGTCTCCCAGGTGATCCCGATCGGCGGTCTGGTGCGTGAATACCGCGTCACGCCGTCGCCGGCCCGCATGCGCCAGCTCGGCGTCACCCTCGATGACGTCGAGCGGGCGGTGCGCGGGTTCTCGGCGAACGCGGGCGGCGGCTTCATCGACGACCGCGCCCAGGAGTTCGTGATCCGCACCCTCGGCCGCGAGCGCGATCCCGCCGCGCTCGGCGGACTCGTCGTTGCGGTCCGCGACGGGGCGCCGGTGCTGCTGTCGGCGGTGGCGGATGTCGGCTTCGGCGCGCGGCCGCGGCGCGGCAGCGCCGGCTACGGCGGTGAACCGGCCGTCATCCTCGGCATCCAGAAGCAGCCCGGTGTCGACACGCTCCGGCTCACCCGCGACCTCGAGCGGACATTGGCGTCGGTCCGCGCCACGCTGCCGGCCGGCATCACCCGGCTAGAGGTGCAGTTCCGTCAGGCGACCTTCATCGAGAACTCGATCGGCAACGTGCGCACCGTGCTGCTCGAGGCGCTGGTGATCGTCGGCATCGTGCTGTTCCTGTTCCTGATGGATGTGCGCACCACGATGATCTCGCTGGTGGCGATCCCGATGTCGGTGTTCGTGACCGCCATCGTGTTCTGGATGGCGGGGCTCTCCATCAACACCATGACCTTGGGCGGCCTCGCGATCGCGATCGGCGAACTGGTCGACGACGCCGTGGTGGGCGTCGAGAACATCCTGCGGCGGATGCGCGAGAACCGCGCCGCGGAGCGGCCACGACCGACGCTGCAGGTGGTGGCCGACGCGAGCATCGAGGTGCGCTCGGGCATCTTCTACGCGACGCTCATCATCGTGCTGGTGTTCGTGCCGCTGTTCGCGCTCAGCGGCATCGAGGGGCAGCTGTTCGCGCCGCTCGGCGTCGCGTACATCGTCTCCATCCTCGCGAGCCTGCTGGTCTCGGTGACCCTGACGCCGGTGCTCTGCCACTACCTGCTGCCGTCGCTCCAGACCCTGGAGCGCCCCGAGCCGCGGTTGGTGCGTGCGCTCAAGGAAAGCTATTCGCGGCTGCTCGATGCCGCGCTGCCGCGCGGACGGTTGGTCCTCGTCGTGGCGGCGGCCGCGGTGCTGCTCGGCGCGATCGGCGTCTGGCGGTTGCCGAAGGCCTTCCTGCCGCCGTTCAACGAAGGGTCCTTGGTGGTATCGCTCGCCTTCAACCCCGGCATCGCGCTGTCCGAGTCGGAGCGCCTGGGGGCGGTCGCCGAGCGGCTGCTGAAGGACATCCCGGAGGTGGTCTCGGTGAGCCGCCGCACCGGCCGTGCGGAGCTCGACGAGCACGCCGAGGGCGTGCACATGAGCGAGCTCGATGTGAACCTGCGCGCGGGCGAGCGCGAGCGCGCGGCGGTCGTCGACGAGGTGCGCAGCCGTCTCGCCCAGCTGCCGGGATCCGTATCGATCGGCCAGCCGATCAGCCATCGCCTCGACCATCTGCTGTCGGGCGTGCAGGCGGCGCTCGTGGTCAAGATCTCGGGCGACGACCTCGACACCTTGCGCACGCTCGGCGCGCAGGTCGAGCAGTCGCTCATCGGCGTGCCGGGTCTGGTCGATCTCCGGCTCGAGAAGCAGGTGCGCGTGCCGGAGATCCATGTGCGCGTCGACGAGGACGCCGCGCGCTTCCACGGCGTGACGCCGGCGGAGATATCGCGTCAGGTGGAGATGCTGGCGGGCGGCGAGCGGGTCGCGGAGGTGATCGACGGACCGCGGCGGTATGCGGTGTCGTTGCAGCTGGCGGACAGCGCGCGCACGCGAGCCGGGCTCGCGGAGGTGCTGGTGGACACGCCGCGCGGCGCGGTGCCGCTTGCGTCGCTCGCGGACGTCGAGGAGTCGGACGGCCCCAACCAGATCCAGCGCGAGGACGGCCGCCGTCGCATCGTCGTCTCGGGCAACATGGAGGACGCGGGCGCCGACCGGGTCGTCGCCGAGATGCAGCGCCGGCTGGCCGCGCTGCCGCTGCCGACCGGCTATTCGCTCGAGATCGAGGGGCAGTTCCGCGCCCAGCAGCAGGCTTCGCGCACCATCGCGCTGCTGTCGGTGGTGTCCCTCGCGCTCATCTTCCTGGTGCTGTGGTCGCGGTACCGGTCGGGCGCGCTCGCCCTCATCATCATGGGCAATGTGCCGCTCGCCCTCGTCGGCTCGGTCGCGGCGCTCGGTCTCGCGGGTCTCGACCTCTCGATCGCGGCGATGGTCGGCTTCATCACGCTCGCGGGCATCACGGCCCGCAACGGCATCCTCAAGGTGAGCCACACGCTCAATCTCGTGCTGCGCGAGGGCCAGCCCTTCGACCGCGCGACCATCCGCCGCGCCTGTCTCGAGCGCATGACGCCGGTGCTGATGACCGCCGTGTCGGCGGCCATCGCGCTGCTGCCGCTCATGATCGGCGGCGACCAACCGGGCAAGGAGATCCTGCATCCGGTGGCGGTGACCATCTTCGGCGGCCTCATCACCGCGACGCTGCTCGACGCGGTGGTGACGCCTGTCCTGATCGAGCGATATGGTGCGGCCGCGCTTGCGCGGCTGCGTGATGATCCACGAAATGCGGGTGCTCCCGCGGAGGCTTACTGATGCGTACCCCTGGCTTCACCGCTCTCGTCCATGCCGCTCTGGCGATGCTCGTGCTCTCGTCCGCGCCGGCATCCGCCAAGCAATGGGATATGGTCGCCGGAAGCTACCACACCCATCTCATCTTCCACGGCGACCGCTTCGAGCTGCACCTGCATGACAAGGCGACCCACGGCATCGTCGACACCTCGAGCGGCCGCTATACGGCGACGCTGCTCGCGGGCGGCAAGACGACCTCGCTGCCGCTAACGGCCTCGAAGTCGGGGATCCTGACGGGACGGCCTGTGCCGAGCGGCGACTGGGTGCTGTTGTTCCGTGTCGAGGCGCCGGGACGGACCCCCGTGCAGGTCCGGTATTCCTCGAAGATGAAGCCCGGGACCCAGCCGGCGGACACCAAGGCGGCTGAGACCAAGCCGGCGGCGAAGGAGAAGGCCAAGGGCCACGACGGCCATGCGCACCACGATGGGCATTGAGGTCACCGGCGGTCGGCGGGCGCTGATCATCGCGTCCGTCGCGATGTGCGCTGTCGGGCTGCCGTCGGCCGCCCGTGCCGTGGAGCCATCGACCGTGCTCACCGTCGAGCAGGCGCTCGCCCGCGCTTCGGCGAGCGGTCCCGCAGCGCAGCTCGCGCAGAGCGGGCGCGAAGTCGCCGCTGCGAGGGCGCAGCAGGCGCGCGCATGGGAGAACCCCACGCTGTCGGTGGAGGTGGAGAACGTGCTCGGCCGCGGACCGTACCGTGACTTCGATGCCGCCGAGACCACCGTGTCCCTATCGCAGCCTTTGCCCCTCGGCGGCGGTCGCAGCGCGCGGCTGCGCGCGGCGCGTTCGGACGAGACGGCCGCCGAGGCCGGCGTCGCGCTCGCGGCGCTCGAGATGCGCCGAGATCTCACCGTCGCCTACGCCGAAGCGGTGGCGGCCGACCGGCTCGCCGGGATCGCCCGCGAGCGCGCCGCCCTCGGCGCCGGCACGCGTGACGCGGTCGCGAAGCGGCACGCGGCGGGCCTCGAGTCCGACCTGCAGCGCGCCCGCGTCGAGGTCGAGACCGCGGCGATGCAGGCCGAGGCGCGGCGGGCCGCGGCGGCCGCGCTGGCGCACCGTCGCGCGCTCGCCGCGCACTGGCGCGAGGAGACCGTCACCGCGCCGCTCGACGAGTCCTGGTTCGATGCGGCCCCGCGGCCGGTCGGGCCGGTCGATGCGTCCGTCGCCGACGCGGTGTCCGTGGATGCGCACCCGCTGCTCCGCGTCGCGCGCGCCCGCATCGAACAGGCGAAGGCCTTGCTGGAGTCGGCGCGCGGCGCACGCTACGGCGGCCTCGAGGCGACGGCCGGGACGCGCCGCTACAAGGACTCGCCCGACGGGGACCGTGCGTGGGTGCTCGGGCTCGCGATGCCGCTGCCGCTGTGGGACCGCAACGAGGCCGGCATCGCCGAGGCGCGGGCCGCGCTGCAGGCTGCCGAGCTCGACGCGGAGCGCGCGACGCGCGACATCGCGTCGGGGCGCGAGTCGGCCCGCGCCGACCTCGACGCGGCGCGTCTCGAGGTGGAGGCGCTGGAAGCGAGCGGAGTGCCGTCTGCGGCTGCAGCCGCGCAGTTGTCCGCCCAGGGCTACGAGGCGGGACGGTTGTCGCTGCTCGAGCGCCTCGACGCCGAGCGCGCCTGGGTGCAGGCGCGCGAGCAGTTGGTGTCCGCGCGGCTGCGGTTGCGCGCCGCCGAGGCGCGGCTCGCGGCCTATCAGGCGTCGAGCACCGAACGGTAGACCTCGGCGAACTCCGCCGGGCTCTTCACGCAGACGCTGAGGTCCTTCAGCAGTCCGTCGTGCAGGTCGTAGATCCAGCCGTGGATCTCTAGCGCCTTGCCGCGGTCCCAGGCGCTCTGCACCACGGTGGTCTCGCCGACGCTCAGCACCTGCTCCATCACATTGAGCTCGCACAGTCGCCGCAGCCGCGAGGCCTCATCGGGCAGCGCATCGAGCCGCGCGCGGTGCTTCTTCATCACGTCCTGCACATGCCGCAGCCAGTTGTCGATCAGACCCAGGCGGTCGTTGCGCAGCGCCGAGTGCACGCCGCCGCAGCCGTAGTGGCCGCAGACGATGACATGCTCGACATCGAGCACATCCACGGCGTATTGCAGCACCGAGAGGCAGTTGAGGTCGGTGTGCACCACGACGTTGGCGACGTTGCGGTGCACGAATAGTTCGCCCGGCAGCAGACCCACGATCTCGTTGGCGGGGACGCGGCTGTCGGCGCAACCGATCCAGAGGTAGTCCGGCGACTGCTGCGCGACCAGGGTCTCGAAGAAACCCGGATCGCGCGCCTTGACCTCGTCGGCCCAGGCACGGTTGCGTTCGAACAGCGGGCGAAGGCTCCTCATCGGGCGGCCTCCGACGGCTCCGGCCGCAGCGTGCGCACGAAGAAATCGCTGATCGTGCGGTAGCCGTGCAGCCCGGTGGACGGGAAGCGCAGCAGCGCGTGCTTGCTGCCGGGGTAGGGCATCACCTCGAAGGGCTTGCCGAGGTCCTGCAGTCGCTTGAAGAGCGCGGTGCTGTGCGTGAAGAGCACGTTGTCGTCGGCCATGCCGTGCATCACGAGCAGCGGACCTTTGAGCGCTGCCGCGTGGGTCATGACATTGCCGTCGCGGTAGCCCTCGGGGTTGCTCTCGGGCGATCCCGCCTCGGGCACGCCCATGTAGCGCTCGGTGTAGTGCGTGTCGTAGAGCCGCCAGTCGGTGACCGGCGCACCCGATACGCCGGCCGCGAAGAAGTCGGGTGCGCGCACCATGGCCATCAGCGCCATGTAGCCACCGTAACTCCAGCCCCAGACACCGATGCGCGCCGGGTCGACGAAGGGCAGGCTGCGCAGGTACTCGACGCCCTTCACCTGATCCTCGATCTCGATGCTGCCCATGCGGTGGTAGAGCGCCGTTTCGAAGGCGCGGCCGCGGTTGCCGGAGCCGCGGTTGTCGAGCATGAACACCACGAAGCCCTGCTGCGCGAGGTATTGGCGGTAGTAGCCGCCCCAAGCACGCTGCACCCGCTGCACGCCCGGGCCACCGTAGACCTCGACGATCACCGGGTAGCGCTTGGCAGGATCGAAGCCGAGCGGCTTCAGCATCGTCCAGTGCATCGTCTGACCGTCGGCGGCGCGCAGCGTGCCGAACTCGGGCGAGCGGTGCGCGGCGAGGTAGGGCCGGTACGGATGACCGTCGTCGAGCCTGTTCGCGACCAGCACGCTCGGGGCCTTGCCGGTCGTGTGGCGCAGGGTCAGCGAGGGCGGCGAGTCAGGCGTCGAGAAGGTGTCGAGCCAACGCTGCGCATCGCCGGCCATCGACACCGAGTGCCAGCCCGCGCCGTCGGTGAGGCGGCGGATGCCGGCCTCGATGCCCGCATCGCCGGTCTTGCCGCCGGCGGTGCCGGCGAGCGGCGCCGAGTACAGATGCCGCTCGATGGGCGTATCGCGGTTGGCGGTGAAATAGACGAGCCCGCGCGTTTCATCGACGCCCTCGATGGCGCGCTCGCGCGAATCACCGACCACCATCCACTCGCCCGCGGTGATCGGCCGCAGCAGCTTGCCCTCGAGATCGTAGAGATAGAGGTGCTTGTAGCCGCTGCGGTAGGACGCCCAGATGAAGGCGGGCTGGCGCGCGAGGAAGGTGAGCTCGTCGTGCAGCTCCACCCAGGTGTCGCTGCGCTCCTCGAGCAGCTGCCGCGCCGCGCCGGTGGCCGCGTCGACCTTCAGCAGCGCGAGACGCTTCTGGTCACGCGTCTGGCGCTGCACGGCGAGTGCGCGCGAATCCGGGAACCACGCCACGCGCGCGAGGTAGCCGTCGCCCGCTGCGGCGGCGGGCAGCTCGCGCAGCGTGGGCGTCGCGGACGGCGACTTGCCTGCGTCGGCGAGCGTGGCGAGCCAAAGATCGACGCGCGCGTTCGGCCGTCCTGCGGCCGGATAGCGCTGACGGATCACGCGCACGCTCTCGGCGAGGATCTCGAAGCGCTCGACCTCGTCCACGGTGGATTCGTCGACGCGCGCGAGCGCGATCATGCGCTCGTCGGGCGACCACCAGTAACCCGTGTCGCGGTCCATCTCCTCCTGGGCGATGAACTCCGCCATGCCGAAGGACACGAGGCCACCGCCGCCCTGCGTCACCGCCGTCTCTCGGCCGGTGGCGACCTCGATGACGTAGAGGTCCTGCTCGCGCACGAAGCTCACATAGCGGCCGCGCGGCGAGAAGCGCGCGTCGGTCTCCGCCGCGGCGGTGCTCGTCAGGCGGCGCACCGCCGCAGCACCGCGCGGCGCCTTGAGGTCGTAGAGGAAGAGGTCGCCCGCGATCGGGATGAGCAGCAGCCGCGAGTCCGCCGAGAACTGGTAATCGACGATACCGGCGAGCGCGACGGTGCGCTGCCGTTCGCGGCGGGCCTCTTCCTCGGGCGAGAGCTGGCCCTCGTCGGCGACCAGGCTGCGCGAATCGACCAGCAGCGCATTGCGACCCGTGGCGATGTCATGCGCCCAGAGGTCGAGCCGGTCCTTGGCTTCCGCGCTGCCCTGCAGGTAGGTGACGAGCTTGCCGTCCGGCGAGAAGCGGGCGCCGCGCAGCGAGGCGCCGGCGAGGTCCGGTCCGCTGAAGAGACGCTCCAGCGTCAGCCGCTGCGGTGGCGCCGCCGCCGGTGCTGCGGCGACCGCGACCGCAGGCCCCACGAGGAAGGCGGCGAGGGTGGCGAGGGCGGCGAGCGAGCGGCGCGAGCGGTTCGTCATGGGCGTGTCCCGTCCAGTAATATGGGCGTCCTGAACGGCTCGCCCGGCATCGCCGGAGTGTAGAGAGGAACATGCTGCATCGCCACATCCTGCCCCGTCGTCTGACCCGCTGCTTCGGATACACCCTCATCGCCATGACGCTGACCACATCGACCGCTGCTGCTGCCCCCGTCTACCCGGCCACCGAGCGCGGTACGGTGGTGGACGACTACCACGGCAGCAAGGTCGCCGATCCCTACCGCTGGATGGAGGATCCGACCGCGCCCGGGACCCGCGAGTTCGTGCGTGCGCAGAACGCGCTCGCCCAGCCCTGGCTCGAAGCGCTGCCGCAGCGCGAGCGCATCAAGCAGCGTCTGACGCAGCTGTGGAACTACGAGCGGGTCGGGCTGCCGCGG
>Ga0315902_10000352_pt1 | contig 78588 bp, 62 predicted proteins | sample LakEriMetagenome_9_FD_203523 | JGI IMG/M metagenome (GOLD analysis project Ga0315902, IMG submission 203523) | Freshwater fungal communities from buoy surface, Lake Erie, Ohio, United States - Buoy 12 MA117 | ecosystem: Environmental > Aquatic > Freshwater > Lake > Lake biofilm | place: USA... | reverse complement strand
TCAATATCCTTGTCTTTCCCATTCCAGTCTTCCCTCCAACAACATTGATTTGAAAAGCAATGGTAGACAAAGAATCAAGTATATATTGGCGATAAGCCTTATACCCACCACTTAAAACAACCACATCAAAACCGGCCTGCTGAAGCAACCAGGCTATACTTCCGCTTCGTTGACCTCCACGCCAACAGTGCACTGCGATTTCTCGATCAGGAGCTAATCTGATTGCTTTTTTTACAAAATCAGCCATTTTGGGGCCTACTATCTTGAGCCCCAAAAGAAAAGCAGATTCTTTACCAACCTGTTTATATCTAGTCCCGACTTTTGCACGCTCCTCATTTGAAAAAAGTGGGAACGAAATTGAGCCAGGAATATGCCCCTGTAAGTACTCTCCAGGTGAACGCACATCTAGGAATGGGCGATTCCGAACCTCCAATAAAAAATCCTTTACCTCCAGTTTCGTAATCCCCATAGCTAGTTAGGATGCACCATGGCAGTGTTTATACTTCTTGCCACTCCCACACGGACAAGGCTCATTGCGTCCAACCAGCGCCTGTTTAACTACTGGTTGAGACCTTGCCCCAGCACCGCCACCACCTGCAGATTGAGCAGCGCGCTGAGCAGCTTGTTGTGTCTCCGTCATTTCTTGCCCCCCACCGGATGTGCGAAGGCGATTTGCCTGTGCACGACGCATATTATTCTCAGGGCGTGATGCCGAAGGCTGTTGAGCCTCTCCATCAGGCATAACTAAAGTGCCTCGAAGTAAAAAAGAGGTAACATTGGCATTAATATGACCGATTAAGGACTCAAATAAGTTATAGGCCTCCATTTTATAAATAACCAATGGATCCTTCTGTTCGAAAGAGGCCCCTTGTACAGACTCTTTTAAATCATCCACATTTCTTAAGTGCTCCTTCCAAGCATCATCTATCAGTGCCAGTGTAGCAACTTTTTCTACATCATGCATGATACTCTTACCCTCCGTCTGGATAGCGGTCTCCATATCTGCACTAATATTCAAACCTAAACTTCCGTCTGTAAAAGGTACAACTATACGCTTATACCGATGGGATTCTTTTGAATGAACATCTTTGATGATTGGGAGTAGCCGGTCTGCGACAAACTGGCGCTTACGCTCGTATTGCTCAAAAACCTGAGCCTGGTAAGCTTCCAGTACTTCATGAGTGGGGGCTGATTTGAACCTAATCGGATCTATTTGCGGGTCAATCCCAACCACTCGAATGGAGTCCATACGGAATGAGTCGAAGTCGCCATTCTGACGATGCGCATCTACCAACTCATGTGTTATGGAAATAAACGCATTATTAATATCAACGGACAAGCGATCTCCAAACAACGCATTATGGCGTTTTTTATAAATGGCCTCTCGTTGTATATTCATAACATCATCGTACTCAAGCAACCGTTTACGAATCCCAAAATTGTTTTCTTCAACCTTAACCTGTGCACGCTCTATGGACTTGGTGACCATTGAATGCTGAATTACATCCCCCTCTTTATGCCCCATTTTATCCATCAGACCAGCAATCCGATCACTTTGAAACAATCGCATGAGTGGATCCTCCAATGAAACGTAAAACTGCGAAGATCCAGGATCTCCTTGACGGCCCGCACGACCCCTTAACTGTCGATCTACACGACGAGAGTCGTGCCGTTCGGTACCAATGATTGCCAAACCACCCGCCTCTTTAACTCCTGGCCCGAGCTTAATATCCGTTCCTCGACCAGCCATATTTGTAGCAATAGTAACCTTTCCTGGATGACCAGCTTCTGCAACAATCTCCGCCTCCCTCTGGTGCTGCTTTGCATTTAATACATTATGGTCAATCCCCCGAAGCTTCAACAGTCGCGAAAGCAACTCTGAAATTTCTACTGAAGTAGTTCCTACGAGTACCGGACGACCTTCTGCTCTTAAGCGATTAATCTCTTCAATAACCGCGTTGTACTTTTCCCGTGCCGTTTTAAAAACTAAATCCTCTTGATCATTCCTGACAATTGGACGATTCGTCGGAATCACCACTACATCCAGTTTATAAATATCCCATAACTCTTTTGCCTCCGTCTCGGCAGTTCCAGTCATACCCCCTAACTTGTGGTACATCCTGAAATAATTTTGTAGGGTAATCGTAGCGTACGTTTGAGTAATTTCTCCAATTTTTACATTCTCTTTTGCCTCGATTGCCTGATGTAATCCATCAGAATACCTACGACCCTCCATTACACGCCCCGTCTGCTCGTCTACAATCTTAACTTCACCTTCTGGCGTAACAATATACTCATTGTCATTTTCAAAAAGAGCATACGCCTTCAACAATTGCTGGATCGCGTGAATTCGACGGCTCTTTATACCGTAATCCTGTGACAGGCGCTCCTTTGCCTCTGCCTTTGACGGTCCGTCCAAAGCTACATCCCGATCAATTTGGACCAGCTCAGTGGCAATATCTGGAAGGATAAAGAAAAGCGGATCATTATTGAACTTAGAAAGATACTCAACACCATTGTCTGTAAGTTCAACAGAACGGTTTTTTTCATCGATATGAAACAACAATGCGCGGTCTACCTCTGGCATCCGCTTATTGTTCTCTTGCATGTAAATCCCTTCCGTTTTCTGTAGCAGAACCTTCATCCCCTCCTCGCTTAGAAACTTGATGAGCGGTCGAGATTTTGGGAGCGCCCGGTGCGCCCTAAGTAACGCGAACCCAGCTTGACCTTCCTCTGTTCCCAACTTACCCTCTGCAAACAATTTTTTTGCCTCATTTAAAAACTGCGTCGCCAGCTTGGATTGCTCCTCATATAAGCGCTTTACCGTGGGGTTTAAATCAAAGTATTCCTGATCCTCTGCTCCACGAGTAACAGGACCAGATATAATCAATGGCGTCCTCGCATCGTCAATTAATACAGAATCCACCTCATCCACAATAGCAAAATGATGCTTGCGCTGAACCAGCTCTTCAGGACTAATGACCATATTATCCCGCAGGTAATCAAAACCAAACTCCGCATTCGTACCGAAAGTAATATCACAGCGATACGCTGCAATCCGTTCAGGTGAATGTGGACGATACTTATCAATACAGTCAACGGTTAATAGTAAAAACTCATAGATAGGCCCAACCCATTCACTATCACGACGAGCGAGGTAATCATTCACAGTCACCATGTGTACCCCCGAACCAGCAACACCGTTTAAGTACGCCGGCAATGTGGCCACCAATGTCTTTCCCTCACCAGTGGTCATTTCAGCAATCTTCCCATCGTGAAGCACCATGCCACCAATCAGCTGAACATCATAGTGAACCATATTCCAAATAATTTCTCCTCCAGCAGCCATCCACGTATTCTTCCAAAAAGCCCGGTCCCCCTCTACCCGTACATAGGTCTTTCCCGATTTGGATGCCAATAAACGATCATGATCGGTCGCTTGAACCTCAATAACTTGATTCGACGAAAAACGACGAGCAGTTTCTTTCACGACAGCAAAAGCTTCCGGTAAAATCTCTTGCAATATTTCCTCAAGCGCCTTATCCCGACGCTTCTTCAACTCATCTTCCTCCTTGAATAAGTCTTCTTTCAGACCAATATCCTCAGTAGCCAAGGCCTGCTGGCTAATCTGATCCAGCTCAGCATCTATATCGCTTAAGTAAGCCTGAATTCTTTCTCGAAAATCAAGCGTTTTTGACCTCAGCTCATCGTTGGATAACGCCTGATAAGAATCAAAATGTTGATTTATTTCAATTACCAAGTTCTGGTATTTAACCAGATCCCGATCTTGTTTAGTGCCAAAGATTTTTTTAAATATACCAAGCATGGTTCAGTTCTTGAATTAAAGATCGCAAAGTTACGCCTTTGACCACTGTCAACAATCATTCCCCCAGCAAAAAGATGCCACATTGGCAGAGTTTTTAAGGAAAATAAAAAAAACCACCATCAAAATAGTTTATTTTGGCGGTTCGTTTTCTCCTTATGGCACACACTACCTGGATTTATGCAGATGGCTCGGGCATTAACCACACCATCGGACTTTACCATGGAAATATAGATGGACATGTCGCAATCTATTGCGATAAAAAAATAATCCAAATAGACTTTGGCGTTAAAACAAACGAGATTTACTCTTTTTTCATTGAAGACGAATTGTGCGAAATACACCTTATTAAGCAAAAAAACGATGTTTTTTACTACGAATTCAAGGTAAATAAGGTTGTAAACACACCAAAAAACAAGGAAAGAAAACGAATCCAACAACTCGAATACAAACAGCTCGCACTATTTGGACTGGCCTTGCTCTGCTTTGTCATAGGCCTACTACTCTTCCACCACTATCAAAAAAATCAAAAAAAACCTGAAAATAGTTACTACGCAACCTATCCTTCCAGCATTACCAGAGACCAACTTGCTCTGCTCTATACATCAGGAAAAAAAGGATTGGCTCGATTCTATGTAACCCCAGGATCCCCTAAAATAATTTATGCTTTTCAAACTATCTCTCAAACGCAAGTAAGTGCGTCCATAAGTGCAAACTCAAACCAACCACTACAATTACCAAGTGGATTTCGCCTTAATGACCAGGATGCATTTGAGGTCATCTACCTCCCGGATAACCCACTGGTACATATAATAGACTTTAGGACACCCCACCCAAACACTATCCGAAACTACATCCTTGCTGCTATTGAAACAGAAAGATACAGCCATCCCCAAAGTAATAATGGCCGATGTAATTGCATTGTTGAAACCATCCTACAAGAAAAAGGCTGGGAATACCTAGCCCCTATTTGCCAACAAAACGATAGCCCCCAAGCTCAAAAGAAATATCAGGCGCTACTCCTAAGTGCAAAGGAGCTTCTAAACAAAAAGTGTCCCCCAAATTAATCTAATAGAAATTGACGCAACATACTTAGGGCATAGGTAGAGGTGAGTTGTATGTTTTTCACCCGATCTCTCCCAAAAACAACCCTCTTTGAGTAGGTCTTGGTTCGATCAGCAACAGCCATCCATACTGTACCAACCGGCTTATCTGTTGTGCCACCTCCAGGTCCTGCAATTCCAGAAACAGCAATTGCCACATCAACTCCCAGAGCGTCTAAAGCCCCCTCTGCCATCTCGCGTACACACTCCTCGCTCACAGCACCATACGTAGACAACGTGGCAGATTGAACACCCAATATTTTTTCTTTTAAGTCATAGGAGTACGCAACCGCTGAACCATTAAAATAAGCAGAGGCCCCAGCAACCTCCGTGATCTGACTAGCTATATACCCCCCAGTACAACTCTCTGCGGTTCCTAGCATTAGGCCCTTCTCCAACAATATCCTTCCTACAACCACTGGCAAACTCTCTTCTTCAAAGCCGTACACTATTTCCGGAATAAGAGAGACCAATTCCATTTTTTTCTGCTCCACCTCTTTCTCCAATTGATTACTAGTCTCCTCCATAACAGTTCCATGCCAAACACCTGTAAGTCGCAAACGGACTTGCCCAATACCCGGTAAATAGGCAAGTTTTATGTGCTCAGGCAAACTATCCTCAAAAGCCTCTAACCGCTTAGCGATCGCACTCTCTCCTTCACATGCCGTCAGTATGGTTCGATGCACAATCGGCCTTCTTTCAAAACACGTAAGTAATCTAGGTATCACCTCAGAGCGCATTAAATACTCCATCTCAAAGGGCACGCCCGGTAAAGAAATATATATTTTATTCTTCTCCTCAAACCACATCCCAGGTGCACTACCAACCTTATTCACTAAGATTCGGGCACGAACAGGCAAGGTGGCTTGGTCGCGCATCGAATCTGGAATGGCCCGTCCAATTTTGTTAAAATATTGCTCAATTAGTGCATAAGTGCCTTCATCAAAGCCCATTTCCGAATTGAAATAGGAGGCAAGCGTTTTCTTCGTAACATCATCCTTAGTTGGGCCTAAACCTCCTGTCATTATCACTACATCCGCTACCGCGCTCGCCCGCTCTATGCCTTCTACGATAGCCCTAGCATTATCCCCAACACTTCCTTTCCCAACTACCTCTATCCCATTTAAATTTAGCTCTCGACTCATCCAAGATGAATTTGTGTCAACAATTTGCCCAATTAAAATCTCATCTCCAATCGTCAATATATATGCTTTCATAAATATCTCACCCTTGAATAGGCTCCTAAATAATTAAAAAATATAGGCCGGAATTACCCGACAACTGTGTACTAACTTATCGAAGCCTTAATAAGTTCACTGCGCCATCAACTGCCGATCCATTTCCTGCATATTGTTGCCAAACTGGGCAGCCCGTTGATAGTCAGCTTGAGCAGCAGACTTGTTGCCAAGCATTGCGTTCGCTCGCGCACGCTCTAAATAGGCCAATCCAAAGTCGGACTTAATAGAAATCGCTCGGGTCAAATCAGGGATTGCCTCAGCAGGTTTCTTCATTGCTCGACGTAGCATCCCCCGCTCATATAAGATGTTTGCATCATATGGAGCAAACTCAAGGTACTTCGTATAGTCACCAACGGCCGCATCATATTGCCCTGTATTAAAATAGACAATAGACCTGTTAAAATAGGCGTTTTTATTATCTGGGTTAATAGATACACCCCTGTTTAAATCTGACAAAGCTTTTTCGTATTGACCAGACATCCCATAGGCAGCCCCACGATTAACGTATGCCTCAGCTTGTGTTTGTGGTTTGCTAGAAGATAGCTCAACCGCAGAGTTGTAATCCTCCAACGCCTTCTGAAGGTATTCCGACGCCTTCTGAGGCGACAACTTACCCCCTGCAGCCATGTCAAAATAGGTTTTACCCCGACTATTAAACAATTCAGGATTCTTCGGGTCTATCGCAACAGCCTGCGTGTAGTCACTTAACGCCCGCTCATAGTCTCCTTGCTTCCTACGGTACTGCCCACGATTCCAAAACGGCAATGCATTCGTATATTTTTGTGTCTTTTCGTCATACTCATATTTCATTACATGAGTCCACAACGTTTCTCCATTTTTCCAAACCCCAATTTGACGTACAGTCTGATAGGCTGCAGCTACCATAAACAAACCTAAAACAGCATTCCAAACCACCCTCTTTTGTTCTTGCTGCTGATAATACCAAGCAATAATAGCAAATAAACCAAAATAGGGAACATAGGTAAATCGGTCTGCTAAATAGCCCTGTCCTGCCCCAAAAAACTGCAGTACTGGCGCAACATTCAGAAAGAAAAATAGAAATCCAAAGACCCAAATCTTTAAATCCGCCTTCCAAAGCCTATATACCCCATACCAGACAGCTATAAAGACCACCGGAGATGCATAAATATACCAAGGCAATGGCTTGGGATATGGATATAAAGGGGACATTGGGTAAGAAATAAAGAGCTTATACAGATAAACACTAAACGACCAAGTTGCGACACATGCCCTGTCAACTAAATTAAAGCCAGTCAAATCATCGTTTGTTGAACCTTGAACATTAAGGGTGTAGATATTTGCTAAACCCATCGCCAAGGACGCAATAAACAGCGGAACTTTTTCCCAAATCCAAGTCATGGTCCACTTCCTTCCTAACCAGTAATCTACCACTAACATTGAAACAACCAATGTTACCGCCTGAACTTTTGAAAATAAAGAAAAAACTGCCAGCGCCATTGATAAAACAAACATCCAGGTACGACTTGACGCATGTTGGTCTTTCACATATCGAATATAGAATTCCAGTGACGCAAAGTAAAAAAAAGCAAAAAGAACGTCCTTTCTCTCTGTTGCCCAAGCGACCGATTCAACGCGCATAGGATGTATGCCCATCAACAGTGCTCCCACAAATGAACCAAGTGGCCCCATCCCTAACAGGCTGAATACCCTAAACGAAAACAATACCACCAAAAGATGTAAAATCAAATTATCAAGGTGAACCTGTCGTATAAAAGAGGCGTCAAACTCTCCACCTGTCATCGCCTTTTCAACCGCAAACGTGGCAATTGGAAGTGGATTATAGTTACCAATCACATTCCCTTTCTCCAAATCAAATATGGCCGGTAAAACATCCCTCACCGTTTGTTGTTTACCAACCTGTGCAAGGTTCACATTCTCAACAATGTTGGGGTCATCATCCCAATTCACCAAATCATTTTTTAAAGATGGCCAATAACAAATGGCAGTTATTGCCATGGCAAGAAGAACCATCCACCAGGGGCTCCCAACGCCAGATTTCACGGCTACCGATCTTGGATTGTTCGTAACAGATGATTTAGCATCTTTTTGTTTCGACTGAATTTTCTTTGCCATATCTTAAAATTTGGCACAAATGTACACTTTTATCTAAATGATAAATTACCCGAACACTCAAGAGCTTATATGCTTGAACGAAGAAAATTTGATCATTGGTGCAAATTATATTGCTGAACGAGATCAACAACTGGCCCAGGTTATTTCAAAATACGGGTATCCCCCCCTCTGGAATAGAACACCGTCGTTCTCAACACTGGTACATATAATACTGGAACAACAGGTGTCCCTCGCTTCCGCCAACGCTACCTTCAGCAAGCTCAATAACCTCCTCCATCAACAAATTACTCCAAAAAACTTGTTAGCACTAACGGAAGATGAACTTAGGAACATAGGATTTAGCAGACAAAAAATACAATATGCACAAAACTTAGCCGCCCAAATTGTAAGCCAAAAACTTGTATTGGAAGATCTTGCAAAATTATCCGATGAACAAGTTAAACAGGAACTAAAAAAATTGAAAGGAATAGGTGATTGGACCGCAGATATCTTCCTTTCAGAATGCTTGCTTAGAGCAGATATCTTGCCTAGAGGAGATGTTGCCATGTTAGAGGCATTCAAACGACTAAAAAACCTGGAAAAGAGGCCAAATCATGAGCAGTTCGTTTCTGGCACATTGCACTGGCAACCCTGGCGGAGTGTTGGAACGAGAATGCTTTGGCACTTTTATTTGTCAAGTAAAGGCTAAAAATCTAAAAAATCGAATGCAACCCTGTTTCCTAAGCCTGAGTTTCTACTTTTTTACGACTTTTGCACCTTCTTTCTAAATTACTCTAGCTGCTCATGCTCATTTATAACGTTACTGTCACAATAGACCGCGAAATTGAGTCTCAGTGGGTCAAATGGATGAAAGAAACGCATATACCAGACGTAATGGTCACCGGAATGTTCCTTTCTTATCGTATGAGCCGCCTACTAAGCCATGATCATACCGATTCCGAAATATACACGATTCAGTACCTGACAAAAGACATATTACACCTTCAAAAATACCTAGATGAGTTCGCATCAACGCTCCAGGCAGAGCATAAAAAATTATTCGAAGGAAAATATGCCGTATTCCGGACCGTTATGGAGGTGATAGATCAAAATGAAAAATAGCTAAATTATTTACAATTAATGCACCAGAATACCTACCTTATTGGTACTCATTGCATCTTACTTAAGACAATAACAAATCGTGAAAGTTACAGAGCACTTTGAAAAAGCAAAAGGGGAAACGCTCATTTCGTTTGAAATATTACCGCCCCTGAAAGGTGGTGGCATGCAAGCAATTTTTAATACACTGGACTCCTTGATGGAGTTCAAACCACCGTTTGTAGATGTAACTTATCACCGAGAAGAATTTCTTTACAAAAAAAGGCCGTCTGGCTATTACGAAAAAACGGCTATCCGAAAACGGCCTGGCACCGTAGGTATCTGTGCCGCTATCATGCATCGCTATGGCGTGGATGCAGTCCCACACTTAATTTGTGGGGGGTTCTCCATAGAAGAAACTGAAAACGCCCTAATTGATCTTAATTTTTTAGGAATTAATAATGTTTTGGCCCTTAGAGGCGATGCCCGACAATTTGAAGACCGATTTGTTCCAGAAGATAACGGGCATCACCACGCCATTGATCTTGTCCGCCAGATCGAAGAAATGAACAACGGAAAATACCTAGATGCTAGCATTACCAATGGAGAGCCCACAGATTTCTGCATTGGCGTTGCTGGCTACCCTGAAAAACATTTTGAATCTCCAAATCTAGCTGCAGATCTGCAGTTCACTAAGGCAAAAGTAGATGCAGGTGCTCACTACATCGTAACCCAAATGTTTTTCGACAATAAAAAATACTTTAAGTTTGTAGCCGACTGCCGAGAGGCAGGTATTAATGTTCCAATCGTGCCCGGACTAAAGCCAATCACCAAAAAATCACAACTGAACGCAATCCCAAGAAAGTTTTTTATTGATTTCCCGGATACACTAGTATCCGAAATCATGAAAGCTAAAGACGACCAAGCGGTCCGTCAAATAGGTGTCGAATGGAGTATAGAGCAATCCAAAGAGCTAAAAGCAGCAGGTGTACCCTGCCTCCACTACTACACCATGGGAGATAACAACACCGTAAAAACCATTGTACAAGCTGTTATTTAGTTAATTTTTAATTAATAATGACGTTTTTTTAAATTTTTTGCCGTTATAACCTTCAAAAGTATAAAATTTGCGTCAACAGCCATTTCTAACTTTCGTCAACAACTATCAATTAAGAACAATGACAAAATTAATGAGAGGAGTCCTTCAGTTATTATTTGTTACTGCACTTTTTCATCAATCAGCTATAGGCCAAACCCATGAACAAGGTTTTGAAGCCATGATGATGGAAAAATGGGACAAGGCAATTGATGTGTATTCATCCCTAACCAAATCCAACAACGCAGACCAGTTGGCCTGGTTATCACTTAGTAATGCCTGGTTGGCGAAAGGAAATAAAGAAAAAGCACTGGAAGCCCTTAATTCAGGCTTCAATGCTAACCCAGAAGGGGTTTATGCAATGATGATTAATGGTCGTCAACTCTTGCTACAAAACCGTACTACCGAATCCGACGAACAGTTCCAGAAAGCCATTAAAAAAGCTAAAAAAGATATGGCTGCTATTCGTCAGCATGGTGAATCATACCTTTTTTATACCGCTCCTAACGAACGCAAACCTAACCTTAGTAAAGCCGTAGATCTCTTCAAACAAGCAATCGAAATCAACCCAAAAGACTTCGAAACGCTTATGAACTGCGGATACGCCTACCGAGAACAGGGAAATGGGGGAGAAGCTGCTCGCCAGTTTGAATATGCCTCCAATTTCAAACCCAAAAGCCCGCTTCCTTTTTACATGTTAGGTACTGTGTATAAAGCCGGTAAACTCAATGACCGCTTTGTTCAAAACATGGAGTCCGCCATCTCCCTCGATAACTCTTACACCCCCGCGCTCCGGGCAATTGCAGACCATTATTATTTCACTAGAAAGTGGGAGCAGGCTAAAGAAGCATACAGCACCCTTCTTGAAAAAGGTGCAAACTTGGTAATCGAAGATGAAATGCAGTATGCAAACACTCTCTTTTTAGTGAAAGATTACCAAGCATGCACAGAAATGGTGGAAAAAATCATCGCCAAGGATGGCTCAAAGAACTATCTCCGACGCTTACTTGGTTACAGCTATTATGAAAATGGTGACTATTCAAAAGGCCAAGCCATCATGGATGAATACTTCAAAATGGTTGAACCCGAAAAAATTGTTGCCAGCGATTATATTTACCAAGGACGACTCCAGCTGAAAGCAAAGCAAGATACTGCCACCGCCATCTCCTACCTTCGTAAAGCAATAAATAAAGATACAGCGGAGTGGGGTTTATATCAAGAAATAGGAAACCTCTACTACACTAGTAAAGACTATTGTAATGCTGCTAATTGCTATGGAATATGGTTAGATTCTCTTAAGTCAGAAGCAAAGGCAATCGATATCTACCGCCTAGGTATCTGCCAATTCTATTGTAAAGAAGACACCCTTCGATATCAAAGTGCATTGTCCTCTTTCGAAAAAGTTACACAACTTATGCCCAATGCTGGTATTGGCTGGTTGTGGGCCGGCAAAGCAGCCGCTCGATTAGATGTTGATATTACTGTTGATACTTCCGCTGCTGCAGTCGCTTCGTTCGGAAAGGCATTTCCTTTCTTCAGTAAATTTGTAGAAATTGCAAAGGCAGATACTGCTAAAAACAAAAAAGACCTCATCACGGCGCTCGAGTATACTGTCTTCTACCATTTCATTAGAAAAGAAGATGAAAACGCAAAAGAAAATATCAATTTGCTCTTGAGTCTGGATCCAACCAATCAGACAGCAACAGAACTTCAAAGCCGGTTAAACACCCAGCCACCCCCTGCCGGAGGAAAAGGCTAACCACTGACTTAAATACTAGAACAACTACACAGCCCAACAGCCTAAAACCCTGTTGGGCTGTCGTTTTTTACCCCAATTCTATAGAAATATATTTTTTCTAAACCATCCACCCACCTTGTAAACTTGTGCATTCCATATCTTCGCACCATGCAATTAATTGAATGTGTTCCAAACTTTTCGGAAGGTCAAGATATGACCATAATCCGACAGATCACGGATGCTATTGAAAGCGTCGACGGTGTACACTTATTGGATGTAGATCCAGGAAAGGCTACAAACAGAACCGTGGTAACCTTTGTCGGTGAACCAGCAGCCGTTGTAGAAGCAGCGTTTTTAGCAATTAAAAAGGCTTGTGACCTGATTGATATGCGTCAGCACAAAGGAGAGCATCCAAGAATGGGAGCTACCGATGTATGCCCACTGGTTCCGGTCTCAGGTATAACAATGGAGGAAACGGCGGACTGGGCCATCAAGCTAGCAAAACGTGTAGGGGAAGAACTAAATCTACCAACCTATCTCTACGAAGCTGCAGCCTCTACACCTGAAAGAAAAAACCTTGCAACTATTCGAGCAGGAGAGTACGAAGGGCTCCCCGAAAAAATTATCCAACCAACATGGAAGCCTGATTTCGGGCCAGCAACCTTTAATGCCAAAAGTGGAGCAACGGTAATCGGAGCACGTGACTTCCTTATCGCTTATAATGTCAACCTAAATACTACCTCTGTCAGAAGAGCAAATTCCGTTGCATTTGATATTAGAGAAAAGGGTAGGGTAGTCAACGACCCACTCACTGGCAAACCAATGAAAGATGAAACAGGCGAACCTATTCGACAGGCTGGCTGGCTAAAAGGCGTTAAAGGAATTGGCTGGTTTATTGAAGAGTATGGGATCGCTCAGGTGTCTATGAATATAACAGACACCTCCCAAACCTCTCTGCAAGAAGCATTCGAAGCTTGCTGCAAAAGTGCAGAACAACGCGGAATGCGGGTCACTGGGTCTGAACTAGTTGGGTTGGTTCCACTAAATGTTCTCCTCGAAGCTGGAAAGCACTTTTTAAATAAGCAAAAAAGAAGCTTAGGTGTTAATGAGGAAGAAATTATTAAGATAGCGATTAAAAGCATGGGACTTGATGAGCTATCTCCATTTGACCCGAATAAAAAAATTATTGAATACAATATCGCCTCTAAAAACGGAGGAAAATTGGGGCCCTTAGTGTCTAAGAACCTTAGAGCCTTCGCCAATGAAACTGCCTCCGAAAGCCCGGCTCCAGGAGGAGGTTCAATTAGTGCCTACGTAGCCGCCCTCGGCGCTTCTTTAGCAACGATGGTTGCTAATTTAAGTAGCCATAAGCGCGGCTGGGATGACCAGTGGAAAACATTTAGCGATGCTGCTGAGCGTGGGCAATATCTAAAAGACGCACTTCTGCAGGCCGTAGATGAGGATACTGCCGCATTTAATGCAATTATGGCCGCATTTTCCCTCCCTAACTCTTCACCAGAAGAAAAAACAGCTAGAAAAAAGGCAATACAAGATGCAACAAAAATTGCAATCGAAGTACCTGCAAAAATACTCCGATTGGCCGCAGAAACAATGCCACTAGTCAGGCAAATGGTTGAATCCGGCAACCCTAATTCCATCACAGATGCCGGTGTTGGAGCCCTCTGCATTCGAGCAGCCATTCATGGCGCCCTCCTGAATGTAAAAATAAATATAACAGGATTAGAGGATAAAAGCTTCGCAGAAACCATTCTAGCAGAATGTCAAACACTCGCCGATATCGCTGACAAGGAAGAGGCAGCACTGCTCCAACTTATTAACTCAAAAATAAAATAAGCATCATCAACTCCAAAACCCCAAAAACCATCTGTACAAATTGCTTAATCAATATGCGATACCTATACTGTCGTAATCATTAAGCCTCGATTGTTTTTAATAAGTCCATTTGACCCTTATCTAACATGGCAATTCTTAACGAAAACGATGTAAAATCAGCCTTTCTGCCTTTTTTACGCGAATTCTATCGGTTTCGATATGAATACAATCCATTAACCGCAAAATCCTCCTTAAATAACGTATCCAGAGATGGATATATAGCAGATGGATTACTCCAATTTCAAAAACAAGACAACAGCACATTCACTTGCACCTTTGAGGCCTCTTCCAAGGAAACTAAAGAGGAAGTCACTTTCACCCAAAACCGCACACACTTTCTCTGGGATTGCATCACTAGTGGCTTGTTACTATCCGCATTTTTGCTCTCAACTCTGTTTATTGCAAACCCCGTTTGGCTAGCTGGTCTAACCTTATTTGCTAAAATAGGTCTAACCGCTGGGCTCATCTTAATCGGATTCTTCACTTGGTACTTCCTAGCTGAAAACAAGAAAAAGTATAGATCAATTTATGCCATCGAACAGTTTAAGCAATACTATGCAGACGATCAGTGGATTGCCCTAGCCGAAGATGTATTTCCCTCCCCTTTACACCCATATCTGTTGGAACTAAAAGATCAATGCGTCTATAATGGCATAGGTCTTGCAATCGTGTACTCAGACCAACCTGTACGACTAATAAACGCTCCATCTAGTTTAGGCCCAATTCATAAAAATCGGAAAATGGTAAACTGGATAACAGACACCGACCTTTATCAGTCCTTATCCTCGAACGCAAAAGCGGCAGCAGCGTATCAAACGCCCCTGTCTACCCCTATTGCTAGACTAACCACAGTTGTTAATCAATATCTATTATCTCCTCTTTTTAAAGCGCTTAGCAAAAATGTAAATCCTTCTTCCAGTATGCTTACTCAATTTTCAAAATCATACCGAATCCAAAAAGTAGTCGCTCTTTTATTAATCCTCATTATTGGAGCCCTTTATTACCATGCAGACAGCAAAAAAGAGGTCGTTTATGCAGAAAAGCCAACTCAAATTTATCAGCCCGAAAATATCAATAGCAACTCACCCGAACACAAAGATGGCTTTGTATTGAACGAAACAGAAAAGCCAATCACGTACGGAAAAACATACTCAACTGGAGAAAAAGGACTTCCCAAACAGGAACCACAAACAATAACGGCTCCCCAAAATGAGCCTCCCACCTCCACGCAGAGTAGCTCCACCGCTACTGAATTTTGCCAACAAATAAAACAAAGTGGGGGCTGGTATTTGCAAGATAGCAAGTTTAACTCTGCTTCCGCGGCCAATAAACGTGTTACCGAACTGCAAAACAAGGGCTTTAAAGCAGACGCATTTAACAGTACTTGCTTAGGTGAACCAGGATGGGTCGTGCGCCTTGACTTTAACCAATACTCAGATAAAATCGCAAAATTTATGGCAGAGGACTATCAACGCCAAATCACAGCCGCGGGACTCAAAGCGAACAAGATCATCGTAAAAAAAGTTCCTATATAATGTCTAAAAACAACAACTAAGCCTCTTGCACTACCGATTCCCCGCCGGAATAAGCTTTGCTTCTTAAATGCCAAGAAAGAATCGTTGAAGCGATTAAATAGAAACCAACGATATGAGGTCCAAACCAAAATACATTTGACAAACTAAACCAATCCCCCGTCGTAATTAATATCAACAAACCCATACTGTTTTTGAAAAGCTCCCATAACCACCCACGTGGATTCAAATCCATTTGTTCCGTGTAGGAATATACCGAAATAAAAATAAAAATTCCGTATACAAAAATGGCTGGAACACCAATTTCTACCAGATTGCTGAAAAAATAAAGTGTAATTAAAAACACCCATATGAGCTGAATATGAGCCCAAGTCTTTGATCGGATATCCAATTCTGTGGTGTATGCCTCAAAATTATACGGATCTTCAATTTTGGCAACCGGGAAATGATTCGAAACATCTTCTGGACGCCAACCCGTTGGCATAAACCAAATTCGCAACTTGTCCGACCAACTTGCCGTCCGCCAAGCATCTTTTATCAACAATAGTAAATGTTGAAAATTGATCTTAATCGGATTCCATGTTCTGGCAGGTCGGGTTATGCCGTACACAGGAGGAACAGAGGCCAGCTCCTCCTGAAAAGTGCCAAATAGCTTATCCCAAAAAATAAATATCTGACCATGGTTCTTATCCATATACTCCGGATTGATAGCATGGTGAACCCTGTGGTGCGATGGTGTAACCAATATATATTCCAACCAGCCCATACGATTAATATGCTGGGTATGATACCAAAATTGTGCAAACAAATGAATGGGGGCAACTACACCCATCACCGACTCAGGAACCCCTAAAAGCGCCGCAGGAAGTAAAAAAACAGTGAATAAATTAACAAAAGAAGAAACACTCTGCCGAAGAGCACAAGCTAAATTAAACGATTCACTACTATGATGAATGGCATGCTTATTCCAAAAAAAATTCACCTCGTGACTTAAACGGTGAACCCAATAACCGGAGAAATCAAAAGCTACAAAAGCAATACAATAGGTCCAAATGGATGATTCTACATGAAAAATGGACACTCGATCTACAAACCAACCGTACGCGATTAATGACACACTTAGCCCCAATACATCTTTCACCACGTTTGTTATTCCTGAGCTTAAACTGGAAATCATATCCATACTCTGATAGGTATCTTTACCTCTTTTCCATCCATACCAACGCTCAAACAAGACCATTACCAAAAATAACGGCATTGCGAAGACTAAAATTTTTCCATACTGTTCCATAACTAAAGCCTAAATAATAAACAGGTAAAATGCCACTTAATAGATTGTCCGTAAAGATAAAGAGGTATCTATTACTCATATAAAGAAAACACGCCCAAAACTACCAAAGAACCCTAATCACCCGTTTTTTATAGAGGCTAAACAGTGGTTTGTAAATTTACCTTACTTTTGTGTGTCAATTATCCTGCTGTTTTTTCATTCATAAAGTCATCATGCGTTTAATCATTTTACTATTCATATACTTGACTATAACTAATCGGATAATTAGTCAAAACCTGGCACCTTCCACTTCTTTTGAAGGCTATTTAGAGCCGTACCTCATCGTTGATCTTAGTCAACCAGCATCAGACCAACGACCTAATTTCCTTTATTCATACAACAAACAGAATGAGGTCAACATTAATTTAGCGTATCTAAAAGTCTCTTATGTGGACTCCAATACCCGAGCAAGCCTAGCCTTTATGGCAGGAACCTATGCCAATGCAAATATGATTAATGAACCCGGATTATTAAAAAATATAATGGAGGCAGCAGTCGGCATAAAACTACTGCGAAGTAAGGAGCTCTGGATGGATGTAGGGGTATTCCCCTCTCACATAGGTTTTGAAAGTGCTGTCGGAAAAGATTGTTGGAACTTGACTAGAAGCATCGCTGCGGACAACTCTCCCTACTTTGAATCCGGAATAAAAATGACCTATACAAGCCAAAACCAAAAGTGGATTACCAAGATACTTCTTCTAAATGGATGGCAACGGATTAGCCGGCCACCGGGTAGTTATACTCCTGCCTTAGGCCACCAACTTACCTACCAACCATCCGAACATCTTGTATTTAACAGCAGCTCATTTGTCGGAAATGATTACCCAAGTACCTCTAGAAAAATGCGCTACTTTCATAATTTTTATAGCCAATTACGCATAAGAAATAAACTGTACCTAACTTCTGGTATTGACATTGGTGCCGAGCAAACTGCTAAACGTAGTACTTCCTATCATTTCTGGTATGCACCAATTGTTATTATTAAATATATACCAAAGAAAAAGTGGGCCATTTCTTTAAGAGGAGAGCTATACTCTGATAAATCACAGGTGATTGTAAAAACCTTAACACCAAACGGCTTTCATACCACTGGATTATCAACAAATATCGACTGGGAAATTACCGATTTGGCCCTCTGGAGGCTAGAATTACGCGGCTTCTATAGCCGGGAGCCAATTTTCACCTCAACTAATTATCATATGAACGGCGCAATAAACACATCCATTTCTGTTCGATTCAATACGCACACAACACACCACTAGATAACAGATCTAATCCTTCTAAAAATACTTTTCAATAAACACTACAATTATGCAACTAATACATAAGTATGCCAGCTTGTTAGCCAACTACTGCCTCGAAATACGCCCAGGTGACCGCGTATTTGTAAGTACTACAACACTGGCAGAACCCCTCGTAAGTGCGTTTTATCAAGCAGCATTACAAGCCGGTGCCGCCTTAGTGGAAATAGATATGGCTTTTCGTGAACGAGAACGCCTTTTTCTTAAACACGCAAGCGAGCAAGCACTAAACACACCAGGACTACTCAGCAGTATTGCTATGGAAACCTTCGACTGCTACCTGGCAATAAGAGCACCTTTCAACCTTAAAGAAATGCAAAATGCTCCTGCTGAACAACAGAAAATGAGGCAGAAAGCCCTTGAAAAACAAAATCAATACTATTTCGAAAGAACCGCAGACCGTCGCTTACGGCGAAATTTATGCCAGTGGCCAACCGATGCCTCCGCTCAAGAAGCGGGTATGTCGCTGAGTGAATACGAGCATTTTGTATTTTCTGCTTGTAAATTATTTGAACCCAACCCACAGGAAGCCTGGATTCAAGTCCGTGAAAATCAACAAAGAATCGTTAACTACCTCAATAACGCTAAAACGATTCGATACTTCACCGAACAAGGCACCGATCTTACCTTCTCTTGCGAAGGGAGAAAATGGATTAATTCTGACGGCCAAACCAACATGCCCTCTGGAGAAGTATATACAAGCCCTGTTGAGGATAGCGTAAATGGTGTAGTTCATTTTTCATATCCATGTATCTACCAAGGACATGAGGTCGAAGAAGTTACACTCTGGGTAAAAAATGGTTGGATTGAAAAATGGGAGGCCAAAAGAGGGCTTTCTTTCTTAGATCAAATTTTTGAACTTCCAGGTACTCGTCGCTTTGGCGAAGCAGCCATCGGAACTAATTACGGCATCCAAAAAATGACAAAAAATATATTGTTTGATGAGAAGATCGGAGGCTCCGTTCACTTAGCAATTGGTCAAAGCTACCTCCAAACAGGTGGGAAAAACCAGTCAACAGTCCACTGGGACATGATTACAGATATGACTAAAGGCGGTGTAATTTCTGCTGATAACGTCACCATCTACCAAAACGGTGTGTTCTTAATTTAGTATGAGGCATTCTACAACATTGGCGTTGACTCTAACGGTAAGTATCACCTTCCTACTAATTGGTATTATCACTAATCAAAATAGCTATTCGACAAATGGCTTTTTCTTTTCGGAAAATTTTAATCAGATTGTCCTGACACTTCCACTCTCCACTAGTTGGATAATAGAGCTCTACCATCATATTTCCCAATACCAAGCAACTTACAATCTGATAGTAACCTCCATTTCTGCAGGATTAACTTTTTTTTATTTTATACGTTGCATCCAGCTATTGACACCCGGTGCTCATTTAATTAGCAAGTTATTGTATGCAGGTTTTATGGTTAGTGCCCCGATATACTCTATATCAGTTTACCATGATCTTTCTCTTACTATAGCCCTGGCACTGTTGGTCTTTGCTACTCGGCAAAGTATCGAAGCCGCCGAGAGAAAAGAAGCAAAACGTGTAATTATAGCCGTTATAATTATATCCTTGAGCATGTTATTGTTACCCGGTCTTGCGTTGCTGTTAATTCCACTTCTACTCCTTTCAATGTCTAATTTGAACAGGAAGATAATAAATAAATGTATAATGCTTGCTTGCTTGTCTGCACTCTGCATACAGGGGGCTTTAACACTAAACTGCCAAGATTGGTCGATTAATCATTACCTTGAATCCTATAACACTTTGTTTGGTTATCCAATATCTAACCTATTCTTTACTGCGTTAGTCCTCATCAATCCACATTTTTCGGTGGCCTTGCCTCTCCTTATTATGCTCGCCAAAAAAACAGATCTTTACCTGCCTGAAAAAAAAGCACTTCTTGCAGGTATTATCCTATACTTAACTTGGCTGGATGGCCTTCCGCATTTATCTAATTTCCTACTGCTACCTTTATGGGTCACTCTTTTACTGCTAGCCTTTCCAGCTTGGGACCGCTTTGTTGTCTATGGCCTTTATTTCTTTAAAAAAACAACCATAATTGTTCTAACCGTTCTATTTAGTGTTCAAGTACTGGCAACTCTCCTCATTCACCCCTGGTAAAAAACTATAAATCTAGTGGAAGGCTCTTCGTGGTCTTGGCACCTAATTCCCGAATTCGTTCTGCCTTCCCAATTAACGTATCTCCAGGTCGGCTTGCAGACGACAATTTATTCATAGCATCATCATACGACTGCCGTGCTTGATCCAATCTCGTACCAATTAATCGTAAATCCTCCACAAAGGCTACGAACTTATCATATAACAAACCACTTTGTCGCGCTATTTCTTGTACTGATTTACTTTGTTTCTCCTGACGCCACAAGTGCGAAACGGTGCGCATGGTTGCTAGTAAGCTGCCAGCTGTTACCAAAACAATATTTCGATCCAACGCATCTGTAAACAACTTGGGGTCCGCATGTGTCGCTGTAGTCAGCGCAGCATCCAATGGAATAAACATTAAAAGGTAATCAGGTGAATGTATTCCTGATAAGGATTGATAGTTTTTCTTACTTAAATCCTCTACATGGGCCCTAATACTATCTATATGTGCCTTTAAGTATTTATCTTTTTGACTGGGATCTGGATCGTTATAATAGCGTTCATATGCAGTTAGGGAGACCTTAGAATCAACAATAAGATGCTTGTCATCCGGCAGGTGAATTATGAAATCCGGGCGCTTAAGAGATCCCTCATCATCTCGGAAGCTTGACTGAACAATAAAGTGTACCCCACGCTGTAAACCAGCTTTTTCTAATAGTACCTCCAGCTGGAACTCACCCCAATCTCCCTGAACTTTACTTTGTCCCTTTAATGCATTAGTCAAGTTATGAGCATCTTGACTAAGTTGGAGATTCATATCTCTTAATTGCTCTATTTCCTTTTTAAGGGATGATTTTTCACGGGTCTCTTCCGTAAATTTACGGTCAATATGCTCTTCAAAATCCTTGATTTTTTCGCGCAATGGCTGAAGAATCAGCTGAAGTTGCTGGGCATTAAGCCTTGTTATTTGTTCCCCTTTTTGGTCCAAAAGTCGGTTTGCCAAATTCTCAAAAGAAGCCTTTAAACGCACTTCTGCTTGGGCGGCTTCTTCTTGTTGGGTTTTCAAGTGTATAATCTGCTGATCACGAGTAGCTACTTGTATTAACAAGTCCCTAATTTTCTGCTCACAAACCACTAAATCCGACTTCAACTGTGCTTGCTGAAGTAAAACTTGATCATAGAGCACCTTTGGAACCACCTCTTCTTTTGATACTGGTGCCAATCCTCGAAAATAATACAATACGAGGAGTATACCCACGAATCCCATTGCAACAATTACATATACGTCCATGCAGCAAAGTTATGGGTTTGCTACATTTTGTTTTGTTTTTTTACAAACAAATTCAAATCGACTTGTCCAGCTTTATCTCTATACACCGCTGAAGACTGGTTCGCCAATGTGGGATAGTAAGACCAAAGGCCTCTTTTATCTTTCTCTTATTTAATACACTAAAAAATGGTCGGGATGCTGGAGTGGGGTATTGGCGGCTTTCAATTGGCCTGACCACACAAGTTCTTCCACCTAGTTCCATTATTGCAACGGCAAAATCATACCAGCTCGCAACACCTTCATTGGAATAGTGCCAGATACCTGCCATTTGGTGTTTCAAATTAACCTCCGTATTTGACCGTTCTAATAGTTCCCAAACAGCTAAAGCAAGGTCAGGTGCGTAAGTGGGAGTACCGATTTGATCAAAAACCACTCCAATTTCTTCTTTTTCCAACCCAAGACGCAACATGGTATTAACAAAATTGTGTCCATGCGCTGCGTATACCCAAGATGTCCGGATCACCATCGTACCCAGCGGATTTATTTTCAAAGCTGCACGTTCCCCCGCCAGTTTTGTTTTTGCATATACCCCAACAGGACGTGTTCTGTCTGTCTCTTCGTACGGTCTGTTCTGTTGAGTCTGATAGACATAATCCGTTGAAAAATGGATAAGTCCTGCATTGTTTTGAGCACATGCATTAGCGAGATTCCTAACACCCGTAACATTGACTCTATAGGCTGCCGACATCTCCAACTCTGCTCTGTCGACCATAGTATAGGCTGCACAATTAATACACCACCGAATGGAGTGTTCCCTAAAATACGAATGAACGGCTTTCCCGTCAGAGATATCAAGCGTGGAGGAATCACAAAAAAGGATATTTCTTACACCTCTCTCTTCAGCGAGCTGCCTAAAACACTGGCCTAGTTGACCATTCGCTCCAGTAATTAAGATCATGATTGTTCCAACTTGTTTTATCGCTTTGCTATCCTTTTTCTGAGGCCAACGGTAAACGAATTGAAAAGGTGGCACCTTTACCTGGCTCAGAACGCTTTACCGCAATCTTCCCATTATGGTATTGCTCGACAATACGCTTCGAAAGAGATAGGCCAAGACCCCAACCGCGTGTCTTAGTTGAATAGCCCGGCTTAAAAATAGTTTTATGCTTTCCACTCGGAATCCCTTTCCCTGTGTCCGTTATTTCGATAATTGCGTACTTACCGTCTTGCATCACATCTGCCCTGATTTCACCGACACCGCTCTCCATTGCATCAATTGAATTTCGAATTAAGTTCTCGATTACCCAGTCAAATAAGTGCGCGTTGGTCAATACATGAATAGCAGGTTCTTGAGCTGGATTGGGAAAATGATAGATCACTTTTCTAGGGGAACGACGCTGCATGTACTCGCGATTTCGCTCCAAGGCTAAATAAAGATTCTCAGGTGTCAGTTCGGGTTGGGAGCCAATCTTGGAAAATCGATCCGATACTAACTCGAGCCTTAACACATCCTTGTTTAACTCATCCAGCATTTCAAGCGTAGTTGCATCTGCTTCATTAGTAGCTTTAATCGCCTCTATCCAACCCATTATTGCTGTAATTGGGGTTCCGAGCTGGTGAGCTGTCTCCTTTGCCATCCCAAGCCAAACTCTATTTTCTTGTGCTTTACGAGAGGCACTAAATCCAATATAGCCTACAGAAATGAACGCTCCTATTAAAAGTAGTTGAATATACGGGTACCACTTTAACCAAGTCAACAAATTAGACCTTGAATAAACTAAATAATTTCTGAAATACGGTGGAACAGAAACCTCTATAGTATCACTCCAAACCGCAGCCATTCGCCCAAGTTCTTTTCTTATTAAACTAGTATCCAAGACACTAGATGGATCTCCAATGTTGCGGTATTCTATAATGTTCCAGCCCTCATCCAATAGTACAGCTGGAACCGTAGTGTTCTGTGTAATAACTAATCGATGTAACTCCACATCACACTCACAACCTTGCTGCCCTTCATCCATACTGGTCTTTGCAAGATTACGTAATGCCTCAGCAAATTGCTGCGCTTGTTGATCTTCTCTTGCCGAAAGCCTATCTGCTAGACTTTTGGTGTACCAAAGAGTAATACTGACTATAAAGACCGCAGCCGCAGCCAAGTACCACTTCCAATATGTTTTTTTTTGGTAGATATTCATGTAAGCCGAGACAAAGAAACGCTAAACCAATGAAATTATGCGGAGACAAGAGGAAAATTCGTCAAATATTAGTGCCCCACTAGGTAAACGCATGTGCTTCACTTAATTTTGTGAAATAATCAAAACATGACTACCATGGTTCGCCTCTTTATTTTTCTGCTGCTTTTGGTTAACACCACCGCCTGCTCTCTTGATGAACAAGAAATTTGTGGTAGTTGGCAGGCTGTGGCCTTTTTTGAAGATGGAAAACCCATTGAAATCCCTCTTGACTCCGTACAACTCAGGCTCTGGTCTTCCAATAAGTACCACTTTAAATCCATCGGTATGTACTCGGAAGCGGGACACTGGGAATCCACGGCAAACTACCTGTCCTTAACAGATACGACCAACCCAGAAGCAACACAAAAATTAATTAAGGTTATTTATCAGTCATCCGACTCCTTGAAAGTAAAAATGGAGCACCAAGGAAAAGAACAAGTCCTCTTTTTTGGAAAAAACAAATTAGATCCTTCTGTTTACTAGAATGCTAACTAGGGTGGAGGCACTTGGGGCTCTAACGCTTGAAAGAACGCTCAAAAACAGATCGATTACCTCGATCATCGGTTACCTCCAACGATAATTTGTGTAGGCCCGGCTGTAATTGGCTATCAAACCAGTGCGTTAACCGATCCCGCTTTTTGTCATATTCAAACAAAACCCAATTGCCGTCAATGGTTCCTCTCCAATTAAGTGCATCTGCCTTATCCGTTACATCGACATTATCTGTAATTCGAAAAGACATAGCAGCCTTGTTGCGCATATCGGAATCAAATACCACTGCTGATATGGTAGGGGGCGTTTCATCAACCATAATGCAATAAGTTCCAAAAGAGCGGACTTGTGTTGTTAAAAAGCCATTTTTCCAAACCCCTCCACAATTATCTGGTTTTCTCCCTCCAATTCGAGCAACGAAAGCCTTCTTGCGAAGCTCCATAGGGAGCGTTGTTGGTAAAATACCCATATCAAAGAATCGGTGAACAGGAGTAGTGTATTCGTGAAGGCGGTGCAGAGAAGAATATACATCTGCTCTGTTACTTAATTCTGAATAATATTTCAACTTTAAATCCTCATATAAAGACCCCTTAGGCATCGATAAGTTAAACTCCGCCAACTGCAGGTTGTTCTCCTGCTCAACTGGAAACAGATATTGATAAGCCACAGGTTCTAGTGGCAACATATTGGTATCTCTGAATAACGTAAACTTAACATTTGATTTATTTCCTGCAGCATCCATCGCAACAACGGTTACTTCGGTTGGCTGAGTAGCACTAAGCGCAATTGAGCCCATTTTCTCTGTACGTTCATACATGGATAATTTGTCTCCTGGTAGTACAAACAACCGATGAAACCAGGCACCAAATTTCTTTTGTGCTGAGTAATCACAGTGCGCATTCAAATACCTAGTTTCCTCAATGTGAAAGGTCTCTGCCGTCCAGCTGTATACTAATACCCCGTTAGCAAAAACACTTAGAGCATACACCCCATTATTGTTACTTGTTGCGTTACTCTTATCATATACCTTAATACCCAAACCAATTCTCCATGCACCAATCCGCTTCTCCTCCTGACCACCCTTCAAACCATAAACGCCTTCTTTTCGCCTCTCTACCGGCAATGGTAAAGAGCTTATTACCTCCCGGCGCTCATTCAACAAATATACTTTCATCTCCCGAACCTCTGGAGGTCGGTTATCCCCAACAGGAATTCCAAACAATAAAGGGTTAATAGCCTTGCCAGCTGCCCTAACCTCAAAGTGTAGGTGTGGACCTGTACTTCCTCCCGAGTTTCCCATTTTTCCAATCTCCTCTCCCTTTCGAACCGGGTACTTGTCCTTGGGCAAATCAATAGTTACCTCAAATTTCTCCCGTTTATACTGGACCTCCTTTACTAAACTGGCTAAATGTGGACTAAATTTTTCTAAATGAGCATAAACTGTGGAATAACCATTCGGATGCTTAATGTACAACACATTACCGTAACCACTGCTTTGAACCTTTATCTGATCAATATAACCCGCGGCAGCGGCATAGACCGCTTGACCAACGCCCCCCGTTTTACTCTTTAAATCCAAACCAGCATGAAAATGGTTGTTCCTAAGCTCTCCAAATGTCCCAGAAACCAATAAAGGATTATCTACTGGAGAGATAAAAAAATCCTTCGGATATGCTGCAACCACAGCAATTGGATCTTTTGGGGTACGTTCTTTACCCGGGCTATGTATAGAAAAAACAGGTAAAATTAATAACGCAGAAAAGGTGGCTTTTTTAAGTAGTTTCATCCATTCGTGTTTATACCTGGGTAAAATTACATAGTTGAACTAAAATATTGAAGAGCCATCTAAAATATTATAGTCACAGCCACAGCTATTCACGTTTCAATCTAAAATAGGAACCGACCTTAAGCAACCAACTCAGCAGCCAAAGATGATATCTGCTTGATGCGCTGTTTGTCAATCGAATAATAAATAAACTTTCCGCTTCGCTCCGTTTTAACTACCCCCGCGCGCCGAAGAATGGCAAGGTGCTGGCTAGCTACACTCTGCTCGATGCGAAGCTTAATATAAATTTCAGAAACCGTTAGGCGAGCTCCTTGATCTATAAGCTCCAGCATTTTTTGCCGCAACTTATGGTTTAACGCACGAAGAACAAGCACAGCTTTTCGTAATTCACTATAATCAATTTGGAAATTTTGATCTTGTGCCGATTGAGACGTTTCGTTTTTTGACTTTGCCATAAAATTTGGATTTTAAATACAACCAGAACAGTAAAACCATGCGATGAATCGAAACATCTACCATGTAACGCTTTACTGCCTAAACAACAAGTACCGGAGGCAAAAAAACAAGTAAGATTAAATAAACAAGTGAATACTTTAAGGATTAATCTTCGCCGGCTGAGTAATATTAGGCGGCTTCATATAAAATGGTTCAAAGGTTGCTAAAAGCTCAAACTCCTTGTTTCTATACTTTTTTTCCGCAATTTGCGTTAAAAAACGCGCAGAACAGCTTTTAGCAGTGCGAATATAGGTGTTATTTCCAAAACTACTACTATTAATTTTATCCTGACCGTTCCCAGCAAGCAGCGTTGCCTCAATCCTACCTTGGTTTAAACCCTGAATCCAACCCTCTAAGGCTCCGTTATCCAGAATCAACGGTTGTGCAGGCACAAGTGCGTTCAAGTCATTCCTGAAAGCGGACAACCAAACTTCGTTTCTTCTAGCATCTAGCATAGAAACACAAAGTACATCATCAGGCTGCCCGACCTGTTCAAACGCCCCTGCAGCCAATGCTGCTAACGTATCAATCGAAATTAATGGGATGTCTAAGGCATAACACAGCCCTTTTGCGGTCGAAATACCTGTTCGCAAAGAGGTATAAGCTCCCGGACCCGCACTGACAGCCACCGCGTCCAATTGACCGATTGCAATACCGGCATCACCTAAGCACGCTTCCATTAGTATTGTAATATAAGCAATATGCTGACGGCAATCAGGCTCCTCTCTAAAAGAAACCATCTTCCCATCTATACTAACCGCCACACTGCAAACCTCCGTCGCAGTTTCAATTTGTAAAATAGTTGCCATAGAATAATAGAACACAAAGGTCTATAATCTGAACCTAAATTTATTTTTTTAGTCATAATCCTACTTGTACCTTTGTCTTATTCTTCTTCATTCACCGTAATTATTTCCTACCATGAAAATTAAACCCTCTCTGAGAGATTATTTTTATTTTACTAAAACAGAACGCCTTGGTATCCTTGTCTTGTCAACCGTGCTGTTTCTACTATTACTTTCTCCTTCATTGTATAGGTGGATCATCCAGCCTAAAGAACAGGAAAAACCATACGACGACCCTGTTGTGGGATTTGATATACCGCAACAAACCAAAGCTAAAGGCGAACGTCTTTTCTTCTTTGATCCAAACACCGCTACAGAATCCGAGCTCCTTCACCTAGGCATCCCACCCAAAACGGTGTCCAGCATCATAAAATACAGACAAAAAGGAGGCGTTTTTAAAAAAAAGGAAGACCTCGCGCGCATCTATAATCTGAAAGAGGAGGACTATCTAAGGCTCTACCCATGGATCCATTTTCCATCCAACGATAGCCAAGCAAAAAGTAGGGAAACATATACCCCCCAAAAGGACACAGTTACAATTCATCCTATTAACCCCAACACCGCTACGGAAGAACAACTTAAACAAGTTGGAGTCTCCACCCAAGCCAGAAGAGCATGGATCAACTACTTAGCCAAGGGAGGTTCTTTCAGGAGAACAGAAGAGATCAAAAAGCTTTACTCGTTAACCGATGCCGACTATTCGAAAATATTTCCTCATTTATATATTCCACCCAAAGAGGTTAATAAGACCTCAAAACCATCCGTCGAGCCCATTGAAATAAACACCGCAACATACGAACAATGGGTTTCCCTGCCGGGTATTGGAAGAACCTGGGCAGGAAAAATTATGCGCTTCAAAGAAAAACTAGGAGGCTTCACCCAAGTTACTCAAGTTGCAGAAACCCTTGGACTGCCGGACAGTGTTTACCAGTTAATTATACCCTTTTTAACTCTTCAGGAAACAAAACCATCTACAATACCATTAAACTCCGCCTCTTTTGATCAACTCAATCAACATCCATACATAAATGCTCAACAAACAAAATGGATCATTGCTTATAGACAACAACATGGCAAATTTGAAAGGATAGAAGATCTCCTAAAAATTCCCACGCTTAACACAATTTGGTTCGAAAAAACGAAACCCTATTTATCACTTTGACGACTCAGACCAACAGAATACTCTGCCACTGCTTTTATTTCCTCTTCTGATAAAATTGACTTGAAAGGTGTCATTAGATTCTTACCATTGGTAATAATCTGAATGCGGTCGTGTAGGGGTAATATGGATGCAGACAAATCTTTTGCACCATTTAAGCCTAATTTCCCATCAGCGCCATGGCATGTTATACAGTTCTTTCTGTAGATAGCCATACCATCTACCAATGTACTAGATGATCCCCCTTTTGTCCTCGCCGCCATCGCTTGCTTCTCAATTTCCTCAGAAGCAGAGGTGCAGGACAAGGCGAACATTGTCAATGTTAGAAAAGTTGATAATTTCATAATATTGAATAGTTTCTTTAAAAAGTTGACCCCCAAAACGTACTTTTGCATTCTAGAATGGACTTAATACATTTTTTTCAAATGTTTGTTCATAGTGTTTGTTTTTTTGTTTTGTCCCTGTTCAGTAGTAAATATGTAACAGGGATTTTTTTATTGTAATTCTACCTATTTTTGCAGGACTTTAACTACAAGGCGTATCCTGCTAAACAGTCAATCTAACCCATGCTAAAAAGGCTTTTTATCCGAAATTACGCACTGATCGACGAGCTCACTATTAATTGCTCCGATCATCTTACCATTATAACGGGTGAAACGGGTGCAGGAAAATCCATCCTATTAGGTGCTTTAGGGCTAATCATGGGGGAACGAGCTGATAGCAAAATTTTTTATAACGGACATGAAAAGTGTGTTGTAGAGGGATTCTTTGACGTATCCTCCTACGATCTAAAAGGCTTCTTCAGTGCTCATGAGCTCGACTACGATGATGAGGTGGTTATTCGAAGGGAGTTGTCCCCAGCAGGGAAGAGCCGTGCCTTCATCAACGATACCCCTGTCAACAACCAACTACTGCAACGGCTCACCGAAAGCTTGATTGATCTCCATCAACAGTTCGATACATTGGATATTCACAGTGTCAACTTTCAACTTAGAATGATTGACGCACTTGCTAACAATGGCCCCCTGCTGAAAAACTACCAACAAGGATATAGACAGTACTCTTCAGATCGACGTAGACTGGAGGACATGATTTCGCGAAGCGCTAATGGCGCAAAAGAAATGGAGTTCATGCGGTTTCAACTGGAAGAGTTATACCAGGCGGCATTAACGGATGGAGAACAAGAGCTGCTTGAAAATGAACTAAATAGACTAACAAATGCTGAGGGAATCAAGCGAACTTTTGGAGCGGCTTACAACCTTCTTGCAGAGTCAGAAGTTAATATCACAAATCAACTGCTTGAACTTAGTCGATCGATCAACACGGTAAAAAAGTTGTCACCGGAGCTATCAAGCCTCAGCGCACAATTAGACGGGATATTAGAGGAGGTTCAAGCGTTTGCAAAAGAGTGTGACCGGATTGCAGAGCGAACAGAATACGAACCTCAACGCATTAACGAAATTCACGAGCGGCTTAACACCCTTTACAAATTACAAAAAAAACACGCTTTAAACGATGTTCGTGCTCTGATTCAGTTACAGGAAGACTTGGAGCGACAAACTTCTGGATTCACTGATCTTAGCGCTGCTATTGCAGACCTTGAACAGAGCATCGCCCAACAAGAAATCCAGCTTAAAAAGGAAGCCGAACAATTAAGTAGCCGCCGCCGCTCCGTAGCCCCTTCCTTTGAGCAAAAAGTACAAGAGATGTTGGCCCTGCTCTCTATGCCACATGCCAGACTGCAGGTTAGTATCAACGCTACCTCAACGCTGAACAATACTGGCTTGGATGACGTACAATTCTTATTTGCAACCAATATTGGTAGCCGGTTTCTACCAATCAAGGACGTTGCATCTGGCGGTGAACTCTCAAGGCTTAATCTTTGTGCCAAAAGTATCGTTGCTGATGCTATCCCTTTACCAACCCTTATATTTGACGAAATTGATGCAGGCGTCAGCGGAGATGTTTCAATGAAAATGGGACAAATTCTAAAAGAACTATCTAGAAGACACCAAGTGATTTGCATAACGCATACACCTCAAGTCGCTGCAAAGGCAGACAAACACTATTTTGTCTATAAAAAGATACAGGAAGACCGTACACTTACCAACGTTCGACCACTCAACGAAGAAGAACGAGTTCGCTCCATCGCTGTAATGCTCAGCGGCAATCCACCTAGTGATGCAGCACTTGTTACAGCGAAGGAGCTTATCTCTAATTAAATTACTTTTGTCACGCCCGGTATCGCACAAGGATACATCCCATCTTCTCCAGGCAATACCTTCGGCAATGCATCCCAGTCTAATCGGACAGGCATAAGATCAATTTCTGATTTTAAAGCCGCATCCCACTCAATTACTTGCCCCGAATACGTGGCCATCCGGCCCATAATCGCTGTCATTGTGCTCTTAGCTGCATTTTCGGCATCCGCGAACTTATATTCCGACTTTGCTATGGCTTCAAATAACTCATCGTGCTCTACTTGGTACGGATTAGGGTCATTTTTTGCATCATAATTCAAAATAGAATATCCACTTCGGGTTTGAACCAATCCAGGGAGCGGTGCCACACCGTTGGTGCCATGAAACCCCTCCGTTACATCCTCTTTAGTGCCCGGCATTTGCCTGCACTGACTAAACATTCTCGAACCATCGGCATACTCAAACTCCACCACATGGTGATCAAAAATTTCACCATATTGACTTCCCACACGCACCTGCCTACCTCCGCTACCAAACGCCCTTATTGGATATGCCTGCTTAACCCAGTTGGAAACATCTAAATTGTGAACATGCTGCTCTACAATATGGTCGCCACAAAGCCAATTAAAGTAATACCAGTTTTCCATCTGATATTGCATTTCAGACATGTCGGGCTTACGTTCCTTCACCCACAAGCCTCCCATGTTCCAATAAACTCGAGAAGCAATAACATCACCTATAACCCCATTCTGAAGCCGATCTACCCACTCTCTGTAAATCTTTTGGTAATGACGTTGCAATCCTACAACTACATTTAGTCGTTTCTGCTTCGCAAGAGCTGCCGCTTCTAAGACTTTTCGAATCCCCGGAGCATCTGTAGCAACTGGCTTTTCCATAAATACATGCTTCCCTTGTGCAACTGCCTCTTTAAAGTGTTCCGGACGAAATCCTGGTGGCGTTGTTAAAATCACTACATCAGCATGTCGAATTGCTTTTTTATACGCATCAAACCCTACGTATTTATGTTCTTCCGGAACGTTTACTCGGTTTTTGACTGTCCCTTCTACTCCAATCACATCGCTCAAATCCTCTGCTGTAATATTTTTATATGCATCATCAATTCGATGGCGAAAGGCATCCGCCATAGCGACTAGCTGCACCCGCTGGTGGCTCAACAAGGCCTGAACAGCAGCACCTGTTCCCCTTCCACCACACCCAATCAAGGCTACTTTAATAGTGTCATCAACCAAACTCTGTGCCGCTTGCGCTAACGGAAGACCGCCTAACATGCTTCCCCCGGTTAACACCGTCGACGTTTTTAAAAAGTTGCGTCTGTTCGTTTTTTTCATGCGTTTAATCTTTTATTACCTTGTTAAAAAATGCATCTCGCTCTTCCTTGGTAATATTTCGGGTAGATCGAACCAACCGGAAACCCACAAATGGAGCATCCGGATTCCACCATCGACTTTTTGGAATCTGTGGGTCTCTTGCTTGCCACTTTGGCTCGCTCTTTTTCCTCGCTGCACACCTTAGCTGATCAACATCATCCTCAAAACAACCACCTCTAAGGGTTCTTGAATGTTTTTTGGTAGGAGTAATAAACGGGTTAATTGCACTGGGGTCTATTTGGTTAAAATAATCTTCTACATAAAAATCGAGGCACCATTCCATCACATTGCCATGCATGTCATGTAGCCCCCAAGGATTAGGCTTCTTTTGGCCAACCCGCTGATAAGATCCCGAACTATTGCTATACAGCCATGAATATTCAGACGCCAACGCTTCATCGTCCCCCCAAGAAAACACCGTTTGGGTACCAGCACGACAGGCATACTCCCATTCAGCCTCTGTCGGTAATCTAAAAAACATTCCCGTTTTATCAGATAACCATTGGCAATACCTTAATGCCGCTTGCTGTGTCATAGTTGCGGCAGGGTATCCTCCTGCTTTACCCCTTCCATAAGTAAAATCAAAATAGGGTGGAGAAGGCCTTGAAATAGCATCTGCCTCGAAACCCGGAGTAGATGCTGTGTCCGAATCAAATTGAATAAACTGAAAGCAAAAAAACTCATCAAAAGTAACTTCGTACATCCCTATCCAAAAACTATCCAACTTTATAGTTTGGTAACCCTCATTTGGCTTTCTACCTAGTTCCGAAAAACTTCCCCCGGGTATTAAGACCATTTTAAAACTCTGTTCCGTTCCCGGAATAAACACTTGCTCCACTACACCTTGGCTAGTTAATAAAAGTGCTTGCAAGGATAGCAATAAGAGTAAGATAATGCGTGTGTACATTTTCAAAATCAAACTACCAATAAGGGTGTTTTTTCTATAATAATAAAGGAGCCTATTGATATATTACCGTGAAGTTATTTACATTCGTGAAATTCTTTCTAGGTTTTTTTAATTCAATAACAAATGCGCATTGTTTTTGCCTATTATATTTCTATTCCATTTCTTTTGGCAACCCTGTCAATACTTTACTTAGCTTGGAAAGGTACTGAGGGGATAGCAGTCTGGATAGCACCCTTCTTGTTAGCGTTATCGTTTATCTGGGTCTTTTCACCACAAATAAATTGGTGGTGGTATAAGTCTAACCCACCCCAATTAGAACCCGAAGTAGCACTTGCCATCCGTAAATTCACGCCTTTTACCGAAAGACTTTCCCCTGAAGAGCTATCTCTTTTTTACAACCGAGTGGCACTCACTCGACTCGCAACAGACTGGACCGCAAAAGACCTTCCAGAGGACCTCATACCCCCTGATATGCAAACCGCTGTAGCCGTGCAGTCTGTAATCTGTACCTGGAACCAAAAAGAATTCTTGATCAAGGATTATGAAAAGGTAATCCTAATGCCGGGCCCATTCCTATCGCCAGAATATCCCGTTTTTCACTCTGCTGAAAGTTATCTGCCTGAAAATTGTATCCTACTAAATGCAGCAGCGGTCATGAGTGCATTCCTTCAACCTGAAAAACACTTTAATTTAGCTCTATACTTGTATGCAAAAATCAGCTTGGGTGCAAGACCAGAAATTAACATACCGGCAGATCTAGAAAAGACCTTTTTAAGTAAAATGGACGCTATTAGCGGCTGGAATATGGATTTCTTAAAAACATCCTTAGGAGAAGACACCCTAGATGTAAAGGCTGTAATACTTTCCCATTATTTTACTTTTTATGAATCCTTCAAACAAAATATGCCGGAGTGGATTGCATTACTAGATCAAATGTTTTTTGAAAAAAACGAACTAAACTAATTAGCAATTGGTTCTGAAAAACAAACAATCCACAATAATCTAGGCTAAAAACCCTAAGAGAACCAGCATCGTTTGGGAATAAAAACCCTGTAAACAACTTTTATTTCACAATAGGTCTCAGTATTTCTGTTAAAATTCGCCTTTAAATTTTTATAAAAACAAATTACAACCTACTTTTGCCAATGCAAAGGGATCTGCATTATTCTTTTATCCTTATTACATTAGTCATTGCTCAAACAATTACCGTTTGCCGATTTATGAAAAAAACTACGCTACGCCTTGTTCCGGTGCTTGCTTTGGTGCTGCTAACTGCCTTTTCAGGTAGCGCTCAAGACATTCACTTCTCTCAGTTCTACATGAGTCCGCTCAACCTCAATCCGGCAATGACGGGTGTTATGAACTGTAACCACCGATTGACAGCTAATTACCGCAATCAGTGGGCATCTATCCTAAAACAAAACGCATATAATACCTACTCTGTAGGGTACGACCAAAAAATGCCAGTAGGTCGTTATGACTACTTCGGTGTAGGGGGTACCTTCTGGGGAGATAAGGCTGGATCATCCGAGTTTGCTACTATTCAAGCTCGACTTTCTGGTTCCTACGCAAAAAAAATGGGCGGCTATCGCAGAAAAGCACACTACTTGGTAGTTGGTGCAGACTTCGGAGTAAGCAATCGTTCCATCAACAGCCAACAGTTACAGTGGCCATCTCAAAACAATGGTGGTACATTTGACGGCACCTTGCCTGGTGGTGTTTTGCAGGACTACAGCTTCATGTTCGTCGACATGTCAGCCGGTTTGCTTTGGTTCAGCGTATTTGATGAATTCAACAATTTGTATTTCGGGGCTGCCTTTAGTCACCTAAATCGCGCTAATGTCTCTTTCCAGCAACAGAATATTCCTCTGTATGGCAAGCTTACCGCTCACTTCGGTGGTGAGTTTGTAGCAGCACAGCGCTTAAGCCTTTTACCAGGGGTGGTTACCTTCTTCCAGGGCCCCTCTTTCCAGGTGAATGTTGGTAATTCTTTCAAATTCTTACTCGGAAATAGCCGTCGCTACCACCAAGCATTTCAGTTGGGTGCTTGGGCGCGTGTTTCTAACCGTTTGAATCAGGGTAAATTGATGGATGCACTTATCCTGAGTACTCGGTTTGACTATGAGCAGTTTACCTTAGGTTTTAGCTACGATATCAACACCTCTAGTCTTAGAACAGCAACCAACGGTAATGGCGCATTTGAATTCTCCTTACTTTACAAAGTATGTGGTCCTGAACGCCGTGGTGTATACTGTCCAAACTTCTAATTCCTTTCATTGACTTCACGTCCGATAGAAGGACTAAAAAGTTTCCAACGGGGTAGTTCGTTGGAAACTTTTTTTTTGCGGTTCAGTAATTAATACCATTTATTTACAGCTCAACACATGGTTTTATTAAGTTTTTACTCTGTTATGATACTAAATACAAACAGACAGAACTAACTTTGTATTTTATGATTTAATGGCACCTGTTTTCAAAGCCTTATTCACTCAAAACCTACCAAATGCGACCTTATTTTATTGATATAAACGAGTTGCGTTTAAATATTCTTGGATTTAATTGGTAAGCTCCACCACTTAGTAATCTGTAAATAGTAAAAGCTCTACATTATGTTTGCAAATTCAAAGAACACCGACGACGTGAAAAGTACAACAGCCCAATCTTCTGGCGGTCTGAATGCTCTTGTTAAAGGGACAAGTATCGAGGGTACGGTAAAATGTGAAAGTGATATCCGAATAGATGGTACCATTAAGGGTGACTTGATTTGTAAGGCAAAGGTGATCATTGGTCCCACCGGATTCGTTGAAGGAGAAATAACTTGTCAAAATGCTGTTGTCGAGGGTACGATTAAAGGAATATTAACAGTAACAGATTTACTGAATATCCGGGAAACAGCTGAAATAGATGGCACCATATCAACAGGTAAGCTCATTGTTCAAAGTGGAGCCAAATTTAACGTAGCCTGTAAAATGACCGATAGCACCAAATAAACGTCTTTATGCCTTCCGATCCTCAAAAAAGAAAGAGCACCAACCGCAAAAATTCCATTAAAATCCTGGCAAAATACAGCGGAATGGGATTTCAGCTTTTTGCAGCATGCTTGGCGGGTGCTTTCATTGGAAAATGGTTGGATGCAAAAATGCAGCTTGAAAGGCCGCTTTGGGCTGTTCTGTTAACGGTGCTCTTTATGGTTGCTTCCCTTTACGCGCTTTATAAACAGTTACTTCAGGACGATTCCTCATCCCCTGACAACCCTTAACTACTCAAGATTAATGACAGCAGCGATTTTCTATAGATACCTTGCCTATATCACACTAGGTTGCTTTGCACTTTTTGGTTTGCTATACCCGGTATTTATACCCATTCGCCAACACTGGCCACTTACCATTATTACTCTAAGTGCATTTGTCCTTCTTTGTCTAGGACTTTTCTGGTCTGGATCTGCAACCGTCAATAGTACAAACAAAGGCGCATTCAATGGTTTAATCCTCGGCTCAGTATTTGGAAAAATGGTACTTGCTGTAGGACTACTGTATATATATCAACGTATTTGGAGACCCGATAATGAATGGTTTGTCGCTATTTTCCTATTCTCTTACTTGGTCTACACCATTTTCGAGGTTTGGTTTATGACTAAATTAGCTCGTCAATCTTAGTGTTAACATGAAACGACCGCGCGCTGACGAATACGCCCCCTTTCATTCAACCTATATTAAAATTCTTCCTCCAAGGATTTCAGCAAAAAAGCTTTTAAGCCAAACCTGGAAAGAAACACTTCAACTATTTGGGAGTCTTCCCGAAGAAATGGGTGACTACCGTTATGAACCCAATAAATGGAGTATTAAACAACTTTTAATACACATGATTGATACCGAACGTGTATTTGCGTTTAGAATTTTGTGGTTTATAAGAGGTGATCGAGCCTCACTCCCCGGATTCAATCAGGATTTCTGGATGGAATATGCGGACGTCTCGAATAGAACCATTAAAAGCCTCTTAAAAGAATGGAAACTGGTGAGAGAACATACTTTATTTCTCTTAAACCATTGCACTGAGGAGCAATCAATGCAAACAGGAAACGCAAGCGGATTCAAATTCAGCGTACGTGCTTATTTCTACATTATTGCCGGACACCACCTACATCATTTAGCTATTTATAAGGAGCGTTATATGTAACTTTGGGCTTTCGTCAGATATGCTCATGCTAAAAAAATATTACCGCCTCCTTCTCTTGGCACTGTCACCGTTCTCCTTTCTCTCCAACGGGCACGCCCAAGTTAAATCGCCAAACGACTTTTTACCACATCAACTTGGCGAGCAATTTACCCCACACCATCTACTGGTGGATTATTTTCAGTACTTGGTCAAAGAAAGTCCAATGACGATGTCCCTCGTGGAGTACGGTACAACCTCAGAAGACCGCCCACTGCTAGTGGCTATTTTTTCGTCGCCAGCAAATATTGCTAAGCTAGAACAGCATAGAATAAACAATCTTCGACTTGCCCAACTAGGACCGGATCAAAAAGAGGGAGTCATTTCTGGAATGCCATCAATCGTATGGTTAAACATGAGCGTGCATGGAAATGAACCCTCCGGCGCAGAAGGCAGTATGCAACTTGCATGGGAGCTTTCGCAGCAGACGAACGACTCCATTAAGTTATGGCTACAAAACACAATCGTAATCATTGATCCCGCAGCAAATCCTGATGGGTATGACCGATATACCAATTGGTATAGAGGCGTTTCAAACAAACTAAAAAACCCCAATCATCATACCCGCGAACACCAAGAGCCATGGCCCGGAGGCCGACCCAACCACTACTATTTTGACTTAAATAGAGATTGGGCATGGGCAACCCAAAAAGAAACGCAACAGCGCTTGGCTTTTTTTCAATCCTGGCTTCCACATGTTTTGGCCGATGTCCACGAGCAATTTATTGACGATCCATATTACTTCGCACCAGCCGCAGAGCCAATGCATGCCTACCTCAGTAGCTGGCAACGCTCTTTTCAAACTGAAATAGGCACCAATCACGCCAAACACTTTGATAAAAGGGGCTGGTTATACTTTACCAATGAAATATTCGATTTGCTCTATCCCTCCTACGGCGATACCTATCCTATGTTCAACGGAGCCATTGGGATGACATATGAACAAGCAGGCCATGGCAAAGCGGGAAGAGCAATAAAGACCTCTAATGGTGATACACTTACACTAACTACGAGAATCGAACATCACCTCACTGCCTGCCGCTCTACAATTGAAATTGCTAGCAAAAACACACCCAAAATTGTTGAAAACTTTCAAAACTACTTTAAAACCACCTCAAAAAACCCTCCGGGTGAATACAAATCCTTCATCATTAAAGGTTCCAATGATCCAAATAAACTAAATACACTCTGTAAATTTTTGGATTTACATAAAATTCAGTACGGCAAAGCAGGCAAAACATTCGATGTCCCCAAAGCATTTAACTATTTCACGGGCAAAGAAGACCCCCTTACCGTTGAATCTAATGACCTCGTCATCAGTGCCTATCAGCCTAAATCTGTTTTGACCCAGGTTCTTTTTGAACCAAATGTATTCCTTAGTGACTCGCTAACCTATGATATCACAGCCTGGGCCCTACCATTTGCTCATGGACTTCAAGCATTTGCAACTAAGCAAAAGCTCGAACCACAAAAATCTTTTGTTCCTTACATTGCTCCATCGCCCACAGCGATAGCCCCAACCTATGCTTGGTGCTTACACCGTAAATCGCTCTCCGACTGTAGCTTCGTAGCACACCTCTTAAACAAAGGGATAAAAATAAGGTATGCTACCGAGGCCTTTGACTTGAGTGACCAACATTTTGAGCCAGGCGCTTTTGTAATCAACCGTGCTGATAATAGAATCAACGATCCCGAACTTGAGAAATTAATTAAAGAAACTGCACTCAAAACCAACACCGCATTATATCCAGCCTACACTGGCTTTATCGGAAAAGGAGCGGATTTCGGCTCTTCAAAATTCAAATTAGTCAAAAATCCATCTGTTGCAATGCTCTATGGAGACGACGTGGACGAAAATACTTTTGGACATTTCTGGCACTATTTTGAACAAGAGCTTAATTACCCGATAAATATGGTAAGATCAGATAAAATCAGCGCCGCTGCCCTTTCCGGCATCAACACGCTTATCATTCCCAATGGATCTTACCGCTTCGAAGAAAAAACGCTTACATTGCTTAGAGACTGGGTTGGTGATGGTGGAAAAATTATCGCAATTGATGGAGGTGTAAGAGCTTTAGCTGACAACTCTGGATTTGATATTATCTCTAAAAAAAATCCTCCAGAAGACACTACCTATACCACCCCAAAACCATATCAGTTAACAGAAAGGCAACAAATCAGTGACCAACTCCCTGGTGCCATTATAAAAACTAAAATCGACCCAACACACCCTCTGGCCTATGGACTGGGATCCACCTATTTTACCCTGAAAACAAGTGCAGCTGCATATCAAATCAACCACAAACTCCAAAATGCAATCTGGATTGGAGATGCGCTCGAAAGTTATGGTTTCATAGGAAGCCGGGTAAAAAAACAAATAAAAAATTCACCTGTTGTAGCCGCGCAACCCATCGGTAATGGCTCTGTTGTTTATTTGGTCGACCACCCAATATTTCGCTCTTTTTGGCAAGCTGGAAAAATAATTGTTGCAAATGCTTTACTTTACTAACTGTCCTAATATGCGACTCTTAATCTCTTTTGTACTGCTATTTTTCAGTCAATCACCAATATTTACTCAAAAACCAACAAAACCCACTCCTGCAGACTTACATCAGGCAATCAAAAAATTGAATGTTCTTGGGTCTGTATTATACGTAGCGGCACACCCCGACGATGAAAACCAGCGTTTAATCAGTTATTGTGCCAATCATAAACTTTATGACGTCACCTACCTCTCCCTCACCAGAGGAGATGGTGGACAAAATCTTATTGGACCAGAACTTAGAGAACTGCTTGGTGTGCTCCGAACCCAAGAGCTCCTGATGGCTCGTTCAATTGATGGTGGCAAACAACGGTTTACTCGTGCCAATGATTTCGGCTACTCCAAAAACCCAGAAGAAACCACCTCAATTTGGAATCGAGACGAAGTTCTTTCAGATGTTGTTTGGGCCATCAGAGAAACTCAACCCGACATAATTTTTAATCGCTTTCATCACGATAAAAAATTCCCAAACCACGGACACCATACTACGTCTGCCATGCTTTCCTTGGAAGCATTCGATTTGGCTAATAGCCCTGAAGCTTATCCCGAACAACTATCTTACACCTCCACTTGGCAACCTAAGCGCCTGTTTTTTAACACCTCTTGGTGGTTTTTTGGAAGCAAAGAAAAATTCAATGCTGCCGACAAATCAAACATGTTTGAACTTGACTTGGGCGTTTTCTTACCATTAAAAGGAAAAAGCAATAACGAAATTTCTGCAGAAGCTAGATCTATGCACCGCTGTCAAGGCTTTGGCGAAATAACAAAGCGCGGGGAAAATTTAGAATACCTAGACTTCGTAAAAGGAGAAAAACCCGCCAATAAAGACCTATTCGAAGGTATCAATACCTCTTGGAGCCGCGTGCCAGGAGGAGAAAAAATTGGTTCCTTATTATCAAAAATAGATCAATCGTTTCGCTCTGATAACCCTGCCGCATCTATACCAGATTTGTTAACTGTGCTCCAGATGATTGAAGCGCTTCCTGATGGACACTGGAAACGAGTCAAACAAAAAGAAACTAAAGAGGTGATTAAGGGATGTATGGGCCTTTACCTTGAAGCTGTTGCAGATCAAGCCATTGGAACCCCAGGAGCAACCGTAGAGATCAACCTAGAAGCTATTCAACGAAGTACTGCCCACCTAAAACTTAATTCGATTTCATTCTCAAATGGAATCTTTGATACAACTCTTAACTGGGTACTTCCTAACAACTTTGATTGGACTTGGTCAAAAAACATACAAATTCCACCTGTCGCTTCCTTTACTTCCCCCTTTTGGCTACAATCGGCTGGTACAACTGGGATGTATACGGTACCTGATCAAAAAATGCGCAACTTGGCTGAAACGCCCAGGTTCCTCACCATAACCTGGTCATTCCTTATTAATAACATTCCTGTTTCATATACTACTGACGTCGCTTACAAAACAGAGGAGCCAGCAAAGGGAGAGGTATGGAAACCCTTTGATATTCTTCCTCCAGCCGTTATTTCCTTCGAACAAAGTGCTTATCTTTTTACTAGCGGACCAAAAGAGATTACCGTACGTATTAAAGCACTTAGGGACAGCGTCTCTGGCACGGCTGATTTGGTTCTACCAACTAATTGGAGTTGGAAATCAGCAACAGGAAACGCCCCATTTTTCTTACCCAATAAAGGACAAGAAACGCTCATTACATTTCTGGTTACACCTCCTGTGTCACCAGAAAACGCAGACGCAAAAGCTATTCTTACCGTTGGCGGCCGAAATTATTCTATGCAATTATCAACCATTGAATATGAACATATCCCTGCCCAAAACGTCCTACTCCCTGCACAAGTAAAAATCTCGAAACTCGATTTAACTGTTGCCGCACAAAAAATTGGATATTATATGGGTGCCGGCGACGATGTGCCTAACGCACTTCGTCTCATGGGCTGTCAGGTAACCCTGCTCGAGGATAAGGACCTTGATGCAAAAAACCTTGCTCAATACGAAGCCGTTGTTATCGGCATTAGAGCGTACAACACAAAAAATGCACTCGCCATTAAAAACAATGAACTGTTTGAATACGTAAATAACGGTGGCACTTTAATTACACAATACAACAATAACTTTGATTATACAGCAGGGCTTCTCGCCCCAATTCCCTTAAAATTATCCAGAACACGGGTAACAGACGAAACTGCAGAAATGCGTTTCCTGATTCCGGAACACTCTGTTTTAAACCACCCCAATAAATTAACCAACGCTGATTTTAATGACTGGGTCCAAGAACGCGGACTCTACTTCCCTGGGGAATGGGATAGCGCATACTCGGCACCTTTATCCTGTAACGATCCAGGAGAAAAACCAGCAGATGGAGGATTATTAGTCGCACCTTGGGGAAAAGGGGTTTTCGCATATACATCTTTCTCCTTTTTTAGAGAGCTGCCTGCTGGCGTTCCGGGTGCTTACAGGCTTTTTGCTAATCTTGTCTCTCTCAAACAGCCACTCGTTAAACCCTAAGATCTTTGAATAATTCCATTGCTGAACTCTTAAATGCTGCTGCCAACCAGTACAACCGACCCGAATTCATCCCTGGCGATCCAATTTCGGTCCCACATCAGTTTAATAAACTGCAAGACCAGGAAATTATTGGATTTTGGGCGGCTATCTTGGCCTGGGGGCAGCGAAAAACCATTATTCAAAGTGCTTCTAAACTCGTTGAACTAATGGATGGCGCACCACACGACTTTGTACTTAACCACGAAGAAAAAGACCGCTCTCGGTTCAATGATTTTAAGCACCGAACATTCCAAGCAATTGATAGCCTTTATTTCTTAGAGTTTTTTCAAAACTATTACAAAAACAATAAAAGCTTGGAAACAGCTTTTTCTAGACACCTTTCCCCGAATGATATAACGACAGAAAAAGCCCTCTCTGGATTTCATTCCGATTTTTTTAGCTTACCATTCGCTCCAAATAGAACTAAAAAACACGTACCTACACCAAATCGGAATTCTACCTGCAAACGACTAAATATGTTTCTACGTTGGATGGTCCGACGTGATAATAGAGGGGTAGACTTTGGTGTTTGGACGACCATCCAACCCAGCCAATTACTAATACCGCTGGATGTGCACGTTGAAAAAATTGCAAGAAAACTGGGATTGCTCCAACGACCACAAACAGACTGGAAGGCTGTACTTGAATTGACGGAACAGCTGCGCCTATTGGACCCAAAAGATCCTGTTAAATTTGACTTTGCTCTTTTCGGACTTGGAATACTAGAAAACAGGCTTCCTTCTCCAAAAAAGTAGTTGATCAATCAATAATATAAAGATAGCAGGAGCTAAAAACCATTGATAATAGGTTTTATAAACAAACCCTGCCTGCTGTTCTATTTTAACCTTTCTAAGGTTGTTTAATGCTTCTTCTACCAGTTGGATCCCTTTTTGATCTTCTATTTTTGTATAGATACCGTTTGTTTTAGCAGCAATGGCTTGTAATGATTGCTCATGAAGCTTTGTTCTGACAAGATTACCCTCAAAATCTTTAAGCATCTTTCCTGCAGAAACGGGTATACTAGAGCCTGCAGTAGATCCTACTGAAACAGTATGAATGACCACGCCCTCTTTGCGCGCTACATTTGCGGCATTAAGATCTTCCTCTGTGTGGCTTTCTCCATCTGATATCAGTACAATTGCCTTTCCAATGGTCGAATCCATTGGAAACATCCGAAGGGCCTGCAAAATGGCAGCACTTAAGCTAGTACCTTGATTATTTACGGCATCTGGTGAGGCATTGGATAAAAATAAAAGCAAAGCCGATGGATCATTTGTTAATGGAGATTGAGGAAACGCATCCCCGGCAAAAAAAACTAAACCCAATCGATTATCCCCTTGAGACTTTATCAGATCCTTAAGATAATCCTGTGCTTTTTTTAGTCTGCTAGGATTAGTGTCAGTTGCTAACATACTCCTCGATACATCTAGCGCAAAAATAATATCAGACGTTCCAATAAGGCTGGGCGTAGCTCGCTCTATCCGCTGTGGATTGGCAATAGCAAGTACAGTTAATGCAAATAGTAGTGAAAAAAGTGCATTTTTCAACCAAAAACGATCCGAAGAAAACCCCAATAACAACCGTTGCTCTAATTGTCTTGAACCAATTGAGTAAAGAGTCTGTCTCCTCCATCGCCAATAATACCACAATAAACCGGCTTGCAACAAAAGCAGCCATAACAAGTGTAAAAGTGCCGGATTTTCAAAATGTACTTTTTCCATATTATACGGTGATTACGCGAAGTGGGCCCCACCGAAGTACTATCTCTAATAGTAACAAGCTCAATGCTGCATTCAAAAACCAAAAAAACAAGTCCGTTACCCTTTGAACACTTGTCACCTTCAACTCACTTGTTTCTAACTGATCTATGTCCTTGGAAATAGCTTGTAACTCTCCTGTAGATTGTGCCCAATAAAATTTACCTCCCGCAGCAGTAGCCACTTTTGAAAGACCTACTTTGTCTATTTTAATGTTTATCGATCCAAAACCATAAGTGCCATCCCTTTGACGAAAAGCGGGCACCTCCGCCAAACCATTTTTCCCAATACCTATAATATATATTTTAATGCCTAAAGCCCGGGCAATCAACGACGCCTCTAGTGGTCCAATCTCCCCCATATTTTGATCGCCATCACTTATCAATACAATTACTTTGCTTAAACTTGTACTATCTTTCAAGTGGTTGATTGCAGTAGCTAAGCCCGTACCAATGGCAGTCCCCTCTGGCAACCTACCAACTTGTATATTGCTAATTAATGCACTTAATATCCGGTGGTCTGATGTTAGTGGGCATTGATTAAAGGCACCCCCAGCAAATATGGTTAAGCCAATCCTATCCTGTTTGCGACGTTCAATCAGCTCGTTCGCCATTTTCTTAACAGCAGAAAGTCGATCCGGAAAAACATCCTTTGATAGCATACTTGGGGATACATCTACTACCAACATCATATCAACGCCTTCCTGTGTTGACTGTACCTCACTCCAAACTATTTGTGGGCGAGCTAGCGCTATAATAATTAAACTAAAAACAAGCCATCTAAGCCACTGAAGCCACTCCCTAGCATATACTACCCATGTTTTTGTACTGGCGAAAACCTCTCCCCTGGAAACCATCAATGAAATGTGCCTATTCCTTTCTGATACCTTATAGTGATAAATCAAAAATGGAAGAAGTATTAACAAAAGCAACCAGTACGGGGACGCAAAAACCATGGCTATTTCTAATTTCCGGATTGAATAACTAAGCGCTCCACAAGACTCAACAGCTGTCGAAAATCTCGACTAGAACTATACTGTTGGGCATACTTTGCTAAATCTGCCTCGATGAGCACGTTTTTAATTTCTACTATTAATGTTTCTTGCATTTTAGCCCCTCTTAAAAGTCGGTCTAACTCCTCTGTTGTAGATTCCAACGCTGGAATTTCATACCTGGCCTCCAAATACCCCTTAATAATTTGACTTAACTCTATATAGAACTTCTTAATTTCTCCATTTTCCCAGATAGATTGTTCTTCTAACAGATGAAGACGTTGAATAGCCTCCTCTTCAAAAGAGCGTGGAGTTGGGCTATTATTCTCAATAACAACAATATCCCGTTTTTTCTCTCTTTTAATGTAATAATACCAAAAGCCGCCTCCGAAAATAAAAAAAACAACTAAGGATGCGAATAAATCTGACCACCTAATGGGCTCTTTTTTGATTGACCGGTTGTTCTCAAGAGTCTCTCCTGGCTTCAAAATGGTTGGAACGATTTTTATGGCAGTAGGTGAAGTTTGAAGAACTAGGCCGTTAGGCCCTGGTATAGCCAATGGTGGAAGTGCTATTTCCATGCTATCCAAAGCAATAATGGTCGCTCTTTGTACCCATTGGTTTCCTTTTTTTTCCCATAATGTCCTTCTTAATATATCCTCTTCCGGAATCTGTTTTTTCCAAGATGAAAAATCAACCACTCCTGGCTGGTTTAATACCCCCATTACATGAACCATTACCTCAAAAGTATCGCCTACTAGTATAGGCTGTTGATCTATAACACAAAAAGCCCGAACATCTTGTGCTCGTAAATAGAAGAACGAACAGGAAGAAATCAAGATTACTAAATAAATCCTTGTCGTAGTCGCTGATATTGTCATTATTTAGAATTAAGCACTCTCAAGATTATGATTGCTATTTCAAAAATTCTTCTCTGTCGTGCTTTTATATGAACTCTTTTGAAATAGTTTACCGAGCAACAACTAATATCCCCCCGTTATCATTGATTGCTACAATTACCCCTTTATCCACAAAATCAAGTAAAAGCGCATCATTGGTATATAATCCCTCGTCTCCCGCAGTAAGTCTGACACCTAACAAAAGAGATCCAACGACCGATTTCCATGGCTCAATAACGCTGGGATCTGCTTGCTGAAGGACAGCAATACCGCCATTTTGATCTTTTAGAGAAGAGGCTTTTGCTATAAATTCATTTACACCAACGATTTTCAAATTGTATTCATCCTCATCAACCATTACTAGCAATGACTCATCAAGGTTGAATAATAATTCGATGCAATAAAGAAAGCGCTGTTGTTTGTTTTCTGGTTGGACCCAGATGAAATAATTAACTGAAGTCAGCACTTTCCCAGCAAATGAGTGAAATGTTTCTACCTCTTCTTGGCTAAAATACGCTGCTGGGATATCCATTTTTTTACTCATTCTCTACTTTTTTGAGGGATTCAACAAAATACATATTAACAAGACCTTTATTGTGAACTTCTTTCAAACCTCGTGGAATACAATGAAACGTTTCTTTTACTGCTTCATAGGTGACCTGAGAAATATTAACCCTGCCCGGCTCACCTTGTTCCTCTAATCGGGCTGCTAAATTTACTGCGTCCCCCCAAATATCATAGGCAAACTTGTGTTTACCAACCACGCCTGCGACTACAGGACCTGTATGTATTCCAATTCGCATCTCCCTAAACAAAGCGCCCGGTGTTTTTTCTGTTCGATTTTTAAGCCAATCCGAGATTTCTAATGCGGCCAATACCGCATCTACTGGATGAGTATCATTTGTTTTGGGCAAGCCTCCTGCGCACATAAACGCATCACCTATCGTTTTTATCTTCTCTAGACGATACTTTTCGATAATTTCATCAAAAGCCAAAAAACATTCATTCAACTCATTAATTATTCTTTGAGGGTCAACACCAGACGAAAGTTTAGTAAAATTAACAAAGTCAGTAAAGAGTACTGTTACGGAGTCGTACAAGCGAGGCGCGGCCACACCGTTTAATTTCAACTCCTCTGCTACTTCATCCGGGAGAATATTCTTCAATAATTGATCACTTTTACTACGTTCATTGTCAATTTGGTTCTTTTGCGCTTCAATCTTGCTGTTTTGTAACCGTAATCGTTGGCTTGATCTTCTTGCTAACCACCATGAAAAACCAAGGAAAAATAAAATCAAAATTCCTAGCCCGCCGATAATGTATGTATTCTTCTCAAATTGTGCATTTGATAGTATTTTAAGGTCTGCAATATCTTTTTCTTTTTTTAACAGCTCCACTTGCTGTTCGCCCGCCAAACGCTCTGCTCGTTCAATAGCTTCCTGCTCCCGAAGACTTGCTATGACTGCGTTTTGCTTTTCTGAATCAAGTTGTTGTGCTGCAATCCTTAATTGCTGTTGAGTCTGAAGAGCGATTGCTGTTTTTTCTCTCAACGTCGCCTGATCAATTTCCTGCTGTTTTTGTAGTAATACTAATTCTAGTTCGTTTTGTTTTGCAGCTAATGCCAAGGCACGATTAGATTGTTCCAGCTTTTCTTGTTCAATACGAACCTGCTGTAAATCTCTCTCTCTTATTTCTTGTTGAGCTAATAAATAACGAATTTCTCCCTCGGCTGCCCGAAGCTCACTGCTTCGTTCTGCTAGTAATATTTGCCTTTTCTGATCTTCTAAACGAAGCGAGTCAGATAACCTTAAATAACGCGAGTACGAATCAAAGGCTTTCTCAAAATCATAAAGATCTTGGTAAATATCAGCAGCTGTCCTGTAGGATCTAGAAAGCAGGTCTGTTTGATCCGTCTGATTGGCGAGCTGAATAGCTGTTTCATTGTGTAAAAGCGCATTGTATTGGTCGCCAATACTAGAGTAAATGGTAGCTAAAATATGTTCTACATTTGCCTGAGATATTTGATCACCCCTCTCAACTAATACCTTCCGAGCTTCCTTCAAATAATTGATTCCCTCCTTGGTAGAATTTGTATTATGCAAAGCAATCCCCATATTCACATACAAAAGCTCAGGAAGCGAACAGGGTACTCCTGCTGCCTCTGCAAACTGACATTGTAATTCCGTCTTCTTGAAATAATCCAGTGCTTTTTTATAATCCCCAAGCTTCGCATATACCTTTCCTAAATTATTAAATAGTCGACCTTTTTCATATGGCTGTCCAAACCGAGTAATAATATCCTCAATTCTGAGGTAGTACAATAAGGTTTTTCCAGAATTACCTGTTTCCGAATAGGCCGTTGCTAACTTTTGGTAAATATGAACAAGATGACCGTAGTTACCATCTTCCTTATATTTGGTAATTAATTTCTTATAAAAAAACTCTGCAGTATCGTATTGCATACCAAATAGGGAGGCATCAGCCGCCTTTTCCAGGATATACAAATCGCCTTCCTTTTCTTTAAGAGAAAGCTGATAGTACTTTGAGGCAATTGGGTACATTTTTTTTGAAAAAAACAAGTCCCCCATCGACCGGTAAATTAAAGGAAGAAACTGCCTATTATGGCTACTGCTCGCTTTGTCCTCTGCCTCCAAATAATGTCTGAGTGCTTTTTCAGAACGCCCTGTCCTAGCGCTTACATCCCCAAGCAATAAATAGGAGCGAACCAACCCACTCTCATAGCGGTTACTTTTTGAGCGAACTAAGCATTTGTTGGCTAAAAATTCTATTTCCACGTCAGAATCAGACCTTCTTGCCAACTCAAGCATTTCATCAATCTCCGACAAGTCGATATTCAAATCCTCCTCCAATACCTGCGCGCTCACCCGTAGGGACGAAAAAAAAAGCAGAAGGATAAGAATATAGAAATTCCTACAACGTTGACTATGTAACTTCATGGATAGCACTGCTTACAAAGGTCTAAAAAAAGTATGATTCATGTGTCTAAGCAAACGATTTCCATTTTTTATTTATTCCTTTGCGACATGCTTTCTGTACACTCTGATACTTACTTCATGCAACAAGCACTTGCTCAAGCAAAACTTGCCTACGAACTAGGAGAGGTTCCTGTCGGGGCCGTCTTTGTATGTGAAAATAGAATTATTGCACGTGCACATAATCAAACAGAACGACTCACGGATGTAACAGCACATGCAGAAATTTTAGCATTGACAGCGGCCTCCAATTATTTAGGGAGCAAATATCTCAATGACTGCACCTTATTTGTGACACTAGAACCTTGTGTTATGTGTGCAGGAGCGCTTTCATGGGCTCAAGTGGGTCGAGTGGTTTTTGGCGCTTCTGATGAAAAACGCGGATTTATGTTGTATGGAGGGAAAGATTTATTACATCCTAAAACAAAACTAGAGCTTGGAATTATGGAAGCTGAGTGTGCAGCATTACTAACCTCGTTTTTTAAAGCAAAACGATGAAAAAAGCTGTTTTTTCGAAAGAACCACCCTTTACATTTCCAACAACACATTGGAGTAAATGGCTGCTGGTTACTGGTTTTTTCTTTTCTTTAATCGTAGGAGTAGTTTACATGCTCCGCCCTCAAATGGACGAACGATTGTACGCACGATATCGAAACATCCCGAAAGCAGACTTTTTAGCTGGCCAAGACACGCTCTTTCCTCTTTTAAAAGAGGCTTGTTTGGCTTTCAACACAAAAAACTACAGTAAGGCCCTGTCACTTTTTGAACAAGACGGCTCTACTTTATTTATTCCTGAAAAACAGCTGTTTTCTGGGATTTGTCTTCTTGAACTAAATCAATTGGATAAAGCAATCATTACTTTTCAAGAAATGAAAAGTATGAATCTATCTTTAAATTATCAGATGGACACAAGTTGGTTCCTGGCACTTAGCTACCTGCGAAAACATCAACGGTCTCTTTGCAAAAATACCCTTCTAGAAATAATTGCCGAACCACGGAAGACAGAAGCTCAACGTCTAATTCATGAACTAAAATAAAACTATGATATCAAAAACTACTCGTTACACCTGTTTTTAGCAATTATAAACGAGGAGGGTTATTAATTATTTTTTAAGATATCAATAAACAACAACAGGTTCTTAGTTCAATATCACCTTTTTCATCAACAATGATCCTAACTGCTTTTCACTATGAAACTACCATTTCTGTTAGCACTGCTTCTCTTTTCAACTAGTTGGGGCATAAGTCAAAAAGGAAATCTAAGCTGGTCGCCTTCTAACCCAGTTCCTGGAACATCTATCCAGTTTTCCTATACCCCTCCAGCAGGAAAAAAAATGGATACCAAAACAGCAGAACTTTGTATATTAGAATGGACGGATAACCGCCCAAAAGCAATAGTCCTTTCTTTTACCTCAAAAAAGGGAGTATTAACAGCAACCTATACAAGTGCTGCTAACACCTTATGTAGCGCCGCCGCTATTCGATTTGGAGAAACTTGGGATAACAATAACGGCGAGGGTTATTTTGTTCCTTTTTACGACCCATTTGGAAAAAAAATCCCTGGCTCAACTGCGGCACAAGCTACCTTATACCGGGATCATGGTATGGGATTCGCCTTAGACCGAAATGCTGGATACACTTATGAACTTTACGAAGAAGAGTTCAAAGAAAACCCAGATCAGAAAATCAACTTTATTGAAAGTTATATACGTGTTCTCCTAGGAACTATTCGAGGAGATGCTGGCAAACAAGTAGCATTAAACTTACTGGATGAATTAAGTCAACAAGCAACTCTTTCCGAGGCCCAACTCAAATCAATTACCGCCAGTTATGACCGACTAACTGCATCAGAAAAAGCCAATACCGTCAGGCAAAAAGCAATTAGTCAATTTCCAAACGGATGGTTTACAAGGGAAGCCTTGCGCCTAAAAATTAAACAAGAGGCAAATGTAGATGAGAAAATAAAGCAGGTTCTAGACTATCAGGGTAAATATTCTCGTCCTACTTCAGATGAAAAAGAGGATCTTGATCGAATTTGGGCAGGTATTCTACGTACTCTTAGTGGGACCGATCGTTATGACGAACTCATTCAATACTCAAATATGTTACCCCCAGCAATGGCAGCCTCCTCCCTAAACCAAGCAGCCTGGAAACTCGTTGAAAAGGAGGAAAATCTAGAGCTGGCCTCTGGAATGGCTAGGATGGCTGTAGCTGCCATACAGAAAGAAAAACAAAACCCTTCTCAAGAGGTACTATACAGCACTTTTTTCAGTAATTATGTTCAAATGCTAGATATGAATCTAGCGGCTTGTGCTGACACCTACTCGTTTATTCTTGAAAAACAAGGGGAACTTTCGAAGTCTTTAGAACTGCAACAGCTCGCTGTAGAAATTAATAAATACAGTGACCAGGATATGAACGAGCGTTTTGTGCTGCTTCTCCAATCCAATAAATCGAATAAACTACTGGAAACGATTCAGTCGCTAATCGGCAACAATCAAGCTACAGAAAAAGTAAAGAACCTTTTTACCCAATTATATGCTGAAAAGTATGGGGCCGATAAATCTGCTAAAAAGCTAGCAGAACTCGAGGCCGAAGGTGTAAAAACAGCAATTGATAGGTTAAAAGAACAAATTTTAGATAAAAAGGCACCCTCATTTAGTTTAAAAGATCTTTCCGGGAATGAAGTAACCATGGAAAGTTTAAAAGGAAAAGTTATTGTTATTGATTTTTGGGCAACTTGGTGCGGTCCGTGTAAAGCCTCCTTTCCTGGAATGCAAAAAGCAGTAGATCAATTTAAAGAAGACGCTTCAGTAGCATTCCTATTCATAGATACTTGGGAAAATGGTGAAGAAAAAGAAAAAAATGCATCTAAATTTATCCAAGAGAAAGGATATTCCTTCCAAGTATTGATGGATAATGAAAACCAGGTGGTTTCTAAATTTGGCGTCTCTGGAATTCCAACCAAGTACGTAGTCGATAAAAAAGGAATAATTCGATTCAAAAGTGTTGGCTATTCTGGATCTCCTGATGGTTTAGTAGAAGAGCTATCAAGGATGATCGAAATAGCCAAAAGTAAATAGCTAAAGTATTAAGTAAAAACATTGCTGTACCTTTGCAAATCATGAATCCAAAAGACATTCTTCATAAAATGTTTGATAACGATCCGTTTAGTAAATGGCTCGGAGTTCAACCAATTGAAATTGGGCTGGGATATTGTACTCTAGAATTAACCGTCCGAAAAGAAATGCTGAATGGTTTTGGTGTAGCTCATGGAGGAATTTCATTCTCGTTGGCTGACAGCGCATTCGCTTTTGCCTGTAACTCGCAGGGTAGGCAGGCCGTCTCAATTCACTGTACCGTCGAGCATGTCGCCCCCGTATTTGAAGGCGATATTCTGACAGCACATGCAAAGGAAGAACACCTAGGCAACCAACTCTCCAACTATGCCGTGAAAATCACTAAACAAGACGGATCAAATGTCGCCTTCTTCAGAGGAGTCGCTTATAGAAAACAAAAAGAGTGGTCGCCAACTAACTAAATAATTAAATTTATGCTTCTCCCGCAAATTTCTGATCAACAAGTTACCGACTTTATCATTGCCGCACTATACGAGGATGTACGGGATGGAGACCACACCTCCCAAGCTTGTATTCCATCCAACAGCCGTAGTAAAGCTATTCTAAAAATTAAAGATTATGGAATTATCGCCGGGATAGAACTGGCGGAACGAATCTTTGCACATGTGGATCCTACATCCTCCATTAAAATCCACAAAAAAGATGGTGAGGATGTTTTTTTTGGACAGACAGCCTTCGAAGTAGAAGGAAATACTCGTGCATTACTACGTGCAGAACGGCTGGTTCTCAACAGTATGCAAAGAATGAGCGGAATTTCTACCCTGGCCAGTCGATTCGCATTTGAAGTTGGGGATCTTCCTGTAAAAATCCTTGACACTAGAAAAACAACGCCCTTATTACGCTTCTTAGAAAAATGGGCCGTGAAAATTGGAGGATGCGAAAATTATCGTTGGGGACTTTATGATTGGATGATGATCAAAGACAATCATATCGAAGCAGCTGGAGGAATAAAACCAGCTATTGACCGGGCCCACCAATACCAACAAGAAAATAACCTTCAGCTCGATATTACTATTGAAGTACGGAATTTAGTTGAACTACACGAAGTACTTGAAATTGGTGGTGTAACTCGCATTATGTTCGATAATTTTGAAATCCCTATCCTCGCTGAAGCAGTCGCTACCGTCAATAAACAATTCCAAACAGAAGCATCAGGAGGAATCACACTTCGCTCCGTCCGTAAGTACGCACTTTCCGGTGTGGATTACATTTCCGTCGGAGCTCTTACTCATTCAGCTCAGCCTCTAGACCTTAGTTTGAAAATTGTAGGGTAAATTATTCTTTCGATTGAATCCTGCAAAAATTAGCACCATTATGATTCGAATTCTTTGTCTTGCCATTTTACCACTCTCTTTTTTCGGTTGCAAACAGGAATATCTGTTCAACTCAAAAGATAAAATTGAAAATAGTATTTGGACGTACCAAGATTTAAAGCGTTTTCAATTCTCAATTCAAGATACATCAGCACTTTATAATATCCATCTTTCTCTTTCCGCTGTAGACTCTTTTGCCACAGAAAATATTTATATAAAGCTCTGGACCGCCTTTCCCGATGGGAAACAACTAGAATACATAAAATCAATCCCGGTTTTTGATAATGAAGGAAAAATATTAGGTGATAAGTCTGGACAAACTTATACCCAACAAGTTGTACTTCAGGAAAATGCTTTCTTCAACCAAGTAGGATCTTATCAAATTACAATCGAGCAATTTATGCGTACAGACTCCCTTTCTGGAATTTCATCGGTTGGACTGATCGTTGAAAAATCAAAAGAAAAACGTTCTTAAACATAAGAGTCAGAACTACCACGTTCGCTTTGGGCCTAAAACCAAAATCATCGGTGCAAATAATCCCACCCACAATGCCATCAAACCATCTAATAATACCGTCCAGGCCCATATCTTAGGCTCCCTAAACAATTTACATGCCTTCCTAATCAGAAAATAAACTAAACCCAGGCGAATAAAGTACATTGAAGTGATTGGTATCCAGTAACTTGGGTTAACAAATAAAAGAATTAGACCAAACCCGTAATGGCCAGAATGCGTAAATGCTTGGCCCCCCAATAACAGTCGATGAAAAGGACGGTAAGAAAATCCAGATGATAGATGTCGTCGTTTTTGTTGAACCCACTCTCTAAGTGTGGCTTTCGCGGGAGAGTATACAAAAGTTGATGGATGAATCGTCCAATAGATTGGATAAACTCCTTGATTTTGATTCACAAGTAAATCATCATCGCCCCCAGGAATATTCCAGTTTAACTGTGAATGCGATAGCCTTTCAAAGGTAGAGCGATGCCAAGCCATGTTGCGACCAACCCCCATAAATGCCCAACCAACATTTGATAAAGAAAAATATTGTAGAGCAGTAATTAGTGTTTCATACCTTGCCCATGTATTAAATTTGGAGCGCTCATAGAGTAGGGGAGCGTATCCTAACACAATTCCATCTTCGTCTGCTGCATTTAAAATTCCCGATAACCATTTTGTACCAGACGGCTGACAATCAGCATCCGTTACAACGATCCAATCGTATCGCGCGCTCGACACACCTAAGGACAAAGCTTGCTTTTTTCCTGGATGCGTCTTGCTTTCGAGTCGAATGACCCTTAAGGTAGGGTACTTCTTTGAAAATCCTTCTAATACCAACTCCGTAGAATCAAAGGATGCATCATCAACTACCACAACTTCAAACAACCCATCGTACTCTTGTTCTAACACATAAGGCAAATTTTTTCTTAAATTTTCAGATTCATTTCTTGCACAAATAACAACGGATACTGGTGGATTGAATGATAGCTTTTTGATTTCTCGCTTTCTAAAAAAAAGAAACCGACCTGGGAAACACACCCAAATTATTAGCTGTATTGAGGAACAGCTAATAAACAGAATAAAAAGTATCCAGTCCAGACTCATACTCTCAGCCATTACAACCTTATTTTATCACCTAGCACATAAAAAAGGTCTCTCACCGCTAAAATCATATTTTATGACTGTTGGTGAAAGACCTTCTCTATTCAGAAATGGAGAATTGTATCTAAAGCATTGACTTAATATGAGAGGCAAAGTCTCCGATACTCATTGCCCCTTGATCACCCTCCCCTTGCCGACGTACAGATACCGTTCCTGTCTCTGCTTCCTTTTCACCGACAATCAGTAAATAAGGAATCCGCTTTAACTCATTATCCCTTATTTTTTTACCAATTGTCTCATTCCGATCATCCACAAATCCACGAAGTTCTTCTACTCCTAATTGATTTTGAACGCTCTTAGCGTAATCAATAAATCGATCAGACACTGGTAAAATGGCAAACTGCTCTGGAGATAACCAAAGAGGAAACTTTCCAGCGCAATGTTCGATTAATACACCAGTAAAGCGCTCCATGGATCCGAAAGGTGCTCTGTGAATCATAACTGGTCTGTGTTCTTGATTATCTGCACCAATATATTTCAAATCAAATCGAATCGGCAAATTATAATCAACTTGGATAGTTCCTAATTGCCAGGATCTACCTAATGCATCCTTTACCATGAAATCAAGTTTAGGACCGTAGAAAGCAGCTTCACCAAGTTCGGTAACTGTTGTAAGTCCTGCTTCTGCTGCTGCTTCGATAATCGCCTGTTCCGCCTTTCTCCAATTTTCATCTGTTCCGACATATTTTCCCGGATTTTCTGGATCTCTCAAAGAAATCTGGGCTGTAAATTTGTCAAAACCTAATTTATCAAGGACATATCTCGTCAATTCTAAAACACCTAAAAACTCATCCTTTAACTGGTCTTCTGTACAAAAGAGGTGGGCATCATCTTGAGTAAAGCAACGAACGCGGGTCAAGCCATGTAATTCACCCGATTGTTCATAACGATATACCGTACCAAACTCTGCTATACGGATGGGAAGTTCTTTGTATGATCTTGGGCGATAGCCATAAATTTCACAGTGGTGAGGACAGTTCATTGGTTTTAACAAAAACTCCTCATCCTCATCCGGAGTGTGTATAGGTTGAAATGAATCTTTACCGTATTTGTCCCAGTGCCCTGAGGTTACATACAGTTTCTTTGATCCAATATGAGGAGTAATTACAGGTAGGTAGCCTCTTTTTAGTTGTTCCTTCTTTAAAAAATCTTCAAGACGGGATCGCAATGCAGTTCCTTTCGGTAACCACATTGGCAAGCCTTGACCAACTTTATCGGAAAACATAAACAGTTCAAGTTCTTGGCCTAATTTTCTATGGTCCCGTTTCTTGGCCTCTTCAATCATATGCAAATACTCCTCCAGCTCCTTTTGCTTTGGAAATGTAATTGCATAAACCCTGGTTAACTGTTTGCGTTTTTCATCACCGCGCCAATAAGCACCCGCAAGATTCGTAATTTTTACAGCTTTGATTGGCTCAGTTGAGGGAATATGTGGACCCTTGCACAAATCAATAAAATTACCCTGTTGGTAAAAAGTAATTTGACCATCTGCTAAACCTTCTATCAGCTCGAGCTTATACTCATCTCCCTTCTCTGTAAAATACTTAATGGCGTCCTGTTTTGATACTTCAGTTCTGGTGTAAACACTCTTATTTTTGGCTAACTCAAGTACCTTTTGTTCAATTTTGGGTAAATCTGCTGCCGTTAATGGACGATCACCGGTATCAATATCATAGTAAAAACCATTTTCAATTGCCGGACCGATCCCAAACTTTGTACCTGGATACAAAGACTCAATTGCCTCAGCAAGAAGGTGTGCTGATGAATGCCAAAATGTTTGTTTACCTTCTTTGTCATCCCATTTAAGAAACGTGATGGAACAGTCCTGCTGAATAGGGCGGGATAAATCTCTAACCTCGCCATCAATTTTGGCCGCAAGTACACTGCGGGCCAAGCCTTCACTAATAGATTTGGCAACATCCATCGCCGTAGTACCCGGACCATACTCTCGTACGTTTCCATCGGGAAAAGTTACTTTAATCATAAAAATTTTAATTTACCCACCCAAACGAAAGGCGGGTGCCAAGCACGAAATCGTACAGGCGGTTTGTGAAAAATAAGTTATACAGACCTACTTGCCTGCGTTATTTGAGTCACAAAGTTAGACTGATTTATTCAATTATTTTAAACGAGTACGATAGGAGACAATTCCCCCAGCACCGAACCTATAACTGAAATCAATTAAGACCCTAGTAAACCATTTCTGAATATGGAATTCCTCCTTCGTTAATTGGGCGAGTGGATAAAACAAAATCCCCTCCCCAGGCTCCTAAACTTTTTATGACGCCCTTAAAATTTGGAAAATAAAGATCTTGTGCTCTTTGTATACCAAGTACGCTGGATATTAAGCGCTCATGTTCAAGAAGGAGATCCTCAAAACTAGACAAATTTGATGATAACAATACTTCGTTTGTTATTTGAGTGATCTGGTCTACAAGCCAGCTTCTATTTTCTATGTCTAATGATTTATAATGTTTGATACCCTCCCTACTGTCCTGTTTGTTTCCCAAATAATAGAAGAATAACTCATCTTTAAATGGGGGATCAAAAGGTACTGTATTTATTTTTTCTCTAAGTCCAGCAGGCAACTTAGGATCTATCTGATAAATAATTGGTCCTGGTGAATATGCGCAAGCCAGATCATATCCAGATCCACCAAAAGTTAAAGCAGATAATTGAAAAGAATTGATGTCAGCCCACTTTGCTAACGCTGCAATCAGAGTACTGCTTGACCCAATTCCCCAGTTGAGAGGAAAATTTGCTTTCATTTCTAACAAATACCCTTCTTCGGTCCTACAAAAATCAGGATTTAATCCCCTGCAAGCGTTTAATAGTTGGTACAGACGTTCTGCAACCAAGTAATCCGAAGTTTGAATAATTGTAAAATCAACAAGGGAGAACTCTGCAGAAAACCAACAGTTTCCATCTTTATCTCTACTGGTCCACTGTAGTTTTCCACCCGTACTTACAGTTTCAACTTTTAGATGCTGTCCAAACTTAACTGGTACTGCAAGCGATAGCGCACCATCGAGTACTACATACTCACCGGTTAGCATTAGTTTACCTTTGGCAAATGTTGAGAACATTATTGTTGGAATTTACCGATAACGGTGGAAAGAAAAGTTGCTGTAAAGGTGCCCGCCTCTCTCCAAACCTCCTTTCCATCAACTAAAAGTATAAACATCGGAACACCCATTACCTTTTGATCGACTGCAAAATCTAAATTTTTATCTACATCAATTTTTATTATATGCAAATTATCCCCAAAATCTATTTTCAACCTGTCCAACACCGGCATCATAGCCATACATGGCCCACACCATGTCGCATAAAAGTCGAGCAAGACCACTTTTTTACCAGTAATTAACTCTTCTAAATTCATTTTTCTAGAATTGTTTCCAATTGAATACCTCTCGAACCCTTTATAAGTAAAACAGAATTGTTCATATCATAATCACTGAACCAGGTCTTTGCTTCCTTAGCTGTTTCAAAATAAATAATTCGGGAATCTTTTATACGAATTGATCCAAAGATCGGACCCACTAGAACGATTAAATCAACTGGCATTTTTTGCGCTTTCCGAATTATGGCTCTATGTTCCTGAATACTATGCTCTCCAAGTTCTAACATATCGCCTAATATCGCAATTCTTTTGGTCGATTTCATCTCCACCAGACTCTTTAACGCCACCTCCATACTACTCGGATTGGCATTATAGGCATCCAACAATATGGTACTATTTCCTCGACTGATCACCTGAGATCGATTATTTGAGGGTATATATTTTTCAATGGCTTCTTTAATCTTATTTCCGGGTACTTTAAAATAAACCCCTAAAGCAATTGCAGAGGCAATGTTATGAAAATTATGTTGGCCGTATAAATGACTTTTAACAGACCATTCTACCTGAGACTCATCCAAAAAAGATACCTCAACAAATGGAGTGTAATGCTTAGGACAAATATTAATAAGATTATCTACAGATTCATGTATATTATCTGTTGCTTCGTAGATTACTTTTCGGCGGTTTCCTCTACTCATACTGGAAAGATACTTCTCAGTCTTATTCACAAAAACACACCCCCCAGTTCGATTTAAGTATCGATATAATTCACCCTCTGCTTTCTTAACACCCTCAATAGAACCAAAACCTTCTAAATGTTCCTTACCTATATTAGTAAGGAGGCCATGAGTAGGTTCGGCAATTTTGCAGAGCTCATCAATTTCTCCTATATGGTTAGCCCCCATTTCAATCACTGCAACCTCAGTCTTATCCGGCATTGATAATAATGTCAATGGAACACCAATATGATTATTCAGATTTCCCTTTGTATAGTGACAAGGATACTGACTACTCAAAACGGCAGAAACTAATTCTTTAGTGGTTGTTTTTCCGTTTGAACCACCAATAGCGATAATTGGTATCTGAAATGTACGTCTATGAAGAGTAGCCAAGTCTTGCAATGATTTTAATGTGTTCTTCACTAGTAACATTCCTGGCTTTCCTTCCAACTCAGGATCGTCCACAACACAAAATGCAGCACCATCATCTACTACTTGTTTTGCAAATTGATTTCCATCAAAACGCTCACCTTTTAAAGCAAAAAATAAACACCCTTTTGTTACCTGACGGGAGTCCGTACAAATTTGTGGATATTTTCTATAATATGAGTAAAGCTCATCTAATTCTACCATAGTAAAGGTTTATTTCACAAAAGTAGTAAACCGTTTATCACAATAGATAACTTCAATATGTTTTACAAACATTAAATAAAAATAAAATATATAAAACACAGTTTATAAAACGATTAAAAAAACGGTTTACTAACGACAACTGTTTAAATGTATCGCATTATGAACATCTAAATTCAGAAAAAGTAAAATAAGCCAACTTATTAACTGTTAGTATTGTTAGTTTAGTGGATAACTTAAAACTATAAACAGCAATCAACAATTTATACAGTTGTTAATTACAAAAGAGTAATTAACGGAGGTTATGAACAATTGTGTTTATAACCTGGTAATTCATTAAAAACCAAATTATTGTATTTACAATTAGTCCTCATTTTTCGTTTGTTATCAGTTAATAACTCAATTTAATTGTTGACTAAATCTTTATCAACAAACTAACAGCACTAATAATAATGGGGATTTTCTAATTTAAAAAAAATATAATTATTACTAGTGATGTTAAGAAAAACCATTAAAAGTAAAACTTAATCTACTTTTGCTCATTAATTGAATAAATAATTTAAAATATTAATATGGGATTTATTAGTTATACATCAGAGTCTGCTGTTGCCAAGGGGGTCAAGGTTTGGTTAATAGCTGGCTTGTTAATGATTTTTTTTCAAATTGTAATTGGAGGAATTACTAGATTAACCGGAAGTGGTTTAAGTATAACTCGTTGGGAAATTGTGACAGGTGCTGTACCTCCTTTGGATGAAGCTTCCTGGATATCAGAGTTTGATCTGTATAAAGCTACGCCACAATATCAAAAAATCAATAAGGGAATGTCTCTTGAAGAATTCAAATTCATTTACTTCTGGGAGTATTTTCACCGACTTTGGGCTCGTCTTATGTTTATTGTTTTTGTAGTTGGCTTCACCTACTTTTTGTTTAAGGGGATGTTTTCAAAAAAGTTAGTTCCTCGACTTTTATGGGTCGTTGTTCTAGCTGGGCTTGAAGGCTTTTTTGGGTGGATTATGGTTGCTAGTGGCTTAATCAATCGACCCTGGGTGAACGCGTATAATTTGACGTTACATCTTTGTATGGCTTTGGTTATCTTTAGCTATTTACTTTGGACTACTTTTATCGCGTTTAATGTTGGTCCAATTCAGGTATCAAATTCGTACAAATCAACGGGCCGTTTAGGTTGGATTATTTTGATTGTTGCATTTATTCAAATTGCTTTGGGTGCAATGATGTCTGGCTCTAAAGCTGGTTTAAGTTACCCTACATGGCCAGACATGAATGGCATATTTATTCCATCTTTATTACTTGATTCTTCTCAATGGCACTTAAGTAGTTTTATTAACTACGATGCTAATTCTTTCATGCCAACCTTTATTCAATTTTTTCATCGTAACACGGCTTATATTTTAACAGCATTAATTTTATGGTTTATTTTTAAGCTTCATAAACATTCCGAAAAGGGTGTATTGACTGCTTTGTATTTGTTGGGTGGAATGACAGCTGTTCAAGTATTATTGGGTATTGTAACGATTATTAATTGTAAAGGATCTATCCCTGTTGATTTAGGTGTTTATCATCAGGCCGGTGCAGTTCTACTTCTCTCTACTATACTTTGGGCTAAATTTAAGTTAAGGTAGGGTGGAGCTAATTTTGAATCTTTGAAATTTCTTTGTTTGAACTATAGAATGAGGAGGAGCTTGGATAAAAAGACTATTGCCGATTAGTACTCTGTTTTATCCAAGCTCCTTGTTCTTGTGTGTAAAAAAGCGTTATACCAAGTCTACTACACTTTTCCTTCCATTTTGTAACGTTCCGTATATTATTGCTTCCATCTGCTATAATGGTTGCACCGGGGTATGTCTTTATGATTTCATGAATATCTTGGCTTGGATTGTTAACCAGCAATACTGCATCTACTGATTGTTGGTGGTATTTTGTTGAAGTAGATGAATCTAAAATAGCTAGTTTTAAGGGTCCACAGTATAATATTGATGACTTTATTCCCATGTTTAGTAGACTTGTATCATTCTTCCAGCTTGTTATATCGCCATTCGTGTGAGTTGTTCCAAGCGACCATCGGTGATTTTTGCAAGTATATTCCTCATCACGTGATTCAGATTGATTAGCTACGCTTAATCTATTTCTTTGATGAATAAGGTCAATAAGTGTTTTTCCTCTTATTGCATAAATACATATTTTACTAGTTTGAAGTTGTTCAAAGTATTGGTTTATTTGTACTGCTGTCAATAGTACCAGTAATACTAACGAAATAATGAGAGACTTACTACTTTTATTATTTAGCAAAATCCCTATCGAAATTATTAATGCTGCTAACAATAATACGGCTAATGGCTCTATCCATAATCCAGAAATTAAGCTACCGGGCAGATCCTGAATGATACGGATAGATTGATTTATTCCCCATGTCAAATAATAGAGTGCATCACCAAGGTAGGAAGCAACTTTAGGTATGACACCGTCAATTATTAATAGTATGCTACCTGCCCAAAGGAAAAGTGCTCCTCCCAAAACTACTACCCATCCGGATAACCAAAAATAAGTTGGAAATTGATGAAAGTAATAGAGCGATAATGGTAGTGTACCTAATTGAGCTGCAATTCCAACTAATAATACTTTATAGGCTGAATCAATTGAACTATTTGTAATTATTGGGGATGACTTATATAAAAGAGGATAAAAATAGGCTAAACCAGCAACTGCGGTATAGGATAGTTGAAATCCTGCATCAAAAAGGAGTAGGGGATTGTATACTAAAAGGATAAGTGCTGATCCACTTAATATGTTCCAAACATTTGCTTGTCTGAATATCATCTTTCCGATTAGGTAAATGGAGAACATGATGGAGGCTCTTAATACGGATGCGCTTGCACCTGTTACAAATGTGAATGCCCATATTACTGCAATCGAAATTAACGTTTCTAATGCTCTTCCTTTTCTCCCTTTTAATGGTAAATAACCAAGGATAATTACCATCCCGCTGTATAATAGTCCAACGTGGGTACCTGATACTGCTAAGGCATGCATGGATCCTGTTTCAGAATATGCTGCTTTCAGTTCATCGGATAAATCCTCCTTGTATCCTAGGAGTAAAGCTGTCGCAACAGCATATTCATCTATTGTTGGAAAGTATTTGCTAAGAATTTTTAATAACTTACTTCTTAATTGAAATGCCAGTCGCCATGTTATATGACCTTTATTTTTATTTATCAGTTTGATTTTGCTGTCATTTGTGTAAGCAATAAAATGTATATTTTGATAGTGTAAGTATTTTTTATAATTGAACGTTTCTGGATTCAAGTTTTGTGCTATTTCCTTTATTTGTAATTTCATAAGGAGTTCGTCACCATAGTCATAGTCGTTGTTCACTTGATCTTGTTTTACATATATAAGTAGATTGCCTGTACAGGCCGTCATTTTTTGTTTATCATCTAAAATTGCATTTAATTTTATTTTTACTTTTTGTTGACTTACTGGTTCATCTACTATGATACCTTGGATTATTGTTTCGTCTGTGTTATAATTTATCTTGGTAAAATGGATTGCGCTATTTAGTTCATTTTGGTTATATGTATAAATTATCCCAAATACTAAATATAATATTTGAGTTATTGGTCCGTATGTTATAACTCTCTTATAACTTCTGCTGGGGTTGTTTATAAAGAATAAACTTGATAAATATAAGATATACCCTAGTAGATAAATATAGTTTAATGCGTTTATCGAATAGTTTTCTGCTATTACTATTCCTAATATAAAAGGTAGCACTACTCTCAGTAGTGGAGTATTACGGTAGTTCATCACGATATATTTTTCGCAAATTTACTCGTGATTTATATCTTTTTCTTTATGTTCCACGTGGAACATGTTTTCTTTTTGTTAATGTAAATTACTACATAAATTGTTCCACGTGGAACAATTTATAATTTGATTATTTTTATTTCTACTCGTCTATTTTGACTTCGACCTAATTCTGTGTTGTTATTATTTAATGGATTAGATGGGCCGAGTCCGACTGTTTTAATTCTTGCCTCATTAATTCCTTGATTTATTAGATGGGATTTGATGCTATTAGCCCGTTCAAAAGATAGTTGAATCAAATCCTCGGTTTTTCCTATGTTATCGGTATGACCTTCAATTAATATTTGCAAGGATGGATTTTGAAGAAGAACATCAGTTAAAAATAATAAGTCGGGGTATGATTCCTCTTTTAATAGAGCCTTAGATTGTTGAAAGTAAATATTATTCAAATTGATTTTCGCTCCTACTTCAAAGGGATCTAGAAATAGATCAACTGTGTAATAATCCTTAAAATAGTAATAATCTTGTCTAAAGAATAAAGAGTCTGAAATACTATTGTAGCTATTGTTTTTAGCTTTTATTGTTGTCAGTACACCCTTTGGTATTTTCATAGAAAAGGTACCATCAGAAATTGATATTCTGCTAAGGGGTTCACCGTCCATTTGATATTCAATTTCTGCTTTTTGAATAAGTTCATTGGTTTTTTTGTTTAGTACTCTACCTCTAATTTCTATTTCTGTTGGTTGAGGTGGGGCAATTTGAGTTCTATAAATATCACTACTTCCCTCTCGTTTGGATGTGAAATATAAGTACCCTGTTGTCATATTAAAGTAGGGTTGTGATTCATCGTGTGTTGAATTAATTGGGCTAATAAGAAGGATAGGGGAGGACCATTTGAACCAGTTATTGTCTTCTCTTCGCGTCATATAAATATCAAGTCCGCCTAACCCATCTCCCCTGTCTGATGCAAAAAACAGCGTATTATTGTTTTCAGATAGATATGGGGTCATTTCTCTTTTGGTTGAATTTATAGAGTTACCTAAGTGAATAGGGGCGCTCCATTGATTCTCGCCTTCTTTAAAGCAGATATACAGATCTAGGTCTCTTGAATCGTATCTTTGAGCCGAAAGGATAAGTACTTTACCATCAAAGGACATTGTTAGATTTACATCTGATTTTAGTGTATAGTAGTCTTTTATCTCTACGGGTTTTGGTAAATTCCAACTACCATCTTTTCCTTGTCCAATTATCGAAAAACCTTTTCGCATTCCTCCCTCCGGTGGAAATTGATTGACTACATAAAATAAGTTTGGATCTGGCGTCAGTGCTACTAAACTATTCGTCAGTCCATTGTTTAAAGGATGTTTTGGATGTTCTGTTTCGATAAAATTTCCAAGAGTGTCTGTTATGCCTATCCAGATATCTTGGTTAAAGGAGGATAAATGAGGCATTTTTTTTCGTTTATCTCCTAGTTGGCTAAATAAATCCAACAGCAACTGTTCGTATTCAACAGGGCTCAATTTAGAGGAATATTCAATTGAATCAATCAGTAGGGTTCTTTCAAACTCTGGATAACCAACTCTCGTAAAGTATAATTTTTTACCATCTCTTGTTGGTACAGGTGCTATTTCATCACTATTTGTATTAATAAAATCTGGTAATTTTTCAATTATCCATTTAGTATCCTGGCAAGTGGAGTTTAGATTAAAAATTAACAAGTATAGTATTCCAACTATATTTCTTTTAATGTTCATTTTATTTAGATTGAAATTTAGAATTTATTCGGTGTAAATATAGAAAACAGATTGATCCTTGCATTGTTAGAAATGAAAGTTGCATCTTTGCTTTTTAGGATTTCAAAATTAATGACAATCGGTATGCCAATTACTTTTTTATGTGTATCCAGCTATTTTAAGGGCAATGATTTTCTAAGAAGTATGAAAGCAACTGGTGCGACTGTCTATCTAGTTACTTCAAAAAATTTAGAAGATAAACCATGGGCAAAGGATTCTTTAGATGATATTTTCTATGTTCAACAGGGGCCCGAAAATGAGTGGAATATGCCCGATGTGATAAATGGCCTTGCTTGGTTAATGCGTTCCACAAAAATTGATCGTATTGTGGCTTTGGATGATTTTGATGTTGAAAAAGCAGCACATTTACGGGAGCATTTTCGAATACCAGGGATGGGAGAGACTACTTGCCGTCATTTTCGGGATAAATTGGCAATGCGGATGAAGGCAAAAGAACATGGTATAGAGGTCCCCGCCTTTTCTAGCCTTTTTAACGACCATAATATCAGTACGTTTATATCCACTGTTCCTTCTCCTTGGATTATTAAACCAAGGGGACAGGCTTCTGCAACGGGTATGAAAAAAATATACCACGAGAGTGAATTATGGCCGCATTTAGAATCCCTGGGTTCAGAAAGACATCAATATTTAATTGAGCAGTTTAAGCCAGGAGATGTGTATCATGCTGATGCATTGACAATTAATGGAGAAGTTATCTTTTGTCGCATTTCCAAATATCTTTCTACACCCTTCGACGTGGCTCATGGTGGTGGTATTTTTAGATCTATTACGGTGCCATTTGGTGAAGACGAAGACATTAGCCTTCAAAAGTTAAATAAGCAGGTTATGGATGCTTTTGGTCTTCAGTATAGTGCTAGTCACACTGAATTTATCAAATCAAAAGATGATGGTAAGTATTATTTTTTAGAGACTGCATCCAGAGTTGGAGGTGCTCATATTGCCGAGATGGTTGAATACTCTTCTGGAGTTAATTTGTGGCGAGAGTGGGCTCGCATTGAGTATGCTGTTGCGTCCGATCAATCCTATTCTTTGCCTTCTATTCAGATGAATCATGCTGGAATTATCGTGTCTTTAACACGGCAGGAATGGCCGGATGATCAAGTATTTACTGATTTTGAAATTGTTTGGAGAATGAGAGAAAAGTCTCATCATATTGGGCTTATTGTACAATCCTCTAATCGTGAAAGAGTGCTTCAGCTATTGGATGATTATGCTAATCGAATTGGGAATGATTTTCACGCTTCAGCACCCGCACCAGACAAGCCAACAGCCTAAAATAGAAATGCCCATCATCAAGACATTTTTTATTGATGATGGGCATTTCTATTTTCTTTGATTCTTATCTCCACCAATAGTGTCTAATCTTAATTTCTTTTGAATTACCATTTGGAAAGGTTACTTGAGCCTCTCTGTCGCAGGTACCATCACCATAGTTTATAGTGGCTGTTTTGTTATTGACAGTTAACAAAACCTCACCTTGGCTTATCCAATTACAACTAAACTTTTTAACTAGGGGTGTAGTGATAGTTAGGGTATATGGTTGATTATTTCGATTTACTCCCATGGCCTCTCCTGTAATTTGCCAACTATCATCAATTCTTGGTGCAGTGTTTTCGCCTGTTAGCCATATTCTAGTTCTAGTCGATTGGAATGTTGCGCTGCTGCCGTTTGGGTAGGTCAGTGTTTGGTCCACTTGAATCAAATAAGAAGTTGTCAAACCTGGGCTTGGACTTTCTATATTTGTTATCGTCTTGCTTCCTTCAATTTTTACTCCTTCCACGAAGAACTCATTAAAGGTAATTTGGCGGATTGAACCTAGTTCATTCATAGGTCCTGTTTGATCAATCGTTACTATGCCTTTATAAGTTCTTCCTGCTTTGGTACAACCAGCTTCTGAATAGTCTAGGGTAATTTTATTTGGCCATATTCCTTTTGGCTGTTCTAATGTAACGATCGGACAGTTATCGCGTTCTTCAGAAGAATTGGAACCAAACTCATCAATTGATTCGGAGACATCTTGTTCAATTATCTCGGTTAAGTCTTGATGTGCAGTTATATCTTCAGATGTAATTTGTTCATTATCAAAATTTAATATATTATCTTTTCTACAGGAGTAAGAAATTAATCCTATTGTCAATACAGTACAAACGCTCAATAATACATTCTTCATAGTGTTAAAGCTTTAAAATGTGAAACGTTGATTCTAGTTGTTTAGTGTTGGATAAATTTATTTTTTCTCACTTTTAATGATTGACTAAAAAGGATCAAGATGGTTTAAATAATTAGCGATTAAAAATTAAATAATTAACTGTTGTAGGATTTAATTGAAGTAATTTTGCGCTTTCTAATAAATTGCTTGGACAATGCAATCAAATAAGCATACACGAATTGATGTTATTCTAGGGTTACAGTGGGGGGACGAGGGTAAAGGGAAAATTGTTGATTATTTGGCAACCGATTATGACATAGTTGCTCGTTTCCAAGGTGGTCCCAACGCTGGTCATACGTTGAAGTTTGATGGAAATAAATACATTCTACATACTGTACCTTCTGGGATTTTTAGACCTCACTTGATTAATCTCATTGGTAATGGTGTTGTTTTAGATCCTGTTGTTTTCTCCAAAGAACTTAAGTCCTTAGAGGCTAGTTCTGTTTCGTTTAAAGATCGACTACTTATTTCCAGAAAAGCGCATCTTATTTTGCCCACACATAGATGGCTTGATGCTGCAAGTGAGGCTCATAAGGGTAAGGCTAAAATTGGATCCACACTTAAGGGGATAGGTCCTACTTATATGGATAAAACAGGAAGAAATGGCCTTCGGATTGGAGATCTCGATTCTTCAAATTTTATGGAGTTGTATGAGTCCTTGAAAGCTAAACATCTTCAATTACTTAAAATATACCCTGAGGTATCTTTTGACCTTGCTTTAGAAGAAGAACGTTGGTTTGAATCTTTGGCGTCTTTGCGTGAGTTGAAATTTGTAAATAGTGAATATTATATCAGTGATGCCTTAAATTCAGGCAAACGGATCTTAGCGGAGGGAGCTCAAGGAGCTATGCTAGATGTTGATTTTGGGACATATCCTTTTGTTACCTCTTCGAATACTATTACTGCGGGTGTTTGTACAGGGTTGGGAGTTGCGCCTCAAATGATTGGAAGGGTAATCGGTATCACTAAAGCATATTGCACAAGGGTTGGAGGTGGTCCATTTCCGACAGAAGAAGATAATGATACTGGAGAGAAGCTTAGGCAGGAAGGTTTTGAATTTGGATCTACAACAGGTCGGCCAAGAAGATGTGGTTGGATTGATCTCCCCCAACTTAAGTATACTATTTTATTAACTGGGGCTACTGATATTTGTCTAACTAAGATTGATGTTCTTAATTCATTTGAGGCTATCAAGGCTGCCACTCGTTATAAATATAATGGAATAGAATCGACTGAGTTGCCCTTTGACCTTTGTCAAATGGAGGTTGACCCAGTTTATGAATCGTTTGAAGGGTGGAATTGCTCGCTTGATTCTGCTAAGACCTTTGAAGATTTACCTCAATCTACACAGAGATATCTTCAATTTCTCGAGGAGTATTTAGAGGTTCCAATTACCCTTGTTTCAACTGGTCCAGAGAGGGAAAAGTTGATTATTCGAAATTCGAAATAAAGTTTATCAACTTACTAAATTCATATTTATAATTCTTTACAGTGAAAAGTGTTGTTCAACTAAATACGGAAGGACACTTTTCTTAAAAGGGAAACAGGTTAAAATCCTGTGCAGTCCCCGCTACTGTGACTATCCTGTTCTTTCATAATTGAAAGGATAATTTTCTAACAAAAGCCACTGTTCATCCGGGAAGGCGTTAGAGATGGTAGAAGCCAGGAGACCTGCTGTGAGTGAATATTATTTTGGTTTTCGGAGGAAAGACCATGATTGTTTAGGCTGATTGCTGGGCTACTTGGCTCAAGCTTACCTTGCTTTCATTGGAGCACTCTCCTTTCCTAGATGTAAATGAGTGCTATGTTATTCCGATTTCTTCATTTTTTGTTGATTATTGTTTTATCGCTGGTGATTCATGTCAATGAATTATCTGGGCAAATTGATTCTTTGATCCTACCAATAACCACAGTGGATGCATCGCCACTTCGTTACAATGAACCTGGATCTTATACCGAAATTCAAGATACCTTTTCTAAGCGTGCATTTTCAGCTTTTTCAGTAGCGGATTTATTAAGCAGTTACTCTGGTGTTTACATTAAAAGTTATGGAAGAGGTGCATTAGCAACTTCTTCTCTAAGAGGTTCGGGAGCAAGCCAGACAGCATTAGTGTGGAATGGAATTCCACTCCAAAGTCCGATGCTTGGGCTACTAGACCTATCCAGATTACCTACAAGTTTTATGGATGAACTAATCGTAAATTATGGGGGAACTGGCGCTTCGTGGGGTAGTGGAGCTATTGGGGGTGTTATAGCGCTCAGGACTAAGATCCCCGAAAAACAAGGATTCCAAGGTCTTTTTCAATCTTCAATCGGGAGTTGGGGATTTCAGAATTTTAATTCCAATATTAGTTTTAGAAAAAATAAATTTTCCTCAATAACTAGGTTGGTTTCTACAAATGCTATTAATGATTTTAGGACCCCACTCGGGAAAAATAGTAATGCTTCGTTTAATCAAAAAGGATTTATACAAGAATTGTACTACACGCCTTCTGTTAATCAGACTTTTTCTGTCAGTATGTGGTTACAGAAGGAAATTAGGGAAATTCCTCCGACATCTGTTCAATCTAAAAGCTTAGCGTCACAGGATGACTATGCTGCTCGTTGGGTAGCACATTGGAGATGGGTTGGCAACACGCAAGTAGTGCAAATGAAGGCAGGGTATTTTGAGGAATCAATGATTTACAAAGATGAATTGATTTTACTGAACGCAGAAAATAAGTTTAAGACTTTTCACTCTGAGCTTGAGTATTCTGTATTTTTTACAAACAAGATACAGTGGCAAACAAACATAATTAATTCAAAAAGGGTAGCTAAGGCAGATGGATATAGTGATGCTGTAAATGAAAACATCTCATCTGTTTTTTCTGGGTTTAGGGTTGAGAACTCTCGAATAAATGGACAATTAGGAATTAGAAAAGAATGGCAGGATGGTACGGCAGTTCCTGTTATTCCAAGCCTCGGAATCGATTTTCATTTATCTAATAACTGGATAGCCCGTTTTAAATGGACAAGGTTTTATCGATTACCAACACTAAATGATCGATTTTGGCACCCAGGGGGAAATATTGACCTAATTCCAGAGTCTGGATGGGGCCAAGAAATAGGGTTTTCCTTCGGGAACAAGCGAAATTTTCGTTGGGCTAGCAATATTTACCATCGTTTAATCAATAACTGGATTCTTTGGAGCGTAAATGAGGGTAATTCTTTTTGGTCTTCCAATAATATTGCTGCAGTTAGGAGTTATGGATCTGAGCAAAGAATTAAATATCAATTTGTTTTTTCAAAAGTTGCGCTTAGTATCCAACTGGCTTATGATTTTACCAGATCGATCAACGAACGTTCTGTAAAAAAGCCAAAAATTGTTGTTGGAGAGCAATTAGTTTATGTTCCAATTCATCAGGGCTCCATTCATGTGGGTTTATCAAAAGGTAGATTTAATTGGGTGTACCGTCATCGATACACAGGTAAAGTGTATGGTATTAGTGAGTCCGTATCTGCTTATCAACTTGGATGGCTTCAATTAGAATATCATTTTGACCATGTATTTTATAGAAAGGGGCCTACGATGGATTTATACTTTCAATCTGATAATGTATGGAATACTCAATACAAAGTAATTGAAAGAAGGTTTATGCCTGGAAGAAGTTATCAATTAGGTCTTAACTTTAAATTATAAATAATATGATGAAGGTTCTATTTACGGTGCTGATTTTTTTAACTCACTTAGGTTCATCCATTGCACAAACGACTGCTGATTTTGAGGACATTGTTATCCCACCAAGCTCCAATTACTTAAATAATGCGGGACAACTCGGTCACTTTGAAAGCGGGAATATTAAATTACCTAATTATTTTAATGTTCCATTCCAATATTGGGAAGGGTGGTCAATTTCAAAAGAAACGGATAATCAGACACCAGGATTTACAAATCAGTATAGTGCAATCAGTGGAGCCGGTGCGGAAAATTCAACCAAATATTCTGTTGCCTATTGCTATTCAGAAAGTGTCGTCAGGTTAACTGGTAATGCAAAGGGAGGAATTGTTACAGGTTTGTATCTAACAAATAGTACGTATACCTATTTCAGTATGAAAAATGGAGATGCATTTGCCAAACGGTTTGGTGGGGAAACGGGGAACGATCCAGATTTTTTAAAGCTGACCATTAAAGCGTATTTGGATGGAGAATTAAAATCAGATAGTGTTGATTTTTTCTTAGCTGATTATCGCTTCACTGATAATAGTCAAGATTACATCGTTAAGGATTGGGAATTCATACAATTATCTGAATTAGGCAATTTAGATAGCTTAAAATTTACTTTGACTTCTTCGGATAATGGTATTTTTGGCATGAATACCCCTGCGTACTTTTGTTTAGACAATTTAGTTACAGCTGATATGATTGCTTCCTCAAGTGGTAGTTTGAATTCTAATGTTGCTTTTATTCATCCGAATCCAACAACTGGATGGGTTGAATTATCTTGTGAGGAATGGCTGGGACCTAGTACACTTTATATATTTGATTACGCAGGAGTTTTGAGGGGACAAAGAGATTTGGTTTCGGGTAGAAACCTAATTGATCTTGAACAATTAGAAAATGGAGTCTATCTATTTCAGGTTAAAACAGCGTCTAAAATTTGGCAGACACGCGTAGTAAAAGTGAATTAAAATAACCACCATTTTAAGTTAAACATAAAAAATCATGCTTCATTTTAAAAAAAGGATCCGGCCTTTATTATTAATTTTAATTGTATTTGTTGGATGGGTTGAGCTGGCAGCACAAGTGACATGTGTGCCGGGATTTCCTTCAACGGACTCAGACGTAACTATTTATTACCATTCAGATGAAGGAAATGGTGCTTTAAATAATTTTCCTGGACCAATATATGCACATATGGGCGTCATTACCAGCTTAAGTACAGGACCAAATGATTGGAAATATGTTCAGACTCAGTGGGGGGTGGCTGATCCCAAAGGTTTGATGGTCAATGCTGGAGGAAATTTATGGTCGAAAACATTCAACATTCGGACGTTTTTTGGAATTCCAACTAATGAAACGGTGTTGAAATTAGCATTTGTTTTTCGAAATCAAAACGGAAGTATTGTTGGGCGCTCTATGGATGGTTCAGATATTTTCTATGATGTTTATCCCAATGATGGAATGCTTAGAACTAAGTTTATTCAACCTTCTACATCAGGGTTTTTGACTCAAGAAGGATCATCAATTGAGGTCAAGGCAATTGCATCTGCGAGTAGTAATTTGACCATTTTGGATAATGGGGTCGTGATGGAGGTGGGTGTGGGAACAGAGTTATATACCAATTTATCAGCGGGTTCCGGATATCATTCTGTTCAGTTTATTGCAGAATCAAACGGTCAAGTAGACACGTCTGAGTTCACTTATTTGGTTCCAGGGTCCATTGTTACTGAGGATCCACCAATCGGAACAGAACTTGGAATTAATTTAATCAATGAGGGTACGGTACGGTTTTGTCTTTATGCTCCCGGAAAGCAAACAGTATTTGTTATTGGAGATTTTAATGATTGGTTGCCCAATATTCAATATCAAATGAACAGAAGTGTAGATGGTAAAAGGTGGTGGCTTGACCTTTCAAATCTATCTCCGGATACCATCTACAAATTTCAATATCTAGTAGATGGCGTGTTAAAAATTGCTGATCCACTTAGTACATTGGTCTTGGATCCTTGGAATGATTCGTTCATTCCTTCCATCACGTTTCCAGATTTACCATCTTATCCAGCGGGAAAGACTACAGGTATTGTAAGTGTTTTTCAAACTAGTCCACCTTCTTATACATGGACTTCGACGGAATATGAGAGACCCGATCAAACGAAACTTACTATTTATGAGTTGTTGCTGAGGGACTTTATCGCGCGGCATGATTATCAAACCATGATCGACACATTGGATTATCTACAACGACTGGGTATTAATGCTATTGAATTAATGCCAGTGAGTGAGTTTGATGGCAATAATAGCTGGGGGTATAATCCGGCTTTTCATAAGGCGCTTGATAAATACTATGGCGATCCTATAAGTTTTAAGCAGTTCATTGACGCCTGTCATGCTAGGAATATCGCGGTGATTATTGATGTCGTATTTAATCAAGCTACGGATGCAAGTCCTTTAGCAAGACTATATTGGGATTCCGCTAATAATCGGCCTGCTTCTAACAATCCTTGGCTGAATACGATCGCAACTCATCCATTTAGTGTATTCCAAGATTTTAATCACCAAAGTCTTGCAACCAAAGAATATGTCAAAAATTGTGTAAAGTATTGGATTGAAGAATTTAGAATTGATGGTTTTCGATTTGACCTATCCAAAGGATTTACGCAGGTTAATTCAGGGAGCAATGTGGGTCAATGGGGACAGTATGATGCGACCAGAATAGCTATTTGGAAAGACTATGCCAATTATATTTGGGCTATTGATTCGACATTTTATGTAATTCTTGAACATTTTGCTGACAATTCGGAGGAAAAGGAGCTTTCAAATTATGGTATGATGCTTTGGGGAAATATGTGGGGAGCCTATAAAGATATTGCACTGGGATATTCTAATGGTATAAACACCAGTTTAGCTAATATCAATTATAAAAACCGGCAGTGGAGTAAGCCTCATCTTATTGGGTATATGGAGAGTCATGATGAGGATAGAATTGCCTATGAGTGCAAAACATATGGATTTACCTCAACTAGTTATAATGTTAAGACAACTCCTGTTGCATTGAGTAGAATTGAAATGCTTAGCAATTTATTCTATACGATTCCTGGTCCAAAGATGTTATGGCAGTTTGGAGAGATGGGTTATGATTTTCATATAAATTTATGTGAGAATGGAACGATAAATAATGGTTGTCGCACATCTCCAAAGCCAATCAGGTGGGATTATTTACAAGATCCATATAGAAATCGTTTGTTTAATGTGACAAGAGCATTGATGCATTTAAGAAATCAATATGACGTATTTCATACAAACGTATATACGACTAATATCAGTAATGGTCAGATAAGGACAATTTTCTTGGATGGTTCAGATATTGATGTTGTAGTGGTCGCTAACGTTGGAGTTACTGGTGCTACTGCAAGTGTAAATTTTCCTTCAACAGGGATTTGGTATGAGTATTATTCAGGATCTACGGTTAATGTGGTGAATACCGGTGCAACTTCTATTCCATTGTTACCAGCTGGAGGGTATCGGCTATATACTAGTCAATTTGTTCCTTTACCGGTGGATGTTGTAATCTCATCAGCTGTTGAGGCTCAGATAGGATTAGGAACGGTCGAAATTGTACCAAACCCAAGCTCCAGTTACACGAACGTTTGGTTAACTATGGAAAAAAGTGGGGAGTATACCGTTGAGGTGGTCACGATGGATGGAAGAAAGGTTTTTACTGCACAAGATTTGTCATTTTATGAAGGGGATAATCATTTTGAAATTGATATTTCGGCGTTTAATCCAGGAGTGTACCTATTAAGAATTCAAGATGGTGAGGGAAGGTTTATAGTCAAGAGGTTTGTAAAGATGTAATATCAAAGGTTTAGGGTCCGCTTGATAATTCAAGCGGACCCTATTTTATTGATCAAACCTATTAAGTTGATATTTTTCAATAACCCCAATCAGTTTTTCCGCGTATTGCTTGTCTGTTGCATAACCAATGGATTTTAACCCGTAAGCCCATTTTTTATAGTCATTTCCATATTTTTTTAGTTTGGAATACCTCCCTTGAGAAAGCATTCGACTATGGTCTTTCCAGCTATCTAGAGGGTCTTGATATTTTCTAAAAAAATCTTTGTGGGTATCATCTGTATGATTAGTGCAATGGCCTTTTGAACAATTTTTAGAAAAGCATTTCATTCCAAAATGATTATTGTTTTTAGTAGCGAGTTTACTAGTACCTGCTCTGCTTTCAATCAGCCCTTGTGCAAGCGAAATGCTGGCTGGAATCCCATGCTTTTTCTGTTCTGTTTTTGCAATCGTTGAAAATCTTTTTATATATTTCTCAGCGTCATAGGCCACGAGTTCTTTCCCATCAATAGGAGCATTTTCGTTCTTTGCTTTTTTGATTACTTTTTTTTCTTTTTTAAGACTCGGTTTTTCCAGTTCTATGATCGAAGCAGTTTCATTTCGTTCTACGAAAATAGGTGTATCTTCTTTCTGATTGTAAAATAGAACAAAGTAAGCCAAACTGGTAAGAATTGTCAATCGTAGAATATTGTCTTTTGTGAAGACCGTACAGCAGAAGTATTTTAAACTCGTCCAACTTGGTCTAATTCTATACCAAAGCTGTGAAAGTAAATATTCTGTCGAATTTGTATCCTTTTGAGAAGCAACTTGAATTATTTTATTAGTAGGGCGTTTTGTTTTTTTTATTTCTTTTGGACGTTTGATAAATCCTTCTTGTTCGTTTTCGTAAAGTGTTTTTCCTAAGCTCATAGTCAGTACAATTAGAGTGATATAACAACGTTTTAATTATTGGTAATGAATCTTTTAAGGAAAAAAGAATATGTGTGAAATAATTAGAGAGACAAAGATAAGAATATAAAAACAATTTGTTTTAAAAAAGAGCAAGATTTTAAACGTTTTTGTTTTTGTTCAAATTATTGGCGTTACTTGTAAATTTGATCAATTGCCTTACCTTTGCATGGTAATAGATTATGTGGATTGTGAGGGAGCCCGATCGGCTCCCTTTTCTTTTATATATTATGGAACTTACAGAAAGAATAAATCAACTCCTTGAAGAGAAATTTTCTACAGATGAAGCTTTTTTAGATTGCTTTGTTGTAGAAATAGAATTGAAGCCCTCCAACAAGTTATATATCTTTTTAGATAGTGATTCTGGAATGACTTTTGAAAAATGTCAAAAGTTAAGCAGGTATTTAGAGGGATTTATTGATGCAGGTGGCTGGTTGGGTGAAAAGTACGTACTAGAGGTAAGTAGCCCAGGGATAAGCAGGCCACTGAAGTTTCAACGGCAGTACGTAAAGAATATCGGAAGAAAGATGGAAGTTGTATTGAATAGTGATAAGTCAAAAGTTTCTGGAACCCTTCAAGGGGTTAAGGATGATCAAATTATTCTTGTCAATGAAGTTATTGAGCGAGATGGTAAGAAAAAAGTAAAAAAGCAGGTCGAAACATCGATTGCATTTGATAATATTGAAAAGGCAATAGTCAAAATTGAATTTTAAACTATGATTAATTTAGTTGAAGTATTTTCTGAATTTAAAACAGGAAAGGATATTGATCGTCCTACCATGGTTAGGGTGCTCGAAGACGTATTTCGAACGTTGATTAAAAAGAAATATGGTTCTGATGAAAACTTTGATGTTATTGTTAATACCGACAATGGCGACTTAGAGATCTGGCGTGTTCGGGAGGTGGTACAAGATGGTGAGGTTACAGATGAACATTCACAAGTGAGTGAAAGCGAAGCACATACTATTGATGAAAGCGTAACGGTGGGGGAAGAGTGTTATGAGCAGCTTTCCATTGAAGATTTTGGTCGGAGAGCTATCATGGCAGCTAGGCAAACCTTAGTCTCCCGGATTATGGAGTTGGAAAAAGATGATATTTTCCGTCGATACTCAGAAAAGGTTGGGGATGTTGTAATAGGAGAGGTGAACCAGGTGATGAAGAAAGACTTATTGCTTGTGGACGATGCAACGGGTAATGAGTTGGTGTTACCGAGGACAGAGATGATTAAAGGCGATTATTATAGAAAAGGGGATGTTGTTCGTGGAATCATTAAAAAGGTAGAGATGCGCAACAATACACCTTATGTTATGGTAAGTAGAATTGATCCGGGATTTTTGTCAAAACTTTTGGAAGCAGAGGTGCCTGAGATAGAAGATGGAATTATTGAAATTAAGAATATCGTTCGTCTTCCAGGTGAGCGTGCTAAGGTTGCCGTGGAAAGCCACGATGAGCGAATTGACCCGGTTGGTGCATGTGTGGGTATGAAGGGCAGTCGTATTCATGGTATAGTTCGTGAGCTTAGAAATGAGAATATAGACATCATTAATTATACGAACAATCTTCAGTTATACATTCAGCGTGCCCTTACACCTGCGAAAATATCCCATATGGATATCAATCAGGAAAAAATGCGGGTTAGCGTATTTTTAGAACCCGATCAAGTTAGTTTGGCCATTGGTAAAAGTGGTACCAATATTAAACTCGCGTCTAAACTTACGGGATACGAGATTGATGTATATCGAAATCAGGAAAATGGATTTGAGATTGATGATGTTGAACTCGAGGAGTTTTCAGATGCAATTGATCCGTGGGTAATTGAAGCGTTTAAATCAATTGGTTGTGATACGGCAAGGCAAATTCTCGAATTAAGTAAGGAAGAAATTTTGAGAAGGACCGATTTAGAGGAGGAAACTGTTGACGAAGTTATCCGAATCCTTTCCTCAGAATTTGAAGAATAAAAAAAGGGGGAGCTTTTCTATTTCGTGGATAAGCTCCCCTTTTTTGTAATTATTTATCGGCATTTACCTTATTTATTATAGGTAATAGAATTAACGAAATTATCCCTCCGATAATATTATAAAAAATTTGAATTGTGAAAAAAGCAATATTGGCGTAAGAAAATCCATCACTTCCACTTACTCCGTATAGTGCTAATCCAGCAATGGTAAGGGCGTGAAAGGTTCCCATACCCCCTGGAGAAGGAATTACGAAACCAAGTGTGCCAAATACGAAAACCATAATTGCCGCCTGCATCCCAAGTTGGGCTGTTGGGGGAAAGGCCAAAAGATTCCAATAACATTGGAAGTAAAACATTACCCATATTCCGACAGAATACAGTATAAACAACCAAGGTTTTTCAAGGTGAAATACACTTCTTAATCCA
>Ga0315902_10000348_pt1 | contig 79213 bp, 106 predicted proteins | sample LakEriMetagenome_9_FD_203523 | JGI IMG/M metagenome (GOLD analysis project Ga0315902, IMG submission 203523) | Freshwater fungal communities from buoy surface, Lake Erie, Ohio, United States - Buoy 12 MA117 | ecosystem: Environmental > Aquatic > Freshwater > Lake > Lake biofilm | place: USA... | reverse complement strand
GAAGGACCCGCATACGGCATCACAACACCAGGAGGCAACGCCCCGATAGTGCCGCCAATACCGTTAGAAACCCCCATCAGACTTCCTTCTCCCAACCCACAGCAGTCACAGTCACAACCGACCCAGTATCCGCATACCCGAACAACTGCTCAGTCGCCGTCATCGTCAACGCCGTATCCCAAATAATCGTGTCACCACCAGCAATCGGCAACGCAGAAAAAATCCGGTTCGCAGCCGTCGCAGCCGACCCCACCGCCAAATAAAAGATTCTGTCCGAACCATCCGTGTTGCAGATAGCGAACTGCTTGATAACCCACACCCTTGCCGAAGGCACAGCCGAACCGACCGAAGCGTTAGCGTTCGTCAAAGCAACCGGCCCGACAAGCCGTTTCTCAGTCCTGTCGCCTACAGCCATGTCATGCTCCTACATCTGTCGTGATAATCGCCGTGAACTTCGAGTCGTTCATCGGGTCGGTGGATGCTGTCGTGTTCACCCATTTGCTCAACGTCGCATTGTACACAAGGGCTTGGCCCGTCTGAGGGCCTGAGATAGCGACATCGGTAGCAGCAGACAAGGTAGTGAAACCTTGCGGTCCCTGGGGGCCTTGCGCTCCAGTAGCACCCGTCGAACCTTGGGGACCTGTAGCACCCTGGCTTCCAGTGGCTCCTTGCGGGCCTTGCGTCCCCTGGGGACCCTGAGGCCCCTGCGCCCCCTGCGGGCCGATGTCACCCTGGGGACCCTGCGAACCAGTAGCGCCTTGCGCTCCCTGCGGGCCAGTAGCACCCTGTGGACCCTGCGGGCCTTGAGCACCGATAGCCGAGATGACGAACAGCATCGGCTGGTTGTTCGGGAAACTGTACGTCGAAGTGACAAGGGTGACGGGAATCTCGATGTAGTCCGTCTGCACGACAGGGGCCGACGAGACAGTCCATTTCTGGTAGTTCGTGTGCAAAGACTTGTCTTGGAGAATGATTGTGTCGTTGGCTTTGATTGTCGCCAAGAAGATGTCAATGTCGTAGCCGTCTTGGTCGGTGTGGCTGACGTTGATTTGTGTTGCGAAAGACTGGCTGGCGCTGTTCCAAATGATGAACCCAGACAGCGGGTCGCCGCCGATAAGCGACGTTTTGGCTAGGTAGTCATAGAAACTTGCCGACTGCCCATCCGAACCTTGCGGGCCTTGCGCTCCTGTTGTTCCTTGTGGGCCTTGGGCACCTTGGGGTCCTTGTGGTCCGGTAGCGCCTTGAGGCCCCACATCACCTTGCGGGCCTTGTGCCCCCTGCGGGCCTTGCGTACCTTGCGGGCCTTGCGTACCTTGGGGTCCGATGTCTCCCTGTGCGCCTGTTGCTCCGGTCGATCCTTGTGGGCCAGCTACTCCTTGCGGGCCGACATCTCCCTGAGGCCCTTGCGGTCCCTGAGCGCCGGTAGGGCCTTGTGGCCCTGTGGCACCTTGTGGACCTTGCGAACCTTGAGCACCTTGCGGGCCGATATCGCCTTGGGGGCCTTGAGAACCTGTCGCTCCCTGCGGGCCCTGTACGCCCTGCGCTCCTTGAGCTCCTTGTGCTCCCTGCGGCCCAGTGGCTCCCTGAGCTCCTTGGGCTCCCTGAGCTCCCTGCGGGCCTAGCTGGGTGTTCATCACCTGCATGACGGTGACGATTAGCGACGGGATCGCCGGCACAGGGCTGGCCGCCGCGTTGTGTTCCAGGACAATGTTGAGGTTGTCTGTTGTCCAAACAAGCTCTAGGTAGTCGCCAGCTGCGACAGTCAACATGAAGTCCCATGCTGGGACGTTGTATTTGCCGTTTGCGACAACGACTCTGGTTGCGGATTCGGCGATAGCGGTGCCGTTCTTGGCGAGCCAAATATCGACTGTATCGCCCGAACCGCCGCCGCCCCGGTTGTGGAGCTGAGCTGAAAACTGAAGATCGTAGGTGCCGGCGACAGCAAATGTGATCCGCGACCCGCCAACAATGGAAACCCCGCTGGCTTCAGCGGTGAGGTTGAGGGTCATCGGCGTCGCCTGGTTGATGACTGCGACGGTCTGATCTTGGGTCGAGTAGAACGAGCCGTAATATCCGAGCGCCCCGCCACCACCTTGAGGCCCAGGCGGGCCTTGTGGGCCGACGGGGCCGAGAGCCCCAGTCCCTGCAACAAGGATCTCGGGCTGTTCAAGAATAACTACTTGTTCGTTGATTGCGCCGATGCCTGGGGCTGCGATGATGGACTGCTCAACGATAGTTGCCGAGATCGGCGTGTTCGTGATGACGACCGAAATCCCGTCGTTTGCCATTATGGCCTCGTTACGTCAGCAATGATTGGCTGGGTGATCCCCGAAATGATCGTTGTTTTGTTACTGGACGTGTCAATCATTTGGACGTCGTAGTAGTAGGACGTGTCAGCGACAAGGTTCACCGCGTCAGTAGACGACAGGGTGCATGTCATCTTCCCTGCCGCCGCGTCCGTAATCGAGCAAGTAAATGCGATAGAGGTGCTTGCGTCTGGGGTGACGCGCAGCTGCATGGCGAACGTGTAGCCGGCGATGTTGATCGGGTTTGTCCCGTCGGTGATCGTGAACGGGAAGTTTTGGGTGTCGCCTCGGACGAGCGATAGTTCGGGGCAGATTTTGCCTGGCTTGGCCATGCGGGAACTTTAGCCGATGAGCGCGATATTTACAGTAGGGGTCCCTGTAGCAATGACGCTGACTTTGGCCGAGTTGCCGGTCCACGGGATTTCTACTGGCGCGGCTGAGCTGAGCACGACGTAGCAGTTGTCGCCTTTGTCGGTGGGTGTTGCCGGCGTGTTGAGTGCCTGCGAAACAGTGAACGACACGGGGACAGTGGTCGAGTCCGACGAAACGCGGATCGTGACACCAGTGCCGTTAAGGGTGACGGTGTCCACCTGGCCGGACACCAGCGTGATCGTTTTGGACTGGGTGACTGTGTAGGTGGCCATTATTTGCCTTTCGTGTAGAACGAGGTGTGGCGGTGGGTGCCGCCTTCGAGGTGGCCGACATCTTTCATGATCGCCCAATGCAGCTTGTCTGCGAGTTCGGCGCGTTGGTCGGCTTGTGCGTCTAAGCGGGCTGCGTGAGCCTGATGGTTTTTCTTCTGTAGTTCCTCAAGGAGCTGCTTGCCTTTCTGCCAGTCGCCCTCAACGAGTTTGACAAGCAGGGTGTGGTCGCAACGATCTGAAGTGGCGGCGATATACGGCTGGCGCATACCGTCCTCCATCCACACTTCAAACTTGTTGGTGAACTGGTTGAACATGAGTGCAGCGGTGGGATCTCCGCGCCACCCAGACTCGTCACCTTCGCGGATACGACGGGCAATGTCGTAGACGTCGGTGGTGATTTCTGCGTACTGGGTGTATTCGGGTGCTGCCCTCATGGTCCTCCTAAATGGGGGCGATCCGGCAGGCGGGGTGCGTGAACCGCCTGCCGGATCAGATTGGTTAGGCCCCGAACGCCAAGAACGACACTGTGGCCGTCGAGAGGTTCGTTGTCGCGGTCACTTCGACCTGCGGGGCTCCGTCTGTGGTTGTATCCACCCAAAACATCTTGATCTTTGGTGCTGTCAGCGAACCGTCCCAGACCGGCTGGTAGCCGTTGTTGGGGTTCACGAACAGCGAATCAAGGCGTGTAAGGCCCAGGTCAACCAGCGAGATTGCTTCACCACCGGTCGGGTACGAACTGTCGAACGTAACCGTACCGATGACAATCTTGCGGTTGCCCGGGACCTCCGGGCCAGTTGTGATGCTGACCGACGCTGCCATGTTAGATCGACACCTCGGTGATGTCCTTGATGGCAAAGTGGGTGTTGCGCTGCTTGCAGGCCAGCTCCATGTAGGAGTAGAGCGTGGCCTCGTATGCGTCGAGGTCAGGCTTACGGTTCATCACCGCTCCGTCCATGTCCATGAACTGCCATCCGTCGCCGACCTGGTGGAGAACCAGCGAGTCGGTGTGGATGCCGTAGATGCTGTTGCTCGGGCAGTCGAAGTCGCAGTACAGCACGGTCGGACCCTCATCGCCCTTGCCGGAAACCGACGGGGAGAAGTATTGGATGCCGGCGTAGCCGCCCTTGAGCTCGGTCTGCTCCATGTTGCGCTTCAGCGAGAGCAACAGGTTGGCAACCGCCATGTGGACACCTTCTGCCGAGACGAGAAGGTTGACCTTCTTGCCGGAGTTGGTGAGGCCCTTCATGATCGAGCCAGTCAACAAGGTTTCGGAGATGGCACGGTTAGTGCCGCCGTTGCTGTTGACGTAGGCCTTCCAGTTGGGCTGGCTTGACGGGTTGATCGTGTGCAACACGGCGCTGTCCGACACAATGGTCTGGACGCCGGTGAGTTCGATCTGGCCGTCGCCAGGTGCACCGCTGTTGTTCGATGCGCCGCCGGCACCCGTGCGGAACACGAAGTGGCTGGAGGTGGTCGAAATGGTGCCGCCGGAGATGACCATCGTCTTGTTGGACGTGTCCACCGAGGTGACGGTACGGGCCGATGCAACGGTCGTCGGCGATGCCACGGTGCCGATGTCCACAACCATGCCGCCGTCGTTGAACAGCTGACGAAGCGCGGCAGAGCCGGTGTTCGACGCCAAAACGACTGTGGTCGAGGTGGTGGTGGTGCCGCACTGTGCGATGACGCCGTTTGACTGGCCCCAAAGCTGACGGTTGACATCCTTCATGGCGTCGTTACGGATGCCGCTCATTTCGGCATCAAGCGCGTCAATGAAGGCACCACGGTCAGTTACGGCCTGACGGATGGTGGGACCCGAAAGCTGGATACGTCCGTAGACGTAGCGTACGGGAACCGGGACTGTGGCGTAAGCCTGGTTGCTTGCCGTCGGGAGTGTGCCACCTTCCGCGCGAGCACCGACACCGGACGAGCGTCCGAGGTGGATGGCGTGGCGGGCGATACGACCGACGACGGTGTCCTTGCGAGTCTCGACCTGCGAGGTGAGAAACAAGGCGTTGTTGAGCTGGTCGATGTAATCCTTGTAATCGTCCTTGAGGATTGCATCAACCGTGGACAGTGTTGCTGGCATGGTTGGTTACCTTTCTTGAGAAAAGAGTGATGGGAATAAGGTTTCCGCAATCATTCTGCTGCTGCTTTGGCTTCCCGCCTAGGCAACATATCTCGGGTCCCCGAGGGCAAAACTAGCGATTATGTGGCGCAGCCCATCCGGTCTGCAACTCTCAGTGTAGTGGTTGATAACCACCTGTCAATGAGTGTCAGAGGCCTTGCTGTTGGAGGCGGGCCATTGCGCGGTCGCGGGGGCTTGATCCAGGTGTCACTACTGACGACATGCCGTTGGGCGACGCGGTCGGCATGGACGCTGCTGCGCCTCGGCGACGTTCCACGATGGCTTGTGCTTCGCGGAGGATTTCGCCTTCCATTTCCTGCCATGCGGCGGTGATGTCCAGATCGTCACGCTTGGTTGCGTTCAGGATCAAAGCGTGGGCGAGCGGGGTTTCGGGTTCAAGTCCGAGGCCACGGATCGTCTGCTCGATCTCGCCTTGATAACGGGCGATGTCCTGCTGCTCCTGGTATTGGGCGATCTGCTGCTGGACGAGGCCTTGGATCTGCTCGGGGGTCATGCCGGCAGCTTGGCCTTGCGCTACAGCGTTGCTGGCGACAGCGTTTTGGGCAGCCTGCTGCTGTGGGCTGATGTAGCGGTTGAAGTTGTCGCCGGCGAGGGTGCGGGCGTTATCGACCATCCATTGGATCGCGGCTTCCTGATCGCCGGCGGCCCATGCTGAGGCGAACTGCTGTACGGCGTTCGCGTCGTCGGGGTGCATACGGTCAAATACCTGTCGGATCGGCTTGTAACGCTCCCGTTCGCGGATACGGTCCTGCACTTCGGAACGGTACCGTTCTTCCCAGTTGACCTGTTCTGAACTTTCGCCGGTTTCCGGTGCTGTTTCTGCTATTTCCGCTGAAAAATCAAGGCCTTCTCCGGCCCCAAAATCGGGTGCGTCGCTCATTCCATTCCTCCTATGGGTAATGATTCCTGCCCGCCCGCTTCCGGCGTGGGGGCAGTTTGCTGTTGTGGTACTGCGCTAGAGAACCCTGGCTGGGAGCCAACAAGCTGCTCAGCAGCCTGCCCCGACAGCCCACCAGCCAGGGTCATTGCCTGGCTAGCAGTGGGCTGCTGGCCGGACATCATTGCGGCCTGTGCGTCAAGCGCGGCCTGCGTGTCTCCCATCAACATTCGTTGGTGGGCTTGAATATGTAGATCAATAATTTCCTTGACGGCAGGGTCAGCAAGTTCGTAGGCTGGGGATTTCCGTTCGCGGTTGTGGATATTGATGTGGACATCATGTACGTCAAAATCCTCGGGGACCACTGGGACAGCCTGCATAAGAAGGCCATTTTCCCATTGAGCTTTAGAAGCGTCAGGGTCAACCTGAGCGAGGTAGCCCTTGGGATCTGGGAGGTCGAGCATCTTTGCCATAGCAAGCGGGTCAATGTTCTGGAAAGCCTGCGGGAAACGGTCTGCAAGCGATGTGAGAATCGACTGTGTTGCCAGTTTGCTGCGAGGGCTTGTGGCGTCCAGTGGTACCACAACTTTCGGTTTTTCATCAATGTCCTCTGCTCCCCATGAGATGTCGAGCGGCTGCCCGTACTCGTTGATGATCGTAGATTTGCGCTGGATGCCAGTGACATCCGCGTTCATACGATACAGCATAAGTGTCATGGTTCCAATCATTCCCCAACCTTTTGCCTGGTCACGGGCCATCGGCCCGAGCGGGGTGTCGTCCTTTTCGGCCAGCAACGACAGGGCGAGGCCCGAGTTGCGGTCGCCAGGGGCCTGACCACGGCTAACGGAGTGGGTGTGGAAGATGTCGTCAAGCTCCATTTCCAACGCGGCGGCCTCGTTGGAGATCCAACGCGGGACGTCCGGGGCGGTCTGCCAGTGCGGTTCGCCGAGCTCAGCGTTGTATTCCAGCGTGTCGCCGGGGTCGACGGTGATGATGTCGGCGTCGTCTACCGAGCCTGACGGGATCATGAGTCGGGCATTGGCAGCTTTCCGCATGTGTTCCATGATCGTTGAACGGGCACGGTTGTATGCGTACTGGATGTCGCGGGCTGGGGTGCACAACGTGTGGCCGACCCAAGTGTTCGGGATCTTCTTCTGCCGGAACAGCACAAGGTTCAGATGCGGGAACGGGTATGGCCACGCATCGTTTTGGAGCACCACTTTGTTGTTGACAACGTGGACAATGCAGCCAGGGGTGGTCGCGGTTGGGCGTTCGCAGTAGACGTAGACCATTGTGGTGCGCGGAGGCTGGTTGCCTGGGCGGCGCATAAGGATCGAGCGGGCGCGGCTGGTGAGCACCGCGTCAGCGTCGGGGGTTGGGGTCCAGTCAAGGTTGTAGCGTTCTTTCACCTGATCCGGTGGCAGGCTTGTCGCTTTGATCCACCAACGGGAATCGGCGGGGTCTTGGGTGCCTGGTTCTAGGGTGAACTCGTTGATGCCGAGCGGGGTGAGGCGCACTCCACCGGTCGGGATGTTGACGCCGGTCTGCATGTCGGTGTAGAAGTCGTCGCCCAGCTCGGGGTCCCATTCAACTGCGACGCCGGTAGCGCCACCAAAAAGTGTCTGGAGGACTGCCATTTCGCGGGTTAGTTCCCAGTCGCGTTCGTGTTGTTCGGCGATGAGCAGCTGCTCCTGCAAACGCTGGCGGCGCATCGAGGCGTCGTCGGTGCCTTGGGGTTGGACTTCAAAGCTCAGTTCGCCACGGATCAGGCGGGCGAGCAGCGACGAGACGCGGGGACCGTATTTGTCTACGGTGATCCGGCTGTCCTTTTCTGCTTCGGTGCGGTAATCCAAATCCTGCATGATGTTGCGGGACGCATCCCACCAAATCCATTGCTGGCCGAGGTAGTAGGAGCCGTTCAGCCAGTAGTCGCGGCGTTCTTTGACGAGATACGAATCTGCGTCTAGCCACATGTTTAAGATTTTTGCTGGCTCGGGCGGCATCCAGGTCACGGGCCTACTCCTTCATTTGGGTTGCGCCATGTATGGTACGTCTTTTCTTTCTCCGTTTCAGGAGCCTTTTTGCTTGCCTTTTGGCCGCGCTCAATGACTGCGATGTCGCCGGCGTGGCGGGCGATGGCCGCGTAGGTCAGTTTCCTGTTTTCGTACACCAGGTACGCTGACAGGGCGACGTTGGCGACGGCGATGAGGGCGAGCCAGATCACTTCTTACCTTTCGGCTTGGGTGGTGGCACAACTTCAAAGCCGGTCATGTCTACGACGGGGCTTTCTTCCACGATGATCGGGGTGGTGTTGACCGACTGGACGACCGTCAAAGCTTTCTCTAGCTCATGGACTCGCTGGGCGATGGCCGCGTTGGTGTTGGCGAGCTCTTGATTCAAGCTTTGCAGAAGGGTGTAATGCTGTGCCGGTTTGATTTCCATGCCTCGGGATTCTTTGACCATGTCGGCGAGGTGGATGCAGCAGTCGGCGCAGATGTAGAGCCGGTGGTTCGCTGACGGGTTGGGGTTGTCGGCGCTGTTCGGCCAGTCCAAGTCAACGTAGGTGTCTACTGCTGGCAGGTTGCTGGATCGGCACAGGGCGCAAGCCCCAGGCAGATAGTTGTAATGCGATACTACAAGCATGTTACCTCCATATATTTTTTCGTTTTGATTGCTTGTCGAGCTTTTCCATGAACTTTTGGACGCGGCCTTCAGCGCCTGGTGCGTACTGTTTCTTGTCGCGTTTAGAGAGTTCGTATGGTCTACACCCTAACAAGTAGCGTAGCGCGTCCACGGCGTGGTCTTCGTCGCGGCTGTCCAAATCCTCAGGGTTTCTTTGATCGTGCCGCATAAGGGGCATGGTGCGGATCAGGTTCTGGCAGTTGTTGAAAATCTTGAGCCGGACAACACCGTCGACGGGGTGAGCCATCATGTAGCGCCGGACGTTCTGCCAGCCGCCGATGCGGGTGTTTTTGGCGCGGGTGACGGTGACACCTTGGGTGTTGTATTGGGCTGCGACCGTGGTGCCCAAACCGGCGACGTTGGAGAACGTGGACGGGTCAATGACTGTGACGGAGATACTTTCGCCTTTGCCGTGCTCGTCAACGCTCATTGACTTCACTAGGCGGGCCTGTTCGGCCGTCGTGAGGTTCTTTTGGTAGGCCTCGCGATAAATGTACATTGTGCCGTCTGAGGGGTCTAAAGCACCCCACAGGCAGCAAAACGGGTTGGCTGTACCGAAGTCGATTGCCCTGTAGCGTTGCCATGTCGCGGGGATAGCGAACGGTTCTATGACGTGAATACCACGGTCAAACTCGTTGAAATACTGGCCGGTGAACGTATCCCAGTCGCCTAGAAGCTTTTGCCGGCGTTCGATCTCCGGCAGCATGGAAAGGTGTTTCCGGTACGTCGGGTCGATAAATGGGTTGTCAATGACGGTTGACGGCACGAACGCGACGACAAGGTGGTTGTCGGGGTCGTGGGGGATTTCGACGGCGGCCAGCTCGTCAAGATCGTCAGGCAGCGGTACAACGCTGACAATATCCGGGGTTTCAAAGCCATTGCTGACATCGTAGACAATCGCGTTCTTACCATAGTGGGTGGGTGTAACAAGCATCTGGTAGAGGAACTGGTGGCCTTTGTCGCCTGGGTTGGTGGCGAACATGACGTGGGTTCGGACTCCTGCGGCGGCCTGTTTCCGGCTGGTACGCAGACGGCCCGAGATCATGAGCATTTGGTAGGCCGAGAATTGGGTCGCTTCGTCAAAAGCAATAAAGTCATATTCGGCTGACATGAACTGGCTGACATCTTCGTCGCGGGAGCAGTAGCCGTACTCGATGATCGAGCCGTTTTCGTACCACCAGGCCTTCATGTTGTCAATCGACCGGAGCTGGGCTTTGGCTTTCAGCTGGGCGTACCGCACCTGGGTGCGGATAATCAGGGATCGGCGCAGCTCGGGGAGCGACGTTCGGATCAGAAGGCTGCGATGCCCCGGGTATTTCATGGACAGTTCGTGGGCGTGGTAGGTAATCAGCTCAGATTTGCCTCCACCAGCAGCACCGCCGTACAGGAGCCAGTCCACTTTGCCGAGCAGGATGTTGGCGCGGGATTGGCGTTCGTTGCCGGCCAACGACCAGGCAGTGAGGTCTTCTTCAAGGAGCTCAAGGTATTCGGCCTGTTCACTTGCCGACAGTGAAGCGAACTCCTTGTCGGTAAGGAGAAAGCTTTTCTCTACTGCTTGGCTCATCCGGCGTCGCCGGCGATGGCCCGCAAGTTGCCTTCGGTACGGCGTTTCGCTTCGAGTTTCAGTTCCTCAAAGCGGGTTTTGCGCTGCTCGGGGCTTTCCGAGTCCTGGCTTGACGAAATGCTGGTCGGTTCGCCCATTTCTAGTCGGAAGATGTCATGCCAGACTTTGCCGATTTTGGTGGCTTCTTCAGCGGTACGGACTTCCCATTCGCCGCCGAGGACCCGCAAACCGTGATCTGCGATGATTGACAGGGCGATCTCGGGCAGCTGGTCGCGTTCGATGCCTTTGATGACCTTGGACAGGCCAAGTTTGGCGATCTGGTCTTGCCGTACTCGATATTCGCTAGAGTCCACAACAGTCAGGTCTTTGCCTTCTTGGCGGCCCTTTTTGCGGGTTTTGGGCTTGTCATCCTTCGTGAACTCGTACGACGCAACCATTTCGTTGACTGGAATCGGGTAGTCGCTGCCTTGTTCGTGATCGCTCATAACACCTCCGTGTTACTGTGATAGTACCCTATGTGTTGGGGTTTGCGTTAGTGGCGTGGTGCTTCCAGACACGCATAGCTAGCTCAGCAACCCCCTGGACCGCTGCGTTTTCGGCGGGGGTGATTGCGCCTCTCTCGACGCCTTGGCGAGCCAACTCTGCAACATAGGAAGCCCCCATGAAAAGAGCTGCGGCTGTACGCGCATCCATCGGATCTTCCCATCCTGCCATTATCATCGCTGCGGCAGCCTGTGCGGTGACCTGCGACGCCCCCAATGTGGGGGTGACATTCATGAGAAGCTGGGTCTGTTTCGGGATTTTGGTGGTTTCCATAAGGGTTGGCTTTCTTTTGAGAGCGATTTCGCCTAGATCAGGCTGATTGTGTTGTTCGTAGACGCGGATCACGTCTTGCGGGTCGCGGGCCTCGGTGCTTAGTGGAAACTGAGGTTGCTTGGCCACTTTTTTCCGAGTGACGGGTGTGAGGATCTCACGGCGTACGCTGATCGTGACTTTGACAGCCCTATCTGGGCGGCCTGTTTCGCGTATCCGCTGCCTTTCCTTAGGAGTATGGCCGCCCCACATACCAAATCGGTCGTGGTCGGCGTCCAGCTCCAAAGCTTCTGCAAGGCAGGCTTCCCGAACCTTGCAAAGGTTGCAATACTTGCGAGCAAGAGCAAAATAGTCGCGGCCTTGCGGCTTTTCGGGGAACCAAATGTTCCCGTCAAGGCCCCGGCAGGAGGCGTCAGCCCACCAGCCGGAGCGTTCAGAAGGGTTCCTCGTCGACATATGCTGCTTGGGCCTGCTTTGGTGCTGGGCGACCGCCTTTTTGTACCTCAACGGTCTGGAAACGGAGATCGACGGAGATGTCTTGGGCAATAACTTCGTCGCTGTACCCCATTGTGCCATCTTTTTTCTCCCATTTTTGCTTACGGAACCGGCCCGAAACGGACACTCGGAGGCCTGAGCTGAGGCTTTCGGCGACATGTTCGGCGAGATCACCGAACGCGATGACGGTAAACCAGGTTGTTTCTTCTTCTCCGCTTTTTGGCTTGTATCGGGATGCTACGGACAGCTTGCAGATGGCGTTTCCGGCGCTGTTGTACTTCAGTTCGGGGTCTTTCCCGAGGTTTCCGTTGATGTGAATGGTGTTCATTGCTGGACAATCTCCCAAACTATTGTGGATCTGTGGCTTGCTGTTTGTTCTTTGACGCCGGAATCGCGGATCAGGCCCATTTCGACCAGTTCTTTGCGGCGGCTTCGGCACCCGGAGGGTGACAGTTTGAGCCCTAGGCGGGCGACTTGGGCGATGAGCTCGTCGTCGGTCATGGATCGTTTGCTGCGGAACGCAAGCATCACGATTTTTTGGCCTTTGGTGAGGTCAACGGACGCGGCGGCTTCGTAACTGGTCGCGGGGTCGGACCATCGGGTCATCTTTTCGGGGGCTTTGTAGTAGCGGGATCGTTCTTCGGCCCACAACATCGGCTGGTCACTCATGGCCGCCACCCTTTGTAAAGCTCGCAAAATGTTTGGTAGTCGGCTTCAGCCTCTTTGCCAAAACCGGTGTCGGGATATTCCTCATATGCAATGTGCCTAGCAGATACGGAGAGTCTTTCTGCCAGCGTTCTTAGGCGTTCAATCTCATCAGCGGCTCGCATAGAAATACATGGGTCATTTTCTGCCCTGCAATCGTCGGAGCATTGGCACTCGTTCCGTAGTCGGGTCACAATGTCGTCATTCACCACGCACCGCCTGGAGCTGTTCTTCGAGCTGCCGGATCTGTTCGTAGAGGCTTTTGCGTTCCTGGAGCAGGTCGTCGATGTGGTCGCGCATGGTGGATTCGTCGCCGTAGCTGCGGGCCCGTTCAACTGCGGCCCTCATTTCCTCAAAGTCCACGAGTTTTGCCTCCAATGCCTGGTAGTCGCCGGCGAAAACGACGCGGATGTATTCGCCGTTGCCGAGGGCAACGTAATGGTATGGGCCTTCATCGTGGGAAAACGGCCAAGGAAGTCTGCTCATTACTGTTCCCCGTGGAACATGTTGTGGTGTGAATAAGTAACGTTGTGCATGTTTGACATTATTGCATATCTGTGTTGGGTTGTCTAGTTTTTTCTTCCCATTCAACAACGAACATGTCGACCACTTCGGGGTGGTTGGCCCGCACCCAGGCGAGGGAAGCTTGGCGTACATAGTTGTTGCGGGAAGCTGACCGTCTTGATGCTTGGCGGCCGGAGGCCGTTGATCGGTACTTCCGTGCATATTCCCGTGACGCGTCTTTGCAGTCTTGGCATCGGCAGTCAAAACCGGCGTATCCGTACAATGTCCCGTGGGGAACAACCTTCTCAGTTTCCATACACTTTATGTTAGCATCACATTGTCATATTGGTGCAATCAAAAATATGGTTGACAAACAGACACCCCACCTATAGAGTGGCGGCCAACCGATCAAGTCCCCCGCGCTGGGAAGCAGCTGGGGCACCCACGACCCGAACCCTGCGATAAAGAGCATGGAAGCAGGAGGGTGTATATGGCCGGAAACGGGGACCGCCCTCCCATGCACAAACGCCTCCTGGCAGGTCTAGTAACGAGACAAAGAACGACCCCCAGGTAGATACGTCGAGGGGTAAAAGAAGAAACAAACAGGTGTCGGCTAAAAATGCCACGGCCACCTGACAGCTTGACTGTCAAAGCGTGGGGGGAGCAAGAAATCTGGGTCACAGGAACGAGACGTGGACACTCCCGCCTCGCCTACGGCTCGTTGGGCTAGCGCGGCCCAAAGGCCTTGCTGACAAGCATCGAGGGCACACCTGCAACGAACACACCCAAGTACCCCCAAACAACCTGGGCAACCCCTCACCTCAAGAGCAAAACAAACATGATGCAATACCATCACAGGGCATCTAGTCAAGGGCCAAAAAATTACAACCCAAACGTACGGGAGGATGTAATACAACGTACCCCACGGGGTCCCCCCATGGGGAGGGGGGTGGCGCGCGGCGGGCGGGTGCGGGCACGGGCTGGCCGTCGAGTGGGGTGCCTCTCCTTCCTGCGGCCGGCGGGTGCGTCGAGCGTGGGCGGGGGAGGCCAGGGCAAAGCGGGCCGGCGTCGACCTGGGCCCAAGTGGCTCACACTGTGCGGCCGCTCGATTATTTCGGCGGGTGCCGGCCTGGCGTGTTTTGTGGTGGCGGCCTGGTGGCGCTGGTGGCGCTTGTCGAGGTGGCGGCGGGAATGGGGAAGGCCCCGCGCCTGGTGTTTCTCCTGGTGCGGGGCCTTCGTGGTGTGTTGCCCTGGTGCGGGCCTGGCGGGTTGGGTTAGTGCTCGCCCTGGTCGAGGTTGGTGCGGGCCTCCCTGGTGGCGTCGAGGGCTGCCGCTAGGTCCCGCTCGATGGCTTCGAGGCGGCTGCGGTGTGCTTCGTCGAGGGTGGCGGCCGGTGTCTTCATGAGGTCCGACAGGTTCACTAGGTCGACGAGTGTTGCTAAGTCTAGTTCGATTCCGTCGAGGTGGAGGCGGGCCACGTCGAGGGCCTGGAGGGCCTGGGCGCGGTTCACTTGCTCACCTGGCTTGCGTCGAGGTGCCGGCGGGCCTGGTGGCAGGTGACCATACGCCGGCGGGCTCCGAGTGCTTCGCGCGCGGCGAGTAGGACCTTTTCGGCGTCGATGATGACGGCCGTAATCGTGGACTGGGTGAGTGCGTCGGGCTCGTCGAAGTGCTGTGACAGGTTCCCCAGGTTGGCGGCCAGGACTGCCGCAGTATCGCGGGCCTGGGTGATGTGAAGGCTCACCATGCGGCGAGAATAAACGTCAATGCCCTGGACCTGGGCCGGATCTGTCATGGCCTGGGCTGCTTCGTGGATGCTCCAGGCGAAGTGCTCGGCCATGTCTACGAGGTGGTAAAGGTGCGGGTATTTGCTTTCGGCGCGTGTCTGTACGCCGGTCCTCGCGGCTCGGGCTAGTTCTTCGAGGTGTTGGGCCGAGTAGTTCGGCGGGCTGGCGTCGAGGTTGTTTGTCATGGTGTGACCCTTTCGGTGTGGGCGGCGTTGTTGCCGCCGCGTGTGATGATACATGAAAAGAGGCCCCGCGCCTGTCATCGAGCGCGGGGCCTCTTTGTCGAGGTAGGTGCAGGCCTGGGCTAGTAGAAGATCTCCCCCAGGGCGTCGGCCAGGGGGCCGCGTGCTTCGCCGGCATCGTCGATGCGCTCCGTCATCGTGCCGCTCGTGACGTCGAAGAAGTCGAGGCGGCTGGCAGACTGGCCGGCCTGAGTGACGGCCGCCATGAGGCGTACGCGGCGGCGCTGCGGGTGCTTGCTCGGTGCCGCTTGCTCATGCTCGGGCCGCGCCTCGTCGAGCGGGGCAGCCCAGCCCCAGGTTACGAGGACCACGCCGGCCAACGCGTCGGGGTGGCCTGCCTTCGTGACGTAGCGCGCCTTCATCGACTCTACGAGGTTGTACACGTCGGCGTCGGTGCGCGCCAGCGTTGCTTCGTGGCCGGTAAGTGTGCCCAGGCTCGCGGGCCGAATGGCCCAGGCCTCGGCCTGGCCGCCTCCTTCGATCTCGGCCGCCTGTGTTTCCCTGCACTTGGTGACAAGCTCGATGAACGCGGCGGCCGCAGCTGTGCCGGTGGTGGTTGTTGTTTCGTTGCTCATTGGTGTGACCCTTTCGGTGTGACGGGCCGCGACGTGCGGCCGGTGAAGATGGACATTACCACAAAGCAACCGGCCAGGGCAACGACAACGGCCAGGAGCGCCGAGGTAGGGGCCGGCTCGTTCTTCGTGGCTTCGTAATGGCGCGCACCTGCCTCGACAATGGCGACGGCTTCGCACTCGGGCGGCGTCAGTGTGCACCCTTCGGGGAACGGTGCGGCGTGTGGTGTTCTCATTGGTGTGACCCTTTCTTACGGGCCGCCAGGAGCGGCGGCACATGTGACAGTACGCGAAAAGGCCCGCCAGGCGGGGGATACCTGGCGGGCCTTTATCGTCGAGCACTACGGCCAGGGGGCCGGCGTTGCGTTCTCGAACTCGAAGGCCTGGGCGTAGGTCATCGACTCGCGCGACACTTTGCGAACCTCGCGCAGGTGGTCGAGGATCTCGCCGGCGTCGGTCACCACCTCGCCGGCCGTGTACGCGTCGAGTAAATGACGGTGCACCAGTCGCACCAGGAGCGCAGCCCGCTCGGCCGCAGCCAGGGCGAACACTTCCCCGAACCCGTCGAGGCCGGCTAGTTCGCGCTCACTGGCCAAGTGTTCGGCCCGCTCGTCACTAGCCCGCTGCCACTCGTCGACCAGGCGCGGCACGTCTCCGTAGTACGGATAAGGGCACGCCGAAGGGTGCGGCATACCTGGAGCGCCGCCGCAGTGGCACACCTGAAAGGGCGTCACCATGTCGGACCCCCTCGGCGCGCGTCTCGGACTGCTTGTAAGTTTTGTTCCGCTGCCAGTTCGAGGACCTCGGCCACCTCATCGAGGGAATCGAGGCCGGCGTCAGGTTGGGCGAGTATGTCGCGGATTTGATCGAGCGCGGCGCGGTCAATGGCAGCACAAAGGGCAGCCACCTCCAGGGCAGAGGGCCGGTCACTTTCTCGGAGGGCCGCCGCCACACTGTCGAGGTGGTCGAGCAACGCGCGGCGCGTCATGCGGTTGTATTCGCTCATGCCGAAGCCCCCGCCAAGTCTGCCGCCTTCAGTGCCAGGACCGCCCAGGTAGTGCGGGCCCCAGCCTCCAGGCCGGCGAGTTCGGCGGGCCTACGGTGCTGGAGTAGGCCAGCATCGAGCGCGCGGGCCACTGTCGGGGCCCACTTGGCCGCCGTGATCCGGTTGGGCCGCGTCACGGTGTGCAGGTCCTTTACGGTGAGCGCGCGCCCTTCTTCCTCGAACGTCACCAGGTGGTGAATGTTCGGATTCTTTGCCGCCAGCGTCGAGCGAATGGCCATATAGCAGGGCCGGCAAACTGTCACCAGTTCGTGCGCTACGTCTTTCGACCTCCATAGCGGGCGGCTATTCTTCACGTCTCGGATAATCTCGGCGAGGTCAGTGACGACATACGAAGCGCCGAACCCTTTGGCCAGGTCTTCGAGTTCTTTGCGCGTCACCTTGTCGTCGACCTTCACAACGTGCAGCCGCTCGTTACTGTAGGCCCCGCTGCCGTTAATGGGGGAGGGCAGCGCCAGGGCAGAAAAGATATCGAGCGAATCCGACACAATGAGCACCTGGGCCAGCGGGCCGGAATCTTCGAGCGCGACGAGCGCGAACATGGCGGCGGTAAGTGTTGCCCCCTGGCCGCCCTTGTACTTGGTTACTTCTACTATTCTCAAGGTGTGACCCTCTTTCTGTGAACGTGCGGCCCGTTGCCGCGCGTGGTGTGATGATACACGAAAAGAGGCCCGCCGCAAGTGATCGGGCGGGCCTCTTTCGGTTGGGTAGTTTTGTCGAGGTTAGTGCGCTGCGGCCACCGTCTCGGGAACGTCGACCATGCTGCCCAGGTCCTGGATTATGTCCCGCAGGTACGAGGCGTCGGGGAAGGGATCGACGCCGCCGAGCGCGGCCCCAGTGACCTCCCGCACACTGCCGCAACACTCGCACCGCCGCCGGCCGGACAGGCTCACAATCTGGAAACCATGCGCCAGAATGTCTAAAACACTGTGACGCAACGAGCGTCGGAGCTGCGCGTCACTGTGCCACACTGCGGGGGCGATGTCTGCCGGCGGCTCCCACCAGTAAGCATCCCTGCCGGTGTGGATCTTTTCGGCGCGGCCGCTAAACCCTGCGGGCCGCTGCATCTCGGGGCGGCGGCCAATCCACTCGACGCGGCCGTAGCAATCGAAGTCGGCAAGCTGCGTATCGGCATCGCCCGACGTGTTGACGGTCCAGGCCACGCCGCCAGCCTCGACAGTTTCGCCGGCGGCCAGGTGGTCGAGTTGCTCGGGGGTGAATGTCGGCCTCATCACTTGCCCTTCTGCGACAGCTCGAAGATCGACACGGGGGCCGACTCGGGGCGCTTGTATTCCCAACCAACACCAGGCAACTCGGACACCACGCGGCGTTCTAGCGCCTGGCAGAACCGGCCCCAAAGTCGGTCGTATTCGTCGCCCGCTTCGCAGCTTTGGTACCTGTAGCAGTTGATGGCCCCGAGCACGTCGAGGCGCGTGGCCTCGGCCGCGCTAATGCGCTGGAAGGAGTGGCCGGCGGCGTACTCGTACATGGTGGCGAGGTCATGTTCTTTGGGGTAGCGGGCGATCATCGAAAAATAGTTAGCGGCCGCCAGTTCGCGGGCCAAGGTGTCGCCGTCGGAATAGGTGGCCTCGAAGACCTCAAAACGCTTTGACCAACCATCAGGCCGCACTAAGTCGCGGGCCTCGCGGGTGTGGCACTTGAGGTGGCCTGTCTCGGCGTAGACGCTGACGCCGGAAGTGTGCGCGCCGTGGCCTCGCCACATGGGATCGAGGGCGGCCGACGCCAATAGGTTGATGGTGTCTTGATTAACTAAATATGCGCTCATGGTGTGACCCTTTCGAGGTTGTGAAGGTGTCGCCGGTTGGCGACGTGTTCGACAATACCACCAACCAACTCGACGCGCAACCCTTCGCGCACTAAACTCGTAGCTATGTCTGACTTCATCCTCGAACGGCCACCCCGCGAAGCCTCAGCCAAGGCCGCTGAGTTCGTCGCCTTCCTTGACGCGAACGTAGGGCAGTGGGCCGCGCTCGGGTCGTTCCCCTCCAGCAGTATCGCCAAACACCGATGCAAACGGCTGCGCCGGCGCTACGAATCCCAGGGCTACGACTTTGTCTCCAGGAACACACCGAAGGGCCACACCGTGTACGGAATCAAGCGGCCACCCAAACTTGCTTTCACACACTTGCCCTGATAGTCTCCGCTCGCTCCCAAGCGCGGTAAAGCCCGAGTCCGAAGTGTGACCCCGGACTCGGGCTTTTCTATTGGGTAGATTAGACGCGGCTGGTCGCTCGCGTCCTCCATCGTGGGCGATCAGCTACCACTCTTAAGGATGCCATCGTTGTCTTCGACCGCCTGCTTCTCAGCGTCGTCGTGGTAGACACGGATCGCCACAATGCACGGGTCCAAGCCTTCGCAGAAGTCTTGTTCTTCTTCAGCTGTAGACGGGAGCCAGTCGTGCACGGCACACACGGGCCTGCTACAAAAACCGTGGTCGAAACCAAAGTCAAGCCATTCTTCGCGGTTCATCCTGTTACCTCCGTAATAGTTTTATCGAACTTTAGCCACGGGTCTTCGGGGTACCAGTAGCGCGTGTTGACCCTGTAGTCCGGCCGCACCCCTTCGGGGGGCAGGTGGGTGAAACTCGGGTCGCTCATCAACATTCGATTCCCCGGCAGGGCTGCGAGCGCGCCGCACTCAAGCCACACGAAGTTGAAATGCTTGTGCTGGTCGGGTGTGCGAGCGTAGTGGTCGCCGTAGGGCGCGGCGGTGAACCAGTAGCGGCCAGGTTCCCATGTGCCGTCACCGAGGTAGACGCGGCACCGCAGTTCGGACAGGGCGTCGTATTCGTGGACTGCGAAGTCGTAGCCGTAGCATGACCAGACTTGCAGGTCGGGCAGTGCGTGGTAGTGGTCGAGCTCGCCGGCTTGGCTGTGGCCTTGAAGCGATACGGCTTGGGGTGGCAGGTGTTGCACCATCGCGCCGTTGTTCATCAGGATGGATAGGCCCCACGCGCGGCTGGGGATAGCGGAGATGCCGTAGATCAGGCACTCTTGCCATGACGCGATGTGGTCAGGGTGATGGTCGTACAGGTACGCCGTGTTGACGTACGCGTACATGGGTCGAGGGATGTCAGCTATGTGTGTCGCCACGAAGTAACAGCTCCATTCTTAGCTGGCCGATTTCTTGTTCCATTTTGCCGACCATCGCATACAGCTCGCCGTTGCGTTTCATGATCTTGGCGATGTTGTCCATCATTTCCTTGACCACGTCGGGGTCTTGGAACATGTCGTATCCGAACGGCATCATCGGCTCAGCTGCTTTGCGACGAGGGTGTACAGGGTGTGGTTGTTGATGAACTCGTCTACGTTCTGTGGGACGGCCATGCCTTCGCCTCGGGCAATGGGCATTGCTACGGCACGGATGCGGTTCCAGTTGCCCCACGCTTTCATCTCTTTGCGTCGTTCGTCAGCGGTTTTGCTATCGACCAGCTCAGCCTCGGCGACTGGTTCGCCGGTTTCAACGAGCTCACTGCCGGGGAACGCTTCCATCAGGAGCTCCAGCGCGGCTTCGGTTGGGTCAGTTTCGGATGGGCCCGCGATGTCCTCCCCAGGTACCTCGGGCCCATCCTCCACTTGCACAACGGACTGATCCGTCTCGGCCACGATAACAGCGTCAACGATCAGTTCGTCGGTCGGTGCTGGGCTTTCCTGGATCTCTTGGCGAGACGGGGTCACGGTCCTCTCGTTAGAGATGCTTTCCACCTCCTCAGGGGTGTAGGAAAGCCCAGCGATCACGTCTGGGAAAAGCAGGCGACACAGTTCGCTTGTCGCTCGCGCGGCCAGCATGGCTCGCGGATACTTTTTCCAGTTGTCTTTGTGCGTCAGCCCTGCGGCCTTCGCGTCGTCCATTGACCAGCGCACCACGGCTTCAGCGCCGGTGTCCTGCCGGCTGCCTTTCATGGTGCATGCGTCGTTGGTGTTTTCGGTGATGTCGATGCGGTGGCCGGCTTTGGCGACGAGTGCTCGCATCAGTTCGGGGCTGGCAGCGGCGCGACCTTCAATGACGTGGATGCTGTTCAGCGCCTGCATTGGGCCGAGCCCGATCTCCCGCCCGTACAGCACACAGGCTAGGACGTGTTCGGGTTTGCCCATCATGGACTTCGGCACGAACGGTGTCTGGTTGACACGTTGGGCGAGTTTCCATGTGTGTTCGTACAGTTCTACGTCGCTCATCACTTCACCACCGAGATTGTTTGACGGCCGTAGGTTGTTTCGGCGAAGTTGTCCACGGGCATGCCGAGCTCTTTGAGTGCGGTGACACGCCAGCCAAGCGACGCGGTGAGGGGCAGCACGGCTTTGAGGGCCTCGATCAGATCCCAGATGCGGTCGTAGTTGACTTCACCAGTGCGGTCGGGGTCAAGGACGTCGCGCACCATGTACTGCATGAGGCCTTCGGAGTCCCATTTGCGTGACGTGGTGGATCGGCGCTCAAAGGTGCCGAGTCCTTCAATGGTGTGTTTCTTTGCTGGCAGGTGGGCAGCTACGTCGTCCTCGATTGCGCGGACCAGGATGTCCAGGTTCGCTTTGAGGTCTTTGAACGCGACGAGGCCGTAGGCGAGTGACGTGTAGTCACCGGCGTCTGCGAGCTCTTGGCGCAGTTCGTCAGCGTCAAGGAGTGCTCGGTTGAACACTTTGACGATCTCGGGGGTGCCACCTGTGGCGACACCGAATGTTGTTTTCTCAATTTCTGTGGTCATTTGATCCTCCATGATTCTACTATACCACATTACCCTCGGTATGTGCTACTACTGATTCTCCATTGGTGCCACGGTGAGTAGCCCTTGGACTTTGAGTAGTCATACAAGGCTTTCGCAGCTCGCAAGTTAGTGCGTGGGTGTAACAGGTCCTCGGAGTGCTTGATGATCCCGAGGTTCCGAAGGTAGGTAACCCAGCTGTAATTATTAATTTGGCTGAGCCCAAGGTCGGTCGACCAGACACTGCCGTCGGCCCGCTTGTTGTAGCCCTTGGCTTCTGGCCGGCATCGGCTCTCACGCCACAAAATGTAGTCAAGGGTCTTGAGATCCGACCGTTTGAACCCGACGTCAAGCGCGAGCTTGTGCCATTTGGGGCAGCGCCACTCGGTCGCTCCGACGGGGCTGGCGGTCAAGGACATGGCCGCAAAGGCGGCGACGAGAATCTTCTTCATGGGCGTTCCTTTCGTTTGATCGGCGTAAGCCGGTCGGGATAGATATCCCTGAACTGACGGTGACTTACCGTCCCCCCATAAATCGAATATGAACCGTCCTGGTTCTTGCTGTGGACGACGAACTCTCCATGCAGGCCTTTGACCTTCACGGCATCGCCGTATTCAAACTCTTTCGTGGTTCCCATGTACGGCTCCCAAGCGTCTACGGATATGTTCCGACTACCCTAGTCGGCAACAACCCTCAATACAACCTTAAGGGTTAGGCGATATCCTTTTCCCGCGCTAGGAACAAATCGTTTGCCCCGCGTTCTGGGGCGACAGCTGCGCGGGCCGCTAGTTGGCTACGACGCTGACGCGCAATTTCCTGCGCCATCGTGCGTAGCTGAGCCCGGTACCGGTCCTCATCTACCAAGTCAAGGGCTTGTCGATCTGGAATAAAAAACTCCTCCATCAACAAATCCATAAAACCAGGTTTCTCGCGCAGCTGCTCAAGATTCCGCTCTGTCAGCATTGCCGACCCACGTTTTGTTTGCCCCGTGACTACGTCCAGTCCAGCTGCCCGGGCCTGAGCGGCCAGCGCCCTATTAGCTGCCAATGTTTGCATAGCGTTCTGGCGACGGAGGCGCATGCCCATCTGCTCTGTGGCTGGGGCGTATGTGGGGGTCATTTCATTGGCGTCGCGTATAACGGTAAGCCTTTGCATATCGGCAACGTCAACTGGCGGCGTTTGAATTTCGGCATACGGCAGCCGTGACGCGCCGGCTTTTTCCGCAAAATACTCGCCTATATCACGCAGCGGTTTTTGGTACACCTCTGGGGTTGGGACGTTGTAGGCAATCGGCGGCAACGATGGGTCATAGGGCTGGACTATTTTAGGGAAATCACTTTTGCGCCCGATGTCATCAAATCTACGGAACATCATGTAGCTGTCACCTGGGGTGACTGTTGCGCCTGGCTTAGGAGTGAAATCAAAAATGCCCTGAGCCGCGAAGTCGCGCCAGTAATCATCTATAGCCTGTTTTGACATGCCTTCTTCTGCGTTCATAAACGCTCGGGGCGTCCGGTATTGGCTGGCAGTCTGCACGTCGAGGGGGTTTCTAATGTGCCCATATACGGGGCCGCCCAAACTTTGTTCCAGCTCGTTTCGGATCGCGGCATAGCCAGACCTCGCGTCAACACCCTTTTCTGCGGCCAACCTGTTAGCTAGCCCGATATAACCAGATGTGGGGTCTAACCCTGGAGCGTATTGCCCAGCCGACAAAATCTTTGGAATCTGGCTGCCCTGCACCTGGATACTTGGGACGGCACTACGGTTTCCGTAGACCCGCGCCAAATCTTTCATCGCACTCTCGTATCGCGTCGTCGCCGAGTTTCGGGGGAACTCAAGCCCAGACGGGCTTATCACGGGTCGGATCGCTGGGGCGTTCAGACCGATGTCGTCAACGGCCCCAGCTATTTTACGCGTCGCCTGGTTAGCAATAGCTCCTTCGGGTATCGCCGGCGTCAACAAATCCGCAGCCGTAAGTAGACCGCCGGCAGCCTTGTTCACCCGCTCCATCGGGCTCTGCTTAACCAACGGGTTGACCGACTCGCCGAGGCCGTAGATCGGGTCAATAAACGTGCGACGAAACTCGCCTGGCATCTGCTTGGCCGTCGCCACAGGATTCGTCACAGCGTCTTTCAGATCGCCAACAAAGTCACCGAACCAGCCCCACCCCCTCTCAGGGGCAGTCTCAGGCTCGGGGACACCAACAGCGAGCTGGCTTTTCTTGGCTTTCTTCTCGGCCAGTTGCTTCGTCGGGTCGGCCGCCATCAACAATCCCACTTGCGTAGGGCTTTGTTGATCCGGCTATCGGGATCACGTTTCGTTTTCTCGGACGTCAACAGGCGCTTCATCCCCTCCATACGGGCGCAGAAAGACCGGCGTCGGGCAGCTGCCGCAGGCGACGACGAGGCCTGCTTCTTGGACACCGGCGGCTTCAACTTGCCCCCAGTGGCACGGTTGTACGAGGCCCGCCCCTTAGCGTTCAGCCCACCTTCAGGGTTTTTGCCTTCGCTACGTTGCCACGCTGGCGATGCCATCAGCGCCTCTTGGACAGCCTATGGGCGCGACGTTCGGAGCGTTCCTCTGACCAGCCCTTGTTTTCCATGCGGGTTTCTTCACGCTCGGTGTACTTGGACTCGCCTTCTTCGTGACGGTCGTAAGCCTTCTTCTTGGCCATCTTGGCCGCAAGTTTCTTAGCAGGAGTCATCTATCGACCATCTTTATCCGAGCACTTGACTTTCGATGTTGGTATGAATATGGGTTCGGCAAAAGTGGGTATGCCTTTGCTTCTCGCTTCTTCGTGCCCTCAGGCAACGTTTGAAGCGGGCCTAACGGCTTGGGCGGGGTCTTGCCCTTTTTCGCCTTAGCTTGTGCAAGTTGTTGGATTGGCTTCATTGTTTACCTGCCCATGCGTTATCTACGAGGTTCGGATACGGCCGGCCGGCGTCGGCGGCTCGCTTCTTTGCCGCCAGCTTTTGTGTGGGTGTGAGAGGCTGCGATTTCCCCTTGGGGCTCGGAGTATCCCAAAATGCTTTCTTCACCTGGCACCCTTTCTGGTAGCGCAATAATCGTCAATCGTAGTCCTGCCTGCTTGCCAAGTATAGGGCGCTTGAATGTGATGGTAGGGATAATGTCTGGGGTGTCGTCATCCAAAACATTCGCGTCAATCAACCCGTCAATAGCTGCCTTCGCAGACGGGAAACAGGCCGCCGTGTCCTGCCAGTTGCGGGTGTTCAGCACCGGCTGGACAATGATCTCAGCTGCTTCCAGGTGGGGCATCCCAGCTTCAACGGCCGCCCAACAAAACCCTTCGCGCCACCATTTCGTATCCTCAGCTCGGACACGGTAATGCCTAGTGCGTTCCTGGTTCAGGCTGGTGGGGCGACGGCCCATAAGGGCCAGCTCGACCGCGATCCGGTTACCCCTGGAGTGCTTTGGCACGTTTTTGTGCTTCTTCGAACGCGACCAAGCGTTCCTTAGCGGTGCGTTCGATGTCAGACATTTGCTGCCTTGTCGCCGTGGGCAGGAAGGGCAGGCCAAGAAGACGAGCTGCTGCAACGGCGCGCCCACCGGCTTTGGGCACCATGTCCAAAGTGCCTGGCCGCAGCCGCGCCTGGCCGGTGTCGTATCGTTGGTATGGGCCGGTTTGGATATTTGTCCCTGGGATGGTGCCAGTGGGCAGAATGTCCAAGACTCGGGTGGCGATGGGGAACTGTTGCAACGAGAAGCCCAGTAGTTCTTCGGGACGACGGAACAACATCGTGTTGCGCTCGGTCCCGGTGGACCCAACCGATCCCGTCCCGTAGGGCCTCGACACATCCTTGAGTCGTGGCAAGTTTTCACCAAGGAATCCTGCTCCCAGGATGCGGGGAAGTGGGGACAGTGGGGACAGGAGTGACGATGGGTCGCCCTTCACAATGGCGCGGCCAATCGGGCCGCCGACTACGTCGGCAAACGGGTTCATGAAGTTGCTGCCGGCCAGGAAACCGCCAGGCAAAGAGATTTTGTCGGTGTACAGGTCAAACGGGTCGGTATCGGGGTCGTATGCAAAGTTGCCCAAATAGACGTACCACTTGATCGCACTCGGGTTTTCCTTGGCGACTTTTAGGAACAGCTTGTGGATGTGTTTGATCCATGCGTAAAAGGTGGCGTTCGGCAGGATGTACTTACGTTCGCGCGGTGACAACCCCATCCAGTCACCCATGACGTCGTTTGCGCTGTCGACAGTATCTTCAAAGGCATCACGGATGGGGCCGGGCTTTTCGTGGAGCCCCGCCTCAAGCGCACTTTCGGCAGTCAGACTCGTCCCGTTGCGGGCGTTGTACCCGTCAATGGCTTCTTGGAACTTGGCAAGGAAAAACGCGTGACGGCCGACGCGGTTGATCGCTTCGTTGACGCGGTACATCCCTTTGCGCCAGGTTGGGATGATGTCGCCGACATTAAAGTCGCCTTTGATGTTTGGCGTGTAATCCCGTAAAAACTGCTGGGGAACTGTCATCCGCTCGGGTGCGTCACGGTACCCACGCAGGCGTTGTTGTTCGCCAATGCGAAGGCCGACGTCCTGGAGGCCCGATTCGGCAAGGATTTCGCCAATGCGCGTGGTGCCCCGTTTGTCAGCTTCGCGGAAAACGTTGCGGATTATTTCGCCGCGCGTTGCGTTCGGGCCACCGTAGTTAGCCCGCAGCGAGTCGACCATGTAGTTGCCAAGTGTTAGCGGGTTAACGCCAGACACGGCAGCCGAAATGAAAATGCCGAGGATGTCGCCGATTTGCCATTGGAACGAAAATGGCAATGTCAGATTTTTGAAGCCGGTCGTAACGCGCGAAGCAGTCCTCAAATAGATGCCCATGTCATCAGGGTTGTAGACGGTCGCTTTCCGCATGACGCGCTCACGGGTGTATTTAGGAAGGTAAGGTGTGCTTTCGTCGATTTCGTAGGTCGGCACACCGCGTTCGATGCGCCCAGTTAGCGGCAGCGTGACAAAGCCTTGCTTTTCCATTTCCTTGTTGATGAGGTCGCCATAGATTTCTGCTTCTTTTCGTGCGGCAACAGCAGCGCGGTTCGGCAGCCCTTCGGCATACGCAGCAACACCCTCGGGGGTGGCCGGCCGGCCGCCAGCCCAGCTGTAGGCACGGTCGTATGCTTCCTTACGCAGGTTTTGCACAACGTCACGCCCGAGCAGTTCCTCTGCGTTGACTGTGATAGCTGAACGCATCAGTGACCGGAAGGCTTCGGTCATGTCGAGGTTCATTTGTTCGGCAACGAGACGGTTGGCGAGGACAATCGGATCGTAGATTTCTTCAGTAGTTCCTTCGCGGAAGTATTCGCTACTTGCCTTTGTGTCGCCGATCAAGCCTTCCTGGATCTCGACGATTGCACCTTGCGTCCGGTTGGTGGGGCGGCCGGCGGGGGCATATTGGCTGCCAATAAATGGTTGACCTTCAGCACGGGGCATGTTGAGCGCGGAACGGAGGGGCAACCCTGGCGGCAACTGTGTCCTCCGGCGCAGGTTCGCTGCATCGATTGATTGGACAACCACATCAACATTGCGAGTGCGATCCTCGATGGCTGCGCCCTGTGCAGCTTCAACCTCATTGATCTGGCGAGTTGTCTCGTCGACGAAACGGACAGTCTGCGCTGTCGGCCGAAGCATCGCTGGGAAACCTTCTCCAGGAGCAACGGGGACTCCTGATTCCGACAGCGGCCTTGCAACACTTGGGGCCCCTGTTTCTTGGCCGATGAACACGCGGCCGGTTGGACCTTGGCCCGTAACGGCGACATCCGGCTGGGTGACGATTTCTTTCCCGAGGCGAGCTTCGGCTCGCACTTCAGCCGAGGTAAGAAGGCTGAGTCGGGCGCGACGAGCTGCCTGGTCGACGCGGAGTTTGTCGACCTTGGCGGTCGCACGCTCTTTGGTACGTTCCAGGCTTTTTAGGCGTTGGATTCCTGACGCAAGTTTTTGTTCGGCGCGGATCAATTCGGGTGCCGTAGACAGGACATTGCCGCTGCCGGCTGTGAGCTCGCGGCCTGGCCGGAAGATTGGCCGTTCCGCGACGGGGTTTGCTAGGTCATATTGCAGGCCTTCGTCGACAACCTTGCGGGCCTGTTTGAAGTTCGTGAACTCTTGCGCTGTCGATTCGATGGGCAGGCCGTCGCTGCCGTAACGCTTAAGTATGAAGCGGTATTGGGGTTTGCCGGCTTTCGTCGTACCGACTTGGCGGCGCGTGGCTAGGTACGAACGATAGCCAGTGTTGATCGACCAGTTGTTGTCGTCGATCTTGGTCCAGTCGGATTCGTTGAGGGCGCTAGGAGCAGGCCCGGTTGATTCGAGTGCTGGTGGGTCCAATGCTTCAGGCAACTCGGTGCCCGCGATTACCGAATCAACTTGCACAAACCCTTGTGGCGGCCCAACAGGGCCGGCGGCGCTTCCTGCTTTCAACGCCTCAAGTTCGGCAACTGCGTCACGGTGCGTTACCCAAGCCTCGTCAGCAGCATTTTCTAGCTTTTTTGCAGCGTTGTCGGCTTTGACACTCTTGGCTAGCCGCTTTTGGCGTTCTGCAACGCTGAGGCCTTCCTCGTCGCTGAGGTTGGCTAGGTTATCAGCTTTCTTTTGCGCTTCTACTGCGGCCGCTTCTTTAGCGTCGAGATCCTGCTTTAGTTGGTCGACGCGGGCCTGGGCTTCCGCGATTCTAACGTCGGTAGGTGCTTCGACAGGCTTTAGGCGCGGCGCTAACGCACCCTGTATTTGCGTTGCCGCAGCAGCTTCCTCGCGCATGATTTCAAGTTCGGAGCGAGTCTGGTCGAGGGCATCGCGCAGGCTGACTGTATCGGCGACGAGGTTAGTCCTGATTTGTTCAAGGTCGGCGATCTTTTGTTCCAAAGCAGCTATTTCGGCATCGGTGGCTCCAACTGCTTTTGGTTCTGCCAAACGTGGGCCTTCAGCTGTCCTTGACAATGCCGCGACAATGTCATCAGGGAGGTTGCCTTCTCGGACGATTTGAGTTGCGATTGTGTCCGGCGACAGCGGGTTCTCAACCTTGGTGAATAGCTCTTGGTTGCGGAACGGCATCACCAAGCCGATAATGTTGCCATCCCGCTTGATGATGATCGACGCTTTGTCTTCTATCGGGAGGTGAACAGTGTCGCCGGCCTTATACACGACGTTGAACTGTTGCTGGTCGGCGAACATAAGCTGGCCGTCCGGCCGTCGCAAAAACACGAATGTTATTTGCGTGGGCTTGCCGTCCAACGTAACCGTTGCAATACGTTGGCCTTCGATCTTCGCAGGGGGCTGTTTGTCTGTTTTGGCTTTTTTAGCCAGGTCAATGAGCTTTTGGAAGTCTGGGCCTTCGGACGTTGGGGCTTTGGGGGCCGCGTCCTTCGCTGCACTGAAAGAACCGTACGTCTGCTGCGTCCCCGCAACGACATTTCCGTCCGCGTCGAGTTGCGACAACGTGTATTTTTTCTTGTCTTTGCCGTCTTTAGTTTTGCCAACGACGTTTTCTTCGATGCGATAGGTCGTGTCGCCTATCGTGCGCTCCATAGTTGTGCGGCCGCCGACAGTTTTGAACCCGAGGGTCTGTCCCCACGGGTCGGTGTACCTGCCAGGTTCTTTGAACAGTTCTGCTGCTTTGGAGCCACCGGGGATTTTCGTTGCCATGTAGCCGTTACTGAACCAAAGTTCGCCATTGACGTTAGAAACCAATGCGGGGTAGCCGCCGGAGTTTCTGTACCCGCCGTTTTTTGCAGACAACAGGACCTCGTCTGCTGCTTTGGCAATCTCTTTGTCTTTTGTCGGGGCTACATAGGTTGTGTCGAGATGTTGTTTGACGTCGTCGATGACTTCTGCTGGAAGCGTTTTATCTGCGACAGCCTTTTCAAGAATCGCAAGTAGTTGGTCAGCGGAAATGAAGCCTTCGGCTGCCGGGGCTGCGGCCAAGGTTTCCGGTTCAACCGTTTTGCTGGCGTCATCACGGGTGAGCTTGGCGTTAGTGATCTCTATGTCGAGTTTTCGCAGGTCGACCACGTTCGTGCTGATCGCCGATTCCAAGTCGAGGATTTCATCTTGCAGCGCGGCGATCTGCTCGTCGGTCGGAGCTAGTTCGGAGTAGGCGTCCGGGTCGCCAGGGATTTCTTCAACGTCGGCTTTGGCCGCCGCGATGATCTCATCAGGGTTCTCCCCCGCTTCATCGAGCTGGTCACCAGCGTCGATCTGGCGGCCTTCTTCGGCGTCGATTTCTGCGGTTGCGGTGTCGATTTGGTCTTCGAGCTCCGCAATGCCAGCCTCAACAGCAGCAATGCCATCTTCGACGACAGCAAGATTTTCTTCTACAAGTTCGCGGTTGACAATGACCCCGTTGACGACAGTGCTGTCGGATTGCGTAGCCCGCATTTCGTCGTCGATTGCTTTGAGCCGATTGCGTTCGGCTTGGAGTTTTTCCAACATGCCAGGCACATAGTTGGTGGCTTCCGGGGAATCCGGGCTGACGAGGTTGCCGTCAGCGTCGGTGTAGTAGCCGGCAAGCTGCCCGATTTTGTATTGGGCTTTGATGACTATGAACTCAAGCTTGCGGATACGCAGCTCGGCGTCGACAATCTGTTCGGCCAGTTTGCGATTCTTGCCACGCAAACGCTCCAAGATTTTGATACTGCGTTTGATGTTCTGTGCTGGGGTCCGAACGAGGTCGCCAGGATATTTGTTGGTTGTATAAAAGTCTTGCGGCGGGACACCCGTTGACGGGCCGCCCATGTCGCCTGGCGGCCGGGGGAAGCCAGCAATAGTCGCTTCGCCTTGAGCGAGTAGGGCCTCTCGGACGCGTTTGTAAAACTCGACGTTGTTGCGCTCTTTGGGTGGGTACAGCGTCGAGTCAAGGGCCACGGATTCTGGCGCTGCCTCAACTCGGGCCCTCATGTATTCAATGACACGCGGATCTTGGAGATCGCTGAAGAAGCCTGATTCATACAACGCCCCGATTTCTTCTGCTACGTCGGAGCGACCAATGCGGGCCATCGCATCCGCGAACTTGTCGGGGCTAGGGAACGGAATATCGTACGAAGGGGTCAGTGGGGTTTTGCGGCCATACCCCCCACGGGCCTGCTCGGTTTGGATTTCCAAACGTGCCGACACTTTTTGGGCAGCATCCTGGATGCGTGAACTTTGCTGGGGGGACAGGCGGCCATTGAGATAATCGGATGCCATGCGGGCCCCTGCTGGCGTCAACGAATAGCCTGGCTCGAAGTTGTACCGCCCAATTTCGGCGATGTACTCAACGCTTTGCCCGGTTCGTTGGGCGACTTCCTCAATCAGCGCAGCCCGGCCATTGATGATTGCGAAGACTGCTTGATTTTCTTCGGGCGTCATTGGCCCGAGGTCTTCCCAAAACAAGGGCTTGTCCGCTACTTCAGTCATTTCACGAACGATCTTTGTGCCGTTTTTGTTCGCTCTAAGGACAGCCCTGCCAACGCCGGTGCCAAGCAACTTTTGGGTTACGACGGTCACTATCCCGCCACGATCAATTTCTTTACCCCAACGGGCTTCAAGCCGGTTCGCTTTTGCTCGTTTGCTCATGACCTCGGGGTCCATCGGGTCAAGCGCCTCGCGCCGGGCTGCTTCGGCGCGGAGATTATTAGCTTTGTAACGCCCGTATTTGCCCGCTGTGCTAACGGATTTGCTGACTGCTTCGATGGGCAAACGAATCGGGGCATCGCCAATCCAGTCAGCAACATTGGCTGCCTTGCTGACCTTTGCGCCAACACGATTGAGACGGGCAGCCCCTGCTGCCGAAATGCGGCCGCCGGCGCTAGCTCCCTTCAGCACGGCTCCTGTACCGCCCAAAACAATCGCAGCGTTACCTGCGTCTTCCATAAGGTATGGGAGCGGTGTTTCGCCGCGTTTGATCGCTTGCCCAGCAAGACGGATATTTTTGCCAGTAAAAGTATTAGCAAGAGATTCGGAGTATTCTTCGCCAGTTTCGCTTAAAGCGATGGGACCGAAGGACGTCCCCAAAAGAGCTTGGAAGACCTTTGTTGGGATCGACAGGCTGCCGCCTTCTGTCCCTTTTTTATCCCCGCCCTTGAACAGCCCCGTGCCAAGGCCGAAGACAGCTGCGGGGGCCGCAATAATGGCGTTGGCCAAGAAGTCGGCAGATTTCTGTGGACTGAAAGCTTTGCCAACATTTTCCCAAGACCATTCGCCTTCGTCTTCTTTTTTTGCGGGGGCAACTGGTGGCCGCAACTGTGGCGCAGACCCAGGGACCGTTGGGACCGTGGTGACTGGTTGTGCTGGCGGGGCGGCGGGGCCAGTGGTCAGAGGCTTAAGACGCTTCTTACCTTTCCCCCCTTCCGGCCCAACAGGCAGGGCGGTGGGGGGCGGCGTGTACTGGGCCATGCGTAGACTTTACTTGCCGATGAGGCGTCCTGTACGCTGCAATTGCAACGCACTTTGGGCTGGGTTCCGAGCTGATTTAAGGATGCGGGTGACGTAGGCGCTAAGGATGCGCCCAATAGGTTCCGTTTGCGCGTCGCGGATTCGGGTGTCGACGTAATTGTAAGCACCGGCGTCGTCGCCATCGTTGATAAGGGCCTGGATTTCGTCAAGGTCGAGCTGGAGTTGTGGGCCCAGGTTGGGGTCGGCAATCGTTGCGTAGATTTCGTCGGGGGTCATGCCCGTTTCCGTCGGCAACCTGGAGGCACTAAAGCCGAGGGCTTGCGAAGACTTGCCCAAGTAATACAAATCACGGGCTTGTTTCGGCAACTGCGCTGGTTCCAGGTCGTATTCTGCCATCGCGGCGTCGATTGAACCGACATCGCCTGTCCCCAGTGCGCGGTCAAGTACGTCTTCTTCGGCAGCTTCTTGTTCTTGCATGACCCGCTCGTACTCGGCGTAGTCCACGAATCCAGACTGCAAAGCTTGCTGGTCGCGGAGCGCCTTTGCAGATTCCACGTCATATTCGGTGCCGAAGATGCCGGCGGCCAGTGCGGGGTTCATGCCGTAGCGTTGGGTGGCCACGGCCCGTGCGTAGACGGACATCGGGGTGTCCTCGACCATTGAAGCTGTTTCTTCCGCGCCCACTTTCTGGCGCAGGGTTTCGCCTGCGAGTGCGCCGTATGTCTGTTCTTCTGCGCGTCGTTCGGCTGGTGCCATCGTCTGTTCAGGCGCGTCGTAGCCTCCGAACAAGGCTTTTGCTGGGGCCCGCAGGCTGGTGGGGAACACTTCCCGTGCGTACCCGCCGAGCTCGCCGATGTCCTCGGCCATGTACCGATTCCGCCCTGTTTGGCGGGACGTGCCGGTTGCCTTGGCCGCAAGGTTACGCAGGCTCTCGGCCCAAGCGTTAGACGCCGCGTTGCGTTGTTCTGCCTCGCCTCTGATCGCTGTTTCAAGGTCGCTGGTGGTGTAGAAGCCGCCGTACTTGCCCTTGCTGGACAGGCCTTGGCCCATCGGGGCTGGGGTGGCGAGGTTTGTTGCGCCAAGGAAGTCGGTGTACGACGCCGGTGTCGGGAGAGTGTTGAGCAGGGCTTTGCCATATGGGCTCGCCAACGGTGATTCGGGTTCGACGGGGGCTGCGCCTGTTGCCTTCTCGATCAGTTTCTGCCGTGAAATAACCATCAGTATTCGCTCGCCATTCGTGAGGTTGAGGGAGTGTATGTTGAGCGGCGTCCGGTTCCAAGGCGTCGGCGAGCGTCAATGATCGCGTTTATAACCGCCATGTAGTCGGTTGGATCTGGCAGGTTGAAGTCTGGCTGTTCGTTGCCGGTCATGCCCATACCGCCCACACCATCGCCGCTGCCGCTCCCCGCTTTGCGTTTCTTCTCAGCTTCGTCTTCCAAGAACTTTTGGTAGGCGCGGGCAGCGTTGACGTAGTTCGGCAGGCTTGAGGCCTGCGACTCCATATACGCCTGCTGTGGGGCAAGCGCGTCTACATTCCGCAAGTTGGCTTGCAGCACGTTTGCGCCAGGGACCATGCCTGATGCGGTTTCAATGCCACGGAGCGTCGGGTTGACCGCTTCTGCGATGCCACCAACTTCGCCGCGCCGGCGCTTCAAGTTAGCTACGCCGGTTTCGGCGAGGTTCGTCAAAGGGTTAAATGCCATTAGCGGAGCTTCTTTGCTGGGGTTTTAGCTGCTGGGGGCTTGGGCGGTGTCGGTGGCTTCGGTGGTGTGGGTGGCTTGGGGGCCGTTGGCGCTTTGGGTGGCGTCGGTGTGCGCGGAGCGGCAGGACGTGGGGCAGGGGCGGGAGCAGGGGCCATTGTGCGGCCGCTGAATACGTCGTTGATCGCCTGCTGGACTGTCGCGTCGCCAGTGCTGTAAGGGCCCTGTGACCCGAACAAGGTTGCCCCGACCTGCTGGTCAAGGTTGACGCCGGTGCGCGTAGCCTTGTTGACGCCAGGGGCCTGTGCCTGTGTCGCTGGGGTGAACGACGGGGCCGGCATCGCGGTCGATGTGCCTGGCGGCAGTGTCATGCGGTTGCCGCTGTCGGCGGTTGTATCCCGAGCGGGTTCGGGGACGGTGCCGTACTTGATCCGGTAGTCGGCGAGCTGCTTGTTGTAGTCGGCGGTGTTCGTCGCCTCTTGGCCTGCGATCTGGTTGTACAGGTCCATGACCGACTGGTAGTAGTCGCCGGCGAGGTTCTGCTGACCGACAGCTGCCTGCCCCGAACGGAGCATCCCTGCTGCTTCCGCGCCTGCTGACAGCCGTTCTTTGCCACGCTGGTACCCGACGTCAAGGACGCCGGTGGTGCCAGGGGTGTAGGTGGTCTTACCGGATTCGTCTTTGGCGAACGTGCCTGAAGCGCCGGCTTTGAGCTGCTGGGCGAGCTGCGCCTGCTTAGCGTCGTAGCTGTCTTTGGCAAGCTTTTCCAGCGCGGCGAGGTAGTCGGACGACGCGGACATCAGGCGGTTTTCTTGATCCTGGTGGGCTTGACGGTTTTGTCGAGGCGTCGCACGTCAGACTTCAAATCGCGTACGTCAGCTTTGACGTCGTGCATGTCGCCTTTTACGTCTTTCACGTCGCGTTGAACCTCTTGGATGATTTTGATTGACTCGCCGTGTTGCTGAGTGTTGCGCCTATCCAAGCGATACAACAGCCACATCAGGGGGCCGCCTATGACTGCTACTACAATAGCAGACCATGCGGCGTTCATTTCGCCCACTGCCAATGCCACCATTCGTGTTCGGGGTTGGCTTGCCCGTTGTCTAGGTAGGGCAGGCTTTGAAGTGTGAAGCCGTAAGCCGGGGCGTTGGCGCACAACCAGAGGCGGGCCTTTTCGGTGAGGGGCACCAGCTGGCCTTTCTTGTCTTCGCCGAGGTCAATGGCGACGCCGACATCGTGGGGGCTTCCGCTATCGGGTGACGCAGACGGGGCCATGCCAGGCTTCAAATACCATGTTTTGCCTTGGTATTTGCGAGTGATCTGCGGTTTGCGTCCCTGATCTTTGAGGCTGTACCGCTGAAGAAACAGGGCCTCGACTTGGGCTTTGGGGCGGTAGTCGCCGATGTTACGGAACTTGATCCCTTCGGACATCGCATGGTCGTACATGTTGTTGAAGGCGTCGGCGGCGTGGTGGTAGAGCTTCCCGCCGGTTTTGACTTTCTTCAGGTATTCCTCGGGGATTTCGCCTCTCGGGTATTTTTCTAACTCTTTTGGGATGACAAGGCTCCGGGCTGGGATGCCTTTGTTTTTCCCGACGGCGAGCCGGAGTTTGCGACGCAGCGGCTGCTTACCCGTTGCCATTGGCTGAGCCCTTTCCGAACGCGGTGTCGGCGGGGTTCAGGTAGCGCATGATGACTGGCAGCGCGGCAGCCCACAGGGCGTTGAGGGCGGCTTTCCAGTCTTGGCCGGAAGCGATGTAGGCGGCGACGCCAGCTCCGACTACGGATCGGGCGTAGGAGGCCACTAGGGCTTTATGTGCTGCTGTCAGTTTCATTGGTTTTGTCCTTCCGGTTGTTATTGCCAGCGACCATCACGCCTGACAGGGTGCCTACGAGGAACGTGGCTATCGGGGTGATGAGATCGAAGAACGCTTTGTCGTTGGGGCTTTGCTCCATTGGCTGCGTAACGTAGATCAACGAGTAGAGCACAGCGCCCATTGTGAAGGCGAGGACTCCGGCGAGGGTGAGGCCGACTGCGAATCGGAGTCGAGCGTTGAGATCCTCGGGGGTGAGGCGGGTTCGGTCGCGGTTCAGCATGGTGCTGCGGGCCCGTAGATGGTGCTGCCGGTGACGCCTAGTGCCTTGTTTTTGGTGCGGAGCGTGGTCGGGGTAGGGCAGGTGGTTGGCGGGGCGATGACGAGGCCGGCGCAGGCTGGGGTGTTGGCGTTAGCAGGGTCTTGGCAGGGGTAGCGGTAGCGGTCACCGCAGGCGACGAGGATGGCGGCGAAAAGGATGGCAACGAAGGCTGTCCTGAACAACATGGGGGTAATCGTTGCACAAAGGCGAGGACTTTTCTACGGGCTAAGCGGCTTCGTAGGTGGTGATTGCTGTCGTGTTCCAAACGAGCTGGTTTGACGGTGTGCCGGGGTTGATTGTGATTGAGGCGGTGGTGCTTGCTGATGCTGGCGCAAACATGGTGATGTCAAAACGGGAGTAGCCTGTGCCGATGGTTGTGCCTGCTGCGCCGGCTGCTTTGATGCTGAACGGGAAGTTCGTCATCGTTGTGGGGTATTGCGCTACAGCAAACGTTGCTGTGAAGGATGCCCGCGCAATGACAATGGACCCAAGCTTGATGTAAGCCGATGCGTTGTTTGTGATCGTGGCGACGCCGCCGAGCTGCCCAGTGAGGCCTGGCGTGAAAGTTGTCCATGCGCCGAGAGCTGCGATCTGATCGGTGGCGGTGATTGTGACGACGCCTGCGGCTCGGTCAATGGTCACCCGCGATCCTGCGACAATACCATTCACTACGTTGGTGTTGAGAAAGTCCTCCAACACGCGGTCGCGGGTCGACATGTCGTCCAGTAACTCGTCAACCTTCTGTTTCTCGCCGAGCCGGCCGAGGGCGTTAGCGACGTCATCCCATTTAATCGGGTACTCAAACTGGGCGAACTGGTTGTTTTCCTGATTGTTGGCGGTCTGCCCTGGCCCTTGGCCGAGGCCCAACGCGACAAGGCTGCTGCCAGAGCCTGCGGGGCCAATGCCCGACGAACTGATGTTGGTGCCTTCGGAGTTGGCGTTGAACCTTTCGGTCACTTGTATTCCTCAATGACGGCCATGACGCGCCGGACCTTGACGCCGGAGAACGTGATCTGGATCTCGATCCCGTAGCCGTAGCCAGGGTTGTCGGGCCTGAAACGGTAGACACGGCCCATGAAACGGGTGCCGGTGCCTGGGATGTCGCTATTGGTGATGGATGTCGTCATGTTGGTAGACGACACGTCACCGACCGATACGGCAAGGTCCCCAATGGGATATTTCATGTTGGTGCGTACCGCGACGGAACTGGCCGCTGTGTAGGCGCTAGCAGTTTCCAGCTCGACTACTTCTACTTCCACGAATACGTCTTTGACGGTGATCGGGACCTGCGAACTGAAGTCGGATAGGAGCGCGGTAGCGGTTGACGGGGCGCGGGATGCTGTCTGGCCTGGTTCAAAGGTGGGGAGCTTGACGGTGTGGACGCCGACCTTGAGTGCCCCTGCTGTAGTTTTGCTGACCTGCATGACAAGGATGGGGCGTTGGATGGAGACGGTGCTCCGCGAAACGTAGGCGAGGCCTGGGTAGTAGGACAGTGTGCCGGTCGCTGGGGTGATGCCAGTGACGTTCGGGATCTGCGTTTTCGTCCAACGGTTTTGCTGGTTGAGAAGCCACATTCTGCCGGACAGCGCGGTCGACGAGTCTTGGTTGGTGAGGCAAACCTGCAATGTTCCGAGGGGGCCTTTGGACATGTTGAGCTCTTGGGTCAACGTGCTGAAGCGTTGGAACATCATGGGGGTGACGCGGGCCCCGTTGACGGTGTACAGGTTGACGGGGTAGTTGACGGTGCCGGTGTCAGCGTTGAATACGACGCTGTTGTTCCATTCGGCGACGGGGTCGGTGGGGATGACGCCGAGGCCGTTGTTGATCTGGCGTACTGCTGCCGAGTAGGAGAGGACGCCGGTGACGGAGAACCAGCCGGAGGGTTTGCCGACGATCAGGTCGTAGTTGCGGGCAGTGATTGTCGAGATGGAATCTTCGGCGTATCCGATGATGATGTAGTTCGTGGCCGCCCATGTGGTGCTGAAAGCTGCTGCTCCGCTGAAGAACAGGTATGCGGAGGTTGTCCAGCCGATCATCCGGGCTCCCCAAATGACAAGGTTGGTGAGCCTCGTTTGGCCGGTCGCGGTCATGAGCGCAGTGATGTCAACGTTGACTTGGGTGCCAAATGTGCCGGTTCCACCAATGCCGACAAGCATGATCCGGTTGAGGTCGCCAGGAACGTAGATGTCAATGTTGGTGCTCCCCAGTTTGTTAATCATTACTGGGGTGGAGATAACAAAATCGGCAACGCTGCCTGCCAGCGTGAGGGTGAAACGGGTGACGGCGCTAGTCTCGGTGTTGATCGCATACAGGTAGGCAACTGACGCGGTTTTGGCGGTGAACACCATCATCCGGTCCAAGCAGGCCGGCTTGCTGATCTCAGTGAGGCCAGTGTTGTTTATCAGGCCCGAGGCGGTGTCGGTGCCGGTCAGGGTGAGCTGCGTTGGCTCGTACATCGGGATCAGGGTCGCGTCGTCCATAGCGACCGCCACGTTGTCGCCGGTGAACGTGTTGCGGGGCTGCTTCGTAGCTGACGGCCCAACATAGAAGCCGCCCGTGAAGTCGTCCCATTCGACGATGCGGGTAGCCATTACTGCCAGTTAGCGTAGGAGACGCGGGGCGCGACTTGGATCTTCCGGCCAGTTTTGCGTCGGACATCGTCCCGCATCCGGTTCATCAGATCGTTGGATTGGGCCATGTAGACAGCTGCGCGGCCCTCGTCTTGCCGGCGTAGGGCGCACAGGTACGCTCCGTAGGCGACGATCCACTGGTGGAGGAAGCCTGGCATGACCGGTTCTTGAGAATCTACGGTCATTTCGGGTTCGGTCTTGTAGTAGTACATGGTCGCCAGAATCATTTGGCTCGATGTCGGCGATATCTGCACCTGGTTGCCGACGATTGTCCACTGGTAGGGCCAGCCGGAGTAGTCGGCGGTGTTGATGAACTGGTTGAGGTCGACGTATGGGACGGGTTGGCCGTTGACGACAAGCTCTTTCGCTCGGACGAAGTCGCAGGGCAGTTCGGCAGAGTTGATGTTGGCGGGGAAGGCGAGTTGTTGGCTGGCGACAAGCCACGGCCAGTCTCGGGTGGTGACCATGACGTTCAGGGCGTCGGTGATCGCCTGGTTGACGACGGTGTCGGTGATGAGTCCGTCGCCGGAGGAGGGGATCGCTAACCGGTTTTTGATTTCGGTGCGGAGCTCGCCACGGTTCATGGGTCGGAGTCTACTCTTTTGAGGGGGCCGGCGTCTCTACATCGCGGTATATCTGGGCGATGTCAGCTGCATGGGTCGAGCTGATCTCGGCGACAAGTTGTTGTATCAGGCCGTTGCGTTGGCGTTGGGCGGTGTGGTTCCCGATGTGTTGCTTGTACAGCATTTTGGGGATGTGGGTCATGCGGGTGGCGAGGGCTGTGCGTACGCAGAGTTCGTAGTCGTCGGCTATGGGGAGGTCTGGGTTGTGTCCTCCGAGCCGGTGGTAGACATCGCTGCGCCAGACTCGTACATGGTTGGGGGCTGAGACGATGTGGGAGAGGGTGGTGCGGTTGATTTCGGGGGCTTTCATTGCCCAGACTTGGTGGGTTTCGTCCCAGTAGTGGTCGCCGTATCCGAAGGCCCAGCCGTCGGGGTAGCGGCCTGATTGTCCGTCTGGGAGGATTTCGCACCAGTCGGAGTAGAAGAAGCCTGAGTAGGGTACTTTGTCTGCGTATTGTTGGATGGTGGTGAGTGCGTCGGGGGTCAACTCGTCGTCGTGGTCTAGTTCGACTAGGAGTTCGCCTCTGCCGAGCATGAAGGCATCGTGTTTGACGGCTCCGATGTTGCCGTTGCTGGGGGTGTGGGGCCGGTAGATGCGGATTTGGTAGCGTTCGTCGGCGCAGTATCCGTAGAGTTGGCGGTGGGTTTCCCAGCCTGGGCTGTCGTCGAGGATGACCCATTCCCAGTCTGTGTGGGTTTGGTTTTTGAGGGAGGCCCAGGTGCGGGCGAGTACGTCTGGTGGGGTGTTATAGGTGCAGGTGATTACAGAAATCACGAGTTGCGGTAACCGTAAATGCGGCACACGGTTGAAACGGTCGGCGCTCCGTTTGTTGTGATTTGAAAGCCATCGTAACTTGTGCTGGTTGGCACTATCCCGCCGCCCCTTCTAGAAAGAGCGCCACCGGAGTCTTGGAAGATTGCGTCAATGGATGAGACGGTGAAGGTTGTTTCAAATGGGTTTGTAATATCAACGATTGCTAGGTGCCGTCCGGCTGTGGTTGGCACGTTGCCGATGTACATTCCTACGGCTGTGCCGCTGGATGCGTTGTCGGCTGCGCCGGTCGCCATGTTGATTCCCACTAAGCCATAGTCTTGGTCGGCTGTGGTGTAGGCGGTGGCCCCGGCTCGGAACTGGATGAAAAGCGCCGTGTTTGCGCTTGCCGCTCCTGACCGAATGACGAGGCGGTAGTTTTGGTATGTGGAACTGAAAACGGAGTTGATTGACCCTGTAGCCACGCTGGAAAGTGTGAGCGTGTTGATATACACCAAGCCGCCGACAGGTCCAAGACCAACGGTGTCGTCTTGCTTCTGGCTAAGATAGTCCCAGTTTGCCCCGTCCCACACCCGCAGATAGCCCGTGTCAGTCTCGTAGATAATCTGTCCGAGGTACGGGTTGGTGGGTCGGGTGGTCGAGGTGCAAACCCCAGGCTTTAGCCCTGTAGCAGACGACGAAATACTCACAACAACCCCACAGCCGTAATCTGTCGGTCAGCAAAAGTAACAGCACCACCAACATTGGTGCGCCCATATTGAATACCAAATGTGTTAGAGCCAGGGGTCAAACCTGTCACAATAAAACTCCCATTAATATACTGGTCACTGGTATTTGACGACGGTCTGCCTGTTGACCAATAACTATTGACACCGATTGTGCTTGCTCCCGTAACGACAACGCCAAGGTAAAACAACTGCGTTGATGTGACGGAACAAACAACCCGTGATTGCAAGGTAACCAACGCCTTTGTCCCCGTCGTGAGCGTGACAGTAGGAGCCGTACCACCACCCGTGAGAGCAACCCAAGGGTTCACATCAACTGTGCCTGACGTGTCGGTTCGGGCAGACACCTCGGTTACGCATACCCAGTTAGACCCGTCATACACAGTCTTGATGCCAGCAGGGATAAACGTAGAACCACCCGTAGCAGCAGGGGCAGTAGGTGCTGTCAAATACACTTCCAAGCCCTCGTACGGAGTCGGGATTGCAGCGTTACGGGCTGCTTCATTCGCATACGTTTTTGTTGTGTTGATAACGATTTCCCACAACGCACCAGTCCACACCCGAATCAGGTCCGTGTCAGTCTCATAAATAACCTGCCCCTCAAAAGGGCTGGCAGGACGAGTCGTGCTGGTGCACACCCCAGGACGGGCAATCGCAGAGGTCGGAACATAGTTAGAGATGGGCATCAGTAGTTGCTCGCTTTAATGATGTAGTTCATAACCATCGTCGGCTGCACGTTGTTGTGCGCCCCACCGCCACCCGTGTTTTGGTTAGTTGCGGTAGTAGCAATGTTGGTTGCTGTTGCGTTTGCTGTTGATGTGGAAGCATTAAATGGGCTGTACAGAGCGTTCCCCGCAGTCAAACCGGCAATAAGTTGCCCGCTGTTAGTGACGAATCTTGTTTCGTTTCCTGGTCCGTGGCTATGGGCGTTTTGGGTGTGGTTGTGCGAATCTTGAACGTGCGTATGGCTTGGCATCTCTGCCGAGGTCAGCGTATGCGTTTGGGCACCACCACTAGCCCCCAATGTTGTCCCCGTAATACCGGAACCACCTGAAGTCAAACGGTTGGCGGCAGTCCCACCCATGTCGTCTTCGCCAGCAACAACACGACCACGAAGGTCAGGAACATTGAACGTGGTCGAGCCATCGCCTGAACCATACGTTGTCCCAATAACAGCAAACAACGAGCCATAATCCGTGCGAGACACCGCCTGCCCGCCACACAACAACCAGTTCGCAGGAGCAGAAGGACCCGCATACGGCATCACAACACCAGGAGGCAACGCCCCGATAGTGCCGCCAATACCGTTAGAAACCCCCACTAGACTTCCTTCTCCCAACCCACAGCAGTCACAGTCACAACCGACCCAGTATCCGCATACCCGAACAACTGCTCAGTCGCCGTCATCGTCAACGCCGTATCCCAAATAATCGTGTCACCCGCAGCAATCGGCAACGCAGAAAAAATCCGGTTCGCAGCCGTCGCAGCCGACCCCACCGCCAAATAAAACACTCTGTCCGAACCATCCGTGTTGCAGATAGCGAACTGCTTGATAACCCACACCCTTGCCGAAGGCACAGCCGAACCAACCGAAGCATTAGCGTTCGTCAAAGCAACCGGCCCGACAAGCCGTTTCTCAGTCCTGTCGCCTACAGCCATGTCATGCTCCTACATCTGTCGTGATAATCGCCGTGAACTTCGAGTCGTTCATCGGGTCGGTGGATGCTGTCGTGTTCACCCATTTGCTCAGGGTTTGATTGTACACAAGGGCCTGACCCGTCAACGGGGACGAGATAGCGACATCGGTAGCAGCAGACAAAGTGGTGAAACCTTGCGGTCCCTGCGGGCCTTGGGCACCAGTAGCACCAGTCGAACCTTGGGGACCTGTAGCACCTTGAGGGCCGATATCTCCTTGTGGTCCCTGAGGACCTGTTGCACCCTGAGGTCCCTGCGCCCCCTGCGGGCCGATGTCACCCTGAGGACCCTGCGAACCAGTAGCACCCTGCGCTCCCTGCGGGCCAGTAGCACCCTGTGCACCTTGCGGGCCTTGGGCACCGATAGCCGAGATGACAAACAGCATCGGCTGGTTGTTCGGGAAACTGTACGTCGAAGTAACGAGCGTGACGGGAATCTCGATGTAGTCAACCTGCACGACAGGGGCCGACGAGACAGTCCATTTCTGGTAGTTCGTGTGCAGAGACTTGTCTTGGAGAATGATTGTGTCGTTGGCTTTGATTGTCGCCAAGAAGATGTCAATGTCGTAGCCGTCTTGGTCGGTGTGGCTGACGTTGATTTGTGTTGCGGCAGATTGGGTGGCGCTGTTCCAGATGATGAACCCAGACAGCGGGTCGCCGCCGATGAGCGACGTTTTGGCTAGGTAGTCGTAGAAACTTGCCGACTGCCCATCCGAACCTTGCGGGCCTTGCGCTCCTGTTGTTCCTTGTGGGCCTTGTACACCTTGAGGTCCTTGGGGGCCGGTAGCGCCTTGAGGCCCCACATCACCTTGCGGGCCTTGTGCCCCCTGCGGGCCTTGCGTACCTTGCGGGCCTTGCGCTCCTTGGGGTCCGATGTCGCCTTGTGCGCCTGTTGCTCCGGTAGAACCTTGCGGGCCGGTCAAACCTTGCGGGCCGATATCTCCCTGCGCCCCCTGAGGTCCCTGAGCGCCGGTAGAACCCTGTGGCCCTGTCGAACCCTGCGCACCCTGGGGTCCTTGTGTACCTTGCGTACCTTGCGTACCTTGTGGACCCTGCGTACCTTGTGCGCCCTGAGGCCCCTGAGCGCCCTGAGCGCCCGTGAAACCCTGCGAGCCGGTAGCACCAGTAGCGCCCTGCGGTCCCTGCACACCCTGAGGCCCCGTGTTCTCAGACGCAATAATCGTAACCTTCGTACCAACCTCAACCGGAACAGCAGGGTCAGCCAAAGAAACCAAATAGGTGTTGCCAGTTTTCGTGAGGGTAACTGGTTCGCTTTCGACAGCGACAACCACCTGAGTAGTGGTCATGCTACAGCCTCGTTACATCGGCAAGAACGGTGACAGTCCCAGCAAGAATCGTGGAAACCGTGCTGCCAGCCGTTTCCTGCAAGTCCCAATACAGGTAGCCTGGGTCAAGGTCAGCGGTGTCCGTAGCAGAAAACGTGACACGCATCTCGCCTGCTGCGCCGTCCACAATCGTGCAAGTACCCGTAATGGCGATAGCAGCAATGTCGGGGGTGGTACGCATCTGCGAGGCATAGGTGCGGCCCGTGATATTGATAGGGGTAGACCCATCGGTGGTGAGGGTCACGTCGACAATCTCGGTGTCACCACGAACGATAGTCAAGTCTTGTTTAGCGGGAGCAGCCATATCTCTAGTACCTTACCACTTTACTTTGTCAGCCCAGTAAGCCGCAGACATCTTGCCCTTGGCGATGTTCGAAGCGTGGCGGGCCTTGAACGATTCACGACGCTTCCGGTACGCCTCAGATTCCCCAGCCTTCTTCGGGGAACCAGACACACCCTGCTGACCGAAACGAATCAACTTCACCTTGCTGCCCTCCTTGGCTAAGACAGCATGAGATTTGTTGGCGTTCGGTGTCCGTTTCGGCTTGTTGTAACCGGCGAACTTTTCGCCCCGATATTCGATAGTCATAGAACCTCCAAAGCTCCTGACCCTGATAATACTTCAAAAACCCCGAGCGGAACTTTGCCTTCCTCCCCCGTTTTGAACCGATACGTTTCTTTCCCGACAGTCGCATTCACGGTCCGCAACGCTTTCACCCGGACATCCACCTCCGGCAACACCCACTCGTCGGTGTCCAAAACGTCGCCTTTAGGTACCGCTGCGACAAGTTTCTTGGTTGAAGCCGTCCACGAAAACTGTTGAACCCCGCTCGGCACCGTTAGCCGGTCCGTGTAGTGGCGCATCATCTGTTCCTCCAACTCGGCAAGGCTAGGTTCATCCCAGTGACCGCAAGTTTCTGCCCTAGATTTTCTGCACCCGACCACACCTGTAGCTAGATGCGCAAACTGTTTCTGACCGGTGCTAGCCGAAACGATAGTGGGGATGCCCATAGAGATAGCTTGGAGAGGCATCAACCCGAACCCTTCGCCTCGGGCTGGGGCTACAAAACAGTCAGCTTGGGCGTACCAGTCCCGTTGTTCGGTGCGGGTCATCCAGTTCCGGTTCACAAAAATGTTGTCCCCCAGCCGGCCTGTCGGGGCGTCAAATGCGTGGGGTGCCGCTTTGATATGTAGTTCGGCGTCAGCCAACCGCAGGTTTTTGAACGCTTGCACAACCACATCTAAGCCTTTACGCTTCCACAAAGACCCCCCAGCATGGAACCGATACGGCCCTGGTTGTTTCGGTTGGGCGCACCAAAACTTTGTGTCCACCCCCAACGGGACATGGCGGACAACCGGATGGTACGGGCTGAACAGTTCAACATTGTCTTCGCATGGGACAAGGATTTGGTCAAACTGGTTGAGCCACGGTTTGAACCGGTCCGGCATCGTGTCTGTTTCCCACATCGTAAACAGGACTCGGTGGGCGTCACGCCACCACCCTTTCACCGCTTCCGGCACCTGCATATGCACCGACACAGAAGCCTTGTCTGTAAACACAACCGTTTTCGGTGCAGCGGTTTTGAAACCGTCCAGCATCGAACCGTAGCCAAGTTTCGGGTCGTTGTGCCCGACCCAGTTTTGGTGGTTCATTCGACCGGTGTCGGGGTTGCTACCGGTGCGCCCTCTATCTGCCACCGTTCAGTAGCTCGGGACTCCAACAGCGCCGAACCATCTATCTGTCTCGGTTGCAACCCTTGCTGGCGGAGACGTTTATAGGCTGGCATGTCTTTCCCCCAGCCTTTCTCCCGCTGGTTTACCTCAGCAACCTTCGCCCCACGGGTGGTTGTCGTGTTGAACCCCATACGGACACCAGCCACCTTGCACCCGAAACAGCCGTCAACGTCAAGGCTGGGATGCACTTCTGCGTGTTTCATATTGTCAAACCCCTACGTTTCTGCGTGTCACTCAATGTAGTCGCCGTAGCCCGCGGCGATAAGGTCCGCTTCCTCTTGGGCGGTCAACTCATGGATATGCCCGCCGTGGTAGGTGTGGGCGATAGTTGAAGGGTCGCTCGGTTCCGATTCCTGAAACGAGCCGTCCGTCATTTTGAACACGTTCCGGCCCCGAGGCCAGCCGTTCAAATACGAAAAAATGCCTTCCCCCGAACCATCATCAAAAGTTACGAAAGGGTCTGTGGGTGGGCGAAAAACAGCCATGTGCAGATAATAACAAAAACCCCCCGAAACAGTAAGTGACGAGGGGTTTTTATTACCAGTTGGACCGTAGTTCTCCAACAACGTCCGATGGCACCATAAAGCAAAAGCCCCCTCCGACGCAAGTCGGAGAGGGCAATGCTTCCTTGTCGGTAGGACTAGGCGTTGGTGCCGATGCTGGATGCCGACTCGATGCGGCGCAGGGCTTCCTGACGGAACACGCCGTAGCCGACGAAGTGCTTCCAACCAACCGGGCGGAAACGCTTCAGCAAGTCGGTGACGGTGCCGTACACGATGGTCGGCTGTGCGCCGTACTCGCCGCCGAGCGACACGCCCTTGGCAAGAGCCTGACGGCCCATGATGAGGGTGCCGTAGACGTCAATCGTGCCGGACGAACCGGAGTTGTTGGATGCGTCCACAAACTTCGGGGCACGGGACGACTCCATGAAGCGGACTCCTTCAAACATTCCGATTTCACCGTTGTAGATGCCTTCGGGGTTGACGTAGTTCGCCGGGGTACGCCATGCGGCGGCGTCGGTGTTGCTACGGAAGTCGTAGGACACATCCGGGTGGATGAAGCCGACGTACGAACCGCCGAGGGTGGGGACGTTTGCGCCACGGAGCTGGGCCACAACACGACGAACATCGTTCGCCACCAACAGGTCGTCGGTGTTGATTGTGGTACGGCTCGACGGGTCGGTTGCACCGCCCGTAGCGTAAATCACGTTGTCACCGGCCTGAAGCACGTTGCGGCAAATCGAGTCAATCGAGATACCGGCGTTGTATCCGACAGCGTTCGCAGCCACCGGGTCAACCGGCAGGAACGACGAGGCACGGAGCTTGGCGGTGGTGACCGTAGCGTTACCGTATTCACGCAGGGTGACCGTCACCTGCGAGTCGCTCATGGCGACAGGGGTGACATCCTCAGCCTCACCGAGTTCGGTGGTGGCTTCAGCAAGGTCTGCGAAAATGGTGAACTTGATGGATGCGCCAGGGTTGGTGGCGTTGGTTGCCTGAACGTCTGCGAACTGGTCGTAGTACATTTCGGGGCGAAGGGCGAAGTACGCAAGTTTCTCAAACGCAATCTGGTCGGTTGAGAGGTTTGCGGTGCCGGTTTCTGCTGCGTAATAATCAGCCATTGGGGTGTTCTCCTATTCAGAGGTTGTTGAGGTCTAATCCTTGTGCTTGTGCCTCTGCAAAAATCGCAATAAGTTCCGATTCGGAGTTAGCTTCGTTGATTCGAGCAGCCCAAGACGGGGGCGGTGGGGCGGTTTCGCTTCCGGCAGCAATCCTGTTGGTTGTCTGCCAGCCTTGCCTGTCGCTGTCCATCACCGTTGTTTGGGGTGTAATCAACTGTGCTTCTTCGCCAGCTGCTCTGATTGCTTCCGGGGTGAGTTCACCGTCGTAGCCTTTGACAAAATATTTTGCCATCGGGTTATCCAAGTTGATTCCGGCTTTCACGAAAGCAAGCTCTTTAGCAGCCTGCTGTGTTTCGGCTAGAACCTTCTTGTATTCACGGTTCTCTTTCTCCAGTTGCTTCATCCTCGCCCGCATGGGGTTGGTTTCAGTTTGCTGGTCGTCGTCTTCCGAATCGAAATCCTCGAAATTTGACATATGGCACTCTCCGTTTCTGCCCACACCCAAGCGGAGGACTCGGGTGGCTGCTTTGTTGGTTACACCCCGATATGTACGCCACGGTTACGGGGGCTACCCGTGGGTTCCGGCACTCGGCCTCAGAAAGTTACAGTAATGGAACGTCTGTGTTTTGTCAACCACTTACCGTGGTTATTGTGCGGCGGTTCCCAAACCTGAGATGCCGTACTGGTTGACTTGGGAGAATCCGCCACCGGTTTCGAATGCGGCTTGGCGTTGGCGTCGGCGTTGGGCGATGCGTTGCGCTGCCGCAGCAGATGTGCCGAATGTGCCCGCAATCTGTTCCTCGGTGCTAATCGCCTGCTCACCGGCCATCTGTCCTTGGAACAGTCCTTGCTGTTCGCTGATAGCGCCGAACCCTTCACGGGCTGCAGCGGTGGAGATTCCTGCCTGTTGCAACGCTTCAGCCTGGGCTGTGGTGAGTTGCATGTCTGCGACACGGCGGGCTTCAGCGGCGAGCTGGGCGGATTCCATTTGGCTGGTGAGTTGGGCTTCCATCCGTACAGGGTCCAAAAAGTAGGCTGCAAGAGTGCCGTCGTCCACCCCGTACAGTTCTTTGAACTGGCGACGAATCTCGGGGTCGGCGTTGCGTACCGCTGAATAGCCTTGGTTGATTCGACGCTGGACTTCAGCGACCGATACGTTGCGGGCGATGAGGTTCTGCAAATCTGTTTGGGGGTCGTCGTAGAAACCTGCGGGCAGGTTCGCAGCTTGCATAGCGGTGATGTAGCCGTTCTCCAGCCCTAGGATTTCGGAGAGTGGCAACGGTTGTAGACCTGCTTGTTTGCGGGTGACGTTCGCTGGGAAGCGGGTTTTGAGGTAGGTGGATTCGGAGAGGACCACACCAACATCGTCTAGGAAACTGCCCGAGTTTTCGTTGAGCCGACCGTCCGCTATCGCTGTCGCTATCTCGGATGCGAAGGTGGCGTCCCCGATACCGAACCCACGAAGGCCGGTGAGGATGCGGTTGGTGAGGGTGTCGTTTGGGTCGGTGATAGCAGCAGGCAGGTTTTGGTCGCCTGGGGCGGGGGTGGTTGGTTCAAAAGACGGTTCTACAGGGGGCAGGGCAGGGTTTATTGGTTGTGCAACAGGCTGTCCTGTGACCTGTGCCACAACATCTGCTGGGAGCATATCCCAGTTGACATCGGTGACACCGGTGCTTGGGGATGGTTGTGTTACTCGGCGTCGTGCGGCGGCCATCAGAATCCTCTCTGGAACTGCTGAACAATATTGGTGGCGATGCGTGACCCGATTTCACGGGCCTGCTCGGTACGTTCCCAACCATACCTTTTGTCTGTTCTCAACAGTTTTGCCCATTCGCCGGTTGTCAACATGCGCTTAGTGGAACCATCCGTGTAGGCGAGCGCAACCTCAAAATCGGGGCTGGTCATGTCAATGTCGTTTTCGTTGCGTTCCAACAATCCTGCCGCAGTCTTCTTGTAGTCAGCAGACAAATCTTCCAAGGTTTGACCGGCGTCGATAGCCGCCGACAGATGGCTGTATTTCAGTTTTGTTGATTCACGCAGACTGGCAAGAACGTCTTCCTCAGTCAAAGCCCCGGTGAGGACACGTTGAATCTTGTCTTCGGGGAGTGTCGTAAAATACGATTTAGCGGCGTTTTGGTAACGCAGATACGGTGCGGTTTTGCGAATCTGTTCAACCGCTTTTTGGTTGATGTACTGGTTGTTGAGTCCTTTAGCAAAAATCTCTTTATAGGCTTCCTGCCCGAGTTGGTCGCCGGACCAGCCTTGGCCGACTGCACGGGTCACAAACTTGGAGAGGCTCCCAGCGTCCCAGTCGAGTGTCCCAACTGTGTCACGGATTTCTTGAATCTTGTTGGACGACTGGATTTCACGGTACCAGGATGTCGCTGCGAACTCTGTTTGGAAACGGTCCGCCGTGTAACCTGTCTTCGGGTCTACAGCCTTGTTGAAAAGGTTGAATACGTCAGCATATTTGGTGCGGTCCAACTCGGTGAACATCCACGCATACTGCGGATATTGGGTTTGGAAGGTTTGTTCCCATCGAGCGGTTTTGGCGGCTTGGCGTTCCTGCTGGGCGGTTTGGCGAGCCTTCCGGCGTTTCTCTGTCTCGGCTTTTTTGGCGGCTTCAGCCTCCTTTTTTTGCCGAGCCGCAGCATCCCGAGAAGATTTTTCTTGGGCTGTTTTATCTGCTTGGGAAACAAGCATCTGTTCACGGGGGTCAAGTGCCGGTCCTGTATCGCTCATTGTGCCAAACCTTTAATCATTTGGTCCATAGTACCCGCAAACGTCGCAGCGTTCTGCACCCGCAGTTCTTCTTGGAAACGTTCCTCAATCTGCTTCTCCGCAGACAACCCGACATCTGCCGGTTGCATGAGAGTCCCGCCTGACTGGGTAGCCAACTGTTGCTGGAATGTGGCCTGCTGGGTTTGGATGGTGCGAACGAACTGTTCCGCAACATTGTCGGGGAGTTTGCGCCCCAACATGTTTTGGGCTGTCTTGTTGAACACGGCTCGAATCTCGTCGGTGTTTGTGACCTGCCGTGGCGGTTTGCGACCAACCCCTTGCAGAAGGTCGGGGCGTTTCGCAAAGTCCCGCTCATAATCGATAAGAGCAGATTTGAAATCTTTCTTTTTATAGTTTGCATACCATAGAAGGCTGGAAAAAGCAGAGATATCTGCGGGGTTGAAACCGTTCCCTCTAGAAGACCCGCCGTACTGTCCGGCTTCGTACAGTTTTTTCAAGACGTTCTCCCGTTCCACAGGTTTCAGTCTCAACAGTTCGGCCCGGACCTTTTCTTCGTCGTTCGGGTCATACAAATCGTTGTTTCCTGCAGCGTCCACGTTTGCTTGGAAAGCGGCAGAGATTCGTTCATTTTTTTGTTGCGGGGTGAGCGCATCCCAATCTTGTCCACGGAGCCATTCAGCGCCGTCAAACACCCATTCGCCACCCTTGTATTCAAGGCGGGTGCCTGCCGGACGGTTTGCGGGTAGGGCGTCTACTTCTTCAATGTTTTTTTCTGCCATCAGCGGTCCAGTTCTCTAGAAAGTACACGTTCCCAAAGACGTTCAAACTCTGGGTATTCTTCAATAATAATGTTTGCTGAAGCCCGCAAAAGGTTGCGGTATTCAAGGTTCTTTTTAGCACCCAAACCTTGACCGGTTGATTCAACCTGCGCCAAGACGTTGGTCCGCTGTTGCAGATAGAGGCGGGTGCCTTCCGCTACAGGGTTGCCGTCCATGCTTGATACGAAAGCAGCGCTGTATAAAGCCTCAATTTGGTTGGGTAGTTTGTTGGGGTTGAAAGGATACGATTTTGCCCCAGGGTAATCGGATTCGAGGGCTTTACGGTATGCGTCTAGTTCTTCTTCTTGCTCAGGGGTCGGGTTGTCTCCGATGAGCTTGTTGGCGAGACGCATCTGCGCACCAACCACATAGTATTGGGCTGCGTTAAACGATGCCTTGTTAGTTTCTCGGCGGCGCATACCTTTACCGATTTGGCCGGTGTAGACAAAATAGTCAAAGCCGGTTCCGACAGGGGCGAAATATGATGCGACGTTCGGGAACTCTCGAAGAAAATCGGGGTTGTCTCGTTCCCATGAACCGAAGTCGGCGCTGGTGCCCAATGCTTCAAACTCTCCGGTAGAAGTTTTGCGAGCGAGATATGCCCAAAAGTCGTCTCCGTATGTGTCCAAGAACCGCAAGATTGCAGAATCATAATCTTCCAACTGCCAACGACGAAGGTCTGCGATGGCTTGGTTGATGTAGACATCGCCGTCCATCACCTTGGTTTTGAACTCTGAACTTGGGCGGGAAGGACCGGTGAACTGGCCTGCTGCACGAATAACCGTCAACCAGCGGGCCTTGTAGTTGGTGTCTTCCTCCAACTGTTTCATGGATTCAAAGTTGTTCAAGTCGTATTCGCCGGTAGCAAGCAACGCTTGGCGGGTTTCGAATGCGGCGTTGCCAAAAGCGGTAAGGCTTTGCGGGTCGTCAAACACCGCTGACATGATTTTGGTGGACCAAGCTGGGAGAAAAGATTTGACAACCCCGGAAGCAACCCCACCTGTTTCTGTGGTGAACTCGGTTTTGCCGAATGGGAGAAAAAACTTTTCTACAGACCGAACAAAATCTGTGTCGGGGAGAACCTTTGAAAACATGAAGGATGCTGGGACGTTAACTACCGGCCCCAAACCTGGGTTAGTTTTCAAACCGAAAAAGTCGCCTTCGCTCAACCCGACACCTTGCAAAGCGCCAGCGATAGGGGCGGTCAGAGGGGCTGTCAAACCCAGTAGGCTTTTAGTAATAAACCCTGAGCCTGGGTAGGTGAATGACCATTCCTGTGTTTCGGGGTCCACAAAGAAGTACCCTCGACCGTCACCGTCTGGGTCTGCATCACGCCCGCCGTCAACAACCAACTGGGTTTTGCGGAGAGACTTTAGGTTTGGCAGAGGGACACCGGTCAGCGTCGGCATTGTGTAGGCACGGCCAATAGATTTGTAGAACTCTACGAAAGCGTTAGCGAACGGGAACACGACTCGGGCGGCGTCCATAGAGTTTCGCACGTTGCTGGCGTCGTAAAGCAAACCTTTGAGTTCGTCCAAAGCCTGACCTTTAGCAAAGTCGTCTACTTCTTCTAAAGTCAATGTGCCCTGCATAGGGAGTTTGCCGTCTTTGGCGTCTTGGATGCGTTGCCAGCGTTTCTTGTCACCCAAATAAAACTCGGGTTTGCGTCCCACTTTTGCGGCGGATTCCACAATGTTGTCGTGCAAACGGATTGCGTCGTCGATGCTTAGTGAGGTGAGCAACTGGTCTATAGCCATGCTGTAGTAGAACTGGCGGAACAGCGGTGACCGGTCCAAGTAGCGGGAAGGTTTGCCGTAAAGGAAAGCGAACGCTCTGTCGGTCATATCGTCCCACCCAGCGTCCCACGGGCGTTCCTTCAAAGAATCAACTCGAATCTCATGTGGCAGGATTTCTGTGAGTTTCGGGTTGTAGTAAACGTCGTCTGCTTCCAGCAGTTTGCGAAGGTCAAGGCTTGCTTCGCCTCTTTCAAAAGCGAATGGGACTACAACCGCTTCGCCGGTTGCTTCGTCCACCGACTGAACTCGAACCTGTCGGGTGCCTGGACGGTTGCTTCCAGGGACCTTGTATTCCAGCATGAGGGCTTGGCCCTCATCGTTTTTGTTGATAAGCGCACCGAGAGGTCGCCCAGCAACAGTTTGGTTAGCGATAACAACCGTTTCAACAGGCAACTGGCCTTGGGCGATGACGTTCTTTAGGCGGGTATCGCCACCAGTTTGGTATTCGATTCGGGTGCGAATCTCTTTGATGTGAAGCAAAAGGTTTTCTTCAACATTCAGGTCAACTTGCTGGTTGCCGACATGCTTGTAGCCACGGGTTGTCTTTTCAAATGTTGGACGACCGTTAATGTGATAGTCCTGCTGGTTACGGAACCAAGCCTTACCTTCAGGGTCGGTGCGCAGAAACACAAGGATTTCTTCGTCTGTTGCCCCGCCAGCAACACGGCGGGCTACAGGGTCGGCGTTAAGCAACCCGATTTGGTCACCGTGCGCCTCAACAACCAAGTCGAACTGCTGGGGGTCGGTGCGGTCAACCTCGTCAAAGTAGCCGATTCTTTTTCCTCGACGGTAAGCGATAGTGGGGTCACCGAAGTCTGTGAAGTTTTCTGCCTGCACCGCTTCACGGAATGTGCGCATATTGTCGGTAAGAGTGTTGTAGTCAAACGCTTCGCCGGTGATGTCGAAAGCGCCCTTTTTGTGGGTGGCCCAGCCAAGCCATGATGCGGGGTGGTCAAAAACGCCTTCCACGTTTCGGTAAGACAAAGCGATGCGGAGTTGGGCTTCGGTAAGGTTGCGCACCGAATAGCCACCGGTCATCAAGATGAGTCGGCGGAACAGTTTGTCTTGCGCCCACATCACCGCTGAAAACGGGGGACGCAACGTGCCAGCCTTCGCAAGTCTTTCAAGGTTTGCGTCCTTCAACGGGCCAACATCTTTTGGCTTGTACCGCCAAATCTTGTTGAAGCGGTTACTGATTGCTCGAACCTGCCGTGGGTCCGGCATCTCTACAATGACATCTGCGAGTTCAGAACTCAGCATCGCCCCACCGAAAGATGCGTCGTCAACAACGTCGTCGCCTACCCGTGTCGCATTCTTAAGAAACCCTGCGTCGTCCGGCACACCGTCAGGGCCGAGCGCCCATTTGGTGACCTTTTTCATTCTTGTGGGCATAGTCAGCAAAACAACAGCAGCAACATTTTTGTCAACATTGCTATTTTTCACCAAAGAATCAACAGCGATTTGCTCAAATTCTTCTTTGAACGCTTTACGGGCGGTGGGGGTAGCGGTGTCCCCAACCATCGCATCAACAGCCTTGTCTAGCAACGTGCGACGGGTTTCCTCGTCCATTAACGTGGTTTTAGCCCAGTCATCTATTTGGTTCAAAGTGCGTCGAACGTCGGCAGGGTTGGTGGAAGACATGTCAAACATGCGCCCAGGTTTGTAGCCGAGTCCACGTTTGATTTTCAACCCGACCTGAGTGTCTAAAGACTCCATCATCTTCAACCTGCGGGCGTTAGATAAAGCAACCTTTTTGACACCTTTAACGCCTTTAGTGCTTGCCAAACCTGCCTGCGGTTTGCCCAAAACGTCGGCCAAAACTGCTTGCACCTCAAACTCGTTTTTGGCGTCACGCAACTGTTTTACCGTGTCTGCATACAGGTTGCGTCCCAAAAGCCGTCGAACGTCGTCTGTGGTGTTTGCGTCTACAAGACGTTCAACAAGACGGCGACCGGCACGGGTGCCGAGGAAAGCGTTGGCTTGTTCAACATCTACCGTGTCGCCAACCAAACCTGCCAAGCGTCGAGCCTCACGCAGTTCTTCGCCAGTCATGTCCGATATTTTGATGACCTGCCCACGGCCTTGCAGAGTGTCTGCGACACGGCCAGCCTGCCTCAAAACATCTCCGGCGTCGTCAGCTGCGGCGAGTTCGCTGACTTTCGTCAACCCGAAAGCGACACCTGGGGCGACAGGGATTTTGACTGCGACAGCCCCGTCAACGAAACCTGACATCAGGTTGTATGCGTAACTGTCCTCGTTGAAAACCATGCCAGCGAACCCGCGGCCAGGGGTCCATGCGTGGCCTCCTTGGGTTGTGCCACGAAACTTTTTGGCACGTTCCCGCTGTTCCTGCACAATGTTTTCGGACACAAAATATCCGCTACCTTGATTCTCCCAGTTGCGGGCAAGAGACGCCAAAGTGGTTGAGCCGATGAACTCTCCGAAACCGCCTTCGCCTTGCCGTGAAGCGGCATCGTTCACTATCGCAATATCGGAAGCTTTCGGACCGCCGTAACCTGCCTCAGTTTGACCGGTTGCCTGCTGGACTTTCGCCCCAACATATTCTGTTGCGACAGGGATAGGGGTTTTGGCAACAATGTTTTGAAACAGTTCTTTAGATGTGTCAAAAGCTGCGAACGTCAAACGTGTCGCACCTTTCACAGCACTACTAAACCAGTTGCCTTTATCTTTACCGTTCGCCTTATCGGGGTCCTCGTTCGCCATCGTAGCGATAGAGGCAGACATCGCATCCAAAAGTTCTTGCGACACATTGCCTTTAGATGCGGCAAGCAAAACACCGGGGGAAAGCCACGGATATTTCTTGTGAAGTTCAGAGATTTTGTCTGAAGTTTCGGGGCGGATATTGGTGCGGATTTGGTTTTTGGATTCCGCTTCCCTTCTCATCCCCCGAAGGATTGCTTCTTCCTCGTCTGGGGCTATGCGAAACGCCACGGGTTACCTTTCAACCATCGCAGAAATAAGGTTTGCCAAATCGTCGTTAGGGTACGAACGGTAGAGGGCGAGCAGTTCTTGCAACACGGGGTCGCCCAACTGCATTGTCGGTTTGATTCCTGCGGCACGGGAACCCATACCTGCGCCAAAATCTACGCCTGCTGTCAACGGTTCATCAGGGAACTCGGTGGGGCGGTCAAACGCACCCATTGAACCTGGTGCCGGTGCAGGGCGTGTCGGGGCGACAGTAGTTGGCTGGGGGGCGACAGGGACGGCACGTTGCCCAGCCATCTGTTTACCGGCTTCACCATACGTTTGGTTGGGTGCAGCCATTTTTGCAACTTTGCGGGTTGGGTCACGCAAATCGGTGCGGTTCGAATATTGCTTAGCCACCTAGCCTCCCTGCGAGACTGAGAACAGAACCCGGTGTTCCTGGGGGTGCGGCAGCACCAGCGCCACCACCGCCTTGCAAACTTGCCAACAAACCTTGGATGTCGGGCGGACCGGCCTGTGCAACAGGTTGCTCCATGCCCATACCTGCCGGTGACAAACCTGGCATCGTTTCGGGTGCGCCCTGCGGGGCTTCCGCAGCTTGACGTTCCTGCGCACGGCGTTGAGCGTCCTGAATCGCTTCAGGCAACGACATCTTGTTGGTTTGCACCAGCATGGCGATGTATGCCAAATCTTCCGGCTGGTACGGCCCGTTCGGGTCAGCAGCCTGTGATTGGATGGATGCGAGAAGCGCCGATTCGATTCCTTCAGCGACGATGCGGTCACGTTCCAACTCGGGGTCGGAGATGAGCGGGTCGGCTTCACGGGCAGATTCTTTAGACATGAGGCCGGTGCCGAGACGCTGGCCGAGTCCAACAATAAGACTGTTCACATCGGAACCTGCCGCCGAATATGCGACATAGTGGAAATCGGTTTCCCACAGTTTGTTAGGTGTGTAGTCTTTCACGCCACCGCCCATACCGGGGATAAAGAACGATTTGGCGTTGTTACCCCAATACGTTTTTTCGAGCGCAATAGCAATCTTGTCTTCTTCAATGAGTGCTGCTGCGAAAATTTCTTGGGATTCTTGTACACGGAAATCTACGGTTGCGGACAGGATGGAGTCGCCGCGGCGACCTGTACGAATATTTGAACCGGATTCGCCACCGAACTCTGCCGGGATAGCACCCTCTAGACGTTCCTGACGTTCCAAACGGTCCAACGCAACATCTGTCTTATACCCTGGGTTCTGTTGCAACTGCTGAATGTCGCCACCCTTGACCACACCCAACTGTCCGGTTTTGCCGTCGGCAATCTGAATCACTTCAGGGTTCTCACCTGGGCGGGCGATAAGATATTCGTCGGGGAAGATGCCCCGTTCGATAGCGATTTCGGTAAGTGCCTGCAACCTTGCACGGGTGTAGTACATGCCGAGCAGACCATCAAACTGTCCGTGTGGGCGGTCGAGCGTGATGCGTTGCGGTACAACCACTAGAGGCATACCGGTGCGGTTCGGGATTCGTTCTATCTCAACGATTTTTGCACCAGCATAGTTTTGGCCGGTGACCTGGTTGCGGTCTTTGTCGGTGCCAACAACGGCGGTGACAATCTCGTTGGCGCAAACATATTCAAGAATCGTGAACATGTCGTCGGGGCGGGGTTCACCGACACGCAGAACACCGTTCAGTACGGAGCCGTAGTTGCTCATCAGCCACTTGTAGGTGCGGTTGTAGGTGAAGATAACGTCGTCGGGGACAGGGTTGTCTAGGTCTACTTGTGGTGCTGCGAACGTGTCGAGCGGGTTGCGGAGATGCCATTCGGGGAGACGCTTATCAAAGTTGGGTTTGATGAAAACTGGCGCTGAAGAATATGCGAGCAGGTGGCGGGCACGGCGGCGCATTTTTTGCGACAACCTGTTTTGGTCCCAAATAGACAGCATTGCTTTCTTGCGTTCACGGGCAAGTTTCATGCTCCGGTCGTTGCCTTCCCGCATAGCAGGGAAATATGGGACCGGCATGGTGGAGGCGACACGCATACTCATCTGGTCCAACCCTTGAACCAAAAGGTTGGCTACAGATGAACGTGCAGACCGGTCCAGTTCGTTGAGCGGTACAACAATATCGCCGTTGGCGAGGGTGCGTACCTCCCGCATCTGCTGCAAGATGGGTCCTTGGGCATCGAACCGTTCACGGTAGATGGCAAGGATTTCTTCAACTGTGCGCATCAACTACTTCTTAGGCTTCTTCTTTGTTGCCGAACCCGACTTGCCGGTGTATGCACGTTCAGCTTGGAACTGCTTGTTTTGTTCAGCAGACATCTTCTTAGGCTTCGTGCCGGTGGCTTTGTAGTAGTTGTTCATGCTGTCCCACTTCTTGCCTGCAACCTCTTTGTATGCAAGTTGCACAAGGTTGGAAGTACCAGAAAAATACTTGTTCCCAACCTTCACTTCGCCAGCGTAACCTTCGTCCTGGACAGACTGCACATATTCTTTGCGGCTCTTGCCTTTAGAGCGGGGGAAACCGCCTTCCTTTTCAATGGCTTTCTTGATTTCCGAAATAATCGGATTCACCGGTCCAGCAGACTTTTTTGCTGCAACCTTTTTTGCGGGCATCTTTTTAGCGGCCATGACACTCCTTAGAGACGGGTTCGCTGTTTAATGTAACACAATCAGCGTTCAAGCATCCACGACGGACGCCACAGACGGGGCGGAGCCTTCGTTTGGGTCAGGTTCGGCAGGTTGAGTACACCCATCCAAAGACTCATCACAATGTCGGTGCCGTTCTTTTTGTCACGGGTCCACTTGCATAGTTCGTCAACCGCAGCCATCGTCTTCCAGTTGCCCCGCATCGACGGGAACCGCATAGCGCCGGTACGCACCAACGGGGGGAGCAGAGCCTCCACACCTAGGTTTTCGTCAAGCTTGTTTCTAGAAGTGGTGTGCGGGACCACGTTCACCCCATGCAAAGACTGCCATTTGCGGATGAAGTCGTGGGCGAGCAGGAACCGCTGGGCGGCGTTGATTTCCACCACCCAATGCGATATCGGATACCCCAAAGACCATGACCGGTTCTGCCATTCCTCCATCATCCCGCTATACACACCGGTGGTTGTGTTGAACCCCAACAATCCTTCAGCAGTCAGTTTGGTTCGTTCAACGTCGATGATGTGGTACAGGTTGGTGTCAGGCTGGTACAGCATCCATGTCAAAGCCCAAAACTGGGTGGGTGACGGGTCTACTGAGACAATAGAAATAATCGGGGGGGCCAACCCGTACGGTATTTGCCCCGGCATCCGGTCATTGTCGATACAGCCCTGGTAGAGAACCCCGTCGTCGCCCATCCCACCGGTCAGCATGGTGCGTGTCACCAAATAGGATTCGTCAGCCGCATCCTCCTGCTGGTACACAACCCTGAAAGTGGTGGGGTTAGAGTATTTGATGTACGACAAATCTTTCCAAGAAAGACGTACAGGGTCTAGAAGGGGTCCTTTCGGAAACGGTAGGGCAGAAACACTACGAGATTCTTTGCCCGTATCAAGCTCGGGGTAATACGCCTGATAGATGATGTGATGATATTTGGACCTTTTAGTGGGTTCCGCACGGATATCCTCCGGGTTTTCTACGTCTGAACCATCATATTCGTAGTCGTCGTCATCATATGTGACTTTAGATAGGCAATGTGCGTACAGGTCGCCCGGCCCCAACCGCTGTCCGATGACGGCAAGCAGACCGCCTGGGTCAACTCGGGCTTCCGCCATCGAATCCCAACGTTCCAACAGTTTGTCTCGGGCAGTTGATTCTCGGGCGTTCTCTGTAGAGGCAACGTCATCGAAAAGACACAAATCTGCTCGGTGACCGATGAACTCGGCGTCAATACCGTACGCTCGGACTGTCGGTTCCTTGTTGTCAAGGTTGCCCACAATGTCCTGTTCCACAATGAACTCATCTGCCCTCCACAAAGCACCTGTCGATGCCGGTTTGAACCTGCCATAGTCAAGAGATAGGCAGCCTTTAGCGTTGACTGCCAGCCCCTTCTTCACCAGTTCGGGGTCGGGTTCCAAAGCTGTTGGGCGTTCCAACGTGTCTCGGATACGTCTTGAATACATTTTCGCAAGGTTTTGGGAGATAGAGCCGTAGAGGACTCGAATCGCACGGTTTCGGACGATGCACCACACAGCAACATCGTGGAATAGGGTGGATTTGCCTGCGCCTGGTGCGACGTTCAGCACCAAAAACTCTTTCTCAGGGGATTCTAGATATTGAACAATCTTGTATGCGGCTTCAACCTGCCAAGGGGATGGGACACGCCCCAAATAGTAGGTTCTGAAAAAGTCGAAGTCCTCCAACCCTCGTTTTGCTTCGGGGCAGAGCCGGTCGTGGGGTATAGCTGGGGGCAGTTCGAGTGAGTCTGCCAACAGTTTCATTGAATCGTTTTGGTTCCCACCCTGATTTTTGCGGTGTTGTTTCCCTTCAACTTGTGCTAGTTCTAGAGCTGCTTTTGTTTCGGAGCGTTTCTTTTCCCAGTTGGAGGCGGTGTTGAAGTGGATGCCTGCGATTCTGGAGGCATCTTTCTGTGACATGCCGGACTGTCGTGCAGCCCAGTAGCGGGCTTTGTCTGCGTCTGAAACTATCCGTCTAGTCCCCATGTGTAGTTGACAACATACCATACGGTTCTGCTACTATCAATGTCGGTACGACCGGCACCTCTGTGACAGCCATCTGGCTTACGTCTCAAGTGTCGGTCATCTAATCGAGTAAGTCCCCCTCGCTGGGAAGCGACAGGGCAAGCATGACCCGGACCCCATCGCAGAGCATGGAGGTGGGAAGGGTGTATATGGCCGGAAACGGGGACCGCCCTCCCATGCAAAAAACGCCTGTTGAAGAACCTAGTACCGAGACATAGAACGGTAGCGCAACAGATACGTCGAGGGGGAGAAAAAGGATTTGTACGGTGTCGGCTTGAAGATAGCTAACGGCCACCGGATGCTCTCAAAAGAGTGTCGAAGCGTGGGGGGAGCAGAAGCCTGTCTGCTGTTCCAGCGGGCAAGACGCAAGCCGAACAGCATGAATGCCGCTGGCTACCGCCCTCGCAAGCTCGGTTGCTACCAGGATGCAACAAAGCAGGCTGGCCGACAACGCCGGGTCGGATACAACCTTTTTCTTTTTGGCAACTTTTTCTTTTTCTGCCAATAAGCCGCATGTTCGACACCCCGGCCACCCAACCACGTGACAGCCGTCACGCCCGCAAGCTAATACAAAACCCACTAATACAAACTCGACCAAGCAATACAACACCACAAAACCAACCACAAACCCCCCAGGGTATCAACTTCGTTGATACCAAACCTAGTGTGAACACATACAGAACCGATAATAAGTATATTGGCAGGGGGGTGCCTCGGCACTTGGCCGGTTGCGTGTGCAGCCCGAGCGCTCCGGCAGACAGGCAACGGGGACAGGCAGGGCGGGTCCGAAACAAAAGGCAGGCGGGCACAGGTAGCGGGGGACACGGGGACGGCAACAATCAGAAAGGTACCGGCGGAGGGGGTGCGTATGTTTCGGGAAGGTGCGCCTACAAGGTGGGAAGGCAGGCAGGTGGGGGTGCGGGAGGGTGGGGGGTTCGAATCTTGGGGGGCAAAATCCTGGTTTTTGGGGTGGGGAATATTTGCTATTTCCCCCTTGTCAATAGTCCGACTATTCGGTATTGTTGGGGGTGTCGGCAATGAGTGGCCGATACAGGAGCCATTTACGGTGGATGGGATGGGTGTCACGGTGATGCACCCGCTACCGTGTGCGCATCGTGTGGGGATTCGGTAGGGTTCACTGCCGAATAACAGACCCGCTCCCCCTGTCGCCTTGGGCGTGCCGATTCGATTCGGGACAGGGACGGTGCCCACCGTGGGCACTACATGAAAGTAAAGGGGTTAACAATGTTGGTTATCGATTTTCGGGCGGGGCTACTGTCCGACATTTTGGGAGCGGTCACGCCTGCCATGTCTTCGGAAAAGAATCGGCCCATGTTGAATGCGCTTCACTTTGAGATGCATCCAGCAGAGACGGCGAGAGTGTGGGCTACCGATTCGTACCGTCTGCATTCAGTAGAACTAGAGACATCGGCGCACGATGCTTTTATGAACCGTAACGGTTCTATGGTTTTGCCCGCCGATGCGGTGAAGACTCTGAGCGCCTTCGTGAAAGCTGCTTTAAAGAATCCGGAAAAGCGTGACACGCCGGTAGGTTTTGCGGTGGATGAATCGGAAGGGTTCGTGGCTCTTTCCACTTTCAAAGCGTCCTGCACTCTCCCGCTTTTGTGGGGTGAGTCGCCTAACTGCGCTTCGATTCTTGCAATGGCAGACAACCCGCCGACACTCCCCGCATGTTTTAACGGGGGCCACATGGCGGACCTTTTCAAGTCTGCCCAGGTTTTCGCCGGCAAAACCGACGGGGCGGTGATGGTGGCGGTTCACGATACGAAACCGACACGGGTTGAGTCGGTGCAAGGTCCGCACCGGTTCGTAGGGGTTCTGATGCCCCAGCGTCAACCGAAGCGCTAGAAGGTGGGGCGGGCAGGTGCCTTGCGGGGGTTCGATTCCCCCGCCGTCCGCTACCTCCCCGCATGGGGCGGGGGGGTTGAACATAATGAAGGGGTAAAGAATGTCTGAGAGAGTGACAGTAGGGGACCTGCGCAAGCTTGCGGCCGATATTGAAAGAATGTGCAAGGCGCTAGGGATATTGGAGGGGGGCGAGTGGTCCGCCGATTCTGCGGAGCCTATGCCGGAACATTTGGCGGACAGCCGTTACCGGTTCCCCCATTTGGTTTTAGATGAAGGCTCGGTGACGTATGGGCGGGCGTGGCGGTTGAATGGTTCCGGCGGGGACAAATACCGCACGGCACACTTCGACCCGCTCCGTTTGGGTTCGGGCTATTTGGGTTCCACCAAGGCGGAGGCTATGCGGGCACTCCGTGGCGTGCAGGCGGGCCTATGGTCCGCTATGGATGCGGCGGAGCGTGACAGCTACAGGGGGGCCGAGTGATGCGGGGGCATTACCGTGAGACGCCTTCACGCACGTTTACGGCGGAGCAATGGGCGGAGCGTGAACGTATCGGCGGGCGGTGGCGGGCCATGTTCGCCCTTGCCACCGTCTGCGGGGCGTTTGTTGCGTACGCTGCGGGCGAGTCTGAAGGGTGGGGCCTGCCTGCGGGTCTTGGAATGTTGGGGGGTGCGTTCACTTTGATGATGGCGGGACGGCGATAGTCCTACAGGGCGGGGGCGTTGGTGCCTTCGGTGGGTTCGATTCCCACCCCGTCCGCTACTTTTCGGCACCGTGCCGGAAGGTTAAACATAGAAAGGGTTCATATGTCTTTGACATTCTTTACCGACGACGGCACTTTTGGGGATGCCACTCCTGGGCGCTTCGTTGTTGTCAATACTTCACTTTGGACGGCGGAGGATTGGCACGCCGTCGACAATGCCCCCGACTCTGACCGTCTTTGGACGGCGGTCCTGCTGGCTGCACGGGTGCCGAGATGAAAACATATCTCCTCAAATGTGACTTGGGCACCGCTTATGCGGAGGTTGTTGTCTTGGCGGACAATCGGGGGGTTCGCCGTGGGAAGGTCCCTGCCCCTGTCGTCGAATATGTGGAGAGGTGGGCACGGGGTATTTGTTTCGGTGAGTCGGACGGGTCCGTGCGGGTAGCCGTGTCTGAATATTCCCCGCTGGTTTTGTCTTCACGCCCCGATACGCAACGTATAGCGGTGGCTGCTTTGGTGGCCGAGTGGGAAATACAGGTGGGCGGATGACATCTGACGCCTTATCTGTCGTCAAGCATGTTGGGGAGGTGGCGGGCCGAAAGGTCCGCCATCTGCTTTTGCCCCGTGCCCGGTCCCGCCGTGTTGTTTTCGTAGTGTTTCGGCGGTTCGGTTCGGTTCAAGTGTTTTGGTTGGGTCCGCATGTTCGAACCGGTCAACCGTGGGGGGCGTTGGCGGGTGCGTATCCGCATGGGTCCCGCCAAGCTGCGTTAGCGGCGGTTGCGGGATGCGGGTTGCCGTCTGACTGTATTGTTGTTGGGGTTAGGCGTGGAGTGTTGCGCAGATAGCTTCGAACCTTGTAGAGTCTTCTTCGTAGCCTGCGCTCCTGTCGGTATCCCCTTCCTGGCAGTTGAGCGCAGGCTATTGCATTCCCCAACCGGCCCTGTTTGCAATGGGACGGGTCCGTGCGCCAACATCCGACGCCTTCGTGCGTCATCTTTTGCGGGAGAAATGCCTGTCACGTTCGGTTGGTGTCATCCCGCCCCACATTCCGTTGCGGCGGACGTCCGGGCTTTCCCATTGTTGGACTAGCGCCAAACATTCTTTTCGGACGGTGCATTCAGCGCAGTATTTTCGGGCTTCAACCCAGCCTTCTTCGGTGTTGCCACCGTTGATTTCGGGGAAGAAGATTTCTGTTGGGGCACCGACACATGCTGCTTCGCTCATCCATTTAAGAGGCAGAAACATTGGTGTCTCTTTGTGCTTGGTATGCGGCACGTTGCTTGGGGGTGAGTCCTGCGAACATTCCGCAGCGGTGGTTGTGTGGGTCTAGTTCTATTTCCATGATGAACTCGAAACAGTCAGCTAGGACTGGGCATTGGTTGCAGTATTCTCGGGCTTTGTCGTACATGCGGGGTCCGCTTCCTCGCCCTTGGTAGAAGATGGCGATGTCCACCCCGCGGCATGCTGCTTCGTTTCTCCAGTTTTTGTTTCTCATTTTTTCCATTTCTTTGATTTGGTTTTTTTCGCTATCCGGTATGCCTGTGCTTGGTGGCATCCGCATTCGCATCCTTCGATTTGTTGCCGTGTCCAGGTTGTGAGGGCGAGGTTGACGGTTCCGCAATGGTCACAGATGTTCTGCATTGTTGATTTGTTCTGCTATCCATTGGGCTACTGGTGATGCGACTCCGTTGCCGCACATTTTGTAGCGGGTGGTGTCGCTGTTTGTTTTGCCGTCTGCTCGGGGGAGTGTGTGGTTGTCGGGCCATCCCATGAGTCGTTCACATTCGACGGGGGTGAGTCTGCGTACTTGCATTTCTTGCTCCTGTATGAGTGGCACGTTGTTGCCTCCTGTCCCCATCCTGTTTTTCAAGCATGGGGTGATTTCGTCGTCGTAGATTCGGACATCGTTGACACGGGTCCCATCAATGATGAGGACGGTTGCACGGCTATCCCCGGTGTTGTCAAAAGCGTTCAATGTCGGTGACACCCCCCCCCATATTCCATGTTTCGTAATCGTCAACATTTTGGGCACGCCTACTTTTCGTGAACCACATGGCTGTCCACCACCAGGTTGTAATATTCGCTCCCTGACGGTCCGCCTGTGCCTTTAGCCCATTTGCTGCATATAGAGGTGGCGAGAACGTCGTCTTCTGTTGTCCCAGCTGGCCATTGTTCTTCAACAACAACCGTGTTGGGGGATTTGTAGTCTCGGGCTGCGAGTGTGACTGTTACTTCCCGTTCCTGCCACCGTGCAAAACCACTATCTCCAAAGCCTGCTGGAGTTGTGGGGGAAGTGTTTTGCCCCGCTTGTTTGCCCTTCGCAGGATTCCTTCTGCGGCTTTCCCCGACAGCAAGTACCGGTCTGCCACCTCGTTGGAGGATTGAAGCATCGAAACAAGCGAGGACGAACACTCGTCTACGCCGTTAGGGGACTCCGAAGAACTGCGCATCAAGGATGCTCCATTCGATGTGATGACCCCCGAGGTCAACCATTTCTTCGAGGACCCTCTCAAAGTCTGCACCGTTGTTGCTGGATAAGGCTCCTGGTACGTTCTCCCAAATAGCCCATCTTGGATAGGTTCCGTTTGTTGCATCTCGCATCTCCTTGATGATTCTTGTTGCTTCAAAAAATAGGTTGGAACGTCCGCCGTCTAGACCTGCCCTTTTGCCTGCGACAGACAGGTCTTGGCATGGTGAACCGAACGTGATGACGTCTACCGGTGGTAGTTCTGCACCGTTTACGTCGGACACATCCCACCATTTCGGTACGTCCGGCCAATGGTGTTGAAGTGTTTGTTGGCAATGTTTGTCCCATTCGACTTGCCATGCGCATTCCCATCCGGCTGCTTCCAACCCGATATCGAATCCGCCTACTCCTGCGAACAAACTTCCGAATCTCATCGTTTCTCCACCATGTTGATGCACCCCAAATATCCGATGGCGTCCACCAGCGAATCATGGTGCCAGCCTCCACGTTCCACGGCTGTGCGTAGCCGTGCCATTTTGACTGACACCATGAAACAGAGTGCTTCATGGACGGTGAGACGGACGCCGGTTAGCCCGTAGAAGATGTCCACAACTTTGCTGTAGTCCTCGTACGGGTGTGCGTATTGTTGTTGTCTTGGACCGGTGATGAGCTGGTGTGCTTCACCCAGGATTTCGGCCCCCTTCAAAACGGTCATGGTTAGAACGCTTCCTCGTCGTCAAGGATGGTGCCGCCGAAGGTTTTGGCGACCTGTTTCACAACCTGCTCCGACTTGTCGATGAGAACGATGTCGTAGGTCATGTCCATGCCGACGTTTTCGGCCACAATCTTGGTGTATGTCTTTTTGACATCGTTTTTTTCGCTGGTCGTGATGTCGATACGTCCGACGACGATGACACGGTTGCCTTTAGCGAGGGACCCTGCCACGTTTTCTGCCAGTTTGCCGAAGCATGTGACGTTGTGCCAGGTGGTTTGTTTCTTGTCGTCTTTGCCTCGGGTGGTGGCTACGGTGAACTCGCACACAGCCATTTGGGAGCCTGTGTACCGCAGTTCGGGCTGTTTGCCGACGTTGCCGATGATGGTGATGTTGTTCATTCTGTTTCTTCTTTCCCCTTCAGCTGTAGCGGAAGGTTTCTGTTGAGTCTCTTTTGGCAGAGATGGTGTGGTGGTTCCAACGGTTTGATAAAGAGGGTTATCCTTTGGCCGCAACTCCGGCAGAACCATTCGGATTTCCGGTCCGCCATTGATGCCATTTCGAGTACCCTTTCTTCTCCGAATATTTCACTAATGCTAACGCAGCCCGCAGGTTGGTTCGTGCATTTAGAAGGTCTTCGCTACTTTTGATGATGTTGAGTCCCCGTAGATAGGTCACCCAACTGTAATTATTAATTTGGAGCAACCCCATATCGGTTGACCATACAGAGCCGTCTGCCCGCTTGTTGAGTCCTTTGTTGTGCGGTATGCACCTGGATTCACGCATAGCGAGACGGAACAGTTCTGGTAGTTCGCCCCTTCGGAAACCTACTTCGAGTGCCATGTTGACGTATTTCCGGCATGGTTCCGGGATGTTTGGTTTGGCCTCCACACGGGTGGGGGCGAGACTGATAATGATGATGGATGCCAAGAGCGCCGATTTGCGCATGATGTTCTCCTTTCAGTTTTGGCATTAGGTGGTGTTTTTCGTGGCTGTGCCTCCTTGTTGGGACGGGTTAGGTGAGTCTAGTCGTATAGTTCGTTGACCAGCAGGTCCTGTACATGTTTCGGGAACAGAAGGAACCCTTTAGCTGGGTTGTCTCCGGTTGCAGCCATGACACGTTTCTCTATGTCGTCGAATCCGTGGCGTTTCAGGAAGTTTTTGATTCGTTGCACGGAGACGATGATGAAGGCGTCGTCGGAGAACAGGTACACCCACCAGGATGCTTCGGTGACGTTGATGCCGGATGGTTTCCAGCCTTCGCCCCGTGGGTTTTGGTGGGTTTCTATGACCATTCGGCCGTTGCGGTAGCGGTCCCGTTTCACTTCGAAAGACCCGTCGTGTAGGGCGGTGAGGAACTGGTGGACGATTTGTTCGCCTTGCTCACCGTATTCCAAGTCTTTTTTGAAGTTGTGTGCTGGGATGTCGTGTTGCGGGTTGTATGGCATCAGTCGTTTTCCTGTTCCCTTTTGGGGTATGCGAGGGTTGCATAGCCTTTCAGCAGATTGTCTCCGAACCTGTCTCGGAAGGTGGCGCACCATATGTCTCGGTCTGTTGGGGTCATGTCTTTCCATTGGCCGAAGACGATGCCGATTTCTGCGCCGCTACCTATCGCCATACGCATCGCTTTCTTTGTGGACGGTGTACTTTTTGATGTCCAAATCGTCTCGGATTTTGTCTCTGATTTGGTCGCAGGCAGGGCAGTTGCATGGGCTGTCTGCCCAAAACAGGTCTGTTGCTACGTTTTTCCACCAGTCACGGTCTTCCCGTAGGCGTTCAATCTCATCACGACATGATGCATGAACATCTTTCACGGTTCCGCCAAACGGAGCATCAATATGCTGTCCAGTGCCTAGGGTTTCAGAAACCCTTCTTGCGTCGTCAATCACCACGCACCGCCTTGTCATGTTCTTCCCATGCGATAACCCACATTGGGTGCAGGTCTTTTTTGCTTGCCCCGCCTGTCAGCTTATCCAGCTGGTATTCGCCAGCGATGAGAAGGTTGTTTGCTATTTCTTTCCAGCGTTCAACTTGTGCCAGCAGCCGTTCAATCTCGTCGGCGGCTTCAGCGTGGCGGTTGAACCGTGTTCTACTCAAACGCAAGTACTTCACAATGTCGTCGGTCATCCTTTCACCGCATCCTCAGGAACCCCCCAGGAACCCCACCTGTCGGAGCGGGTCGCATACTGCACCGCAGTAATCTCGCCGTCCTCCACAAAAATGCTCAACAATGTCTGCGAGCCGTCTTCATGGGTGACCACCCACGGGTTGTATTCGTTACCGCTCATCAGCCACCGCCTTGTTGTATTTGCGTCGAGCATCACCAGCGCCAGCAGATGTGCCCCAAGGCAAATGGGTGTACAAAGCATCGGCAATCTCACGCCACCGTTTCGCTTCCAACACAGCCTCGGTCCACCGCTCACCCATTTCGTTGTACAGCTCGGCGCTAACGTCGGGGCGTTTCACTTCGGACACAAGAACCTGCAACGATTCGACGGTGCGGCGCAAGCCCACCACTTCGGGGCAGGTGTCGCATTGGGTTGACCCGCCTGTTTGTATCGGTTTCCAACGCATCAGTATCCCGCTTCCTTCAAAAGGTTACATAAATCGTCTAGCCGCATGATGGCGTACTGGTCTGAAGGTTCCCCGTAGGAGCGTCGTTTCACAACAAGAATGCCGTGGTCCGCTTTAGCGTTCTGCCGTTCCTGTTCGGTTTCTTTCAACCAGCCGGAGATGTCAAGTGTCTTGTGGTTTTTGCATTCCCACACCAGCGGGCCGGTTCCGGTGATGTCACCTTTATCCAGGGTGCCGTGGAGGGCGCGGCGCTCTGCATGAATCCAGCCTTTAGATTGCAGGAACCGAACAACGAGCGTTTCGAACGCTGTGCCCCGCCCCCTGTTGACACTCACTCAGATTCCCTGAACTCTAGAAGTTCCTTGTATGCGGCACGGAGCGCAGGCAGTTGTGATGCGGGGACAGGCTTATCCCAGTCAACCTGGGCGTTCGCAGCGACAAGCATGAATGAGAGTCCGCTGTCGGTGCAGGCTTTCTCGAACTGTTTGCGTTGCTGGTCAGACAGGTTTCCGTCAGTCTGCTCCGGTTTCGGTGCCGGTTTCGCTTTCGAGCCGACCTGCTTCTGCGGTTCGGGTTTGCCACCCAAATCTTCCCACTCTTGCTTCGTCCACAGGGACAGGCAGATGCCGAATCGCATGGCGGCGTTGCGCAGAAAATCGGAGACAAGTTCCTTGTCCAAATCTGCTTTGTCTGCCCGCACCGAGCCGACACCTAGACGGGCATGGCCGAGCAACTGGAGTTCCCCCCACATGGTTGCCATCCCGTTCTCAACATGAACCTTGGGTCGGCCCTCGTCCCAGGCGATAGGGACCCAACGCCATGTCGGGTCAATCTCAATCAAGAGCCGGGTGATGTCGGCATGGCCAACGAAGTCGAGTTGCATGTTCCCTTTCGGGAGTTTGCCAACAATCTTCGGGTCCGGTACTGCGTGGTCTTTCAACACTTGCAGAAGTTGTTTACTGTTGTTTTCTTCCATTACTTAGCCCCTTTCAAAAGCAAAGTGCGGACGGTGATTTGCTTGCTGTATTTCTCTGCCAACTCTGGGTGGTCGGCTTTGAGAGCTTTCGCATCAAACGATGTGCGGGCTTGCCCTTTCCATGTGGCGATAGTGTTGCCGCCGATGGTCGCCCCGTCGTTGGGGCCGATAAGTTCGCACAGTTGCGCTTTCAACTTGTCTTCAAGTTCTTTGTACGAGTTGAGTTCCGATTTGACATGCTTCAACTGGGATACAAGGTCCTTGTATTCTTCGCCTATCTCCACCAGCTTGTCTGTTTCCGGTTCGGGGTAACGTTCCTGGATGGAGGCGAAAGACCATGTGACGCCTGGTGGGGTCATGCCCATGTCGATGGCGGACAGCCATTCGGAGGCTTTCTCGATGTGTTCCTCTTTTTCGGCGGCTGACACTTCCTGCACATGGATGTGGAGTTGGTGGGAGCCATCAAAGATTCCCCAAGTGATTTCGTCGGTGTCTGCGCAGATTGCTTGCTGGATTCCTTGGATGCGCCAGTAGTCAAAGAAATGGCCGGGGTCCCACGGACGGTTGTAGGTTTTGATTTCTACGATTTTGCGGGTGTCGCCGTCCTCGTAAAATCCGTCGATAGTGGAGATGAGCCGTGCGCCCCGTGGGTCGTCGTAGCAGAACATTTCTTCAGGGGTGTAGAACTCGATGCCGAGACGTTCCGACACCCATGTGATGCAGATGGGTTCAAGGTCGTTGCCCCGTTTCATAGCCCAAGTCGGTTCGGTTGGGATGGGGGCGATGTCGGACAGTAGCTCGGCAGCGAACTTGTCGGGTGGGACGAACCTGTGCAACCCGTAGATGGCTGCGGCAGCTGAGGCGCTGATGCGCTTGTTGCCGTTCTCGTCACGGAACCGGATGTTCAGCCAGTCTTGGCCTCCGTGTTCAGGTTTGGCTAGGCGATAACGTTTGAAACTCATAACATTCCCTTCGTTTAGTTGGTCTAGCGGACACTATAACGAGGGGGTGTTACTTCTGCAAGGACCCTACACAGATATTTCTGTTGTGAACGGTTGCAAGAATGTTACGGTCCGCACCATCCCTTGCGGGATATAGATAACGTGGTCGTAGAAACCGTCCGGGGATTTCGATTGGGCAACCGTCAAATGTTTCGGTTTGCCACCTTCATCTTGTGTCACCAACACGCCGACTGTGACAACGATGTGTTCATCCATATCGTCTGTGTCAAGCTCATCCCAATGCCCGCTTCCGGCGTGGGCGTCAGCCCATTTCACCAGCACAGGTTGAGGTTCAGGAGTCACCGATTCGGTCATATTCGGGTTCCCCTTCCTGCTTGCATTCCCAACAGTAACGGGATTCACTGGTTTTCCAAGCCGTCCCACATGCGGTGCAGTACAGCCAGCTGTTGTCTGTCATACCTAGACACTACTACGCAGCCAGCAAACCCTTATTTTTCAAGGCTATGAGACGTTCAAATGCTCGGAGAAAGGTTTCGTGTTCGGTGGCTGGGACGACCGCTTTTTGCAGGTATTTGATGAGGATTTCAAGTTCGGCGTCTGTCATAGGACCTGCGACTGTAGCAGTTACAGGTCGCCTTTCGCATGGTCCCGGATGTGGGTGTCTATCTTTGTTTCGATACGGTTCAACCCGCTGGCCACAACATTGTGGTCTTCACGGTTCTCTTTCCGCATCCCTTGAAACAGCGCCGCCAAGATGCCGCCCACCGCAGCGATAGTGGCCACAATGATTGCCTCGCTCACTCGTACCACATCCCTCGGACGAATCGTTCCGATGGGTAACAAACAGAGTAAACAACAGCAGCAACGGTGCCAACACAAACCCCGACGAGAAGACGGCTAAAGCGAGAACCCATTTCACCCAGCCCCACCCATCTTGTTTTTGCGTCCCTTCTTCTCTTTGCGGGTAGGTTTCGCAATCTTCGCAGCCTGCGACACGGACCGGTTCAAGATTTCTTGGGGGAGACTGTCTGCGTCGAAGCAGATGAGGTGCCAAATCTCGAAGTTGGGGTTCTTCGGGTCGGCTACTTCCCATGACCAGCCGAAACGGTGGGCGTTTTTGACAAGCCAGTCAACGTGCTTTTGGCTGGAGCCGACGCTGACAACCTTCTTGTTGATGAGAGCCGCAATGTCCGAGGCACAGCCGTTGCCGTGCTTGGAGGTGCCAGGTGTACCAGCTGGGGCCATGCCATCTTTCAGGAAGAACGTCTTGCCCTTGTAGATGCGGGTCACCTGAGGGACACGTTTCGTTGGTTTCGTCGTGTAACGGGACTCGAACAGGGAGATTTGTTCCTTCAACGAGCGGAACATCCCAACATGGGAGTATTCCAACCCGTCAGCCTTCGCCGCTTCCAGCATCGCCTCCCATGCACAACCGGCCTTCCAATACAACTGGCCGTAAGGTTTCATGTTGGACAGGAGATGCGCTGGGATGTCCCCGTTCGGGAACTTTTCTAGTTCCCCAGGGATAAGAAACTTTTGGACGGGGTACATCATTCGTCGTCTCCTTTAACGTCAAAGTAGGCGGTCAACACTACTGCCGCAAGCATGACACCTGTAATCCAAAGTGCCTGCCTGCGGGTAGCCCCCGACAGGGTAATAAGAATGTACGCCGAACCGCACATAGCGACGACGATGGCTGCTAGTTGGCTCAGGTACTTTTTCATCTTAACGAGAATATCATTTGCGCCGGACGACGGCGGGGGCGGCAACCATGACTGCTCCGACAGCGACAAGGGCACGGCGTTGCCCTACCGTCACGGTGGAATCCAGCGGGATGTAGGTGTCTAGCCCGCCCCCAAAAATGTTGACTTGGTTCTCAAACTCCCGTTTCACTTCGGGTGGGGCGGCGCTGAAGGTGGCGGCGATAGCGTCCAGTTCGGTGCTGGTGAGGGTTTCTAGGTTGGCGACAATCTCTGCGACAGCCTCCTGGACCTGTTCGGGGGTGGGGTTGTCCCCGATGGCTGTGAGAACCTCCACAATCGCCTCAGAAGGCGTCGGGGAGTCCGGGGGGGTAGATGTTGCCGTCTGCCCCGTAGAAGCCTCTGAGGGGCTTGTAGGGGTTGTGGAAGGGTTCTGTGCCGTGGTTGAGCTGGCGGAGGCAAGGGTGGTCGTAGTCGTAGTTGATGGCCTCGTAGAAGTTGTCGGCGGTGCAGAACTCGTAGTCGTCGGCGGTGGTTCCGAACTGGTCGATGGAGTCGCAGACGGCGATGATGATTCCAACGGCGGGGTTAGCGGCAATGTAGTCGGCAAGGTCGATGGGAATAACGGGGTTTCCGTTGTCGTCGTACTCGGCTCCATCGTGGTCGATGTCGTTGAAGTCGATGTCGTCGTGGTTTCCTCGGGCTGTGTCGTCGTAGTTGTGGACGATGTTGGCGAACTCTGCGTAGTCTCTGGCTCGCTCGTAGGCGGCACCGTGCTCGTCGTCGTCGTACTGTCCCATGCAGGCATGGTAGTAGATGGGGGGAGTGTCGGCACAACCTGAGTGGCCGATGCGTACAGGTCATACAGCACCCCGTTGTACCAAGCCTCAGGGTTCCCGCAACACACACCGGCCCTCAGCCGGTACCATCCTGGTTGGACTTCGATAACGATGTTTGATTGCAGCCCGAACCAGTCGTCGTTCTGTACCAGTAGTTGACCGTCAGAGTTGTAGAACCACAACATCGGGTCCGACCACTCGTTCTCCACATTGTAGGTGCGGGCGGTGAACGTGGTGGTGGTGTTGAACTCGAACCAAAAATCTGTGGGGCTGGTCACCCGAATGTTCTCTGCGTTTGCTGTGGTGGCAACGAAGATGAGTGCCAGCCCCGACAGGGCTACGAGGGCTTTACTCGCTTGGCGTAGCAGGGGCAACGGCCTTCTTGCCAAAGGCTTCAGCAACTTCTTCCTTGGTCAGCACGCCGTCTTCTGCCCAGAAACGGAGCAGTTGTTCGGTGACTTTGGCTGCGGCCATGAAGCCTGCGAGGGCTGCGGCTTTCCACAGTTCTACTCCGATGACTGCTCCACCGGCAAGTGCGCCGAGAGCGGTTGAACCGAAGACTGCGAAGATGCGTCCGATGACTGTTTGAATCTTTACCATGATTACTCCTAGTGCTTAATGATGTAGTTGAGGACGATGTACGGTTGCAGGTTGTTGTGCGCCCCACCGCCACCTGTTTGACCTGTGTCTTTGGCATCGTGTTGGGCGATGGTGTGGCTGTGTGTCCCGTTTGCAGACATACCGCTGGTTGTCCCTGAGTAGGTGTGGCCGTGGCCAGGGTCGCTGATTGAAACGGCGTGGCTGTGGCTTCCTGCCCCGCCCGAGTCGTGGTTGGGGACCCCTCCACCGTTAACAGGAACAGTAGTTGCGGTGCCGGTCGCTTGTCGGTTAACGCTTCCGTAGGCTCTGGTGTGAACGTGGTCACCGACCGTATCGGTTGATGCGCTGATACCCGTACCAGAACCAGTAACGGAACCGCTGAAGGTGTGGGTGTGGGCCAAGTCTGCGGTGCTGGTGCTGGCATGGCTGTATGCGGAGATGGTGTGAAGGTGGACAGGAATCTCTGCGCTAGTCAGCGTGTGTGTCTTTGCTCCACCCGTCTCAGCCAACGTGTCGAACTCTGTTTGGGCTGAGTCCCGACCGACAATCGCACGGCCCTTCAGGTTCGGCAGGTTGAACGTGGTTGTACCGTCGCCCGCACCATATGTTTCACCGATGACAGCGAACAGGGCTGCGTAGGTGGTACGGGATACTGCTGTACCGTCACACAACTGCCAGCCGGTAGGGGCGGTGTTCGTGGACCATGCGTTGATAGAACCAGTCGGGACAAGGAACGCCTGCAAAGCAGCAGCCAAGTCGCCCAGTACAATCGTTCCGTCAGCAATCTTGGCTGAGGTGACAGCCGAGTCAGCGATACCTGCTGTGGCTACCTGCCCCCACTTGAATCCGTTGGCGGCGGTCGAGTCTGCCTGCAAAACGTGGGTGTTGGTACCGACACCCAAACGGTTAATAGTTGTACCGTCCGTGGCGATGAGGTCGCCCTTGGTGGTCATTGCGGATGCAACAAGGTTCGCTTCGTTCGCTTCAACAGCGGTGAACACAGGGTAGATAGTTGCGCCAGCGTCATGAGCCGAGGCTGAGGTGTCATCTTTTGCTCGCTCAATCGTGAGCGTGGTAGAAGTGATGCCCGTCACGGACACCTTTTCTTCCTTCGAGGTGCCAGGGCTTAAGACAGCAAAGAATGGGAAGGTGGTCGGCCAACCTGTGACAGATACCACGGTTGCTGAAGTTGCCGAGTTGGAGATATTGGACGACAAAGTGGTGCTGACTGGGGCACCCTTGTATCCTCTGCGAACTGGTAAAGCCATTGGTTACTCCTAGTTTTCGACGCTTCTCATAGTAACAGTAGCGGTTCCTTCCCAATCCCAGGCGTTGCCATAGGAATCCACAGGGGTCCACTCCACATCCTCAACAATCACCGAATGGCGGGACTCGCCAATCTGCAACACGATGATGCGAGGGTTAGCAATCAGGTCGTCCAACAGGTCGGTTTCTTCCTGCACATCAAGATAGATGTCCTTGTTCCGTACCTTGATTTTGTTGTGGAGTAAGACAGGCACAACGAAAACCTGTGACCGGAATGGGGCGGCGTAGGCTCGGGCCATCCAACGGGTGACAACGGGTCCTTCGGTGACGGTGGCGCTGCGTTCCAACACCAGTTTGAACCGTGCCTCAATAGCCCTGTTGTCGGACCCTGCGTAGGTGAACTCTGTGCCATCTTCGTCGTCCCATTCGCCAAGGTTGTCGTAGTCTTCGGTGTCGTTTGACAGGTAGGCGGTGACGGAACCTTTGAGTGGCTCTGACCGGACATCGACTTTGGCGACGAACTTGCGGTCGGGGATACCCCAACGGTAGGTGCCCAACTCCACCTCGCCTGAGGCGACAAGGCTGGATGTGTCTTCAGCCACAATGCCCACACCAGAAATAGCAAAACAATGTTTGTCGTCAAACGTGACAACAGACAACACATCATTGTTTGATGACGTATACATCAAATCGGTGGCGTAAGCCGGAGTGTTCGGGGCGGTAAACACAGATAGGTCCATGCGGCCAAGACCACTAGAAGTACCGTCATAGTTGGACCAAGTGAAATATGTGAAACGTCCAGTCGAGGTGAACTTTTTGACCGGCCCGCTAGTGGGAATCAACTGGCCAGCAACAAGGTTCGAGTTGCTATCTGTTGAACAGAACCGGACACCTTTGTCTGTTCCTAAGACAATAAAGCCGAGGTACCCGCTTATGGCTGTAACAACTTCCCCTGTTGGGAGTTCGAGGGCGACCACGCCAGCGTCCAACGCACCGTTTGAGGCAACCGTAATCTTGTAGATAAGAGACTTTTTGCCTGAGTACCCTGCCGCATATGCAGCGTTCTGCCCTGTGGCTACACCAACCCATCGGAACTCTGTATCGGCTGGGGTGATATGGGCAGATTTTGAACCACCGGAAGAAATCGTGTTCAAAATATGGTCATGCGAACCGAACATGAACTGTTTAGCGAACCCCAACATATAGTACGAATCTGATGAGTTGACATACTTAGTGGTGCTGATGGCAGAGATAGAAGTGTTCGGGATAATCTGACGGACACCATCGCTGGGGAACGCTAGGTAAATCTTGTAACCGTCTGTGGCCATAGCCGCACAGGTCCCGCCTGGTTCTCCGGTGCAGTCTGTCCATGTCGGGCTAGACGCATACGGGTCAGCGGTGAACTTCACATCGCCGTTCAACGAAACATAGACACGGCCATCTTGAACAACCATGTGCTGCGAAGTGGCAGAAGACGCTAAAGACACCTTCGTGGTATTCAGCAGGCTTACCTGCCCCTTAGTCCAAGGGTCAATACCCTTCGACTTGTAGAACCGGAAATCCAAAGACCCACCGATATCCGCATACTCCTGCCCTGCACCCAAATGCCACGAATCCTGACCACGCCGCCACAACCCGCCAGGGTTAATAGCCGCCTCGCCAGGAGCAGTCGAAATGTCCTGCGAATCACGGACACGCTGCTCATACCCCCGCTGGAACCTGCCACTCTTTTGGTCCACCATGTAGGGCCGACCGTTGATAGCGACCGGATACACCGAAGGCACAAGGGACGTAGTGCCCGTACCCGTAAAATATGCAGGGGTGTTCAGGAACGGGAGCGTGAAGTTTGCGACTGGCATTTACGCCCTTTGCAAAAAGGTTGGGTACTGGCGGGTAAGTTTCGCAGCCTCAGCCGTAATACGGTCACGACGCAAACGCAACAAGTTCGTGATGCTGTTCCCAACAGCGCCAGGAGGAACCTCATCCGAACGGCGGGTGTCGCCCTGCGACTCGGTAAAGTTCCGCTTCACCTCACGGGGGGCGATGAGACGAATCTGCGACCCGATAATCAGGATGTCTTCAGCCGACTCAGGGAACCCTGCAATAGACTGCAAACTGTCATTCTCTGTAGCGACCCGTGTGAACGGGGCCTTGTAAGACACCCGCAGGTCACCGTTGCGTACGTCTTGGTCGATTTGTAGAGCTAGACCGGAACCGAAATCTTTTGTCGGCATATCCCGCAAAAGTTTGATTTTGTGTACCTGTTGGTAGTCGTCAGACTTGTATCTTGAACGCACTTCAACAATGTCAATGACTGTGCCGATAGTCGGCAAGTTGATTTGGCGGTTCGACCCGTTGTATTGGAGGTCAAGAATCTTCACTTGGAACAGGCCGTTCATCGGGGAGGCAAGGTCAGCCAGCTCGTCGTTAATTGATTCAAGGATTTGTGAGCGGGGGAAACGGGGGTTGGCGATACAGACCGTGCCGTTGGTGTGGGCAGCAGCAACCGTACCGTTAAACGCCCGTTCGACGGTGAGAGTTTTCGTGGACTCCACCACCTCCCAAACATACATCTGCTCCGAACCAATCTCAATAACCGAACCGGAACGCACCGAACCCAAGTCGTAAGTCAGCACACAGGTCAAAGCCGTGGCTGTCATAGGGGCAGAAAGTTTGTTCCGTTCCTCCACAACCCCCGACAGGAGTTGGCGTTGGACACGGTTAATGACATTGGCAACAGTAGACATCTACTTCTTCTTCCTGGCCTGACTGAGAGCAATAGCAACAGCCTGCTTCTTAGACTTGACAACAGGCCCGCCCTTGCCGGAATGAAGCGTGCCGGACTTGAACTCCCGCATCACCTTCGAAACCTTCTTAGCAGCCTGCTTCTTGGAGGGCATTACTTCTTCTTTTTAGCAGCCATCTTCTTGGCTGCTTTCTTCTTCATGCCCGCCTTGCTGGAACCGTATTCCTTCATACGCTCCTTGGGGCCTTCCATCATTTCGTGCTTCTTGCCAGACATTTTTTTCATAGGCACATCATAGCCCATGCGGTTCAGGCCCCGTATCGGTCGTCCAACTGGTCAGCGAACTTGCGGTGGGTTTCCTCCACCAGCTGTTGTATCAGGCCGTTGCGTTGCCGTTGGGCGGTGTGGTTCCCGATGTGTTGCTTGTACAGCATTTTGGGGATGTGGGTCATGCGGGTGGCGAGGGCTGTGCGTACGCAGAGTTCGTAGTCGTCGGCTATGGGGAGGTCTGGGTTGTGTCCTCCGAGCCGGTGGTAGACATCGCTGCGCCAGACTCGTACATGGTTGGGGGCTGAGACGATGTGGGAGAGGGTGGTGCGGTTGATTTCGGGGGCTTTCATTGCCCAGACTTGGTGGGTTTCGTCCCAGTAGTGGTCGCCGTATCCGAAGGCCCAGCCGTCTGGGTAGCGGCCTGATTGTCCGTCTGGGAGGATTTCGCACCAGTCGGAGTAGAAGAAGCCTGAGTAGGGGGCTTTGTCGGCGTATTGTTGGATGGTGGTGAGTGCGTCGGGGGTGAGTTCGTCGTCGTGGTCTAGTTCGGCTAGGAGTTCGCCTCTGCCGAGCATGAAGGCATCGTGTTTGGTGGCTCCGATGTTGCCGTTGCTGGGGGTGTGGGGCCGGTAGATGCGGATTCGGTATCGTTCGTCGGCGCAGTATCCGTAGAGTTGGCGGTGGGTTTCCCAGCCTGGGCTGTCGTCGATGATGACCCATTCCCAGTCTTGGTGGGTTTGGTTTTTGAGGGAGGCCCAGGTGCGGGCGAGTACGTCTGGCGGGGTGTTGTGGGTGCAGGTGACTACAGAAATCATGCGGCTTCGTACATTGCGGTGAAACGTATTTGGTCACTCGCTGCTGCGCCGATTGACGGGGTTGACCCGAATACCGACGAAGCGCCAGTTAGGTCGGAGTAAAAAGCAAAAACAGACGTAGTAGATGCAAGTGTCGTCAGGTTGTAGACGTTGTTGGCTGAAGCATCATAGAAAAACCCGCTTCCCAAAACAGGCCCGTTAGCGACAACTATTTGTACTGGGGCCGATACCGTTATTCCGGTGCCTGCTGACCCTGTTCCGGTGACTGACAGATGCGCTTGGGCAACAATCGTTTTCCCAAAACGGGTGTACTTTGCATACACGGTAGTGAATGTCACGTTTGAAGATTGCGATACGGTCGGGGTCCACGAAATCCATTCGCCAGGAATCGTGTCTTGTTTCGGGGAGAAGTAGTCCCAGTTGGCTCCGTCCCACACCCGCAGATAACCCGTGTCAGTCTCGTAGATAATCTGTCCGAGGTACGGGTTGGTGGGTCGGGTGGTCGAGGTGCAAACCCCTGGACGTAGCCCTGTAGCAGACGACGAAATACTCATGCCGGACCTACATCTTCCAACTTGACCTGCAAAGAATATGGAGAGTTGGCAAAAAATCTTGCTGTATTATTTTCTGCCAAACCACTAAGTTTCAATGTAAATGAACCTGTACTGGTGGCTTTATACAAGCACGTTCCAGCACTTAAAAAGTATTTGCCATTCAAAACGTGCCACACCCATTGCCCTAACACATTATTTGAACCATCACGGATATACGCAACTATGTAGCCATCTGCAGTAAGTTTGGTTGTGGTCGCAGAAAATGTAAACGAATAAACTCTATTTGCAACTGCGTTGAATGTAAACGAGTAAACATCCGTGATACTGGTTGTAACAGTTACATCACCACCTGTTGCTACTGCGTAACCTTTTCCGCTTGTCCCTCCCGAAGTGGTATCAACAATCCCCCATGCTGTGTTCCACGGCGGGTTCCATGCAGCCCCACGCCAAACAAGAATCTTGTCCGTGTCAGTCTCATAAATAACCTGCCCCTCATACGGGCTGGCAGGACGAGTCGTGCTGGTACACACCCCAGGACGGGCAATCGCAGAGGTCGGAACATAGTTAGAGATGGGCATCAGTAGTTGCTCGCTTTGATGATGTAGTTCATAACCATCGTCGGCTGCACGTTGTTGTGCGCCCCACCGCCACCCGTGTTTTGGTTAGTTGCGGTAGTAGCAATGTTGGTTGCTGTTG
>Ga0315902_10000337_pt1 | contig 80433 bp, 84 predicted proteins | sample LakEriMetagenome_9_FD_203523 | JGI IMG/M metagenome (GOLD analysis project Ga0315902, IMG submission 203523) | Freshwater fungal communities from buoy surface, Lake Erie, Ohio, United States - Buoy 12 MA117 | ecosystem: Environmental > Aquatic > Freshwater > Lake > Lake biofilm | place: USA... | reverse complement strand
ACCATGTTCAAGTAATCCGGCATTCGACTGTGATGGAGATGGTGTTACAAACGGACAAGAAGTTGCAGATGGGACTAATCCAACGGATCCATGTTCATTGTTGATTGCAAGTCAAACGGTAGCGCCAAGTACAGCTTGGAGCGATTCCGACTGTGATAATGACGGAATAACAAATGGAGAAGAAATCGCAGGAGGAACAGACCCATTGAATCCGGATACAGATGGAGATGGTGTACTTGATGGGACGGAGGTTGCAGATGGTACAAATCCAACGGATCCATGTTCATTGTTGATTGCAAGTCAAACGGTAGCACCAAGTACAGCGTGGAGTGATGCAGACTGTGACAACGACGGGTTGACGAATGGAACGGAAGTGGCTGGAACAACTGACCCATTGAACCCGGACACGGATGGTGATGGTGTACTTGATGGAACAGAGGTTTCGGATGGAACTAATCCAATAGACCCATGTTCATTGTTGATAGCAAGTCAAACAGTAACACCAAGTGAAACGTGGAATGATTCTGATTGTGATTCTGATGGAATATCAAACGGAATAGAGGTTCAAAATGGCAGTGATCCGTTCAATTCATGTAGTCCAATACCATGTGAAATTAATATACCAGAAGCATTCACTCCTGATGGAGACAACACGAATGATCTATTTATTATACCTGGAATTGAAGACAAACCAGGCAATAAATTGACATTCTTTAATAGATGGGGTAATGTGGTTTATTATGCAGAGGGGTATGATAATACTTGGAATGGAACAGCAAATAGGGGTATTGTAGTTGGAGACACCAAATTACCGACAGGAACATATTATTATATTCTTGATCTAAATGGAGATGGTGAGAAAATATACAAAGGATATGTTTATTTGAAAAGGTAAGTAATTCAAATTAGAAGTTATGAAAAAAATAAAAAGACAATTAACTGTTTTAATCGTGATGATACTCTCATTACAATTAAACGCACAACAAGATCCTCAGTTTACTCAATATTTTGATAATGCTCTCTTTGTTAATCCTGCTTATGCAGGAAGTACAGGGATGTTAACAGCAACAAGTATACATAGAGAGCAATGGGTAGGTTTTGAAGGAAGACCAAGTTCAACTACTTTGAGTATTCATTCACCATTGTCCTATGAATCGGTTGGTTTGGGTTTGACAGCTGTTCGCGATGTTATTGGTCCGCTAAATCAAACGATGTTTTATGGCGATTTTTCTTATAGTTTAAAATTGAATGAAAAATCAAAATTGGCATTTGGTTTAAAAGCAGGGTTAAATTTGATAAATGCTGAAACGTCAACATTGAATACAACCCAACAAGGAGATGCTAATTTGATGAATAATTTAAAAAATAAAGTGAATCCAAATTTTGGATTTGGAATGTATTATCATTCTCCACGTTTCTTTGCCGGAATAAGCACTCCAAAATTGATAGAACAAAGTATAGACGGTACATCTTCAAATAAAGAAAAGCGCCATTATTTTGCAATTGTTGGAGCTGTATTTCCAGTGTCTTCAGAATGGAAAATTCGACCAACATCACAAGTAAAAGCAACAGTTGGAGCTCCAATTAGTATTGACTTATCAGTTGCAGGAATTTATACGGATAGAATTTGGTTAGGAACGATGTATCGAGTGAATGCAGCTTTTGGTGTATTTGCTCAATATCAAATCAATCCACAATTTAGGCTTGGAGTTGCTTCAGATTTTTCGACAGCTAAAATTAGGAAGTACAATTACGGAACCTTTGAAGTATTGTTATCCTATGATTTCCGATACAACAGACAAGGGATTAGGTCTCCTCGTTATTTTTAAAAATACTTTTTCTTTAAACACATGAAAAATTTACTATTGATATTTTTTGTTTCATTGATAACAACTCATAATCTGTACGCACAGTCAGGTAAACTGAAAAAGGCGGATGGTTATTATGAATTGCTTTCCTATACCTTAGCAATTCAAAGCTATACTGATTTATTGAGTACGGATTTAGCAAACGCAGAAATGAAAGCCAAATTGGCTCATAGTTATTTCAATGTTAACGATTTTTTAAATTCAGAGAAGTACTATAATGAGGCGGTGAAAATGGGAGATATCCCAACACAACATTATTTTTACTTTGCACAAAATTTGAAACAACTAGGAAAGTATGCTGAAAGTGATAAATGGATGAATACCTTTTACGAAAAATCAAAATCAGATAAGCGGGCCATTTCTTATATTCAAAACCCATCTTATTTAGAAAAAATAGAAAAGGAAGGTGTTCATTTTTCAATTTTCAATGTTTCATTTAATTCTAAATCTTCTGATTTTGGAGGATATCAATCAGCAAAGAAAAACAAAATTTATTTCGTTTCCGCAAGACGAAAGTCACTTGTGAAAAACAATTGGATGTGGAATGGTAAAGGATTTCTTGATCTTTTTACAATTGACCCATCCCAAAAAGATTCTCCTGAATTGGTGTCTAGGGTAACTACAACATTTCATGAAGGTCCGCTTTGCTTTAACAATGATGAATCGATTGTTTATTTTACCAGAAATAATTTAGCCAAAGGTAAAGGTAGACGAGATACGAAAGGAATTCAGAATTTAAAATTATTTTATGCAAAAGTAGATAAGAATGGTAATTGGTCAGATATAAAAGAATTAGCAGTTAATTCTAAAGATTTTTCTGTTGGACATCCTGTGGTTTCTTTGGATGGTAAGACACTTTATTTTGTGTCTGATATGCCAGGAGGAATGGGTGGAGCTGATTTATACCGCGCACCAATAAATACGGATGGTTCAATTGGAACACCGATAAATTTAGGGGATAAAATAAATACGGAAGGTCAAGAAATGTTTCCATGGATTAGTCCAGACGGATTATTTTTCTTTTCATCTAATGGACATATTGGATTGGGAGGGCTTGATGTATTTGTAATGACTCTGGATCCTGCGACAAATGTTTTTGATAATTTAACGAATGTGGGTAAACCATTAAATAGCCAAAATGATGATTTTGCTATTTTGTTCAATGAAGATGGTAAAACGGGTTATTTCTCATCAAATCGATCTGAAGGGAAGGGAGATGACGATATTTATTCTTTCAACTTGTTAAAACCATTTATCTTTAAAGTGAAGCTTATTGTAAATGTAGCTGATAATAAAACAAGTGAATTACTTCCAGGATCTACCGTGTTTTTAAAAGACAAGTCCGGAAACGTTTTACAAACGGCAACGGTTGACCAGAAAGGGCAATATATATTTGATGTAGAAGCAAATACAGACTATGTAATTTCGGCAAGTAAAAATGATTACACCGATAATTTTGCAAGTATTTCAACAAAAAACTTAACATCTTCCTCCATTCAAGCACAGGTGAAATTGGATAAAAATGAAGGGTTTTCTTTGTATGGTTTAATAACAGATAAGAATACGAAACAAGTACTGTCTGATGTTCGAGTTATCATAATGGATAAGTCAACTGGTAAAGTTATATACGATGGGACTACACCAAACTCAGGTGATTTCAGTAAAGTGTTAGATGATGTTAAGGTTAATGATAAGTTGAACTACACCATTAACATGAAAAAAGAAGGATATTTAACAAAAGTGGTAGATTTTTCTAAGTTAATTACAGCGCCTGGTGTAGTGAATGTTCATGAGTTCTTGGATGTTTCGCTTACAAAAGTGGAGGTTGGACTAGATTTGGCAAAACTAATAGATATCAATCCAATTTATTTTGATTTAGGTAAATATGCAATACGTCCAGATGCAGCCCTTGAGTTGAATAAGATTGTAAAGGTAATGAATGAAAATCCAGCAATGGAAATTGAATTGGGTTCACACACCGATTGCCGCGGATCAATCGCCTCAAATGAGAAACTTTCAGACAATAGAGCAAAGGCTTCTGCTAACTACATAAAAGAAAGAATTACTAACCCAGAAAGAATAAATGGAAAGGGCTATGGTGAGACTCAATTAAAAGTAGACTGCCCATGTGAAGGAACAGTTAAGTCAACTTGTTCAGAGGATGAGCATCAAAAAAATAGAAGAACTGAATTTGTGATTATAAAAATGTAGTGCGTCACAATCAAAACTACATTTTCTAGCTGCTGTTGTTTTTGGTTGTTTTTTTGCTAATCCAAGAAGCGTTGAATATCTTCCAAAAAGTTTGAACTTGGGCCTAACGAGGTCACAACCAAAAGCACTGTCTAAAATAGATGGTGCTTTTCGTTTAAATACGTTTTTCATTCTAGTTAAAAATTCCGAGATAATACGGAATCAAATAGGCAGGTGAAATAAATAAAGTCATCTCAAAAACACTGTCATAAAATAATCCAAAAACTTGGTAAAATAAACTTGGTTTAGTGTATTCATCCTTTTTAGAATCATAAGTTTCAATATATCTTACCCCCAAATTGTAATTAATAAAATAAAATAACAACACAAAGCAAGCATAGCTTACTAAATAAAGTGTTGCGTGCTGAAATGCTACATTAGGTAAACGAACAATTAAAAAAAGAAAGAATGAGTTAATTAACAACAGAGTAATGAAAGCCTTAGGTTTAGACATTGCCCTTCTACTAGTAATAATCTTGTCAGTGTCAACGTGCTTTTTTACAAAATAATTGTCTGAAAGGGCTGAGTATAATGATGCTAAACCTACTATTATTCCTCCCAACAAAGCAATAGTCGCAAAATTACCGAGTTTAATTTGATCAGCCATAAAATACGCAGGAACACAAAAGGCCGGGCCCTCCACTAATGAACGAAGACTTATTTCACCAACCCGGGGTAATTGCTTCCCAAAGAGAAAAGTTCTTCCCTTTCTAATTCCAGTTAATGTCAATAGACTTTCGATGCAAAAATGTAAAGCACTACTGCTTAGAAAAATAATTAAGTAATTTTTGCCAAAATAGGCTATTAAAAAGGATGTAATACATATAATGTATAGTAAGATATGGAAATTGGCATCTCCATGTTTTATTGTAGTTTGACGAACAGAATAGATCATTTATGTTTATTCTTTGCAGCTTCAAATGAGACAAGTTTTTGTGTGTCTGGATTCCAAAGTTTTAATCCCATAAGTTCCCATACTTTTACAATCGATATTTGTTTAAAATTAAATTCCTTATTCAAAGCAGCTTGAGCCTCATAGAGTCTGTAAAAAGGGATTGAAGTGTAAATGTGATGTGCTGAGTGACAAACGACATTTCCTACTAACCATCTGAACCAGCTTGGACTACTAATATCAGAAGCTCCATAAAACGTCGCTTCTTTCCAATCATATTCATCTCCACCCTTCCAGTATGTGTCTTCAAATTGATGTTGACCATAAAATGTAAAGGCAGCAATAGCAAAAAATAAGATTAGCGGGATAATATATATAATTAAAATCGTTTGAAATCCTATTGTGTAAATAATGAACCAAATTAATAATACATAGATTATATCGTGGACGATAACTGATATTTTTGCTTTTCTACTAAAATTTGGGTGGATCAATCTACAGCCAAGACCATAATTGATTGTTGGAGTAATTATCAATCTTGCAAATCTAGATCTCACAAACCTATACAGATACTTTTTCCAAGTAGGTGACTCTTGGTATTCATAGATTGTCATGGTCCATATCTCAGGATTAAAATCACGGGTGCTTAAATTACCTACATTCTTGTGATGACTATCGTGAATCATTTTCCACATTTCGTAAGGAATCATAATGCCAAAGCCTACAATTGTCCCTGCTAAATTATTCCCCCAAGAGGTGCGAAGAAAACTTTGATGGCCGCAATCATGCTCAATAACATAGCTTCTACACATAAAAGCAACGGTGATTGGTATGGATATAAGTAGAATAAAATAAACCTTTGAATTTATCGCGTAATAACTCAGAAAAATGCTGCTCCAAAGCAAAACACAAGTGACTATAAATTCACGAACAGCTAATGAAATATTCTTTTTAGAAAACTTCTTTAGTATTTTTTGAGCTGTTTCAAAGTCTTTTCCTACCATGAAATTATAAACTTTTTTATAAAATGTATAACGGCACACAAATATAGATGATTAAGGAAAATAATGTATCTTCGTTTTAACTAATTAATTTGTTTCTGCAAACACAACTTTTGGATAGAATATTAATATACAAAGGATTTTTGTCACAAAATGTTTTAACGAATGATTTCGAGCTTTTGAATCAAAATGAAAAAAGACGCGCTGAAAATATCTTGATTGAAAAAAATCGTAAAATGTTCATAAAGTGCCGATCGATACTGAAGTTGTTATTGTCAAATCTTGTAGGTATTAAAACTGATAATCTTGAAATCTATGAGGGTGTAAATGGCAAGCCTTATTTGAATCAGAAAGATGTATTCTTTAATGTTTCACATTCCGGTGATTGTTTTGTAATTGCAATTACTCATCTTGGTCCAATTGGAATTGATGTTGAACAAAAAAACAGAATAATGGATTGCTCGAAAATTAAGAGTTTTTTATTTTCAGAAAGTGAGTTAAAATTATTTGATTGTCTAGAACAAGAATCAAAACAGGAGGCCATGATAAATGCATGGACCAGAAAAGAGTCATTCTTTAAGGCTTTAGGTAGTGGATTAACATCACCATTGAAAGAATTAGAAGTTAATTTCGTTTCTGGGAGTGAACCTTCAATTCAAAAAATTGGGTGGGGAAATGATGAAAAAGAAAATTGGAAAATGATCAGTTTAGATATAAATGAAGAGTATATCGGTGTAATTTCTGTTCAAACTAGACTAGAAAATCCTGTTTTAACTGAGCTTACATTTGAAAATTTACAAGAGCGGAATCTTTTTAACTAATCATTTGATGAAGTCAATTATTACGGAATTTGAAAAACAAGTAGTAAGTAATCGAGAACAATTACTATTTGCTTTCTTAGATAGTAAAGGCGACGTGAAAGAATCATATACCTATGCTGAATTTGATGTGCGCACCAAATGTATTGCAGCTAATTTTCAAGCCAATTATAATTTTCAACAAGGCGATCGAATTTTATTAGCATTTCCGCCAGGACTTGAAATGATTTGTGCTTTTTTTGCCTGCGTGAGATCAGGACTTGTTCCAGTTCCAGTTTATCCCCCCTCTGCCAATGGTTTCCAAGCAGCAATTCTAAAAATGGCTTTTATTGCCTCTGATTGTTCTGCAACAGCCATATTAACTACCCGTTCTTATAAATTAACAGCATTATTAAAGATTTCTCAATCACCTTTAACGTCCAAAACTGAAAAGTTTTTAAAAAAATTAGATTGGATTTCAACGGATGATATAAGCAATTCAAGGAAACAAGATTTCGTTGAAAAGCATTCAGAAATATTATTTTTACAATATACATCTGGTTCCACCAATGATCCTAAAGGCGTAATCGTCACCCATGAAAATTTAATTGATAATTGCAATAATGTGGTAGATCATAAACCAATCGGTGTCTCTTGGTTGCCCCAATATCACGATATGGGATTGATCGGTTATTATTTGTTTTTTGCACTGAAAGGTGGAACTACTTACGGATTTTCTCCAACAGATTTTATTCTTCGACCGGCACTTTGGTTAGAAACCATTTCTAAATACGCTTGTACAGCTACTTCTGCTCCAAGTTTTGCTTATGAATACTGTTTACAGTCGGATAAAATAACTGATGAAATCCTAAGAAAGATTGACTTAAGTTCTCTGCGTTTTGTTATGAATGCTGCTGAGCCTGTGAAAGTAGATATTTTCTTGGAGTTCATTACTAAGTTTAAATCTTTTGGGTTGAATCCTAATGCTGTTTTTGCCGCCTATGGATTAGCTGAGAACACATTAGCAGTTTCCAATTACGGAAGAAATTTTGGGAGTTTCGATACGGATAGTTTAAAAAAAGGGAGTGTGGTTCTGAATGATGATGTACATTCAACCAAGCTCATGAGTTGCGGCAAGATATTGGGTGATGCAAAAGTTTGTATTGTCAATAGCGATTCAGAACCAACCAAGTTATCTGATGATTTTGTTGGTGAAATATGGGTTTCAGGATCCAGTAAAGGAAGAGGATATTGGAATCGAGAACAACTCACAAATGAAACTTTTCATGCAAGAATAGTTGGTGATGAAACACATTGGTTGAGAACGGGAGACCTTGGTTTTATTCACTCCGATGAATTATACATTTGCGGCAGAATTAAGGACATGATAATAATTCGGGGCTTAAATTATTATCCGCAAGACGTTGAAGCCATTGTTGAGCAGGACTCGGCTGTTAGAAAAGGTTGTGTAGCTGCATTTTCTAAAATGGAGGAAAAATTAGTGGTTGTTGTTGGTGTAAAGAGCAAGCACAAATTACCTGACTTTGATATCATAAACAAAAACGTACAAAATTTTCTCGGAATTCAAATAGATCAGGCTATCTTCGTCCTTGCCAAGGAAATTTCAAAGACAAGTTCGGGTAAAATCAGAAGAGCAGAAAATAAAGCATTATATCAATCAGAAAGTTTTGAGGTTCTCAGTTCTTTTAAAAACGATGGACAAACTAAAGTCACAGAAGCCACTTTCAATGAAAATAACAAAGAAAATCTTGTTAGCGATTTGTTTTTTAGATATCATTTAACAGGACAAGAGACTACTACACTTGGTGATTCTGGATTGGATTCTTTAAAACTGGCTGAATTTGCTCACGATCTGAAACAAGTGATTCTGAAATTTGGTTTTGAGGACTTATCAGAAGAAATTGATTTACGTATCATTCAAAAGGTAGCCGTCTCTGAGTTGTTTTCCATTTTAATCGAACTTAAAGACTCAAATAGATTTGCTCGTTTTGCCTTCAAAAAAATTCTCACACGCATTCAAGAGGATTATAAAATTGTTGAACGGGATATGATGCGTCGTGATGCAAGCATTAAATGGGAGGAATTAAGCCTCAGTGAGGATTATCATTCGAATTCAGGAAGTATATTTTTGACAGGTGGAACTGGTTTTTTTGGCCCGTTTATCATAAAAAGTCTGTTGGAGCAAAAATCTTCTGATATTTATGTGCTCGTTCGTTCAATATCTAAAGAAGAGGGATATAATCGCTTGAAAAAAGCATTTGATACAATCCAAGGTGGAATAAAACTAAATCTTGAATTTGAAAAACGTGTAAAGGTTATTCTGGGTGATTTGGATAAATTTCATTTGGGTATTTCTGATCATGATTGGACTTTTTTGGAAAATGAGATTCACACTATTTATCACAATGGTGCGATGGTCAACTACGTCCTAGATTACGAATCTATGAGGGCAGCAAATGTGGATGGAACATTAGAAATTTTACGTTTGGCTCAATCATCCAGATTGAAAATCTTGAATTATATTTCAACTACGTTTATTTTTGGTTGGTCAACCAAGGATGTTTTACTTGAATCTGATGCCAATGAAGATATGGAGTTATTAGATTTTGGTTATAGTCAAAGTAAATGGGTTTCAGAACAGGTCGTTCAACAAGCACAAAAAAATGGACATCCCATTCGTATTTTTAGACCTGCATTAATTTCTCCCTCGATGGATGGAAATGGATACAATTTTGATATTGCTGTTCGGCTTTTGGCCTTCATGGTAAAGTATGGAATTGGAACAAGTGCAGGGAATCAAGTGAGTTTTACGCCAGCAGATTTGGCAGCAAATAATATAGTTGCTATCTCCGGAATCTCAGAAAGTATGGGTAAAACATTTCATGTGACAAGGGATGAGTTTTCAAGTATGCAAGATATAACAGAGATATTAAGTAAAATATCACATAAGAAATTCCAACATTTTCCTCTTAAAGAATTCGTTCCTGAAGTTATTTCTCGTTGTAAAAAGGAAGATTTATTGTTTCCTTTACTGAATTTTCTTGTTCGGTCTGTCGACAATATCAGTTCAATGGAATTCAAGAGATATGATAATAGTAATTACAGAAAATATAGAGATGCCTCACCCTTCGGAGTTTCAGATTTTTCTCTGGATGAAGTCGTAAATGGAATATATATTTTTCTACTTAAAAATCAGATAATTATAAAAGAAACAAATTAAATGAGTAATAAGAATAGTTTTCCTGAAATTTCTGTTTTTGAAACAATTCTCGATACTAGAGAAATGTTGAAGAGCCCGGTAGTTGTTTTTGAAAAATACAGAAAAAAATTGGGACCAACATTTAAACTGAGATTTGGAGTTCGAAGTACAATAGTTACGGGCGATCCTGAATTACTTAAACATGTTCTCAAGGACAATAATGATAATTATCATAAATCACATATTCAAACAGAGCGTTTTGTTGAATTTCAAGGAGTAGGGTTGACAAACAGCCATGGGGATTATTGGTTACGTCAGCGAAAACTCTTAAGCATGGGATTTACGCGTGGTCGATTGGCTGAAATTCTCCCGATTCAAATGGAGGTATTGCACGATTTCATGAATGACTTTGATAAAGCCGTAGATAAAGGCAGTGTTGATATTCATGATCAGATGGTAAAATTTACGCTTCGCTCTGTTGGTAAATCTCTTTTTGGGAAACAAATGAAGGAAGAAGAACTCGAAAAGTTTGCTACTGCTATTGCCGAAATTCAGCGTTATATTGTCAAAAAAGTAGTTCAACCGTACCTCATGCCATGGTTCTATCTTACGGGTCAAGATAAGAAGTACCATAAAATTCGTAAAGAAGGTGATCAAATCATTATCGACTATATCGAAGAAAGAAGAAAAAAATCAAATGAAGGCAGTGATATTCTAGAAATGATTCTAACAACTCCATTTAAAGGGACAAATGAATACATGAGCGACGAAAAAGTCAAAGTAGAAATCTTACAATTGCTTGTGGCAGGTAATGAAACTTCGACAACAGCGGCAACTTGGGCATTGTATATAATCGCAAAGCATCCCGAATGCCTGCAAAAAATGAGATCTGAAATAGATGAAAATTTTGGCGATGAGGAAATTAATTATAGCAAACTTCATAGTTTAAAATATACCATAGCTGTTTTGGATGAAGCAATGCGCATTTATCCTCCATTCTGGATGATTGATCGAGAGGCTCAAGAAGACGACGAATTTAATGGAATGAAAATCCCAAAAGGGACTACAGTAATACCATACATTTATGGCGCTCATCATAATGAAGATCATTGGAAAGATCCTGAAAAGTTTGATCCAAACCGTTTTATGGGTGAAAATGAAAATAAAATCCATCCATTTGCGCACATCCCTTTCGGTGGAGGACCGCGAGTTTGCATAGGTCAAAATATGGCTAAAATGCAAATTCTCCTAGTCATAAGTGCTATTGTGCGAAAATATGATTTTGAATTAATCAATCAAAAAGAACCCGGATTGCACGCAATGATGTTACTTAAGCCTGAGGGTGAAATTCACATGAAATTTAAGCGAATTTAGAATTATTTCCTTATAAATGGTTTTTCCCATTTTTCATGAATCTCATTAGCTAGTTCCAAACTTGTATGAAATAACCCTTTTGAGTTCGGTCTTTTAGTACCAATTTTTTTTTTGATTCGTTCCTCTGGAAATTCACCCATATCTAGATGACTATAAAGACTTTTTAAAACAAAAATTGGATCAGAAATCAAATCCTGAAAGTTCAATTCAAAAAGTTGATTGGAAGGTATTTCTTCTCTAAAAGAATTGTAGTTATTTAATAAATGTACGTATGAATTAATACAAAACTGATGCAATTGGTTATTATTTACATGTTGAAAACTAACTTCTTTCTGAATGATATTCCAGAAATACATTGTTGAATGATATACGGAGATCGGCTCTCGATTGATAAAAATAAATTTAGCATTCGGATATTTTTTCATCAAATATTTAGCTCTGCCTGTATCTCCGGGAGATTTAACTACAACTCTTTTTCCTCCTGATGAATATGAAATTTTTCGTATAAGATAATCATAATCATCGAGCCATCCGTTAATATCATTCATATCCTCTAATTCAATCATTTTTTCAAACCACAACCAATACCTCTTCGGAAAAATATGCCCCCATGTATAACTATACTTACTTAATCCTGAACACATAGCTGATTCCATTTCTCCCGGCATATTGAGGTCCATTTGCACACGCTGAAATGAATATGGAATTTTTAAAATTCTGCAAACAAAATTAAAAGGTGAAACAAGCCATTTTTCTGTAATCAAAAAATGATCAATGAATAAAAATTGATAAACTGAGGTTGTAGTATGGTTTACATTACACGAAAGAAGTTCTTGTAAATAGGTTGTTCCACTCCTCCAATGTCCCAATATAAAAATAGGATCTTCATGCATTTGATGGTTCATTATCTTTCTATCATAAAAGATTATTTGAGCCAATCGAAAGGGTTCGAAAATGAAATAGCGAAAGAGAAACAAAAAGAAAATAGGGATTTTTTTTACTTCAACACCTCCATTTTGAATACAAATCAAGAGAAGTTTTCCAATGGGATAGAAAGGGATTATTCGAAACGAAGAATTCATTTTTTCATTGTTAAAATCCGGATGATAGTATTATTCGTAAACTGAACGATTCGATTCATTAGAGATTTTTCCTAAATTTAACAATTAATTTTATCTATTCGTATTATAAGAAATGATAGACTTTAAGTTTACGCAAACAACGGAAACGGAGTTCAAGAGAACACTAAAAAAGTCTGTTAATGAATATTTCGCTAAAAACGGCATAGATAAAAAAGCAAATCATGTGATGATAAGCAAAACGTTAATTGCTTTTTCCTTCTATTCGATTGTATATTTTTTTATTCTTTCAGGTATTATTTCGAACTTGTGGTTTCTTTTTACCTTATGGGCAATGCTAGGTCTAGGACAAAGTTTTCTAGGAATGTCTGTAATGCATGATAAAGTACATGGAGCATACACAAAAAATAAAACATTGTCATTATTGCTTGAAATACCAATTACGCTAATTGGTTTAGAATCAAGAATTTGGGCAATTGAACACAATATCATTCATCACACTTTTACGAATGTCAACGGAATTGACCAAGATATTCACCCACGTTATTTGTTTCGTTTTTCAATGCATCAACCTAAACGTTGGTTTCATCGTTTCCAACATTTGTATGCTTCCTTTTTATACGGCCTATTAACAATAGAATGGGTGACCTATAAAGATTTTGTTAAAGTATTGAAATACTATCAATTAGGATTCATAAAAACAAGTTGGGAAGCCACGCTTCTAGCTTTTCTAATCCTGATCAAGAAAATGATTTTTTTTGTTGTTTTTTTGTTGATTCCACTTTGGATAATGCCTTATCCAGCTTATTTAATAACATTGATGTTTCTCACTATGGTCGTAGTGTCGGGTATCTCAATGACAATTGTTTTTCAATTAGCCCATGTTGTTGACAATGTGGATTTCGCTGATTCCAAAGAGCAGGAACCTATTGATTGGTATTTGCATCAAATGAGCACCACAGCAAATTTTGCAACGAACAATAAAGTAATTACTTACTTTCTAGGTGGATTAAACTTTCAAATTGAACATCATTTATTTCCAGACATTTGCCACGTGCATTATCCTGCCATTTCAAAAATTGTTGAATCTACAGCAAAAGAATATTCATATCCATACATTGTTAATGAAACATTTATGGATGCCATAAATAAACACTTCCGACTGCTTAAAAATTTGGGGAAATAGCTTTTTCTAAATACTACAAATCAAATTATCGAACGATTTTTATGATGGATGAATAATCACCCTCCTTTTCGTTTCACTTGATAACCTTCTTTTACCAGAATATCCATAATTTTATCTCGAAAATTTCCTTGGATGAGAATCTCGCCCTCTTTCACTGTTCCTCCTACTCCGCATTTACTTTTCAGAAGTTTTCCTAACTCTTTTAAATCATCCTCAGCCCCAATAAAACCTTCTACCAAGGTAACTTCTTTTCCAGCACGTTGCTTTTTATCAATCGAAACATACAATTTTTGAAATTGAGGCGCTAATGTTTCTTGTTCCTCATCTGACTCAACCTCGTAATTGAAATTTGGATTTGTTGAATAAACAACATTTAAACGTTCTTTATTTTTCTTTGACATGGCAATATACTTTTTATCTATTCATTTCCCACCAGCACTGACAAAGGTAATCCAATGTTTCCAAATGTCGTTTCGCTTCAAATAAATCCTTACCCCAAGCATACGTTCCATGCTTTTTAATTAAGAAACATGAATGCACTAATTCTTCTTTTCGCACATTAATACATTCGCTGAAATAACGCATATCTTGGTTGTTTTCAAAAATAGGAATTTGTACTAAGGCTGTATGAGAATTTTGTCCCGCAAAACCTTTTTGAATTTCAAATCCTTCGAATTGAATAAAATCATTTAGTCGCGTGGAAACCAATACGGGATAAATACCGTGACTGTGTAATATCACCTTGGCATCCGGAAATAATGAATAAATATCACAATGAATTTGTGTTTCAGCCGATGGTTTAATTTCAGCAAATTCTCCGATTGATTCGGCCTGATTATTTACTATAATAAAATCTTTTTCAGTTACTTTGGATTTATCAATTCCTGATCTTGTTACCCAAATCTGACCATTTTCCTGAAAAGAATAATTGGTAGAAGTTGCCGGAGACCAACCTTTTTGGTTATAATTTCGAATTGTTTCTGCTAATTCCTTTTTCATGAAAGCAAAGATAGTCTAGTTTTCATATTCAATTTCAAAGTAAGACACTCGAATACCATCTTTCAATTTCAGACACAGAAACTCCTTTTCGTTTTGCAATATCCTCGACTTGTTCTTGAGTGATTTTCCCCAATCCAAAATATTTAGCATCCGGATGCGCGAAATACCATCCACTAACTGAAGCTGTTGGCAACATAGCTAAACTTTCTGTTAAAGAAACTCCCGTTACTTCTGTCGCATTCAATAGTTGGAACAATCCAATTTTCTCTTGGTGATCCGGACATGCAGGATAACCCGGTGCAGGTCTTATTCCACGGTATTTTTCAGCAATTACGTCTTCATTTGATAAAACTTCATTCGAAGCATATCCCCAATATTTGGTTCGCACTTCTGCATGCATGAATTCAGCCAATGCTTCGGCCAAACGATCTGCAAGTGCTTTCAACATAATCGCATTGTAATCGTCGTGATTAGCTTCAAAACGTTGGACATGTTCCTCTATCCCAACACCTGCTGTAACGACAAATCCTCCGATATAATCAACGATTCCATTTTCTTTGGGTGAAATAAAATCGGAAAGTGCCAAATTTGGTTGTCCAGCTGTTTTCTTCGTTTGTTGCCTCAACGTTCGTTGAATACCCAAAAGATTAACACGATCCAAATCTCCATAAATTTCGATATCATCACCAACTGAATTGGCCGGATAAATTCCTATAACGGCTCTTGCTTCAAGCCATTTTTCTTGAATAATTTGTTGAAGCATATTTCTTGCGTCTTGATACAAACGACAAGCTTCCTCCCCTACTACTTCATCGGATAGAATTTGAGGGAATTTTCCGTGCAACTCCCACGTTTGAAAAAAGGGTGTCCAATCAATGAATTCAACTAATCCATCGAGATTAATCTCTTTAAAAACCTTTGATCCAATAAAATTTGGAATACTCACAGTTTCTAAATTAAACTCCAATTTGAGTTTATTTGCTTGAGCTTCCTGTAAACTTAAAACTTGCTTTGCTCCTCGGTGTTTTTCGTGATGTTCTCTGACGCGAACGTAATCCGCCTTCAATTCTGTAATGAACGTATCTTTTTTGTGACCAAGCAAACTTTCAACAACAGTTACAGAACGTGAAGCATCTAGAACGTGAACCGTTTGACCTTTGGTGTAATGTTGGTCAATTTTTACAGCTGTATGAACTTTTGAGGTTGTTGCTCCACCAATTAATAATGGAATTGACAAACCTGCTCGTTCCATTTCTTTAGCAACATGAACCATTTCATCTAAAGATGGAGTAATTAATCCACTCAAACCAATGACATCAACATTTTCCTTTATAGCTGTTTCGATTATTTTTTCTGCCGGAACCATTACTCCAATATCAATTACTTCGTAGTTATTACAAGCCAAAACAACTCCAACAATGTTTTTTCCAATATCATGTACATCGCCTTTTACAGTTGCCATTAGAATTTTACCAGCTGATGAACTTTTTCCATCTTTTTCCGCTTCAATGTAGGGTAACAAATACGCAACAGCCTTTTTCATCACACGTGCAGACTTAACAACTTGAGGCAAGAACATTTTTCCACTTCCAAATAAATCACCCACGATGTTCATTCCATCCATCAAAGGCCCTTCGATTACTTGAATCGGTCGTTCAAATAATTTTCGACATTCTTCTACATCTTCATCAATAAACTCAACCAATCCTTTCACTAAAGCATATGACAAACGATCTTGTACGGGTACATTTCTCCAAGAAAGGTCAATTTCCTTCTTTTTTCCATCTCCTTTAACTGTCTCTGCAAATTCCAATAAACGTTCGGTCGCATCCGATCTTCTATTCAATAATACATCCTCGACATATTCCAACAATTCTTTGTCTATATCTGAATAAACCTCAAGCATTGTAGGATTCACTATACCCATGTCCATACCGTGCTGAATTCCATGATATAAAAAAGCGGAATGCATTGCTTCGCGCACTTTGTTATTACCTCTAAATGAAAACGAAACATTGGAAACACCACCGCTCACATGAGCTCCGGGAAGATTGTCACGAATCCATTTAGTTGCTCGAAAAAAGTCCAATGCATTATTATTATGCTCTTCCATGCCTGTTGCAACGGGGAAAATATTTGGATCAAAAATGATATCTTCTTGTGCGAATTGAACTTTATTTACCAGAATGTCATAGGATCTTTTGCAAATCTCGATACGTCGTTCATACGAATCAGCCTGTCCATTTTCATCAAATGCCATAACAATGACAGCAGCTCCATAACGTTTAATCGTTTTTGCTTGTTTTATGAAATTCTCTTCGCCTTCCTTCAATGAAATTGAATTCACAATACCTTTTCCCTGAATACACTTCAACCCTGCTTCAATTATTTCCCATTTTGAGCTATCAATCATTACAGGAACGCGGGCGATATCAGGCTCAGATGCAATTAAATTCAAGAACTTAATCATCGCTTCTTTCCCATCAATCATTCCTTCGTCCATGTTGACGTCAATAATTTGCGCACCACCTTCCACCTGATCTCGTGCAACAGCTAAAGCAGCTTCAAAATCCTCTTCTTTAATCATTCTCAGAAAAGCCTTCGAACCGGTAACGTTAGTTCGCTCTCCAACATTGACAAAATTACTTTCTGGAGTAACGATCAATGGCTCAAGACCGGATAATTTTAACATAGTGTTAATTTAAATGATGAAAACTGAAAGTTGAAAAATTGAAATAGAATATAATTCATTTTTTGGGTATGTTTTTCAATGTTTTAATACTGCTTACTAAAATTCGATTTATCTCTTGGTTTTGACTTTGGAGTTTTTTGAAATTATCATAACCAATATAAGATGAATCGTTTAAAAGTTCCAACCAATATTCTGTTTCATCGCTCTCTTTGAGCGAAATCGATAATTTATGAATAAAATCCGCTTTACTTTGAGCGTTATTTGCCTCTCGAATGTTTGCGCCTATTGAGGTTCCCGATCTTAACAGTTGCTTACTTAAAATAAATTCTTTTTCAGATATCAAATTCTTATAAGTTGAAATAACATTCAATGCAAAATTGTAACTTTTTGTTTTTAAAATACTTTCCTTCATTTTTGACTTTTTACATTAAGTTAATAATAATTTTTGTTAGAATATTTAATCTCTCAGTTATCAACTTTCAATTTCACATTCTCAATTCTCAACTCTCAATTCTACATTCTCAACTCTCAATTCTACATTCTCAACTCTCAATTCTACATTCTCAACTCTCAATTCTAAATTCTCAACTCTCAATTCTACACTCTCAATTCTCAATTCTCAACTATCTTTCTTGGTTTATACTTTTTCGCTAATTCTGCAATTGATTTAATATGATCAGGAGTTGTACCGCAACATCCACCAATAATATTTATCAATCCTTCATCTAAAAATTCTTTTATTTGATCTGCCATAATTTCTGGTGTTTCATCATACTTACCAAACTCATTAGGCAATCCAGCATTTGGATGTGCGCTCACTGCAAAAGGTGATTTTTCATTCAGTATTTGCAAGTAAGGTCGCATTAAACTTGCACCCAAAGCACAATTCAAACCAATGCTCATTAAAGGCATATGAGATAATGAAATTAAAAAAGCCTCCGTTGTTTGCCCGGTTAATGTTCTACCGCTTTGATCGGTAATAGTTCCAGAAACCATAATCGGCAACTTCTCTCCTAGTTCATCAAAAACCTCATCAATTGCAAATAACGCTGCTTTAGCATTTAGTGTATCGAAAATAGTTTCAACCAATAGGATGTCAACGCCACCATCCATGAGAGCAATAACTTGTTCTTTGTATGCACCCACTAATTGATCAAATGAAATTGCACGAAACCCTGGATCATTAACATCAGGTGAAATTGAAGCGGTACGATTAGTAGGACCTATTGAACCGGCAACAAAACGCGGCTTATCTGTAAATTCGGCAGCGACTTCTTTAGCAATTTTAGCACTTTCATAATTAATTTGATAAACCGCATACTCCAAACCATAATCAGCTTGAGCTATCCAAGTTCCTGAAAACGTATTTGTTTCGACGATATCCGCTCCTGCTTGAAAATATTGCCGATGAATATCTTTGATAATTTCGGGTCGTGTTATGGAAAGTAAATCGTTATTCCCTTTTAACGAATTAGGATGATTATCAAAAGCTCCATCTCGGAAGTCAAATTCATCCAAAATATGACGCTGAATCATGGTACCCATGGCACCATCAAGAATGAGAATACGATTCTCTAAGGCTAATTCGACAGCTGTTTTCATTTTAATTAGTTTGCACTTAGAAGCAAGAGGAAAACAGCGAACTGTCAACTTATCTATTCCCAATTATAGGAAAGGAATTGGCACCTTTTCAGATTTTGCTAGGTTGCCAAGGTTTCACAGGGCCTGTCCCTCCACCTTTCTTCATAAGTATATGTTAATGAACTGAACACAAATTTACAAATAGAAAATCATTTAGCAAAGCGTGGTAGTCAAAATAGTAATTTCCTAATTAGAAATAATCTCGTATAGCTCGTCTAAATTTGGAGAAACAATAACTTCTATTCGTCTATTTTTTGCTTTATCATTTTGATCAACAGGAAGGAATTCACTCCTACCGGAAGCCATGATTTTCTTTGGATCCATAGCTGAATTAGCTAACATTATTTCGACTACTGCTGTGGCTCTTAAAACAGATAATTCCCAGTTGTTTTTTGGTGAAGTTGGACTACTCATTTTAGTGTTATCTGTATGACCCTCAACAATAATTTCGAGATCTGATGTGCTTTCCAGCGCCTTTGCCAAATCGACAATAGCCAATTTTCCCTGAGGTTCAATAGCTGTACTTCCAGGGTTAAATAATAATTTTGCTTCAAGGCTAATATAAATTCTCCCATCTTTCTCAACAACGGTTAATCCTTTATTTTCATATGCTCTAAGTGCAGCTGCGATCCTATCTTTTAAATCTTTTATACCTCGCTCTTGTCTAGCAATAATTTCCTCTAATTCATTCACCCTTGCCTCTCTTTCTGCTAGTAATGCTTGCTTGGTATTCAATTCTTTTTCTAATGCAGCCAATGCATCTTCTTTTCTTTGAAGTTCAATACTTTTCGCTTCTAATTCAGCTTGAAAAACAGAAGCCTCTTTTGACCCCATCTTTTTATAATTATCGAAGACTTTTTCAAGCTCCTCATGTTGCTTTCTAAGTTTATTTAGTTCAGTTAAGTTAGTCCTATATTTCGATCCAAAAGACAATGTGTCTTTTTTTAATTGATCTAATTCTTTGACCGATACATCATATTTTTCTTGAATTGATTTTGCACGCCCTTCAGCATCAAAATTTGAATTTTTATATTTCTCTAATTCCTCCGTGCACGACTTTTCACGCGCTAATAAATCTTGGTATTTTTTTGCTGGAACACATCCCACGATAAAAAATCCTACTATAAAACTTGAAACAACAAACTTTGTGAACATAATAATTCAATTTTCAACAAAATTCGTGAACAATAATTTTCTACTGCAACTAATCTGATTTAGTTTTAAACAGCTATTTTTGAATAACCTCTTTGTAACTTTTTTTATTTCTGAAAGTCTAACTAATTAAAATATTGAATTATGAAAAAAAACAAATTGAACTTGGTGATTTTTATGCTGTTATTAAGTCCGTTAACATTTAGTCAAACAACTAAAAATAATACAGACAGCACAAAAATTAAACTTGGTCCAGATACCGAGTTAATCATTGTTGATGTTAGTAAGAAGAATGCTGAAGAAAGAAAAAATAACACGTTAAAAGAAGAAAAAAGAAGTGATGATAAAACGAAAAAATACCAAAACTCTTGGGGCGGAATTGATGTCGGATTTAACATGCTCCTAAATGCATCTAACCAGTCTGTTTTCATAAACGCTCCTTATTGGGAAAATGAAATAGGAAGGTCTACCTCCATACATATCAATGCCTTTAGCCACAAATTCCCTATATTTAAACAATATATCGGAATTGTAACTGGTTTTGGTTACGGAATGAATACTCTTGGAATTAATAGGGATTACAGACTTCAAACCAATTCCGATAGTACGTATGCCGCATTATTCAATGACTCTTCCTACAATGTAAAAGTGAATTCATTTACTACTGGGGTTTTCGAAGTTCCAATATTGATAGAATTTGCGACCAAGAAAAAAAGAGAAAATTCTTTATACTTGTCAACAGGGGTAATTGGTGGTATTCGCTTTAGTTCAAGTTATTTTGTTCGTGGTAAAAAGAATAACGTTAAATATAGAGAAACCATAAATGATGATTTTAACGTCAATCCATTTCAATTAGATGCAACTGTTCGTTTAGGATATGGTGATTTTGGAGCGTTTGCCTCTTACGGGCTTAGCAATTTATTCAAAGCTAACAAGGCTCCCGAAATGAAGATTTTTCAATTTGGAATAGCTATACATTTCTAGAAAATATTGTTTTTATTCAAGTTAAATCCTCGGTTTTTACTGAGGATTTTTTATTTATTTACAATTATCATTTTCAACGAGTTAATTCAATTAAAAAAATTATTGGTCCATTTTGTCTAAAAAATGCTAAAAATTTCGAAGGAAATATTACACAAATTCAACTTTGTTTTACTACTTTTAGCAACCTAAAAATTATTATGAAAAATTTAAAGATAAAACTTGTAGCCATTGTAGTTTTCATTGGCATGTTTGCAAGAGCAGACGAGGGAATGTGGTTCTTGATGTTTATTGATCGCTTGAACCAAAGAGACATGCAAAAAATGGGACTTCAGTTAACTGCAGAAGAAATTTACAGTATAAATAATCATAGTTTGAAAGACGCAATAGTTCAATTCAACGGTGGTTGCACTGCTGAAATCATTTCGAAAGATGGGTTAATTCTTACAAATCACCATTGTGGATACGATGCCATTGCAGAACTTTCAACACCGGAACAAGATTATTTAACCAATGGTTTTTGGGCTAAAACCAAAACAGATGAATTGAAACCTAAATCTTTATTCGTTAGGTTCTTTGTAAGAATGGACGATGTGTCAAAAAGAATACTTGGAAAAGTAAACGATTCAATGACAGAGGAAGAACGCGATAAAGCAATAAGTGCTGAAATCGCATTAATTGAAAAAGAAAACAGTGATGGGGGAAAATACACTGTTAGTGTACGTTCGTTTTTTCAGGGAAATGAATTTTATTATTTCGTTTACCAAGATTTTAAAGATGTTAGGCTAGTTGGAACACCTCCTAAAAGTATCGGTAAATTTGGTGGGGATACAGACAATTGGGAATGGCCGAGACATACAGGAGACTTCTCCATGTTCCGAGTGTATGGTGATGCGAACGGAAACCCTGCTGATTATTCTACTTCCAACATACCTCTCAAACCTAAGAAGCATTTAACTGTCAACATGGGAGGAGTAAAAGAAGGAGATTTCGCTATGATTTTGGGATATCCCGGGAGAACAAATCGTTGGTTACCGGCCGGTGGGATTGAACAGAATGTGAAATTTGCTTATCCTGCTTGGGTAGAAGCTTCCAAGTTAAACATGGATGTAATGAAAAAATATATGGACCAAAATGATGACACTCGTTTGGACTATGAATCTAAATACGCTGGAATTGCCAATTATTGGAAAAATCGTCAAGGAATGATTGATGCATTAACTAAATTTAAAACTGCAGAATTAAAGCATAAAAATGAAGCTAAATTCAATGCATGGGCGAATAAAGGTGTGAACGCATCTAAATACGGAAAAGTAGTTGAAACAATCAATAATTACTATGCGAAAACAAACGAAAAATCAAGGCATGACAACTATTTAATGCAAATTTTGCGTGGAAGTAGCTTTGCCACTATTTCAAGAAGTTTAGGACGTCAATTAGATAACTACGCCAAGGCTAAAGATGAAGATAGAGCAGGAATGAAAGGCGAACTTCTCACTGCGATAGATGAGTTTTATAACGAAATTTCTTTAGAAGTAGAGAAAGATCTACTTGCGCGACAGTTTAATCTCTATGCAACTAAAGCTGGATATAAATTAGTTCCGACAATTGAGCAAATCGGAGCAAAATCAAATAATGAGTTTCAAAATTATGTGGATGCATTATTTCAAATGAGCTTATTTGGATCTGCTGACAAATTAAAAGCATTTGTTAATTATCCGAAAGATGGAATGATCACGAATGATGTTATGTATCAATTATCCTCTGAAATTCTATCTCATTATAATTCTAAATCCGAGGAATTAACCAAATTACAAGCAGATTTCACAAAATCATTTAGGCTATTGGTTGCAGGAATGAGAGAATCAAAAATGAGTACCATTTTGTACCCAGATGCGAATAGCACCTTGCGTTTGACATACGGTAAAGTTAGTGCTCTACCTGCAAATCCCAAAAACGATGCAAAAGTAAATTTCTACACAACACTAGATGGAACCATAAAAAAATACAAACCGAAAGATGAAGAATTTGATTTGCCTCAAAAATTAATGGAGTTGCACAAATCTAAAGACTATGGTCCATACGTTGATAAGGCAGGACATTTACCAGTAAACTTTTTAACTGACAATGACATTACGGGTGGGAATTCAGGATCACCTGTTTTAAATGGAAAAGGAGAATTAATAGGCTTAGCTTTCGATGGTAACATTGAAGCGATGGCTGGTGACGTAATATTTGATACAAAATTGCAGAAAACAATAAATGTTGACATACGTTATGTACTATTCATTATCGATAAATTTGCTGGTGCAAAACATATTGTTGACGAAATGACGATCGTTAAATAACTATAACTATTCTAAAAATATAAACATGAGCGAGATAGCAAAAATTGAACTAGAAGGTAAAGTTTATGAGTTTCCTGTTGTTACTGGAACAGAAAATGAAAAAGCAATTGATATTTCAAAACTTCGTGACACGACTGGATATATTACTCTTGATACTGGATATAAAAATACAGGTGCGACAAAAAGTAGTATCACATTCTTGGATGGAGAAGAAGGAATCCTTCATTATCGTGGATATTCTATTGAAGAATTAGCCGAAAAGGCTTCATTTTTAGAAGTTGCTTATTTATTGTTAAATGGTGAATTACCGACGCAAAGTGAGTTGGATAGTTTTGAAAGTAGTATAAAGAAACATACATTGGTTCATGAGGATATGAAACAATTCTTTGAAGCATACCCTGCAAAAGCTCATCCAATGGGGGTATTATCTTCCATGATTTGTTCACTTTCTACATTTTATCCGGAATCATTAGACCCGCATAGAAGTAAAGAAAAGAAAGAGCTCACCATTCATCGATTATTGGCCAAAATGCCAACTTTGGCTGCTTGGGCTTATAAAAACTCCATTCGTCATCCATTTATGTATCCTAAGAACAAATATGACTATTGTTCTAATTTCCTTCACATGATGTATGCTATGCCTACCGAAGACTACAAGGTTGATCCAGTTGTGTCTGCAGCGTTAAATAAATTATTGATTTTACATGCTGATCATGAACAAAATTGCTCTGCTTCTACAGTAAGAATTGTTGGGTCCTCTCAAGCAAATTTATATGCTACGATTTCAGCAGGAATTTCAGCGCTCTGGGGGCCATTGCATGGAGGTGCAAACCAAGAAGTAATTGAAATGCTTGAACAAATTCACAATGATGGTGGAGATGTTGACAAGTGGGTAGCCAAAGCAAAAGATAAAGAGGATCCATTCAGATTAATGGGATTTGGTCACAGAGTATATAAAAACTTTGATCCAAGAGCTAAAATTATCAAAAAAGCATGTGACGACGTATTAGAAAAAATGGGGATTAACGACCCAATGCTTGGAATTGCAAAACGTTTAGAACAAGTTGCATTAGAAGACGACTATTTCAAGTCAAGAAATCTTTATCCTAATGTTGATTTTTATTCTGGTATAATATACAAAGCAATAGGTATCCCAACTGATATGTTTACCGTAATGTTCGCGATTGGTAGATTACCAGGATGGATTGCTCAATGGAAAGAAATGACAGAAAACAAAGAACCAATTGGAAGGCCCAGACAAATTTACACGGGGGCAACCTCAAGACCATTTGTTGACATATCTAAACGATAAACTGTCAATTTGTCGGAGTTTATTGTTTTGGAAAATAAATTGATTAGATAAATCTTAAATTAAAATATAATTAAAATGGCTTTAGAAATTACAGACGCAAACTTTGAGGAGTTAGTATTAAAATCAGAAAAACCTGTATTAGTAGACTTTTGGGCTGAGTGGTGCGGTCCATGTAGAATGATTGGACCAGTTGTAGAAGAGCTTTCAAACGACTACGCAGAAAAAGCAATTGTAGGAAAAGTGAATGTTGATGAAAATCCCGGAGTTTCTGCTCAGTTTGGAATTAGAAGTATTCCCACTATACTTTTTATTAAAAATGGTGAAGTAGTTGACCGAAATGTTGGTGCAGCGCCAAAAGCTACACTTGTTTCCAAGTTAGATGCATTATTTTAAGAACTAAACAGTACGAGTGATATAACTAATTAAGGCCTTCCTCTGAGGGCTTTATTTTTTTTACCAATTTACGAATAGGTGCTAAAATCAATACGTAGATTATTAATACAAGAAGTACATAACTAATTAATGAGTACACCAAATCACCATATTGAGAATATATAGTGAGATAAGAATTTTTATTCAAACTTTCAATCAATCCATCCTCAATCCACCAACTGGATTTTTTGATCATATCACCACGTTGGTTAACAAAAGAACTAGTTCCAGTATTAGCACACCTAGCTACAGATCTCCTATTTTCAATTGCACGGATAGATGCGAAACTATTATGCTGTTTATAACCGGGGGTATCTTTCCACCATCCATCGTTTGTAATAATAAATATTAATTCTGCTCCACTTCTGACTTGCTGACCTACAAATTCTCCATAAATAGATTCATAACAAACAACTGGAGCATATTTTCCATGTGCACTTGATATTACTTTAGGAACTTTTTCTTGACCTAATGTGCCTGAGGTTCCTCCATTATTAATGGATAATTCTTCCAAGAACGGCAACCAACTTATAAAAGGAACCTTCTCTACACCCAAAACTAATTTGGATTTATGCACGATGTCTATATTGGATTGATCAATTGCAAGTGAAGAATTATAGAACTCAATAAATTCATTACTGTTTGGAATTTGTCTCGCAGCATTGGTGATTTTTTTTCTAAAAACAGAAAATGTCGCAGCTCCAGTTAAAACATGAATTGAAGGTTTTTTGGTCAAAAAATTCTGTATCAATTCGATGGAAGGATTATTATCAATATAATTTTCTTGAACCGATGAACTAATAGCAGTTTCAGGAAAAAGGACAAACTTTGTTTTTGATGTAATTATTGATTCTGATTTTTTTATCATTTTCTCAACTTGATCCTCAGAATTAGTAACAAATTTCTCATTGTAAGGATCTATATTGGGTTGAATTAATGCAACCTCTACTGGATCTTTCTTTTCTTCATAAGTATAATATTTATAAAGCGAAAACAGAACAGGAATCAAAATCAATAAAATAATAGGAACTAATTTTTGATAGACCAAACTATTCAACTTGGATTTATTATTCTTTAATTCAACCAGCGATTTAAAGATTAAAAAATTCACCATTAACAGCCATAAACTACCACCTAAAACTCCAGTATATTCATACCACTGAATTATCTGTGGTGCAATGGAAAAGATATTTCCTAATGTCAACCAAGGCCAAGATAACTCCCAATGATAATGTAGGTATTCAAACCCTAGCCATGCTATAATCAAGTAAACAAGACTGAATTTTATATTTAATTTCTTTTTAAATAAGTGATAAATATAAAACGATGATGCCATTAAGAAGGAATTCAAAAGAAAGGCCAAATAAGCACCACCAGGTGAGGCGTTATAAATCCACCAAGTAGTTCCCACATTGTAAATAAAAAAACTGAGGTAAGCATGAATAAATACTTTTCCACTTCGGTATTTATTTACTAAAATAGAATGTTCGACCAATAACAGTGGAACTAGTGAAAAAAAACCAATGAAGAATAAACTACCCGTTGAGGGGAAACTTAAAACCAATAATATCCCACTTAAAACTGAAAGTAAAAATCTTTGATATTTGATTGTTAACATTTCTATATTATAGGATCACAATGAGCTCAATTTTGATAAATTTAATCAAATTTAATTTCCATTTCCACCCTTCTATTTTTCTGACGACCTTCTGGTGTGTCATTTGTAGCGATCGGTTTGGTTTCACCAAAATAGAATACCTTCAATTGATTTTCATTTACGCCTTTTAATACCAAATATGCTTTCAGCGATTCTGCTCTCTTTTTAGAAAGAATTAAGTTGGACTGTTCATCTCCCCCATTATCTGTGTGTCCTGAAATGTGCAAATACCATTTTGGACGCTTCGTTAACACTTCAGCCAATTCATCTAAAGACTTAAACGAATTTTCACGAATATTATCCTTCAATGTTTCGAATTCTAAATTATCGAATGCTGTTTTCAACACTTCTTCAACTTCCTTTTCAATAACCGGACATCCATTATTAGAAACTGGTCCGTATGTATTCGGGCATGCATCATCCTTGTCTAAAAGACCATCCCCATCAGTATCTTTATACGGACAACCTTTATTGGAAATTGGACCAGAAATACTTGGGCATTCATCATCTTTATCTAAAAGCCCATCTTTATCTGTATCGGGCCAAGGACAACCATTATTTTCTTTCGGACCCTTTTCTTTCGGACAACCATCTAAATAATCTAAAATACCGTCTTTATCTGTATCCGGGCAACCATTCAATTCAGGTGGACCAGAAACATCGGGACATCCATCCTCGATATCGCGGATTCCATCACCATCTTTATCAGGGCAACCATTAAATTGTGCTAATCCATATTGAGTTGGACAATCATCCTTATGATCAGTTATTCCATCCTTATCTGTATCCGGACAACCAAAAAATTCTTTCAACCCAGCAATATTCGGACACGAATCATTCTTGTCAATAATTTTATCTCCATCACTATCTGGGCAACCCGAGAAATCTTTTAGACCTGCAACTTCTGGACATGAATCATTTTTATCAATGATTTTATCTCCATCTTTATCAGGGCATCCCCTGAACTCAGTAGAACCATAATCTAATGGGCAATCATCTTCTCCATCCATTATTCCATCTCCGTCAGTATCAGGACAGCCTCTAAACGACCACAAACCAGGAACATCAAAACATGCATCCATTTTATCAGAAACTTTATCACCATCCAAATCTTTTACAGCATCATACAAAATTGGCACTCGGAAACCTGCGTAAATATCAATACCCCTAACCTTACCTCGTGCAAATAAGGTCCTAAAATCTGTTAACCCAAATGTTACTGGACCAAGTCTAGTTGCCAATCCAGTTTTAAAACCTGAATATTCATTGATTGAGATTGGTACATGAATACCAAACCAAGCATAATCAAAACTAGGAGTAATTGAAAATTGATTTGGGACTTTTACTTTTGCTTGTCTCTTTTGTGAAATTAAATTTAGCATACCAGTAGCATTCACATAGAAATATTTCCAAATATGATAATCCAACTGCAAACTAAATGCAGAAGGAGTTTGCACCCAAAACGTAGAGGTAGTATCTTTTGCTCCTGCAGTCCATTCATTCGGATTCAAGCTTTGGTAAATAAGCGAATCAATTATTTGATCGAAACCTGTTAAACTTGTGGCAGATTCAAACTGATTCAAATCAAATTTTCGATTAATATCAACAGAAAAATCCCGACTTAATCCTCCTTTTTGAAATCGTAAGGCTCCTAAATCCAAAAGAGATGCACCCACTCGCAACTCGTATTTATTTTTGTTTTTCATCCAAAGATTTGTCTGGCCATCCATATCAAACTTGTATTTCTCAAATTTAGGACGCCATTCGTAAACAATTCCAATATCAAGTCCATAACCCGATTTGCTGGATGCCTTAGGTAAACCAAACGAATTCATTTCTATATTACCTTCGACAAGCTTATCAAAATTATCTGAATATCCATAAGCAAAATCACCTTGAAGTATAAAAGATGTATCTTCATCAACCAATCCATAATTAAAATTATCTGTATAAACATAAGCAGCTGAATAGCCTTGCATGTATTTAATATCGCCACCTATTTTTAAGAAGTGTTTACCTTGATCCAATATTACCTGGCCATAATTAAACCCATATTCACTCCACGTCATATGATTTAAGTTCAACAATTCCTCCGGTAATTCTCTTCCCCATAAATCATTCGTATCTAATCCCGACTCTGCCAAAACAGCCAGTTTAGGATCCATATTATCAAGATTTGTTATTGATCGAAGTTTAGCATTAAATCCAACTGAAATTTTTGGTGTAACGTGAAACCCGAAATTTATCAAATCCAGTTGATAGTTCATATTTATGCCTCTTGGACTTTCAGTCAAAGTATCATAAATATGTTTGATTATTCCTTCGCTAAATGGCTCATTATTAAACTGTTCAAAAGGGCCTGAACCCCAAGCATTAAAAATAGCAGTATCACCAAATGACTTTGTCCACCAATAACTTTTTCCAAATTGATCTTTCTGAAGTTTACGCATATAATCTGCATCAAAATAACCAAAATTCTGATATAGATTTAAATTTGTACTGAAGAGATTCAAATCAAATGAAAATCTTCCATCAACGAAACTTGCTGGATTCAAATCATTACCCATTATTCCTGAATAATTACTTGTTACCGTTCCTAAATAATTCTGACTATATCCATTTGCATAGGATAAACAGATTAGCAAGGAAAAAGAAAAAATTCTAAATGATTTAAGCATCAATAAATTATTTTATGTTATACTGAACAAGGTAACCGTTAATTAAAGTTGTTAAACTAACTGAATATCCTGGAGTTTGAGTTAACACTGCCTTTTTTGTTCCTTCAATCATTCCCTTTACATACATTCTACCTTGACTATCATACAAATATATACCGTTTTCATCTCCTGAGACTACTGTAAAATATATTTCTCTAAAATTATTTTGATAAATATCCCCTGTGCTGATTCGTGAAGCTCCAAAATCTTTTTCAAACATCACCTCAGAATAGTTTTTAGCAACAATTAACTTCGTGTTTGAAACGCTGAATGTATATAGTATTGAATCCAATTGTTTTGCAGATAATATTATCTCTGCATAAGGCAATTTTGTATCATCTGAATTAATAACTTCATCCTTACCAAATTGCCACCCATGTAATTTACCGTTTTTAGAATACGCCACAATAGTTGAATTAGGCGCATCGCATATTTTAAAGGACGATGCATCATTGAATTCCTTTGTTAATGACTGTTCATTCAAATTATAAATAGCACACTTTTCAATTCCTTGAAGAATAACATGTAACTTAGAATTACTTGTAAAAAAATCTAATTTCTGCCAACTATCACGAATGCTAACTTGAAGAGATTTGATTCTATTTCCATGAGAATCGTAAACATTTATCTGATTTTTGTCATCCACAAAACCGGCAAATACTTGTCCATTCGAAAAATAGGCGTTCGATTGACAAACTATATTGCTTTTATCTATTTTCAATGGAAAATTGTTTAGATATTTTCCATATTTATCTAATACATGAATTGAATTGGTGCCTGTAATTACAACAAACTCGTTGTCTTTGGATTTTAGAATTTGAATATCCCCTATCGGCTTGTCGACCATAGTTTTCCTCCATGTTTTAATGCCATTTTCAATACCTAAAATATCTCCATTATCAGTAACACACACCATATTTCCTTTACCATTGAAGCTAGTAAAATCATGAACTTTCTTGGCAATGAGTATGGACAAATAATCCAAATCTGTATTGAGCAGCAACTTTTCAGATCGAAATTTTACATCAGTTTGAATCAACTTATCACCAACTACTGAAATAGAAGAATTTTTCATTGAACTGAATGAACGATATGACACTAATTTAGGTAAATTTTTATTGTTTCGAAGCAAATCATCATCATTATACAGCCACGTTTTACCGAGCTGAATTTCTTCAAGAACTGCATTGTTAATTTCTTCACTTGCAGATAATATTGCTATATTATCAATAGTTGAAACAAAATAAGAGGTAATATTTTTAATTAACCGAGAAGAAATATTCAAATTATTGTACAACCCTTTTAAGGTATTGTTTTCTTGTAATTTGAAATAATCATTTAAGTTTTGTACTAGATTTTGACCTTCCTTGAAATCGCACATCAAAACGGTATTTCCTTTGTAACTATAACTTATAATGCCATTGTTTATAAATCGAGAAACAGGGCTTTTCTTGAACACAGGGTCAACCGAAATCAAGTAAGACGTTTCAAAAAATTGATACCCTGATGAATTAGCAGGAACATAAGAATGAAAAATGGAAATATCATCAATCAATTTACCCTTGATATTCCCTGCATTTTTTGAATGATATTCAACCGTATTTTCATTTTTTATAAAAATATCAAGAAAATCTATCTTCGATTTATTAAATCGAACCAGAGAGGCAGTCGCATTTTTATCTAACTGTGACCAATCAAAATCCAATCCTTCAATACCGTCCTCATACTTATATATAAGTAACTTATTATTTTTGAACACCGCTTGAAATTGTTCAATTTTTAGTTCATTGTCAGTAATTGAAAATCTGAAATTTGACTTTTTCAATAATACTTTTACATCATCGATAGTCCATGTCGATAAGCCCTCAACAAGAATTAGATTTCTTTTTTTACTAATATAAACCCGACTATTCGAAGGTAAATTAGACAAAAGTGGATTCACTAGATTCCGATTTTCATTTAAAGTAGAAAATTCAATCTGTGCCCATTCAAATGAATTAGGCTTATTCAATACTAAAACTTGTTCATCTTTGGATGAGAATATTGATGATGGTTCCAAAGAATTTTTCCAACTCGTTAATTGAAAAACGAGATAACAAATCCAAATAATCAAACCGAATAAACCTATCCAAATAAAAATTTTATTTATCAATCGCATAATCTTATCAAAAATAGTCTAAATGGAATCATTTGTATGATCTTATTTTCGATTTGAATTAACACTAGAATGTTCAAGAAAACAATTTCATTTGATTTGTATCTCCCAGTAGATTAAAAGTTAAGCGATGATAGGGGGAAATACCGAATTCAGCAATAGACCTACGGTGTTGTTTTGTCGGATATCCTTTATTTTTCCTCCACTGATAAACTGGAAATTCAAGGTCTAATTTGTTCATGATTCGATCACGATGGTTTTTCGCCAAAATTGATGCCGCAGCAATTGAACGAAATTTCGAATCACCTTTGATAATGCACGTATGTTGAACATTCTGATATTTATCAAACCGATTGCCATCAATTATCAAGTGTTCAGGCCTTACTGTAAGTGCATTTATGGCTCGATGCATAGCAAGAAAACTGGCCTTTAAGATATTAATTTCTTCAATTTCACGTTCATTAACGATACCCAATCCAAATGAAATAGCATGCTCAATAATATAGGGTTCAAGATGGAATCTTTTAGATTCTGATAATTGTTTGGAATCATTGAGTAATTCATGCTTGAAATTATCATTTAATATGACTGCAGCAGCAACAACTGGACCTGCAAGACACCCTCTTCCAGCTTCATCACATCCAGCTTCAATGACATTTGAAAATAAATTGGATTGTAACATTTGATTCAGTTTGTTAAAAATACAACCTTTTGTACTAAATTAGCGTCTACAAAAAAAACAATTATGAAATTATATGTGTTCGGATTTTTCATTTTCATGTTTCTTCAAAGTATTAATGCACAAGAAGTAAAACTTTCTGCAATCTCTGAGGAAGCAAAAGAGTTGCTTAAATCTAAAGAAAAAGGTGTTTTTAAATTCACTTTTCCAAATAACATTAGTAAAGTAGAAATTGACCAATCAGCAAATTATTACACATCCTTTTTTACAGTTAATTTTGAGGAGTCATCTCATAATGTGTTAATTACGATGATTGAAAACAATTCGACTAGTCGCAGAGTTATTATGCGTTTTATGGCAGCCAACAAAATTTCAAATATATCCGTTGACGGTGTTATGATACCAGTTCACGACTTTTATGAAAAATATTTGAATTAATTTCTACAAAAAACAAGTTTTAGAATAACTGCTGAAATAATTGTAGTTATTAATCCAATGTAAATTCCACCAAGGAAAAAAGCGACACAAATACTTGGAATTAAAAAAATAGATACTAAGTGATATTTACCCTGGTTCTTACTCAAAACTAGAATTCATAAATTTTGTTTGGGGTAATGCAGTAATTCATTTTAATATCGAATTGATTTATATCATCAATAACCTCGGCTTCATCAAATAATGAAATTCCTATCTTTAATAGATTTTCCTTAGAATCAAGGAGGTATTTATCGTAGAATCCCTTCCCATATCCTACTCTGAAACCATAAATATCAAATGCCAATAATGGAATTAATATAACATTCAAATCTCTACAGTTTATTTTTTCATTGGAAATAGGTTCTGGAATATTGAATTTTCCAATTTTAATTTCATCCTCAGCATTTATTCTATAAAAGATCATATCATCCTCATAACTTTGGACTATTGGAGAATAAAATTTTGTATTATTTGTATCATACATGGATAAGAGTAAAAATGTATTTGGTTCTCTTTGGTCTATTATTGGCAAAAAAATCCCCACATTTTGATTCTCAAAATCAACAATCGTCTTCAAGCGAGCAAAAATCGATTTAGAAAGCTCATTACATTGATTTTGACTCAACATCTGACGCATTAACCGATACTTCTGACGTATTTCACTTTTCTTCATTGTTAATGAATTTTACTAATTTCTCAGCTACAATTTTGTCAAGAGGAAAGGTTAAAATATTCTTCAACTCTTCTTCAATTTTTACCCATCGGGGCTGTTCACCATCATCAATTAGTGGAAAGAAATCATTTAATATGGTTATTCTTGATTTATCCAAAGAATTTACAAAGTAATAAAATGCAAGCAGTTGTTGTTTAGAATTAAAAGCAGAAATCTGAAGATGATTGTTAACATAGTACAAGTCTCGAACAAGAATTGGCATTTCAAGTTCCTCTATAAATTCTCGAACCAATGCTTCGTGTAATCCTTCTCCAAATTCTACACCTCCACCCGGAAACTTAGAAAAGCTGAGGCCATTTCTTTTTTCGTCCGTTATGAGAACTTGATTTTGATCATTAATCAACAACCCGTATACACGGACATTGAAATGATTCATAATCAATTAATAAAGCGAAAATTTTTACCTGGATAAACCGCTGCTTCACCAAGTTCTTCTTCAATACGCAATAATTGATTGTATTTAGACATTCGATCACTACGAGAAGCGGAACCAGTTTTAATCTGCCCACAATTCAATGCTACCGCAAGATCAGCGATGGTATTATCTTCTGTCTCACCGGATCTATGACTCATTACCGAAGTATAACTATTTCTTGTTGCAAGTTGTACTGCTTCAATAGTTTCTGTTAAAGATCCAATTTGGTTTACTTTCACCAAAATAGAATTTGCTATACCCTCGGAAATACCACGTTGTAATCGTTTCGTATTTGTAACAAAAAGATCATCTCCAACTAATTGAACTTTAGAACCAACTTCTTTCGTAAGTAATGACCACCCAGCCCAATCATCTTCAGCTAATCCATCTTCTATTGAAATAATCGGATACTTTGAAACCCAATCCTTCCAAAATCCAACCATTTCAGCAGATGTAAGGTTCTCCCCTGTCGATTCAAAATGATATTTACCAGTTTCAGATTTATAAAATTCAGATGATGCAGCGTCCAACGCAATATACACATCTTCTCCAGGCTTAAATCCAGCCTTCTCAATTGCTTGAATCACAACTTCAATCGCCTCATCATTAGACTTTAAACTTGGTGCAAAACCTCCTTCATCACCCACATTGGTTGACATCCCTTGTTTCTTTAATACACTTTTTAAATGATGAAATATTTCAGTACCCCATCGCAAGCCTTCAGAAAAAGAGCTAGCTCCGAAAGGCATTACCATAAATTCTTGAATATCTATTAAATTGTCAGCATGAGAACCTCCGTTAAGAATATTCATCATAGGAACAGGCATTGTAACAGCTCCTACCCCACCAATATATTTAAAGAGACTCATATTTGAACTATCTGCTGCAGCTCTTGCTACGGCAAGAGAAGTACCCAATATTGCATTTGCACCAATATTTGATTTGTTTAATGTTCCATCTAATTTAAGCAGGGCAAGATCAATTGCTTTTTGATCCAAAACATCCATACCTACAAGAAGCTCATTAATTTTTGAATTAACATTACCAACTGCTTTCAACACCCCTTTTCCAAGGTATTTTGAAGAATCCTGATCACGCAATTCAACAGCCTCATGTATTCCGGTTGAAGCACCAGAAGGAACGGCTGCCCTACCAATTAATCCGTCAGTTGTCAATACATCTACTTCAATTGTTGGATTTCCCCTTGAATCTAAAATCTGACGTGCATGTACTTTTGAAATAAAACTCATATTATTTTTTATTTTGGTTCATATTATGAATAAATTGATCGAACAAATACCTAGAATCATGAGGACCCGCAGATGCTTCTGGGTGATATTGAACTGAAAAAACTGGCTTGTCACGTAATTCTATTCCAGCAATTGTATCATCATTTAGGTGGATATGAGTAACTACGCAGTTTGTATTTTCCTGAACGCTATCCTTAGAAATTACAAATCCATGATTTTGAGAGGTAATTTCACCTTTTCCAGACTTCAAATTCAAAATTGGATGGTTAATTCCTCTATGTCCATTAAACATCTTTTCAGTTTTCAAACCTTGACTTAATCCCAAAATTTGATGCCCGAGACAAATTCCGAAAATCGGTTTTCCTGTTTCAACTAATTGGCCTACTAATTTAATTGAATTGCTCATTGCTGAAGGATCTCCAGGGCCATTTGATAACATAAAACCATCAGGCTTAAACTCCATTAAGTCATCATAAGTTGAATTAATTGGAAAAACTTTAACGAAACATCCTCTATCTACTAAACATCGAATTATGTTTTTTTTAACACCAAAGTCCAACAATGCAACTCGAAACATTGGATTTTCACTAGACTCTGTATATGGTACTTTAGTAGCAACTTTGGAAGATAACTCTAATCCGTTCATTGATGGTGTAGCTTTCAAACGGATTAACAATTCTTCATGTGATAATCCTTCTGACGAAATAATGCAATTCATTGCTCCTTTGTGACGAATATGTCGTACCAAAGATCTTGTATCAATATCAGATATTCCAACAATATTATTCCGCTCCATCAAAGACTGAAGAGACTCATTGGCAGAGACACGCGAATATCCGTCAGAAAACTTTTTAACTATTAAACCAGCTATTTTCATTGTATCTGACTCCACCTCTTCGAGATGAACACCATAATTTCCAATATGTGCAGTATTCATAATCAATACCTGACCAAAATAAGAGGGATCAGTAAATACTTCTTGATAACCAGTCATTCCAGTGTTGAAGGCAATTTCACCAGTTGCCGTACCTACTTTACCAATCGAAATGCCACGAAACATAGTTCCATCTTCTAGAAGTAATGTTGATTCAATGCGAGAAATCATAATAAAATTTTATACAAAGGTAATCGTTCAAGAAAAAATGAAATCACATTAAACAAAAAAAGGCAACTTAAAGTTGCCCTTTTTATTAACAAGTTATTAAATACTCTATGAATCTTTATTTGAATCTTCTTCGCTATCAGTTTTTTCCTCATTTGAATTAGATACTTCATCAGAGCTTTCGACAGTTTCCGTGGATTCCGTAGTAGTTTCCTCGATTACCTCAGCCTCAGCAATTATATCATCAGCACTTGTAGCTTCTACAGCAGAATCTTCACTTAAAGAGGATAAGGATTCTTCTACAACTTCAGTGGAATCAGCTAATGAATCAACTGACTTCTTGCCACCACGTCGAGACCTTCTTGTCGTTTTCTTAACAGCCTCGTTTGAATAAAGCTCATTAAAATCAACTAACTCTATCAAACACATTTCTGCATTATCACCTACCCTGTATCCCGTTTTGATAATTCTTGTATAACCACCATTTCTGTCAACAATTCTTGGAGCAATATCTCTGAAAAGTTCACTAACAACTTCTTTGTCTTGCAAATAGGAAAAAACAACTCTTCTTGAATGCGTGGAATCTGTTTTCGATTTAGTTATAATAGGTTCAACAAATACCCTCAATGCTCTCGCTTTAGCTAAAGTCGTATTGATTCTTTTGTGTCGAATAAGTGAACATGCCATATTAGAAATCATTGCTTTTCTGTGCGATGACTTTCTTCCTAAATTATTTACTTTATCTCCGTGTCTCATGATTTCTAATTCTTAATCGATGTCTAATTTATATTTCGCCACGTTCATACCGAATGTCAAACCTTTATTATCTACCAATTCTTCAAGCTCAGTAAGAGATTTCTTACCAAAGTTTCTAAATTTTAAAAGGTCAGATTTAGCAAAAGCAACCAACTCACCAAGTGTATCAACTTCCGCAGCTTTAAGACAATTTAATGCTCTCACTGATAAATCCATATCAACTAACTTGGTCTTTAACAATTGTCTCATGTGTAATGAAGACTCATCAAACTCTTCATTATCAGATTTGGATTCATTTTCAATTGAAATTCTCTCATCAGAAAACAACATAAAATGATGAATCAAAATTTTGGCTGCTTCTTTTAATGCTTCTTTTGGTTGAATAGAACCATCAGTCTTAATATCAATAATCAATTTCTCGTAGTCGGTTTTCTGCTCAACACGAAAGTTCTCAACTGAATATTTGACATTCACAATTGGTGTAAAAATTGAATCCACAGCAATTGTACCGAAAGAAGCTTCTGAATTTTTATTTTCTTCAGCAGGAACATACCCACGTCCTTTAATAATATTCAACTCAATGTTCAATTTTACACTCGGCTCCATATTACAGATAACTAAATCCGTATTTAAAACCTGAAATGCAGAAGTAAACTTACCAATATCGCCAGCTGTTAACTGTTTTTGACCAGAAACGGAAACAATTACAGTTTCAGAATTGGTACCTTCAATCTGTTGTTTAAAACGAACTTGCTTCAGGTTAAGAATAATTTCAGTAACATCTTCTACAACTCCTTTAATCGTTGAAAATTCGTGATCTGCACCCTCGATTTTAACTGACGCAATTGCAAAACCTTCTAGAGAAGATAACAAAATTCTTCTTAACGAATTTCCTACTGTAATACCATAACCCGGTTCAAGCGGTCTGAACTCAAATTGTCCTTCACGTTCATCAGAGTGAACTAAAACAACTTTATCTGGTTTTTGAAAATCTAATATTGCCATAACAAAGCGAAATAATTTTTATTTAGAATATAATTCGACGATTAACTGTTCCTTGATGTTTTCAGGGATCATATCTCTTGCTGGAACTGAAATCATTTTGCCTGACATAGAGGCAGAATTCCAATCCAACCAATCAAACTTCTTATTACTTGAATTCAAAGAAGACGTAATGTTCTCCAAGGATTTTGACTTCTCTCGAACACCAACAACATCACCTATTTTCAATGTGTACGAAGGAATATTAACCACCTCGCCATTAACAGTAATATGTTTATGACTTACTAATTGACGAGCTGCGCGACGAGAAGGAGCTACACCTAATCTAAACACAGTATTATCCAGACGAGACTCACAAAGGGCCAGCAAATTTTCACCAGTAATTCCCTTCATTCTTGAAGCTTTATCAAAAAGATTCCTGAATTGTCTTTCTAAAATACCGTACGTGTATTTTGCTTTTTGCTTTTCCCCAAGCTGAATAGCGTATTCAGATTGTTTAGAACCTCTACGCTTAGCTGGACCATGCTGTCCAGGGCCGTAATTTCTTCTTTCCAGAGCTTTATCTGGACCAAAAATCGCCTCTCTAAAACGTCTTGCGATTTTGGTTTTTGGACCTCTATATCTTGCCATACATAAATTTTTTGGAAGTACTATGAATTAAGGCAATCCTTCGATAGTTAAAACTTCCTGGTTATTAATTAAAACTAAACTCTTCTTTTCTTAGGTGGACGACATCCATTGTGCGGAAGTGGAGTCACATCTATTATTTCAGTAACTTCAATACCTGTATTATGAATCGCTCTGATAGCCGACTCACGTCCTGCACCTGGACCTTTAACAAATACTCTAACTCTTCTTAAGCCAAAATCATGGGCTTCTTTAGCAGCATCTTCGGCTGCAACCTGGGCTGCATAAGGAGTATTTTTTTTCGAACCTTTGAATCCCATTTTTCCAGCAGATGACCAAGAAATTACTTGTCCACCTCCATTCGTTAATGAAATGATTACATTGTTAAAAGTCGCTTGTATGTGCGCTTCACCAGCAGCATCAACTTTAACGTTTTTTCTTTTTTTCTGATTTGTCTTAGCCATTTCAACTATTATTATTTAGTAGCTTTTTTCTTATTTGCAACTGTTTTACGTCTTCCCTTGCGTGTTCGCGAATTATTTTTAGTACGTTGACCACGAAGTGGTAAACCTGCTCTATGACGAATACCACGTTGACAACCAATATCCATCAAACGCTTGATATTCAACTGGATTTCAGAACGCAATTGACCTTCAGTTTTGATTTCATTAATTGCATTCCTAATTGCTGACAATTGGTCATCATTCCAATCTTGAACTTTGATGTTTTCATCGATGTTATTATCGTTCAAGATTTTTTTTGATGTACTACGACCAATTCCAAAGATGTACGTTAAACCTATTACACCTCTTTTGTTTTTTGGTAAATCAATTCCCGCTATACGTGCCATATACTAATAAATAATTTTATCCCTGACGTTGTTTAAGTTTGGGGTTCTTTTTGTTAATAATGTAAACTCTACCTTTGCGCTTTACAATCTTGCAATCCGCAGTTCTTTTTTTTACTGATGCTCTTACTTTCATCTTACTCTATTTTACTTATATCTAAATGATATTCTTCCTTTCGTTAAATCATAAGGAGACATTTCCACTTTCACTCTATCTCCAGGTAATATTTTAATATAGAACATTCTCATTTTTCCCGAGATATGGGCAATAATCACATGTCCATTTTCTAATTCAACCTTAAACATTGCATTTGGCAACGCTTCCAGTATCACTCCATCTTGTTCTATTGACGCTTGTTTTGCCATAACTTATTTAAAATCCTGATGGTTCATTTTGAGTCCTTCTTCCTTTTACTCTTGAACCCTCCATTAAGCCATCCATATGACGATTTAACAAGTACGACTCAATTTGCTGTAATGTATCTAATACAACACCAACCATAATTAAAATAGAGGTTCCACCAAAAAACATGGCAAATGCATCGTTCACACCTGCTTGTTTGGCGATTGCTGGTAATATTGCTATGGCAGCAAGAAACAAAGAACCAGGGAAAGTAATTTTAGAAACAAGAGTATCAATGTATTCAGCTGTCTCCTCACCAGGTCGTATCCCAGGTATAAAACCACCACTTCGCTTCAAATCATCAGCAATTTTACGTGGATTTATCATGATAGCTGTGTAGAAATAAGTAAAAACAATGATTAATACCGCCAATAATATGTTGTAACCAACACCATATATATCACTCAAAATTTGCTGAATAAAGTTTGCTTCTCCGTCGGTAGCAGAAAACGCCATCATAGGGATTGTCATGATCGCCTGAGCAAAAATAATAGGCATAACACCACTGGCATTCACCTTGATTGGTAAGTAATTTCTTGCTCCTTGTTCTTCAACAGACCGTGCACCAACAATTCGTTTGGCCGTATTCAATGGAATTTTTCTTACCCCTTGAACGATCAGAATTGTAAACAATACAACCAACATAAAGGCAACGATTTCAAGAACAATCATAATCAAATTAGATTTATTCATTCCAATCTCAGCGATAAACGACTCCGGTAATCTAGCTAGAATTCCAACTGTTATCAACAAAGAAATACCATTACCTATACCCTTTTCAGTTATTCGTTCTCCTAACCAAACCGCAAACATGGATCCTGCTACTAATACAAGAATGGTTTGAGTCCACCAAAATGTGGATGCATCTACTGGCATAGCTCCCTTACTTTGAACATATAATGTAAGATAACTTGGAGCTTGAAGAGCACAGATAACAATTGTCAAAATTCTCGTATAATTGTTTATTTGTTTTCTACCAGCCTCACCCTCATTTTGCATTTTCTGTACAGCTGGAATAGCCATTCCTAATAATTGCATAATAATAGAGGCACTGATGTATGGCATAATACCCAAGGCCATGACAGAAGCATTCGAAAAACCACCCCCAGAAAATAAAGAAAGTAGCGTTTCTAAAGCGTTCTGATCACCTTTTGACTGAGCTTCAGATAAAGCAGTATAATCAACACCTGGAATAATTATAAAAGATCCAATCCGATAAACCAAAATTAACCCTAGAGTTAATATGATTCGCTTCCGAAGCTCTTCAACTTTCCAAATATTTTTTAAATTCTCAATTAACTTTTTCATTTAAAAAAAGGTCCAATTATATTTCAGTACAATTCCCACCTTGTGCTTCAATTGCCACTTTGGCAGAAGCAGAAAATTTGTGTGCTGTAATGTTAAGTTTCGATTTTAAATCACCTTTACCGAGTATTTTAACAAGATCATTTCTTGAAATAACACCATTTTCTTTAAGAACATCAAGATTAATATCAGTCAAATTTTTCTTTTCTGCTAAATTCTGAATAATCGAAAGATTAACACCTTTGTACTCTACACGATTAATATTCTTAAATCCAAACTTAGGAACTCTTCTTTGTAAAGGCATCTGACCTCCTTCAAATCCGATTTTCGTTTTGTATCCAGAGCGTGATTTTGCTCCTTTGTGTCCACGAGTAGATGTTCCGCCGTGACCTGAACCTTGACCTCTACCAATTCTTTTCTCTTTCTTAACCGCACCCTCGGCTGGTTTTAAATTATGTAAGTTCATTATCAATTAATTATTCTGAAACAACATGTAATAAATGGTTCACTTTTTTAACCATTCCTAAAATTTGAGGAGTAGCCTCTTTCTCAAGTACTTGATTTAGTCTTTTAAACCCAAGAGCTTTTATCGTTGCTTTTTGATCAGCAGGACACTTTATAGAACTCTTAATTTGCTTTATTTTGATTGTTGACATAAATACCTATTAACCGTTAAAAACTTTATCTACTGAAATTCCTCTTTGTCTTGCAATTGAAGAAGCATCCCTCATTTGTGCCAATGCATCGATTGTTGCTTTGACCACATTGTGTGGATTAGAAGAACCTTGAGATTTTGCTAATACATTGTGAATACCTACACTTTCTAAAACAGCACGCATAGCACCACCAGCGATAACTCCTGTACCGTCAGTTGCAGGCTTTAACAAAACATTTGCTCCACCATATTTTCCTTTTTGAGGATGTGGTACTGTGCCTTTATAGATTGGAACTTTAATTAAATTCTTCTTAGCATCATCAATTCCTTTGGTAATTGCTTCAGTAACTTCTTTTGCTTTTCCTAGTCCATGACCAACAACTCCATTCTCGTCACCAACTACCACAATCGCAGAAAAACTAAAAGTTCTACCACCTTTGGTTACTTTAGTAACTCGATTTACTGCGACCAACTTATCTTTAAGTTCGATATCTGCAGATTTTACTCTATTTATATTTTGTGTAGACATACTCAATTAAAATTTAAGTCCTCCCTCTCTAGCTGAATCAGCTAAGGCTTTAACTCTTCCGTGATACAAATATCCATTTCGATCAAAAACCACTGTTTCAATTCCAGCTGACTTAGCTTTATCAGCAACTAATTTACCTACTACAGTAGCTTGACTAATTTTTGTCCCATTAACTGCTTCTTTATTTTTGTAAGAAGAAGCTGAAACCAAAGTTGTTCCTGTTAAATCATCTACCAATTGAGCATAAATTTGCTTATTACTACGAAATACAGTTAATCTAGGCAATTTAGCCGTACCAAAGACTTTCTTACGAATTCTTCTTTTGATTTTAATTCTTCTATTTAATTTATCAAGTGCCATAACTATCTATTTTTTACCAGCAGATTTACCAGCCTTTCTTCTTAATACTTCACCAACGAATTTAATTCCTTTTCCTTTGTAAGGTTCAGGTTTTCTAAACGATCTAATCTTAGCTGCTACTTGACCTAGTAGTTGTTTATCAAACGATTCTAGTGTAACAACAGGTGCCTTACCTTTTTCAGTAACAGTCGTAATTTTAACTTGACTAGGTACTTCAAGGATTATAGCATGGGAGTATCCCAATGCCAACTCTAACTGTTGACCAGTGGCGTTGGCTCTGTAACCTACACCAACTATTTCAAGTTCCTTTTTAAATCCTTCAGATACACCTGTAATCATATTCTGAGTTAAGGCCCTGTATAAACCGTGCTTAGCTCGGTGTTCAGGCATATCAGTCGATCTAACGAATGTTATAACATTATCCTCCAAATTGAACGAGATCGAAGGATCAATTTCTTGAATTAATTCACCTTTTGAACCCTTAACTGACAATACGTTATTTTCAAACTTAATATCAACTCCTTTGGGAACTACAATTGGATTTTTACCTATTCTTGACATTTCCTATAATATTATTAATAAACGTAACAAAGAACCTCACCGCCAACATTGAGTTTTCTAGCCTCCTTATCAGTGATAACCCCTTTAGATGTTGACATTATCGCAATGCCTAATCCATTCAATACACGAGGTAAATTGTCATTTCCTGCATATTTTCTTAAACCTGGACGTGATATTCGATCAATTCTAGTAATTGCAGGAACTCTTGTAGTATTGTTATATTTTAAAGCAATTTTAATTATACCTTGTTTTCCATCCTCTTCCACTTTATAATTAGAAATGTAACCTTGATCAAACAAAATTTGAGTCATCGATTTTTTCAAGTTTGATGCTGGAATTTGAACGATTTTTAATCCTGCGCTACTAGCGTTTCGAATTCTCGTTAAATAATCTGCTATTGGATCTGTATTCATTTTAAAACTAATTCAATATTTATAATCTTACCAACTTGCTTTTTTTACTCCGGGAATTTTTCCAGACAAAGCCATCTCCCTAAACGTAACACGCGAAATCCCAAAATTTCTCATGTAACCTCTCGGTCGCCCTGTTAGTCCACAACGATTGTGCAATCTATTTTTTGCTGAATTTGCTGGTAATTTCTGTAAATTCATCATTGCATCCCACTTAGCATTCTGAACCTCTTCAGAAGGATCAGTAGATTTAAGAACTTTCGTTAACTCCTCTCTTTTCTTAGCGTATCTTGCCACTAACCTTTCTCTCTTGCGCTCACGCGCTTTCATTGATTCTTTAGCCATTTCTTATTTCTTTTTAAAAGGAAAACCAAACGCATCTAACAAAGCTTTAGCTTCTTCATCACTTTCAGCTGTCGTTACAAAAGTGATATCCATTCCCAAAATTTTATTTACTTTATCAATATCAATTTCAGGGAATATTATATGTTCTGTCACACCCATGTTGTAATTCCCGCGTCCATCAAAACCTTTAGGGTTAACACCTCTAAAGTCACGAGTTCTCGGAAGAGCTACAGAAAGTAATCTATCCAAAAATTCGTACATCTTATCACCTCTAAGTGTAACTTTCGTTCCGATTGGCATACCCTTACGAAGTTTGAAATTAGAAATATCCTTCTTCGAAAAAGTAGCAATTGCTTTTTGACCAGCTATTCTTGATAAATCAGAAACAGCACTTTCAATCATTTTTTTGTCTGCAACCGCATCACCAATTCCTTGGCTCAACACAATTTTTGTTAGTTTCGGAACACGCATTACTGTTTTGTATCCGAATTTTGATGTAAGTCCTGAAATGATTTCAGAGCTATACTTTTCTTTAAGTCTTGGTACGTAACTCATAATTATTTAATCACCTCCCCTGATTTCTTAGAAAATCTTACAAGATTTCCTTTATCATTTAATTTTCTTCCTATTCGTGATGGCTGACCATTCACTACAACCATTAAATTTGAAACGTGCAAACCAGCTTCTTTTTCAACAATTCCACCTTGGGGGTCAGAGGCACTTGGCTTTGAATGCTTTTTAACCAAATTAACGCCTTCGACAATCGCACGCATTTTGTTACGGTCAATCTTCAATATTTTTCCTTCCTGACCTTTGGATTCACCGCTAATTACTCTAACGATATCTCCAACTTTTATATGTAATTTAATTTGCATAATCTTTTTTCAATACAATTACAACACTTCCGGTGCCAATGAAACAATTTTCATATAATTATTCTCACGCAGTTCTCTGGCAACTGGCCCGAAAATACGAGTCCCTCTCATCTCTCCGGCTTGATTTAGTATAACACACGCGTTATCATCAAATCTGATATATGATCCATCTGCGCGTCTTACCTCTTTCGTCGTACGAACAACTACTGCCTTCGCAACACTTCCCTTTTTAACCGCACCAGAGGGCATTGCACTTTTAACAGCAACAACAATCTTGTCACCAACGGAAGCATAACGCCTTCTTGTACCACCCAAAACACGGATGCAAAGAACTTCTTTAGCACCTGAATTGTCTGCGACTGAAAGTCTTGATTCTACCTGTATCATTTCTCAATAATTATTTAGCTCGTTCAACAATTTCAACCAATCTCCAATTCTTAGACTTGCTCAACGGACGAGTTTCCATAATTCGAACTGTATCTCCTTGATTACAATCATTTGTCTCATCATGTGCAACAAATTTGGTTGTTTTCTTTACGAATTTACCATATTTAGGGTGTTTTACCTTTCTTTCAACAGCAACAACGATAGACTTATCCATCTTGTCACTAGTTACTACACCTATTCTTTCTTTTCTTAAATTTCGCTTTTCCATTTTAAGCTACTTGTATTTATTTTATCGTTTAGCTAATTCCGTTTTCATTCTCGCTACATCCTTTCTCATCAATCTAATTCTAAGAGGATTTTCAATAGGAGTCATCTTATGATTAAATTTCAAAGAAGCCAATTGTTCACTGAAAGAAGAAATCTTACTTTTTAAATCTTCAGTAGTTAACTTTACTAATTCTGCCTGTTTCATTTTTATACTATTAAACTGGAATAACAAAATCATTTCTTACCACAAACTTGCATTTAACCGGTAATTTTTGTGCGGCCAATCTCAATGCTTCTTTGGCTATTTCATAAGGTACACCATCTGCCTCAAACATAATTCTTCCAGGATTTACAACAGCAACCCAATGACTAGGGGCTCCCTTACCTTTACCCATTCGCACCTCAGCTGGTTTAGAGGTAATTGGTTTGTCAGGAAATATTCGAATCCAAACTTTACCTTCCCTTTTCATATAACGAGTAACCGCAATACGAGAAGCTTCGATTTGGCGAGATGTAATCCATCCTGACTCTAGTGTTTTCAATCCAAAAGTACCAAAAGCTATCGTGGAACCTCTATGTGCAGATCCCTTAACTCTTCCTTTTTGGACTCTTCTAAACTTAGAACGCTTTGGTTGTAACATGATAAAACTATTAACTATTCACAATTATTTCTTCTTTCTTCTCGCACCTGCTAAAGGCTTCTTTCCACTCGCTGATTGACTTCCTTGCGAACTAGATGATAAACCTATGTTTGGTGATAAATCTCTTTTTCCGTAAACTTCACCTTTACAAATCCAAACTTTAATTCCCAATCTACCATAGGTAGTGTGAGCTTCGGAAACTGCATAGTCGATATCTGCACGAAACGTGTGAAGAGGAATACGACCTTCTTTGTACATTTCTGATCTAGCCATTTCCGCTCCATTCAAACGACCTGAAATTTTAACCTTTATTCCTTCAGCACCCATTCGCATTGAAGAAGCAATAGCCATTTTGATTGCACGTCTGAATGAAATACGAGCCTCTAATTGTCGTGCAACACCATCGGCTACTAAACGAGCATCCAATTCAGGACGTTTCACTTCAAAAATATTGATTTGAACCTCCTTCTTGGTTATTTTCTTTAATTCTTCCTTTAATTTATCAACTTCTTGACCTCCTTTACCGATAATAACACCAGGACGAGCGGTATTGATGGTAACCGTAATCAATTTTAAAGTACGCTCAATAATTATTTTTGCAATACTTGCCTTTGCTAATCGAACAAATAAATATTTTCTTATTTGATCATCTTCAACAATTTTATCTCTGTAATCATTACCTCCATACCAGTTAGACTCCCAACCGTGAATGTACCCTAATCTATTACCTATTGGATTTGTTTTTTGTCCCATTTCTTTATATTAAGCTATCTACAACTATTGTTACGTGATTCGATCTTTTTCTGATACGGTGTGCTCTACCTTGGGGAGCAGCTTGAATTCTCTTAAGCATAGTTCCACCGTCAACTTGTATAGTTTTAACAACTAAATTCTGCTCTTCAATACTTTTTCCCTCATTTTTTTGTTCCCAATTCGCAAGAGCAGAACGTAATAATTTTTCCAAACTTGTTGAAGCATCTTTAGCATTATGTTGAAGAATATTCAAAGCCTTATTAACTTCTAATCCTCTAATTAAATCCGCAACCATTCGCATCTTGCGAGGTGCAATCGGAGAATTATTCAATTTAGCAAAAGCAATTTGTTTATTTTGCTCTTTCAATTGATTTGCTTTTATACGTTTTCTAGCACCCATGAGTTCTAATTCTATCGTTTTTTATCTTTTTTATTTCCAGCGTGTCCTCTAAAATTTCTAGTTGGCGCAAATTCACCCAATTTATGGCCCACCATATTCTCAGTTGCAAAAACTGGAATAAACTTGTTTCCATTATGCACCGCAAAAGTAAGACCTACAAATTCAGGAGTTATGGTTGACGCTCTCGACCAAGTTTTAATAACCGCTTTACTCTGACTTACCTGAGCATCATCAACTCTTTTCATTAATTTATAATGTACAAAAGGTGGTTTTTTTAAGGAACGACTCATATCTTAAATCTATTTTTTTCTTCTTTCTAATATAAACTTACTTGACTGTTTTTTAGGAGCTCTTGTCTTATATCCTTTAGCAGGAGTTCCTTTTCTTGATCTCGGATGACCACCGGCATTTCTACCTTCACCACCTCCCATTGGGTGATCGACAGGGTTCATCACAACACCTCTCACTCTCGGTCTTCTTCCTAACCATCTTGATCTACCCGCCTTACCAGAAACCTCTAGATTGTGCTCTGCATTAGAAACAGAACCAATAGTAGCCAAACAAGTAGTCAAAATCATTCTTGTTTCACCTGATGGAAGTTTAACAATTGCATATTTTCCATCACGTGCATTTAATTGAGCATATGTTCCAGCACCTCGAGCAATGGAACCACCTTTTCCCGGTTGCAATTCTATATTATGAATTACAGTACCAAGAGGTATATCTCTTAAAAACAATGCATTCCCAACATTTGGTAAAGCTTCAGAGCCAGAAGAAATCACATCTCCTACTTTCAAACCATTAGGTGCAATAATATATCGTTTTTCACCATCTGCGTAGAAAAGTAAAGCTATATTGGCCGTACGATTTGGATCATACTCAATGGTTTTAACAGTTGCCGGAATACCATGCTTTTCTCTCTTGAAATCAACAATTCTATACTTTTGTTTATGACCACCACCTATATAACGCATAGTCATTTTACCCGTATTGTTTCTACCTCCAGATTTTTTTCTAGAAGCAACAAGACTTTTCTCTGGTTTAGAAGCTGTCACATCAGTCAACTCCATTACGACTTTATGACGCTGTCCTGGAGTAATTGGATTAAATTTCTTTAAGCTCATCTCTTATTAATAATTGTTAAACAATTCAATAAATTGACCATCTGCAACGGTCACAAGAGCTTTTTTCCACTGCTTGCTTCTTAGCTCAACTACACCTTTATTGGTGTATTTCACAGATGATACTCCTCCACCATAATTCATAGTACGAACGTCTGTGACACGTACATTGTACAATTTTTCGATGGCATTTTTAATTTCAATCTTATTAGCCTTAAAATCAACTTCAAAAGTGTAACTGTTTCTTTTCTCAGAAAGTCCAGATGCTTTTTCAGTGATAATTGGTTTTTTTATAATTGTTTTCATTAGGTCCAATTAATTCAAAATATTTTCTAACTTTTCAATCGAACTAACCGAAAGAACTACTTTTTGAGCATTTAATACATCAAAAGTATTAACCGAGTCAGCAGTTACGACTTTTACTTTACCAAGGTTACGAGAAGACAAATAAACTTGATCATTTTGATCACCCAAAACAAGAAGCACTTTTTGATTATCTAATTTCAAAGAAGAAATCAAACCAATAAAATCCTTTGTTCTTGGTTGACTAAAATTCAAATCTTCCAAAACCAATAAAGAATCACTTTGAACTTTATAGGAGAAAGCCGATTTTCGAGCCAATCTTCTTACTTTCGTATTCAACTTAAACTCATAGTTTCGTGGACGCGGTCCAAAAATTCTTCCTCCACCTACACGCGTTCCAGATTTCACACTACCTGCACGAGCTCCACCAGTACCTTTTTGTTTTTTCAACTTTCTAGTTGAGCCAGCAACCTCATTTCTTTCCTTGGATTTGTGAGTACCTTGACGTCTATTTGCCAAATGCAAACGTACATCTAAATATATAGCATGATCATTTGGAGTAATTCCGAAAACATTATCAGATAATGCCGCCTTATTAGAGGTAGCTTCTCCCTTTAAATTGTATATCTTAGCTTCCATTACTTCTTGATTGTTACAGTTGATCCATTTGCTCCAGGAATTGACCCCTTCACAATAATGATATTTCTCTCAGCCAATACTTTCAATACCTGTAAGTTTGATTGATTTACCCTCTTATTACCCATCTGACCTGCCATTCGCATTCCTTTGAATACTCGTGCTGGATATGAACATGCTCCGATAGAACCAGGTGCGCGCAATCGGTTATGTTGACCATGTGTTGCCTGACCTACTCCACCAAAATTATGACGTCTTACAACACCCTGAAAACCTTTACCCTTAGAAGTTCCAGTAACATCAATGAATTCACCCTCCTCAAAAAGATCAACTTTTATTTCGTCACCTAATGATACATTATCAAAGCCTTTAAATTCAACTAACTTCATTTTTGGAGAAGTATTTGCTTTTTTAAAGTGACCAATCAAAGCTTTGGGAGTATTTTTCTCTTTACGAGAACCGAAAGCAATTTGAACTGCTTCGTAACCATCTTTTTCAGTTGTTTTAACCTGTGTAACAACACAAGGACCAGCCTCTATAATTGTGCATGGTAATGCCTTACCCTCGGCACTGTAGATGCTAGTCATCCCAACTTTTTTACCTATTAAACCTGGCATTTCTACTTGTTATTAATAATTATACTTTTATTTCAACATCAACACCACTTGGCAACTCTAACTTCATTAAGGCATCAACCGTTTTTGAAGAAGAACTGTAAATGTCAAGTAATCTTTTATATGAACTCAATTCAAACTGTTCTCTCGCTTTCTTATTTACGTGGGGTGAACGCAAAACAGTGAAAATCTTTTTGTTCGTTGGGAGTGGAATTGGACCACTTACAACAGCCCCTGTTGACTTTACCGTTTTAACAATTTTTTCTGCAGACTTATCCACTAAATTGTGATCGTAAGACTTTAATTTTATTCTAATTTTTTGGCTCATTTTCCTTTCAATTAAGCTGTAACTTTACCATTAACCTTTGACACTACTTCATCAGACACATTCTTTGGCGCCTCAGCATAGTGAGAAAACTCCATAGATGAACTTGCCCTACCAGAAGTAATTGTTCTTAATTGTGTAACATATCCAAACATTTCAGATAATGGAACATCTGCTTTCAACACTTTCGCTCCTGCTCTATCATCCATACCCTTCATCATTCCACGTCTTCTGTTCAAGTCAGCAACAACATCTCCCATATTCTCCTCAGGAGTAACTACTTCTAACTTCATTATTGGCTCAAGAAGTACAGGTCTACAATTCTTTAACGCTGAACGATATGCCATCTTCGCACAAAGTTCAAAAGACAAAGAATCCGAGTCAACTGCGTGGAAAGATCCATCGACCAATTCTACCTTCATTGCATCGACAGGGAAACCGGCTAAAACTCCATTTTTCATTGAATCTTTGAAACCTTTTTCGACAGAAGGAACAAATTCACGAGGAACGTTACCACCTTTAATGCTGTTCACGAATTCCAAACCAACTTTTTCAGGGTTATCTTGTGGTGAAATTTTAACCACAATATCCGCAAACTTACCACGTCCACCAGATTGTTTTTTGTAAACTTCTCTATGATCAACTGAAGAAGTAATATTCTCACGATAAGCAACTTGCGGAGCACCTTGATTTACTTCAACTTTAAATTCTCTTTTCAAACGATCAACAATAATTTCAAGGTGTAATTCACCCATTCCACTGATGATAGTTTGACCTGTATCTTCATCGGTATTAACTCTAAACGTAGGATCTTCTTCAGACAATTTGGATAAACCTATTGACAATCGGTCAGTGTCCGCTTGAGTTTTAGGTTCAATTGCCAAACCAATTACAGGCTCAGGGAAAACCATTGATTCTAATACAATCGGTGCATTTTCAGCACATAGAGTATCTCCTGTTTTAATATCTTTAAAACCTACAACAGCTCCAATATCACCTGCACCTAGAACAGGAATTTGATTTTGCTTGTTAGCGTGCATTTGAAAAATACGTGAAATTCTTTCTTTATTATCAGATCGCGTATTTAACACGTAAGAACCTGCATCCAATTTTCCTGAATAAGCTCTTACAAAGCACAAACGACCTACGAAAGGATCTGTAGCAATCTTAAATGCTAAAGCAGAAAATGGCTCATCATAAGATGGCTTTCTTGAAACCTCTTGATCCGTTTTCGGATTGATACCTGTAATCGCCTCAATATCCAATGGAGACGGTAATAATTCCATCACCATATCCAACATAGCTTGAACCCCTTTATTTTTGAAAGAGGAACCACACATCATTGGAACAACTTTACCTGATATTGTCGCTTGACGCAAAGCGTCTAAAATTTCTCTCTCAGTAAGTGAATTCTCGTCCTCAAAGAATTTTTCCATGAGTGACTCATCGAATTCAGCAACAGCTTCTAATAGCTCACTTCTCAATTGTCTAGCCTCATCAACAATGTCAGCTGGAATCTCAACTTCCTTGAAAGTCATTCCAAAGTCATCCTCATTCCAAACAATTCCTTTAAAATTAATTAAGTCAACTACTCCCTTGAAATTATCCTCTTCTCCAATATTCAATTGAAGAGGTAGGGCATGACTACCAAGCATGTCTTTCACCTGCTTACATACAGCAAGGAAATCTGCACCTTGACGATCCATTTTATTAACGAATCCAATTCTAGGTACATTATAATTATTGGCTAACCTCCAATTTGTTTCTGATTGAGGCTCAACACCATCAACTGCAGAAAACAAAAATACCAATCCATCAAGTACACGAAGAGATCTGTTAACCTCAACTGTAAAGTCAACGTGTCCAGGAGTATCAATAATATTCATGTGGTATGACTGACCTCGATAATTCCAATTCAATGTAGTAGCAGCAGAAGTAATTGTAATACCTCTTTCTTGCTCCTGCTCCATCCAATCCATCGTTGCAGCACCATCATGAACCTCACCAATTTTATGACTTACACCTCCATAGAATAAGATTCTTTCTGTTGTTGTCGTCTTACCTGCATCGATGTGAGCAGCGATACCGATATTCCTTGTATATTTAAGATCTCTTGCCATTTCTTAGAATCTAAAATGTGAAAATGCTTTATTTGCTTCTGCCATTCGTGTTGTATCTTCTTTTTTCTTGAAAGCTGCACCCTCTTCTTTGGAAGCAGCAATAATTTCAGAAGCTAATTTCTGAGCCATCGTTTTTTCGTTTCTCTTTCTTGAATAACCAATTAACCATTTCATGGCTAAAGACGACTTTCTTTCTTCTCTCACTGGTGTTGGGATTTGAAAGGTGGCTCCACCAACTCTTCTACTTCGAACCTCAACCGAAGGAGTAACATTTTCGACTGCTTTTCTCCAAACATCCAATCCTTCTTGATCTTCAATTTTCTTGTCAACAATCGCAATTGCATCATAAAAAATTCGAAATGCTAAACTTTTTTTACCGTCCAACATTAAATTATTTACAAACTTCGTAACCACCACATCGTTAAATTTAGGATCTGGTAAAATGGTTATTTTTTTGGCTTTTCTTCTTCTCATGGGTTGAAAAAAACTATATTATTATTTTTGTTTAGGTCTTTTAGTTCCGTATTTAGAACGTCTTTGTGTTCTCCCTTGAACTCCAGCTGTATCCTCAGCACCTCGAACAATATGATATCTAACTCCAGGCAAATCTTTCACCCTTCCACCTCTTACCAATACCAAAGAGTGCTCTTGTAAATTATGCCCCTCTCCCCCTATGTATGCATTCACTTCTTTCCCATTCGTTAATCTAACTCTGGCTACCTTGCGCATAGCGGAATTAGGCTTTTTTGGAGTGGTAGTATAAACACGTACACAAACACCTTTTCTTTGAGGGCAAGAATCAAGCGCAGCTGACTTGCTTTTCTTAACTACTGTTGTTCTTCCTTTACGAACTAACTGTTGAATTGTAGGCATATAATTTTATCAATTAAATTTTACTTATCACACTTTTGGGGGTGCAAAGATACTATATTTATTGTTATGAACAAGAGTTAATCAAAAAAAAACATACTTTTTTTCACTTATTTAATAAAATGAATTGAAAAACAATATTTTATGTGTTTCAATCACAAGGTAGCAATCAAAATTTTTAATGCTCATACAAATTTTCACGAAATGGCTAAAATTGGAATTGAGAAAATATACTGTAAATTTGTGATTATTTAGATTATTACATCCTTATGATTCTACCAATTGTTGCATACGGCGATCCGATTTTAAAAAAAGTAGCAGAAGAAATAGACGAGAATTATCCTGAACTTTTATCACTCATAGATAATATGTACGAAACTATGTACAAAGCGAAAGGTGTTGGACTAGCTGCTCCTCAAATTGGCCTGAGTATACGTTTGTTTATTGTTGACGGTAGTCCTTTTGCCGAAGATGAAGAATCCGATGAGCCAGATTATCGAGCAGAGGGAATTAAAGACTTTAAAAAGATATTTATTAATCCAATAATTGAAGAAGAAACTGGTGAAAAATGGTCCTTTAATGAAGGCTGTTTATCTATTCCTAAAATAAGAGAGGATGTTTACAGACAAGAAAATGTTTTAATCAGTTATTACGATGAAAATTGGAACTATCATGAAGAACAATTCAGTGGTTATGCCGCAAGAATCATTCAACATGAATATGATCATTTGGAAGGAGTATTATTTACTGACCATGTATCTTCACTGAAGAGACGCCTACTTCAAAAAAGACTTCAAAATATTTCGAAAGGAATAATTGAAACAGATTATAAAATGAAATTCCCACAAAAAAAATGAAAAGAATACTCTACTTTCTCTTACTAACAGTTTCATTAAATCTATTTTTAGACTCATGTAGTGGTAGCTCTACAAAAAATGAATCTAATAAAAAAGAAAAAAAAAGAAGCGGTAATGAAAAAATTGATCTTTGGTCCGACATTAAAGAAGCTGAAGATTCCATGTATAGTAAACAAAAACGAAATCGAGTAAGTAACGTTCATTACTTGACGTATTTTACAAAACTAATTGAGTATTATAAAAAGTTCCCGAACGATCCGAAAGCTGACTCATGCCTTTTAGCAATTAGCACAACCGATACAGGTTATCCAATTGGTCATGCAAAACACATTGAATTACAAGAGCAATATGGAGATACTTTAATTGAAAAATACCCAAAATCAAAATTTAGAATTTTTGCACTAGAAAATCTTATTTTCATGTATGATCAAGCGATTAATAACAAAAGAGATATTGTTAAGCTAAAAAAATATTACTCCTTATTACTAGAATTGATACCAAATAATGAGAAAAATTTAGCACGCAGGAAAGAAATTCAAAACAGAATTGAAAACATTGATAAACCAATAATCTTTGGGAAATGAAAATGTTAATGATGTGTTAAAAATAACGTTAACTGAACGAAAGATTATATATTTGATTCATAATTTAAATCGGAATAAAATGAAAAACTTATTTTTATCAATCGGACTGATTATTTCAGGAATGATTTTCTCGGAAAATGCAAATGCTCAAGTCGAAGTAAGCAAAGGCGCAAAAATCAAATTTAACAAAGAAGTTCATGATTACGGAACTGTTAAATATGATGGTGATGGATCATGCACATTTGAATTTACAAATGAAGGAAATGAAGCATTAGTTATTTCGAATGCGAAAGGTTCATGTGGTTGTACCGTTCCTGAATGGCCGAAAGAACCAATTGCACCTGGAGCATCTGCCTCTATAAAAGTGAAGTATGATACTAAACGTCCCGGAGCAATAAATAAATCTGTTACGATTACCTCGAATGCAGTAAATGTAGAAGGAGGTATTGTAACTGTTCGTATTAAAGGTGAAGTTTTACCTGCTCCAGAAGGAGGTGCTCCAGTTAATAACTCAGGCGCTCCATCCAACAATTAATTGATTTCATTGAAGTATATCATTTATATATATATTCTTTTCACCACCGCTCCTGTTTATTCGCAGAGAGCGGTTTTTTTTGCTCCGAATAAATCAATAAAATTCCCTAAAACAAAAGAAGGAGAAAAATTGAAATATCGATATTACGTTAAAAATACTGGAAATGCTCCACTGGAATTTTACGGATATGAAACTGAATGTTCTTGTACCGAGGTTAAACTACCTAACAATAAAATTGATCCGGGTAAAGGAGATTTCATTGATGTGGTTTTTGATACAACTGGAAAATATTTTTTTCAGGACCGAATCATATACATTGCAGCAAATACGAAACGAAAACGAGAGAAACTTCGCTTGAAAGTTTATGTTATCCCAAAGGATTAGAGTTAATAAGTTGTATTCTGACAATGATAAACTTAATAACACTAACGTAATCATTCAATCAAGCTACAATTGTTTACGCAAGGTTAACTTAACAAATCAAAAAATCGAGCGTCTCAATTCTGTTTAAAAATATTACCTCATTATTTGTTTTTTACTTTGAAAATTCGTAATATTGCACCCCCTTTAAGAAAGGTTAATTAATTTTATACGTCATGAATTTAATAAAAGAGATTGAAAACGAACTAGTTGAAAGAAATAATCTACCTGAGTTCGGAGCTGGAGATACCGTTATTGTTTCCTACAAAATTAAGGAAGGTAACAAAGAAAGAATTCAGCAATTTCAAGGTGTAGTTATACAACGAAGAGGATCTGGTTCTACCGAAACATTTACTATTCGCAAAATGTCAGGGAATATTGGTGTTGAAAGAATCATTCCTGTACATTCACCATTTATTGATTCAATTTCAGTTGTCAAAAGAGGTTCAGTTCGTCGTGCTAGAATATTCTATTTCCGTGAAAGAACTGGAAAATCTGCTCGTATTCGTGAGAAAAAGAATTTTGCTCATACGCAAAAATAATTTAGATATTAATATTGAACAAGCCCTCAATTTGAGGGCTTTTTTATTGCTTTATTATTCGAGAAGTATAATTCAATCTCGGAATTCTAAGGATGTACATTCCTTTATCTAAATTGGTGAGATTCAACTTTTGTAAATCTAGATTACCTTCTTGGATATGAACCAATTGTCCAGAAATCGAAAACAGATAAATTTCAGTATGTAAATTTGGCTTTTCAGAATCGACTATTAAATATTCATTTGCAGGATTGGGATAGAGCTTGATATTAAATGGTTCCTTTTGGCCTTGATCATACAATCCTAGATTACTATTTGGATCGTTTTCGAGGTAAAAAAGCCCCCCTAAATCTTGACCAATCAATAAATCCAAATTAGCATCTTGGTCCAATTCAGTAATGGCACAAGAGCTGTATCCACCTATATTTCTTGATAAATTCAAAAAATCAGATGCACGAGTTCTAAAATTTCCACCCACATTTATATTTCCGTCAATAGAATCGTAAAAATGTATAGCTCCATCCATCGATCCAACAAATAGGTAAGTTGTATCCTGAACTGAAAAAAGAAAAGGAGCGGCAAATCCATCCGGTGAAGTAGAATTCGAAACATCAACCAAACCTAAATTGGAATTCTTTAATTCAAATATGGCATTTTGACTTGTTCCCACATTTTCATAATAAACCAACTCACCTGTTTTCTTTCCAATAACCAAATCAAGCTTACTATCTTTATTTAAATCAAACAACTGTGGTGAAGCGTATTGCCCTACATTAATAACCTGACCAGAATTATCTGTATAGTTATTTACTAAAGTCCCAAAAGTTGGATTAACTCCTGTTGAAGTATTTTTGAGATAACAGAGTGTACCATTTTCCAAACCAAGCATGAGATCTTTTTTACCATCCCCGTCTAGGTCGCCAAAGGTTGGATAAATTCTTAATCCTAGACTTATCTGTGAAAGATTTAGAAAATCATTGTCAACGAAAGTGAAAACAGGGTTAGTACTTGTTCCCGTATTTTTATAAAAAGCAATTCGACTTTCTTTCGATAGTGTAGGCTTATAAGCATAAAAATTAGAAACGAAAAGATCTTGAAGACCATCATTGTCAATATCACAAAATACTGGAATCGAACCAGTTCCATGCTCAATCATATCTTCTTGAAGAAAAGATCGAGACTCAAAAACAAAATTGGGTGAACTATTATTCGAAGTGTTCTTATACTTCATTAAACTGGCTTCATTTTCTGAAACATTTTTGGCATTCGGTGCCACCAATAGATCTTTTTTTGAATCAAAGTCAACGTCAACCCAAAAAGCAGCAGGAAATAACTGCATGGAAACAGGTGTTGAATTAGCTGGAAAATTAGGATCTGCAGAAATCATCAGAGAGTTTGAATTAACGACTGTTCCACCATTAACCAATTTATTTAATGATGGGTATGCGACATCTCCTAAGATTAAGTCTTTCACTCCATTTCCATCCAAATCAATTGCTAAAACCGTTGATCCAGCATGGGCTTTTTGAGTATCATTTGGCTTTAATTCAGGATTAGGGACGTTTCCTCCTTGGCAAGGGCTAGTCTGATCGTTTAAGAAGACTGAATTTGAATTCACATCTTCGCGAAAACCTCCCCAACACTCATTTTTCAATTCAAATATCAATGAATCAGAATGTCCATAGGTTTCTTGACTCACGTTTTTGTGGTATTGAAGATACTCACCGCTGATATGATAGGTTAAAACATCTATATCGCCATCCAAATCAACATCGACAATTGCAGGAATATCAGCAGAACCGACGTATAAATTCAACTGGGTTCCCCAATTATTGGAATAAAGTAAACTTTTCGCTAATTGAAATTGTAACCCATCCGTTACATTGCCAATATTTCTATAAACCTTGATTCCTCCGATGCCATAAGTAAACAAATCATTTTTACCATCTTGATTGTAATCCAATGCAGTTAATCGATAGCGTATATCTGTGGGAAATAAATTTAATCCATTTGGAACGAACTTATAATATCGATTAGTTCCATCAAATGAATTTTCAAACAACCTAATTTGGTCATTACTTCTGTCGAAAATCAACAAATCCAAATCTCCATCGAAGTCGTAATCAATATCTGAAACCTGGCTGTAATTCAATCCACCTGACCATGCAAGCGGCAAAGATTGTCCATTCTTTAAGACTGTAATGCTATCTGAAAAATTAAAATTAAATTGACCCAACATCAATTTAATTGAAACAATCATCAAAAAGGATAGTATATAATGTCTCATTTATTGGAAAACTCTGTTAAATTTACAATAAAAAACGCTTTGAAAACAATTCTATTATTTGTAAGTATATTACTTTCTTCATTTTCATATTGTCAAGATAGTTTATCCGTTCTATTTATTGGAAATAGTTATATATACACAAATGATTTGCCGACTATTTTTAAAAATATTACAGACTCTAAAGGAGATATTGTAACCGTAGATTCGAAAACGAATGGTGGATTCACATTTCAAAGTCATTCTAATGATCCACTCACTTTTCAAAAAATAGAAATGAAACCTTGGGATTTCGTGATATTACAAGGTCAAAGTCAAGAACCAAGTTTTCCATATTCTCAAGTAAATACTTCAACACTACCCTATGCTGTTCAATTATCTGATTCAGTTTTCGCCAATAATCCTTGTTCTCAGGTGCATTATTTCATGACATGGGGACGACAAAATGGTGATCCACAGTGGGATTCAATCAATACGTTCAATAAAATGAATTTCCGTTTACGAGATGCTTATTTGAGAATAGCTGACTCGTCAAAAGCAAGCGTTTCTCCATCCGGTCCGGCATGGAAATATGTCATTGATAATTATCCGACAATCAATCTTTTTTCAAGTGATGGGTCACATCCAAGTTATGCGGGCTCTTACTTATCAGCATGCGTGTTTTACAGTTCTATTTTTCAAAAAAGTCCTGTTGGAGCTTCGTTTATTGGAAGCTTAGATGCAAACACAGCTTTAATACTTCAACAAGCAGCTGCGCTTACTGTACTCGATAGTATTTCAACATGGCGTTTGATTCATTTTGATTCGCTTGTTCAAGTTGACTTCACCTCTACCCCTCTAATTCAAGGAAATCAAATTCAGTTTAACTCCACAGCGAGCATCTACACGGATAATTTAACATGGTATTTTGGAGATGATATGTTTTCTTTTGAACCTAACCCTATGCACGAGTATAACTACAATGGGTCATTTATTGTGAGTCTAGTTGGATCGGGAGAATGTGGGACAGATACTGCTTATCAAGTAATTAACATCACCGCCGCATCTATTGAAAATCACAATACAGATGCCATTAATTGCTTTGTAAACAACAGCGGTGAAATAGAACTAATTTGGGAAAATAGCAATTTTGATATCCAGTCCGTCAAATTATTTTCATCCATAGGTGAAATTATACCTTTTCAAGTAATAAAAAGAAGTGATAGTCATTTCATTTTAAGTCTTGAAACAAAAGGATTTCTATATTTGCATATTAATGCGTCTAGTACAAGAAAATACATTAAACTAATAAAGCTCTAAAATTATGCGTAAAATTATATTGCTCTACTTTTTACCATTATTCTCTATTGGTCAAAATTCAATAGATTCCGTACTTCAAATTCACGGTGGTATTGACTGTTATTTGGGGTATCAATTGAATGATATGAATCAAGACGTTGTTCCTATTTATGTTTCTCAAAATCAATTAGGTAATGTTGGGGTTAATCTTGCATTAGCAGAAATTACTTACACCCCGACAAATTCACTTCGTTTTCAATTTACTCCTGGTTTTGGTTCGTATATGAACGCCAATTATTCAGCAGAAAGCAAGGATGTTCGATGGATTTATGAAAGCTATGCTGGAATAAGGACAAGAAAAAACACAGAAGACTGGTTAGACGTTGGGATTTTCAGTTCTCCCTACACTCACGAAGCCGCTAAGAGTTGGGGTCAAACCATGTATACAAGAAGTATTGCTCCGGAATATGTCCCATATTATTTGATGGGAATTCGATATAAACGAAAAATAAACTCAAACTTGAATGCAACCGTTTTCGTATTAAATGGATGGCAGAAGATTGAAATTCAAGAAAAAATTCCATCTCTTGGTACTCAAGTAGAATACGCGAAAGACAAAAATTATGTCAGCTGGACAACATATCAAGGAACGGAAAAGACAGAAAGTTTACCGAATTACGGCTATCGTTTTTTCAATGAATTAAGTTGGATTTATACTGCTGATAAATTTAAAATACTAACTTGTGGTTACGTGGGGTTACAACAAATTTCAAATGTTTCTTACATGTGGGGACAAATAAATGTTGCTGGTGAATATAAAATAACAGATAAACTACGCGTAAATGGTAGAATCGAACAATATTTTGATCCTCACAACATTCAAATCGGTAGGATTTCAAATGTGGGATTCAATTGTAGCGGCTTGACATTAGGCTTTCATGCACCTTTGTCGGAACATTTATCTCTACGTTTAGAAAGTAAATTCCTAACCGATAATTCAAAAGCAGGATACTTTAGTAAAAATGGGCAACAGATAAACCTATTGCCACTTGGAATTGCCGGTATTCAGGTGATGTTTTAAAAATTATTTGATTCATTTCAATTTTATTGCAGCGAAAAAAGTATTTTTGCGGAAATAATCAAATGCGTTGGATACTCATAATATCATTTTTTCTAGGATTGATCCCTCAATTCAGAGCGAGTGTAGTTAATCCGGACGAACGTTATAAAGATTCATATTCTTCGGTCGTTGGATTTTTTGGTAAAGACGTATCACTTAATGATTGTTCTGACGCAAAGCATTCCAATCTTAAAGTACAGTTTACAAGAATTCACCTAGTGAATCACACTTCAAGAGGTTCACACAACTATTTATTGCGAGATTTTGTAGTAGCCCCATTTTCAAAATTCTCAATATCCACAGAAAAAAAAAGTTATTTTTTATCAATCTTTCATCGTTGGAAAGAATTACATCTATACAAGCTTTTTAATAATTACAGGATATAGAAATACTGAGCTCTAGTTTAGTATTTGTAATTATTAATTTGTAAATCCATGAAATATAATATTTTGTTTGTAGGAACATTATGTTCCTTGTTGATAGTTTCTTGTTCAACAGAAAAAAAAGAGGAAAAAAAAGGTAAAGTTGTCTTAACAGCTGAGCAATTAAAGGGAATTGAATTCGGAATTTCTGAAGTTCGTCCGGTTATGGGAGAACTTATTTTAAATGGTAAAGTTGTCCCGGATGAAAATAATTTAGTCAATGTATACCCGATGATAGGAGGTAAAGTTATTGACGTAAATTTTGAAATCGGCGATTTGGTTGATTTAGAAAAACCGTTAATCACCCTAAATTCTGGAGAAGCACGCGAGTTTGAAAAAGAATATCTTGCTGCTCAAGACGAATATGAATTGGCTAAAAAAGGATATGAAATTCAATTAGAATTAAATAAAAGTAAATTCAGCTCCGCTAGAGAATTGGCATATGCGAAAAAAGACTTGGAGTTAGCGAAAGCAGAACTAGCTCGTTTGAAAGAAGTCTACAAAGTTTATTCAATCACAGAAGGTGGAAAATACGTTATTAAATCACCGGTTGCTGGTTTCATTCTCGAGAAAAAAGTAGGTCCGAGTATGCAAATTCGCTCTGATGCAAACGATTATTTATTCTCTGTTGCTCGATTGGATGAAGTATTTATTGCATTCGATATTTATGAGCGTGATATTTCAAAAGTAAAAATAGGACAATCAATTAATATCCAATTATTATCTAATCCGGATTCAACAATTACAGGTACAGTTAAACGGATCGAAAATATAATGGATCCGGAAACAAGAACAGTTAAAGCGAGGGTCTATTTGAAAAATCCTGGTTACCAATTGAAACCTCATATGTTCTGTACAGGGAAACTACAATACAAAACTAAAGGAGAAATGGTTTCGGTTGAAAAAAGTGCTCTCATATTTGACAACAACAAGTACTTCGTAATGATATATCATTCCAAGACGAATATTGAAACACGTCAAGTAGAAGTTTATTCAAGTACGGATCAATTCGCCTATATATCAAGTGGATTATCTCCAGGTGAAAAAGTAATTACACGAAAGCAGTTGTATGTTTACGACGCTTTGAATGACTAGTCCTATTTATTAATTTCATTCCATGTTTTTATGAATAAATTCATTAAAGGCATCATTACTTTTTCATTGAAAAATAAGATGATGATTTTCGCAATGACCATATTGTTGTGCATTGCCGGTGTATTCAGTTTTATTAATACACCACTTGAAGCATTTCCAGATGTTACAAATACGCAAATAATTATTGTTACAGATTGGAAAGGTCGAAGTGCAGAAGAAGTGGAGCGCTTTGTCTCGATCCCAATCGAGGTAGCTATGAACTCAGTTCAGAAGAAAACCAATGTTCGATCCATTACCATGTTTGGTTTATCTATCATTAAAATTATTTTTGAAGATGACGTAGAAGACTTTTTTGCCCGACAACAGGTTAATAATTTATTGCGAAATGTAAAACTACCTGAGGGTGTAGAACCCAATGTTCAGCCGCCTTATGGTCCAACGGGTGAGATTTTTAGGTATGTTTTAAAAGGAAAGAATCGAACATCAACCGATTTATTAACGATCCAAAACTGGACGATTGATAGACAACTTAGATCTGTTCCAGGTGTTGCGGATATCGTTGCCTTTGGTGGTCAAGAAAAAATTTATGAAGTACAACCTGACCCTGTTCAATTGGCCAAATATGAAATTACTGTTTTTGATTTACAAGAGGCTATTTCCAAAAGTAACTTGAATGTTGGGGGTGATGTTTTGGTTCAGAATAAACAAGCATTTGTAATTCGAGGTTTAGGGTTAATAAATCAAGTTACCGATATTGAAAATACAATAATAAAAAATTATGAAGGCACGCCTATTTTAGTGAAGCATTGTGCGGAAGTGAAGATAACAGGTTCACAACGGGTTGGTCAGGTTGGAAAAGATAAAAACGATGATGTTGTTGAAGGTATTATTGTAATGAGGAAAGGTGAAAACCCAAGTCAAGTATTGGCACGTGTGAAAGATAAGATTGAAGAACTTAACGATGATGTTCTACCCTCAGATGTAAAGATGGAAACCTTTTATGACAGAGACAATCTCATGGCGTATTGTACAAAAACCGTTTCAAATAACTTGATTGAAGGAATTGTATTTGTTACAGTTATCGTATTTCTTTTCATGGCTGATTGGCGAACAACTGTAATTGTTTCAATCGTAATTCCACTAGCATTGTTATTTGCCTTTGTTTTGCTTTATCTAAAAGGTATGAGTGCTAATTTACTTTCCCTCGGGGCAGTTGATTTTGGGATCATCATCGACGGTGCGGTAGTAATGGTGGAAGGGATTTTTGTAGTACTTGATGCACATGCGAAAAAGCTCGGAATGGCTCGTTTCAACAGAGTTTCAAAACTGGGGCTAATAAGAAAAACAGGTATTGAAATGGGTAAAGCTGTATTTTTTGCAAAACTAATTATTATTACTGCGCTCTTACCAATTTTCGCCTTTCAAAAAGTTGAAGGAAAAATGTTTTCTCCATTGGCTTATACTTTAGGCTTTGCGTTATTAGGAGCACTTATATTTACCTTGACTCTAGTTCCAGTGTTGACCTCAATTTTATTGAAGAAAAATGTGAAGGAGAAACATAGTTTTATTGTACGCTTTTTTGATTTTGTATTCGGACGAGGAATTGAATGGTCCTTTAGAAATAAAATGAAAATTTTTATTATTTCACTTTCTATTTTGGTAGTTAGCATTTTTTCTACCAAATGGCTTGGGACGGAATTTTTACCTACTTTAAATGAAGGTGCACTTTGGGTGGAAGCAAAACTTCCGATGAGTACCTCCTTAGATGAAACCACAAAACAAGTGAGTGTTTTGCGAGACAAACTTCGAAAATTCCCTGAAGTAAATGGTGTTCTATCTCAAACAGGTCGCTCTAACGACGGGACTGACCCAAGTGGATTCTATTACGTGCAAATGCAAGTTAACCTCAAACCAAAAGATGAATGGCGAAGTGGATTAACGGTAGATGAATTAATTGGCGAAATGGATAAAGAAATGAAAAAGTATCCAGGAATCAACTTTAATTATTCGCAACCAATCATAGATAATGTTGCCGAAGCTGTAGCAGGAATGAATGCAAACAATGCAGTTAAAATCTTTGGTCCGGATTTAAAAATTTTGGATAGTTTGTCGTCGCTGGTTTTAGGAAATATAAAGAATGTAGAAGGAGTAAAGGATGCTGGAATACTCCGAAATATAGGTCAGCCTGAAATTCAAATCCACTTTGACAAGCAAAAAATGGCATTATATGGGATTGTATTAAAAGATGCTCAAGATATTATTGAAATGGCTCTGGGAGGCAAAAATATCACTGAGAAATATGAAGGAGAGGCTCGATTCAATGTTCGAATTCGATACCCAATGGAATATCGAGATAGTAAGGAGAAAATTCTAAATCTCAAAATCCCAACGGAAGATAAAAACGTAATTCCGTTGAGCGAAGTTGCTGAAATAAAACAAGTAACTGGTCCTGCGTTTGTTTACCGCGATAATAACAAACGATTTATTGGGGTAAAATTCTCAGTTCGAGAAAGGGATTTAGGAAGTACAATTGCAGATGCACAAGGCAAGGTTAATCAAAACATTAAACTTCCTAAAGGATATTCAATTGTTTGGACGGGGGAATTTGAAAATCAAGTGCGGGCCTCAGGTACTTTAGCTCAAGTAGTTCCTGTTTCACTCATTGGAATTTTTATTCTCTTATTTATACTGTTTGGAAATGCCAAAGATGCCGGTCTGGTTTTACTCAATGTTCCGTTTGCTATCATTGGAGGAATTTTCGCATTGCATTTAACGGGTGTCAATTTTGGAATTTCCGCAGGTGTTGGATTTATCGCACTTTTTGGAATTTGTGTACAAAATGGGGTCATTTTGATTTCCGTTTTCAATAAAAACATCAAAGAAAAAATGGAATTGATTTCTGCCATTAAGGAAGGCGTTAAAAGTAGAATTCGTCCTGTGGTAATGACAGCCCTCATGGCAGCAATCGGATTATTACCAGCTGCTCTTTCGACTGGAATTGGTTCAGAAAGTCAGAAGCCTTTGGCTATTGTGATTATCGGAGGGTTGATAACCGCTACGATTTTAACATTATTGACATTTCCAATCATATACTATTGGGCAAATCTTAGAAAAAACAAATCTTAATCGATTAATTATGAAATCAATCACAGTTTTTATTGCTCTCCTATGTTTTTCAAACTATTGGGGACAAATAGCAGAAACAATTTCCTTCACGTATGAAGAGGGAAAAACGAAAATGCTGAAAGAAAATGTTCGACTCATGGCTGAATATTACAATTTGGATATCGCCGAAGCTGAAATACAACAACAGCGACTATGGGATAATCCCTTATTTGTTTGGAATGCTGAAATGTATAGTATTGCCGAAAATAACTACTTCAATTTTGGTAATCAAAAATTATTGCAAATTGAATATTCATTTTCTGTTTCTGGGAAACGCATTAATGCAATCAAGGAAGCAAAAGTTGCTAAAGACATAGCGGGCCTAGCTTTATCAGATATTATTCGTGCATTAGTATTAGAATATAGCAATGCTTTTTACGAATTGATTGAATTGCGTGAAATGAATGAATTATTGAATCAAGCCTCTTCCCAATACGATAAGTTAATTGAACAATATACGTTGGGGAATGAGCTGGGTGTTAATTCAGAAAGCGAATTAATTCGATTGAAAGCTGAACGGCAATCCATATTAGCTGATATTAATGAAAACGAAAAGGAGGTTCTTGCCTTGGAATTAAATTTAAAAATGTTGCTCAACTATCCTGCTTCCGTTAAGCTAAATCCATTGAAAAATCTGATTGCCATGAATCCAGATATAGCTGAAAATAAATTGATTGAATTAGCTGAGTCAAATAGACCTGATTTGTTAATCGCGAAAAAGAATATTTCACTCTATCAAGCTACATTGAAAAAAGAAAAATCTCAAATTGTCCCAAATATTAACTTAGGTTACCAGCCCCATGATCAAGGTTCGAACCACGTTAGGCCATATGTTGGGATGGTTTTCGAAATGGGGATTCCAGTTTTTAATCGCAATCAGGGAAATATTGCTAAAGCCCAAATACAAATCGATCAGAGTTCGATGTTTTTAAAGTATAAAATTGAAGAGGTAAGAAATGAAGTTGTTATGGCCAAAGAATCCTTTTTGAGAGCCTTGGAATTAAAAAATTCATTTAATATTGAACTCATTGATAAAATGGAGGAACTATCGAATAACGCTAAACTGAATTACGAAAGAAAAAATATTTCATTATATGAATTCATTGATTTTCAGAGAAGTTATATCGACAATAAATTAAATTACATACAAGCCAATCGCAAATATAATGAGGCAATAAATCTGCTCAACTTCAATGTAGGCATTGACTTAAAAAACTTATAAAATGAAACAGTTAATTTTTATCTCATTTATAATAGTGTGTGAATTCACATTCGGGCAAGTAAACCAATCTAAAATTGAATTGAATAAAAATATGTTTCTGAAACAAAAACTCTATGGATTTTCATTCAACAATTCATGGGTAGGTTTTCACGATTGGAAAGATTCAACATTCTTAAAACCTGTATTGGGTTTACATGCTGATTACAATTACTTTTTTACTGAAAAAATGGGCATTAGTATTCAAGCTGGATTACAAATGCGAGGAGTTGGAATAATAACACCTGATTTTGATAATTCTATTGGTAATCAGGATTCAACTGGAAGACAACGTCACAATGTGCGTTCGTTAGAAGTTCCGATTCAATTTTATTTTAGACCAACCAAAGAAATAGTAAAAAATTCACGATTGGTATTAGGAATTGGGCTTGTTCCTATGTATCATCAAAAAGTAGTTCGGAAATGGTACAGTGTTGATGATGGGTTTCATTCTCCAATTTCCTACAAAGGTAATTATCATATGTTTGATATTCCATTGAGAATTTCATCAGGATTAGATGTAAATGCAGCAGGAGGAAATCTATTTCGAGGTGCTTTAATCATGGATATTGGATTAAAAAATAATTACAAGGATCCAATTACCGGAGTTAAATCCAGTAAACACTTTTTGCTAGGTATTCAACTTTCGTTTTTATTTTAAATTATTGTTATTTCAAAACAATATCGAAAAATGAAGTAAGGATTTTATTAATTTTGAAATCTTTATTAAAACAAATGCATGAAACTTATTTCATTTAACGTTAATGGTATTCGAGCAATAACTGGAAAATCATTTATTGAGGACATGAAAGAAGTAAATGCTGACATTATTTGTCTTCAAGAAACAAAAGCAACAGTTGATCAAGTAAAAGAAACTGTTTCATCCTTATCTGATTATCATGTTTTTGCCCATGAAGCGGATAAAAAAGGTTATTCTGGAACAGCTATTTTGACGAAACAAAAGCCAAACAAGGTCACGTATCACATTGGAATTGAAGAGCATGACAAAGAAGGAAGAACCATTTGTGCCGAATACGATGATTTTATTTTGGTTAATGTGTATGTTCCAAATTCCGGTAGTGAATTGGCTCGACTAGGTTATAGACAAACCTGGGATCGAGATTTTTTGAATTTTCTTAAAACCCAAGAAAAATTAAAACCAGTTCTTGTTTGTGGTGATTTCAACGTGGCTCATAAATCGATTGATCTTGCACGCCCAAAAGAAAATTACAACAAAGCTGCCGGTCACATGCAAGAAGAAATTGATGGCATGGATGCTTTTACTTCAAATGGTTTAATTGATACCTATCGCCATTTTCATCCAGCTGATCAAAAATATACGTGGTGGAGTTACCGAGCTGGAGCACGCGGCAAAAATATTGGCTGGAGAATTGATTATTTTTTAGTCAGTGAATCTTTTATCTCAAACGTAAAGGAAGCATTTATTTTGAATGATGTTTTTGGATCCGATCATTGTCCTGTTGGAATAATTCTTAAATAAATAACCATGAACATTTTACTTTCCTTATCCATTCTGTTTTTTACAATAAGCTGTGCAATTAGTCAAAAAAAGACGGAATCCATTGCTTTTTATAATGTTGAGAATTTATTCGATGTAGAAGACGGACCGAATGATGACTCCGAATTTTTACCTGACGGAAAAAATAAATGGACACAAGAACGATATGAAGAAAAATTGACTCATATTCGAAAAGTATTAAGTGATTTATCCTTTCCTCTCCTCGTCGGTTTTTGTGAAATCGAAAATGAAGCCGTTTTGAAAGCATTGATTTCAGGTGATCCCAACCTTTCCAATTATGGAACTGTTCATCACGAAAGTCCAGATGCACGAGGAATTGATGTTGGTTTTATTTACAACAAATCAAAACTAAGTGTCGTTCAATCAGGAAAAATCAGATTTACACTTCCTGGTGATACAGAACCGAAATCACGCGATATTGTTTGGGGTAAATTTATTTGTAAAAAAGATACTTTATTCGCTATGGTCAATCACTGGCCAAGCCGCAGAACGGATGACAGTGAACCAAAACGAATCAAAGCGGCTGAAAGTGCGAGAATATTTATTGACTCTGTATTGAAAGTAAACCCAAAAGCGAAAATTGTTTTTATAGGTGATTTAAACGATCATCCTTCTGATAAAGCTCCCCAATTAATCTCTGCGAAGTTAAATCCAATGATTAGCAAAGCTAGTGGTGAGTTTGGAGGAACGCATCAATACAACAAAGAATGGGATGTGTTGGATCATATGATGGTTTCACCCGGATTTCAAAAAGGAAAAATGAAAGTCGTTCCAAACTCGGGTAAAATTCATTCATTTCCGTATTTAATTGAAGAGTATAAAGGAAATAAACAACCCTTCAGAACCTACGTTGGAGCAAAATACTTGGGTGGATATTCAGATCACCTTCCTGTTTCTATTCAAGTAAAACTCAAATAATTATTTGATTTCCACAGTTAAAATGTCCCAATGGGCATTCTTTTTTACCGTGTAGTCCACAAGGCTTACATTCTAGATTTTCAACTTGTTTTATTTCAGACTTTTCAGATAACGGTCCAAAGCCAAATTCTGGAACAGTTGAACAAAAGAATGCTGTAACTGGAGCATTAATAGCAGATGCAATGTGCAGCGGTCCGGAATCATTGACATAAATATGTTCACTTTTGGAAAACAAAGCAGCTGTTTGAAGAAGAGAAAAATCTCCGCACAAATTGACTATTTTGGACTTTCTTTGCGATTTCTCAATAATTGACTGACAAAGCTGATAATCTGTTTTTCCTCCTACAAAATAAATTGTCTTCTCGGAGGAAATGGTCTCAATTAACTCCACCCATTTATGTTCTGGTAATTGCTTGGTAAACCAAACCGAAGCTGGCGCCATGCAAACAAATTCAGTATTGGTATATTGGGAAACAAACTCTCTATCGCTCTCAGAAGGGAATAATTCTGGCCTAGTCAGTTCAATTGCGCCAAAATCCTTTAATAAGGAAAGATTTCGGGTAACTTCATGCGTACCATTGCCGATTTCATGTTTAAATCGCTTCGTATATAAAAAGGCAAAAGGATTTTTATCAAACCCATATATCTTCTGGGCACCAGAATAACCCGCAATAATACCCGATGAACCAAAACGATGCAAATTGATTGTCAACCCGTAATTTTGTTTACGAAACAAACGAATGAGTCTCCAAATTTCACTCACCTTATTTTTTGATTTATCGAACGTATAAATAGTTCTAATTCTCGGATTATTGGACAAAAGAGAATCGTTGCCTTTTTTTACCAAAAAATCGATTGGAATATTCGGATACAAACGCTTTAATTCAGAAACTAAAGGAGTGGCAAGAATAACATCTCCCAAAAAAGCTGTTTGAATGATTAATACCGAACGTAAATTTTCCACGAATCAAATGTCTTTTTGCATAACAAAATCATTCATAAAATAACCATTTCCAATGTCAAAATCTTGTTCATCGATTACAAAAAAACCAAGTTTTTCATAAAAGGAAACTGCTCTATTATTCCTATTAACTTGCAATGTAATATGCTTGACATTATTCTCTTTTGCAAATAAAAACGCACAATCCATCAAAGCTAATCCAACCCCCAATTTTTGTTTTTCAGGAAGTACATAAATTTTTTGAAGTTTCATCCAATTTTCTTCTGGACTATGCAACTCTAAATCTGTAAATCCCAGTGGCTCCGAAGCATCAAAAACGGCGAAATAAGCATGATTAGCATCATTATTTTCCTCAAGAGTTTTCAAACTATACATCCAATTTAACATATAGGTAATTTGCTCCTCAGAAATAATATGAGCATAAGTAGAAGGCCATATTTTATGAGCTAAATCTCGAACAATATACAATTCGTCTTTTTGAAGTCGGTGTATCTCCATATTATAACTTGATGAATTTTTGCTGCTCAATTCTTCCCTTATTGTTCAATCGAATATAATAGATTCCTGATTTCAAATCTTGAATTTCAACTTTCTTATTTTCAATTTTCCTATTTATCATTTTTCCTTCAGAATCAATAATCTCGACAGTACTCGCATCAATCATTAGATTTTTGAAATTCAACTCAGTAGTTGAAGGGTTAGGATAAATACTCCACGTAAGATTTGGTTTAATCTCTTCCATTCCGATAGTTATCAACGCCAATTGAACAGCCGCATAAGCATTAATTTTTCCTGCTCCCCAACGATTGCTCCCTTCTACAGGAATCACTCCTGTAAAATTATCTTGACGCGCTGTTTGCATAATTATTTCTTTTACTTGACGGGCTGATAAATACGGATTTGCATCCAATATTAAAGCAGAAACTCCTGCAACCATGGGTGATGCCATAGACGTACCTGAAAATTTGGCAAAATGGTAAGTTCTCCCGTTGAAATCAACTGAACCTAGAGAGGTAAATGCAACATCAGTGTATGATGATATTGAGGATATGATTGAAACTCCCGGAGCCGCAATATCCGGTTTCATAACACCATCGTAGCGAGGACCGTAACTCGAAAAAGATGCTATTGCTCCTCCTGCTGTTGCCGTGCCAGATGTTTGGTATTGAGTAGCATAAGCTGCCACACTGATTACATCATCTGAACAGGAAGGTTCACTCACTCCATTTTGATTATCCCCTGCTAATGTTCCAGAACCAGCTGTAGTAAATGGCATTCCCCAATTTCCGACATCATTTGTCAATTCTGTTACGTTCCAATAATGTACTGTTCCGGAAGCAGCCGTAGATTTCAAAATGATTTTCAAAGATGTATTTATATTTTTTACACGCAATCTCATTTGTGGACGATTATTCAAATAATGTGCGCTGTCTGCCGAAATGTTATACCAAATCGTGTCCATGCCTGTTACTAAAAATGTATCAATGTAGCTTGAAGTATTATTGGTTGAATATAAAGGACTTTCAGTAAGCGTTACATTATTACTATTTGCTACTATGATTCCATTCGAGAAACTATGCCCGGGCTCTCCCCAAGCATGGATACTTTGTCCCCACATATTTGGATTAGAAGAATACGGATAAAAATCAACTTTAGATTTAATTGTTTCATTATTGAACGTTTTTTTAATGTGAAAATTCACATTGCCATTATTACCAGCAGAGTTCGTAAATACGACGCCCAAATCCGTATATGCGGTAATGGCCTGACTTAAAAGAGAAGTTCCATCGAGTGTTCCAAAATGATAAAGTCCCCAACTCATATTTACTACCAAACGCTTTCCATCTTCAAGAGCTTTTTGATACATCCACTCCCAAGCATCCAAGACTGCTGTTTCATCAACTAAAAAAGTAACAAAAAGAAATTTTGCATCAAATGCTACTCCTCTGTATGCTGTTCCTGCCCCACTCCCTCCTGCAATTCCGGCAACATGAGTTCCGTGAGTTGCGTATGAATAAATATTTGAAGTATCCGATCCAGCTGCTAATAGAGCTGAGGCTGTTGAATATTCAGTTCCGTAATTATAACCCATTGGAGACGGACCACTGGTTTTAAATTGATCCCAAGCTGCGACAATGCGCGTTTGCTGTAAAGCCGTATCGTAAAACATCGGTGAAGTATAATCAAAGCCCCAATCTGTTATGCCGATATATACATCCTTTCCAGTGTAACTCTCCGGTAAACCAATTCCCAATTGGACACTATCTGCCCGCATGTCATGAATTGCTTTATCTAACGTAGGTTGATTTTTTCTAGAAAGTTCGACATAAACATCTGTAAAATCATTGTTTGACAATCTATCTAATTCATTCACATTCAAACGAAGTGAAAATATTCCATTAATAAACCCTGATACCCAATATCCTTTCCGTTTTAGATCTGAAAATTTGTTGGAATTTGAAAAACAAACAAAGGATATGAACTGATTTACTTTTTTATTTTCGTTTTTAAATTTATGAATTGGAAATCGAGACGATAAATCCTCATTCTTGACAAGATTATCCTTCAATTCATTTAGATCAACAAAAGTGTTTTTTGATAATCGAGCCTGAGAATATGCAACTGAAAAAATCAAAACAAAGATTAATAAACTTGCTACTTTACTTCGCATAACTATTTTACGTTTTAAAAGTTGAAATTACACAAGAAAATGGAAAAGGTCATTATTTACATCAAATAAATTGTGCTTAAATTCGCGACATGTCACTTAAATACATTTATTTATTTCTCCCTCTTTTCGCAATAAGTTCATGCGATGAACCTGCAGAAGATGAATCTACAAATAATAGCAAAGAGAAAAAAGAGGCCGTTGAGTCAATTGCTAAAAGATATGTTGAATCCAAACTTGAAATAAATCCCGCTGAAAAATATTCACTCAATATTTACAAAGCACAAATGGATGGAGATAACTATGAGGACGCTATTGTTGCCGTGAATCGCTATAATTTTGCAGTTGAAAAATCATTAAAATCGAAAAATCCAGGTAAAGTAGCTGAGATAGGATACATGGGGCCTTACAATTACATTTTTTACTATGATGGTGCTTCTGGTACAATGACTGGACCAACAGAAATACCGTCTACTCCAATTGCTCCTCTGAAAATATCGTTCGAAAAGGTAATGAGTGACGCCTATTCTGATGTTGTGGTTTCATTTAGAATTAGAAACAGTTGTTTCAAACACATTTACTCCATACAAAATAAGAAACCTAGGCTTGTTTTTGGATGGAAAATTTTTGATGGTTTTGGAACTCCTAATTCTGAAGCTTGCCATTTGGTTTTTGAAACAAAAGCAGTTAGTTTGCCAAAAGATATTCGAGTTATGAAGGCGCGCATATTACCATCCAATCAAAATCAAAATTACGATCTCGATGAACCAGAAATGGAAAAATTAAATGAGGAAGAATATCGTTTTTTCTATAACCCTAAAGAAGGAAAATACGCGATTAAACGGTCTGATTTAAAACCACAGGCTAATTAACCAAATCATGAAGATTATTGCAACATAAATAATTGCTATTTCAATGTAATCTCTTTGAGTTGTTTTAGTTACCTTCTCTTTTTGATCTTTATCTTTTTTTGTTTTTTGATTCGGTTTTTCGTCTGATTTATCATATTCCTGAAGAATTTTTTGCCAGTCAAAAAAAACATTTTCGGCCAAATGAACCCGATCATTTTCATTGAGTTGAACATAATCCTCCAACTTTTTACTATTAATTCGAGTACCCGACGTCGTATTCAAATCCGAAATAAAAACATTACCATCAGAATCACGAAACAATTCTAAATGAAACGGATCAATATTCTCAATGACCAAATCATTTGACGAATCGCTACCAATTTTTAAATACAATTTCTTACTCATTTCCAAGGATTTTATCTTCTGTCATTTCTAGCGCACATCTAAATAATATGTATAAATCCTCCGGGTGTAAAACACCGCTCCTTCGATCAACAACCGCTTTTGTGTAAATGGATTTTCGATTATCACTTTTCCATATAAATTCAGTAAAATTATACTTGTATGTTCTCTGCCGAACACCCATTTTATCAAAAGAAACGATAGTAACTAACATGGAAGGTTTGAATTTTGATGGCTTACCTACCGACATAGTTACTTCGCTTCCACCCCGGGATAACAAGGTAAATCGAACATCAAGATATTCATCATAACCCAATAGCATTGCAGCTTTTTTAGAGTTTCGGGGAAATCCTTCTAGTTCACCTCCTGATATAGTTACAATTGTATCGTTGGATGGCGTTATTTTATAGACATAGTGCGATTTTCCTTTTGAAATTAATGAAACAAATCGCAAAATTTCCTTATTCAATGAATCGAGCAAATATTGAGGAAATACTGGAGTTTTTGAAAACCTATTCTGAACACCATTGGAAGGATTTGCTAAATACAAATCATTGACAAACGGTTCCTCCAAACGCAAGCTAACATAAAATACACCTACTTTTTTTTGAGAAAAAGCTATCGCAGTAATGCATATTAAAAAAAATGAAAAAAATATTACTCTCATCAAATATGTTTGACTCAAATATAGCTAATTTCATCTCATTCAAGTAAAAAACGCTATGAAATTTCCCTTGTACAGAAAACTTTCAAATAACAAACGATTCTATAAAATAGAAAACATAGATTGTTTTTCAGAAATACAAATTGTAGGAGAAAATATACGATCCTTTCAAATTGAAGCGAAGCAATTTCCTGAAATGAACCTAATTCAAGATCTCATTCAACTTAAAGAACCATATCTGCCAAGTAATGCAAATGAGTTTGAATCCTATGAAAAACAACTAAAGAAACGATAAAATTCGTTTTTGTATATTTGCTGTCAAATACATTAATATGGCAATATCGAAAAGCGAAATGGACTTCAATTTCAATGAGGATCAAATGCGTTTAAAAATCAGTGCGATGGAACGTGAATTAGCGAAAATTGCACTAGGTGGCGGAAAAAAACGTATTGAAAAATTACACGAACAAGGAAAATTAAGTGCAAGAGAAAGAATTGACTTGTTGTTAGATCCAAAAACCGAACGGATTGAAATTGGAGCTTTTGCAGGATATGGAATGTATGAAGAACATGGCGGTTGTCCTTCTGGAGGAGTGGTAATTGTCATTGGTTATGTATCTGGCAAACAATGTATTGTTGTTGCAAATGACGCAACTGTTAAAGCGGGAGCTTGGTTTCCAATTACCGGTAAAAAGAACTTACGCGCTCAAGAAATTGCAATTGAGAATAAATTACCTATTATTTATCTAGTTGATTCAGCCGGAGTTTACTTACCCATGCAAGACGAAATTTTTCCAGACAAGGAACATTTCGGACGTATTTTTAGAAACAATGCCGTAATGAGCTCAATGGGAATCGTTCAAATGGCTGCTGTAATGGGAAGTTGTGTTGCGGGAGGAGCTTATTTACCTATCATGTCTGATGAATCATTAATCGTAAACAAAACAGGAACTATTTTCTTGGCAGGTTCATACTTAGTTAAAGCTGCGATTGGAGAAGACATCGATAATGAAACATTGGGTGGCGCAAGAACGCACACGGAAATATCTGGGGTATGTGATTACAATGTAGAAAACGATCAAGAATGTTTGAAAACCATTCGTGACTTGATGGATAAAATTGGTCACTTTGAAACGGCGGGATTTGATCGCAAAGAACCAAAGTTGCCGAATGAAGATCCTAAAACCATGTATGGAATTTTACCTGCAGATCGATCGAAAGCATACGACATGAGGAAGATTTTGAAATGTTTGGTCGATGAATCTGAATTTACGGAATATAAACCAAATTATGGCAAAACAATCATATGTGCTTATGCTCGCATTGACGGTTGGAGTGTTGGCATTGTTGCAAACCAACGAGAAATAGTTAAAAGTACTAAGGGTGAAATGCAAATTGGAGGCGTCATCTATTCGGATTCTGCTGACAAAGCCGCACGATTTATCATGAATTGTAATCAAAAAAATATTCCATTGGTGTTCTTGCAAGACGTAACCGGATTTATGGTTGGTTCGAAAAGTGAACACGGGGGCATCATCAAGGACGGAGCGAAGCTGGTAAATGCACAAGCTAATTCTGTGGTTCCAAAATTTACGATCGTAATAGGAAATTCATATGGTGCGGGTAATTATGCCATGTGTGGAAAGGCTTATGATCCACGTTTAATTGTAGGTTGGCCTACAGCCGAAATTGCTGTAATGGGTGGAGCTTCTGCAGCAAAAGTTTTGCTGCAAATTGAAGTAGCAAGTCTAAAAGCACGTGGAGAAGAAATTACAGCAGAAAGAGAAAAAGAACTTTATGATTCTATCAAAAACAGGTATGACAATCAGATTTCTCCTTATTACGCCGCAAGCAGATTATGGATTGATTCAATTATCAACCCTATTGATACACGAAAAGTAATTTCAATGGGAATCGAAATGGCAAATCACAAAAAAGCCGAGAAAGCTTATAATGTTGGTGTGATTCAGACTTAATCTATTGCTTCACGAGTGATTTTGTATAAATGCGTTCATTCGTTTTTGTTTTCACCAAATACGTTCCAGATTTGTAGCCCGAAACATCAACAAATGATTCATCGAAATTAGCCGTAGCGTTCATCTTTTCAGCATGAATTAACCTACCTGTCAAATCTACTATTTCAACGGTCGCATCATTGTTCACATCTCCACTCACTTCAATTGTAGTGATTCCATTTGATGGATTAGGGAAAATGGCAATTTCGTGATTGAGATCATTTTCTGGAACATCTACTGTAAACCCTACTGAAAAGTCATAACGATGATAACTTCCAAAATTTTCGAAATATGCCTAATTCTTCTTTTTCTCAATTATCTCAAGGATATCCTTGTCATTTTTAATTGATTCATCTGCAAATTGAATAGCCATAACATCATTCTTTACAGCAGATAACACTATTTCTTTATCCTTTTTTAAAGAATCATCAGCATATTGAAGTGCAGAACCACTTCGATTGACAGCTGCCAAAACAATTTCTTTATCTTTTCTCAATGAATTATCAACATATTCAAGTACACGCCCGTGTGATTTTACTGCTACTAAAACAATATACTTATCTTTTTTCATCGATTCATCAGCATATTTAAGAGCATTACCATCTATTTTAACCACTTTCAAAACAAAATCTTTGTTTTTCTTTAAAGAATTATCTGCGCTTCTGAATGCGGTACTGTATGTGTTTTCTACCGCAGCTAAAACTACTTCTTGATCTTTTTTCAAGGCATCACTGGCATATTCTAACGCATTACCACTTCTAACGGCAATTAATACTAATTCTTTATCATCCTTAAAAGTCATGTCTACAAAACGCAATGCTTCACCGCTTTTTTTGACAGCAGCCAAAACAATTTGCTTATCCCGTTTTAGGGAGTTATCGGCATATTGTATTGCTTCACCATTTTTTTGAATTGCCGCTAAAACAATTTCTATATCCATTTTCAAGGTTTCATCTGCATATTTCAAGGGGTTTTCGTAATAAAATGTTGAATTTTTCAGAGCACTTAATACAATTTCTTTATCTTTTCTCAACGATTCATCAGCAAATTGAAGCGCAGAACCACTTTGCTTGACAGCTGCTAATACAATTTCTCGATCTTTTTTTAACACTCTTCCAGCATATTGAATTGCCAATCCATTTTGATTTACAGCAGTCATTACTACTTCTTTGTTCGCCTTTAAAGAATCATCTACATATTGCAATGCTAAACCATTATGCTTCAATATTTCAATAATAAAAGTCTCATCTTGTCTCCAAATATGATCAGTGAAATTTAATGCATTGTAATCTTCTTTAACAGCCTCTAAAACAACATCTTTATCTTTTTTTAATGATTTGTCAGCATATTCTAGTGAACGTCCCCAAGATTTAACAGCTGCTAGAACTAAATCCTTATCTCTCCTTAATGTTTCACTGGCAAATTTCAATGCCGAACCATTTTCCTTTACTGCTTCTAAAACAAATTCCTTATCATTTTTCAATGTTTCATCAATGAATTCTAATGCAGATCCATCTTTAAGAATTGCAGTTGAACAAATCTCTTTATTCTTTTTTAAATTCCCATCTGCATATTGAAATGCCAAACCCCATTGATTAATTGCTGCCAATACAACTTCTTTGTCCTTTTGCAATGTTTCATCTGCATATTCTAGTGCCCAACCATTATTCTTTACTGCTGCTAAAACAATCTCTTTGTCTTTTCTTAATGACTCATCTACATATTTAAGGACACCTCCACTTTGGCTTACTGCGGCTAAAACTATTTCCTTATCCTTTTTGAATGATTCGTTCGTATATTGAAGTGCGTAGCCATATTTTTTGATAATTTTTAGAACAATTTCCTTATCGTTAATAAGGGTTGAATCAATAAATTGAAAGATTGCATAATTTTGACTAATAGCATCCATCATCAATTCTTTATCCTTCGTTAGAGAAGGATGAGCGTACTTTATTGCATAACTATCTTTTTTTATGGCGCTCAAAACAATTTCTTTGTCTTTTTTTAAAGATTCATCCGCATATTGAAGAGCTAAACCCCATTGTTGAATTGCAGCTAGTATAATTTCTTTGTCTTTTTTTAATGTTTCATCTGCAAACTGAAGTGCCCAACCACTTTTTGAAACTACTTCCATTACTACCTCTTTATCTTTTTTGAAGGATTCATTTGCAAATTGAAGAGAACTTCCATTTTGTCTAACCGCAATCATAATTATCTCTTTGTCCTTTTTCAAGGATTCATCCGCAAATTGAAGTGCCGATCCTTCTTGACTTAGCAGATTTTTAAAAAAATCTTTTTCCTTTTTTAAAGAGATATCTATATATTCAAGAAAAGAAATTTTTGTCCTACCAAGAAGACTTAAAATGAAACTTTTATTTTTTTTCAAGCTGTCACTAGCGAATTGAAACGCTTTGAAATTGTCTTCATTCCAGTATTTAACTGCTTCTGTAACAAAATCTATTTTATTTCTCAGCGATTTATCTGCGTATTCCAATGCTAGTCCATTTTCGTTTATCGCAGCCCAAACTATTTCTTCGTCTTTTTTTAAGGGTTCTTCAGCATACTGCAAAGATTTTCCATCACGCCTTACAGAAGCTAAAACAATTTCTTTATCTTTTTTGAAATGTTCAGGAGCAAAGCAAAGAGAGTTATTGTAAATTATGGTATCATAATATGGTTCACCATCTTCATTGTCAATAAAATCAATTTTCTCTATATAATAACCATCATTAATCGCAGAAAGAAGAATATCCTTATCTATAAATAATTTAGGGTCAATAAATTGCAAACAGTTTCCATCAATTTTTAACGCTTTTAAAACTACTTCTTTATCAGATTTATATTTTTTAGGTACTTTTTTGAAGCTCATTCCAGCCTTAAGGTCACTTATGATTTTTTCTTTTTTTTGATCAACTTGTGAAATTGAGTTTGCAACAATTGAACAAAATACGAGAACAATAAAAATATTAATTTTCATGACAATTTTCTCAATGATTGGGTGTATAACCTATTTCATCAAAAAAAGTAACACATTAAAAATTAGATTCGATTTAATTTTTAATGAAGGTTTTCGTGTATATTGAATCCCCTGTTTTAATTTTTACTAAATACGTACCTGATTTATAACTTGAGACATCCACGAAAGATTCTGCAAAATTTGCAGATGCATTCATCTTCTCAGAGTAGATCAATCTTCCGGTTATATCAATTATTTCAACGGTCGCATCATTGTTCACATCTCCACTCACTTCAATTGTAGTGATTCCATTTGATGGATTAGGGAAAATGGCAATTTCGTGATTGAGATCATTTTCTGGAACATCTACTGTAAACCCT